>WNGJ01022383.1_pt1 | contig 11349 bp, 13 predicted proteins | sample 5400611 | NCBI WGS metagenome assembly WNGJ01 (sample SAMN13153375, study PRJNA577476) | soil metagenome | isolation source: 40 cm soil or saprolite under Garry oak tree replicate 1 | place: USA:California | collected 2016-06-15 | reverse complement strand
CGGCGCGGCCCGGGTCGCCGAGCGGCTGGAGGAGATCACCGCGATGACCCCGGCGGAGGCGGACCGCCGGCTCCAGGTGCTGTCCGGGATCGGGCCGTGGACCTCCGCCGAGATCCGCCAGCGCGCCATCGGCGACCCGGACGCTCTGTCGGTCGGCGATTACCACCTGCCCTCGATCGTCGGCTGGGCGCTGATCCGGCAGAAGGTGGACGACGCGGGCATGTGCGAGCTGCTCGCCCCCTACGCCGGGCACCGGTACCGGGCCGCCTGGCTGCTGGAGCTGAGCGGCCAGGGCCCGCCCCGGCACGGCCCGCGCAACGCCCCCCGCGACTACCGGCACATCTAGGAGCCCGGCCGCCGCTGTTCAAGGACCTGCCCGGTCCGCTACGCCTGGATCTGACCCAGGCCAAGCGATTTCCCGACGGGACGGTCATCCACGTCTACCAGCCGATCCGAACCGCGGGTTAACACCCGGCCCAGCCGGTGGCCGCGCCTGACGGTCACGTGGACGGCGCAACTGTGACGACTGAGCCCTGGAACATGCTCCGGCGACGGTCACCAGCGGCGTCCGGCAAGCGCGTGCGCGGCCAGGCTTGGCCCCGCTTTCAGCTCGCGAGGAGCTGGCTTACGGCTTGATGCGAGATGCCGAGCAAGGCGCTGATGTCACGCTGGGCCATGCCCTGCTCTCTCAGGTGCTGAGCCGTCCGCCGTGTCCAGGCTGAGGCGTCGGCCCGGAGCCTTTCAGCCTGCTCGCGGGCGTGCCGGGTCTGGCTGACTTCTTCGGCCAGCGCGGCGTCCAGCACGGGCACGATCTCTATCTGCCCTACCGCGTCCTCGCTTGTCCCGAAGTGCAGTGCCAGCAGATCTCGCACAACCTCGGCCGCCTGATCCAGGCGGCGGGCCTGGGTATAGGCGGGATAGGGGAGATCGTCGCCAGTGACTTCCAGCGCCCACCAGCCTTCGCTGCGATGCGCCATCGCCTTGAAGTTCCTGGCCGTCATCAGCGCTCCTCCTTGGCGGCTTCCACGCATAACCGCTCGAATGTCCTTAAGATCCCTCGTGCGGTGAACTCGACGATCTCGCTGTGGCGGGGAACCTCAACGGGGCGTCCCCCGACGAAGAACTTGTCATGCCTGCCGCCGTGCATGGGGTGGTCCTTGTCGAAGTCGACGCCGTAACTTCTGGCGACCTTCGCCATCTGGGTGAGCAGTTCGCGACGCTTCACACGATAAGGCTAGCCGCTTGCCCAGACAAGTCTACCGGCTTGCCTTGGCTTCCTTATCGTTAAAGAATGTCGTGGTTGCGCCAACCATCACATTCCCCCGCGTGGTGAGGTCACGGCGCGGGTGCCCGGCGCCTGCCCGGCGGGCGCGGGCACCGGACGGTCCGGCGCGTCGCCGGACCGCGCCTGCTCCCCTGGGTACACCAGCCGCAGCAGCACGCCGGTCAGCGCGGTGGTGACCACCGCCATCACCACCATCAGCGAGTACAGCCGCTGGTCAAGCAGCCCGAGCTGCAGCCCGACCGTCAGCACGATCAGCTCGGTCAGGCCCCGGGTGTTGAGCAGGATGCCCAGCACCGCCGAGTGCCGGGACCGCACGCCGCTGGCCCGGGCGCCAAGGAACGTGCCGCCGAACTTCCCGCCGATCGCCACCAGCAGGATCAGCCCCAGCTCGCCGAGTGCCGTGCCGTCCACCCGGGACAGGTTGACCTTGAGGCCCGCGACCATGAAGAAGACCGGGAGCAGCAGCGCCGAGCAGGCCTTATCGATCCACCGGAGGGCGGGCCCGCTCAGTGCCGGGGCCCTCTCGCGGCTTCCTCGGCGTTGTCGCCGGCCACCGCTGCCCGGCCGGAGGAGACCAGCCGCTCGAACGTTTCGATATCGAGCGAATCGTCGCCTATCGCGAGCAGGTAGCCAACGGAACGGGTGGCAATCTCGGACTTGGCGCCAATGGCGGAAAGCTGCCGCCGCAGGGCGGATACACAGGTCTGAAGCTGGCTCTTTGCGGTCACCGGCGGGTTGTCGTTCCACATCGCGTCGATGAGCAGATCGACCGGCACGACCTGGTTCGCATGCAGGAGCAGCATCGTCAGCAAGACCCGCTGCCGGGCGCTGTTTATATCGTGAACGCTGCCGCCAGCAACTACTTCGAGCGACCCCAGCAATCGGTATTCCACGGAATCTGTCATCGCACGACCCTGGCTAGTCAGTCACTCCCGGCTAACCAGTCACTACAGGCTAGCCCGAACATGATCATGAGCAGTTGAGTTCCACTGGGACTCTTAGCTGGCCAGGAGTGCAGGCCTCCAGCTGACCAATGTCGTGGGGGCATTTGTTCCCGAACCGCCACAATAGAAATATATCGTCCTGCCGGCACTGGCCCGGCGATGTGCAGCTTGCGGAAGGCGGCTGTGACCGGCGCTCCGGTGGTGAACGGCAACAGCGGCGACGGCTACGAGCCGCACTGGCCCCGCCATGGAAAAGCCACCAGGTCGGGTTCCACCCAGCCGGTCCGCGCGGCCGGGGACGCCAGGGCCCGCGCGGTGTAGTGCCTGGTCAGAAGTCGTTTGTCGAGCAGGGCGGGGTGGCTGTCGGCGAAGCTGGCGAAGTCGGTGCCCGGCGGGGTGGCCGTCATGTGGTGGGCGACGATCTCGGTCCAGGCCCTGGTGACCGTCGCGTTGAACTTCTGCGGGGCGCGCTGGTACGCCGCGAGGTGCCGGATCCAGCCGGACAGCACGCCGGCTGCCCGGTCCGCCCCGTGCCGCCGCACCGCGAGGTAGGCGAGGTGGATGTGCTCGCGGTGCCGGAACGCGCCGCCCGGCGGGACGATCTCCGCCAGCAGCGCGGCCAGCTCGCCGGGCAGGGCGGCCCGGTGCGGGTCGTCGGTGCCATGCGCGGCGGCATGCGGGCCGTGGCCGTCGGTGGCGTGCGGGCCGTGGGCGGCGTGCGGGCCGCGCGGGTCGTGTGGGGTCATCGGGACGCCTCCGTCAGCGCGTCGATGAGGACGTGGAAGCCGGCGAGTTGCGCCGGGGTCACGGTGGCCAGCGCCTGCCGTTCCAGGCCGGCGACCGCTTCGGCGGCGCGCCGCGCGGCGGCCCGGCCGGCCGGGGTCAGCCAGACCATGAACGACCGCCGGTCGGCGAGATCCACCTCACGCACGATGTAGCCGCGCTTGGCCAGCCGGTCGAGCAGGCTGGTCAGCGTGCTTGGCTTGGTGGCGGTGGCGTCGGCCAGCGCGCCGACGGTCCGGGCCTCGCCGTCGGCGAGGTTGGCCAGGACGTTGATGTCCGCCGCGGGCAGGTCCAGGTGGACCAGCCGGGCGGTGAGTGCTTGCAGGGTGGCATGGGTGGCCCGGTGCAGGGCGAGGATCGCGCTGCCCGGGTACTCGGTAGGTATCACGATATCGTATTATACGATATCGCAGCAGTTTGCGCCGCCGGTACGCGGTGCTGGAGGGTGTCGATTGGCCGGGGGACCGTTCGTAACGAGGGTGAGAGCCGGCATGGGGCCGGCCGGGCAGAACGAGGAGGAGCCATGCGACTCACCCTGACCACCTTCGTGACCATCGACGGCGTCATGCAGAGCCCGGGCGCGCCGGAGGAGGACCCCAGGGACGGGTTCGACCTGGGCGGCTGGCTGCCGCCGCACTTCGACGAGGAGACCGGCCAGTACATGAACGAGGTCTTCGACGCCGCGGACGCGTTCCTGCTCGGCCGGTTCAGCTACCAGGCCATGGCCGCGTTCTGGCCCCATGTCAGCGATCCCGCGAACCACGTCGCCACGCAGTTCAACTCGCGCCCCAAGCACGTAGTCACCGCGACCCTGACCGACCTCACCTGGGCGGGCGCGGTGCCGTTGCGCGGCGATATCCCGCAGCAGGTCGCGGAGCTCAAGCGGCTGCCCGGCCGGGAACTGCAGATCCACGGCAGCGGCGCGCTGGCCCGGTCCCTCATGCCGCACGGCCTGATCGACACCTACCGCCTCGTGGTCTTCCCCGTGGTGCTTGGCCGGGGCCAGCGGCTGTTCGCCGGCGGCACTCCGCCGGCCACGATGCGGCTGACCGAGGTCCGCAGCACCGGCCGCGGTGTGGTCATGCACACCTACGAGGCCGCCGGAGCGCCGGCCTTCGGTTCGGTTCAGCCCGGAGATGTCATCGGCGAGTCCTGACCGCGGCGCCGCCGGACGCGGGGGCGAGCCGGACGCCGGGGCGGGCCGGGCGCCGGGGCGGGCCGGGCGCCGGGGCGCGCGCCGGACGCGGGGCGCGCCACGGCCACCCCGAAGGCGCATCGTAGGGTGACTGAATGAGCCTTGACGCGCGCGGCCCCGGCGCGCAGCCCGTGCAACCTGCCCACGGCGCACAGCCTGCCGACGACGCGCCGCCCGCCACCGCCCTGCGGCGGGCGCTGGCCCGCGCCAGGGACGGCAAGCCGCTCGACCAGGGGGAGGCGGCCACCCTGCTGCACGCCCGCGGCGCCGACCTGGACCGGCTGCTCGGCTATGCGGGCCGCACCAGGGACGCCGGGCTCGATGCGGCGGGCCGTCCCGGGGTCATCAGTTACTCGCGCAAGGTGTTCATCCCGCTGACCCGGCTGTGCCGGGACCGGTGCGGGTACTGCACGTTCGCCACGGTGCCCGGGCGGCTGGACAGCCCGTACCTGTCCCCGGACCAGGTGCTCGCCATCGCCCGGCAGGGTGCCGCGCTCGGCTGCAAGGAGGCCCTGTTCACCCTGGGCGACCGCCCCGAGGACCGGTGGAGCGCGGCCCGCGACTGGCTCGACGCCAACGGGTACGACGACACGCTGTCCTATGTCCGCGCCATGGCCATCCGGGTGCTCGAAGAGACCGGCCTGCTGCCCCACCTGAACCCGGGCGTGCTGACCTGGCGCGACTTCCAGCGGCTCAAGCCGGTGGCGCCGTCCATGGGGATGATGCTTGAAACCACCGCGGCCCGGCTGTTCACCGAGCGGGGCGGCCCGCACTACGGCAGCCCGGACAAGGACCCGGCGGTCCGGCTGCGGGTGCTGGAGGACGCCGGCCGCTGCGCGGTCCCGTTCACCACGGGCATCCTGATCGGCATCGGGGAGACCCGGGCCGAGCGCGCCGAGTCGCTGTTCGCCATCCGGCGGATCGCCCGCGAGTACGGCGGGATCCAGGAAGTCATCGTGCAGAACTTCCGCGCCAAGCCGGACACCAAGATGCGCGGGGTCCCGGACGCGGAGCTGGCCGACCTGGCGGCGACGATCGCGGTGGCCCGGCTGGTGCTCGGCCCGTCGGCGCGGATCCAGGCCCCGCCGAACCTCATCGGTGATCAGTACGGCCTGATCCTGGCGGCGGGGATCGACGACTGGGGCGGCGTGTCGCCACTCACCCCGGACCACGTCAACCCGGAGCGGCCGTGGCCGCAGATCGAGGAGCTGGCGCGCCGCACCGGGGCCGCCGGGCTGCGGCTCGCCGAACGGCTCACGATCTACCCCGGGTACCTGCGCGAGCCCTGGCTCGACCCGCGCCTGGCCGCGCACGTGGCCGCGCTCGCCGACCCGGCGACCGGCCTGGCCCGCGAGGGCGCGATCCCGGACGGCCTGCCCTGGCAGGAGCCAGACGGCGGCTGGGGCGAGGCGTCCGGCCGCACCGACCTGCACGTCACGATCGACACGGCCGGGCGGACCACCGACCGGCGGGACGACTTCGCCGAGGTGTACGGCGACTGGGACGAGGTGGCCACCCGGATCGACCCGGCGGCGCGCCGGGGGAGCACCGCACCGCAGCGGCTGCGGCCCGACGTGGCCGCGGCGCTGCGCGCGGCCGAACGCGATCCCGCCGGGATCTCCGACGAGCAGGCGCTGGCCCTGCTCGACGCCGATGGCCCGGAGCTCGACGCCCTGGCCGCGCTGGCCGACGGGCTGCGCCGGGACGTGATGGGCGACGACATCACCTACGTGGTCACCCGGAACATCAACTTCACCAACGTCTGCTACACCGGCTGCCGGTTCTGCGCGTTCGCGCAGCGGCGCACCGACGCCGACGCCTACACCCTGTCGCTGTCCCAGGTCGGGGACCGGGCCGAGGAGGCGTGGCAGGCCGGCGCCACCGAGGTGTGCATGCAGGGCGGCATCCACCCCGACCTGCCCGGCACCGCGTACTTCGACCTGGCGGCCGAGGTCACGCGGCGCTGCCCGGAGATACACGTGCACGCATTCTCCGCGATGGAGGTCAGCAACGGCGCCGCGCGGACCGGGCTGTCCGTGCGGGACTGGCTGATCAGAGCCCGGGAGGCGGGGGTGGGCTCGCTGCCAGGCACCGCTGCGGAGATCCTTGACGACGACGTGCGCTGGGTGCTCACGAAGGGCAAGCTGCCCGCCGCGGCCTGGATCGAGGTGATCACGACCGCGCACGAGCTGGGCATCCCGACGACGGCCACGATGATGTACGGGCACGTGGACACGCCCGCGCACTGGGTCGGGCACCTGCGGGTGATCCGCGGCATCCAGGAGCGCACCGGCGGCTTCACCGAGTTCGTGCTGCTCCCGTTCGTGCACGCGAACGCGCCGATCTACCTGGCCGGCCTGGCCCGCCCCGGCCCGACCCGGCGGGAGAACCGGGCGGTGCACGCGCTGTCCCGGCTGCTGCTGCACGGCGCGATCGGCTCGATCCAGTGCTCCTGGGTCAAGCTCGGCGACGAGGGCTGCCGCGAGGTGCTCACCGGCGGCGCGACGAGGGCTGCCGCGAGGTGCTCACCGGCGGCGTCAACGACATCGGGGGCACCCTGATGGAGGAGACGATCAGCCGGATGGCCGGGTCCCAGAACGGCTCGTACAAGACCATCAGCCAGATGTCCGCCATGGTTGGCGCGCTCGGCAGGCCGCTGCGGCAGCGCACCACCCTGTATGAAACTCCTTCAGAAGAACGCCTCGCGGCGGCTGCCCTGAGCGACGGCGTGTGCACCTCCGTCCGGGGCCGGACCGTCCTCAAACTCGCCTGACCGGCCCCGCCGGGTGCCGGGGGCGGCCCCGCTGGCGCCTGCCAGATCGGCCTGAGCGCAGGCGGGGCCGGATGGCCGGAGCGCCCGGCCGGGCCGGTCGAGCTGACAGATGGCTGTGCCGGACGTCAGCCCGTGACGGCCCGGATCAGGCCGTTGTCGGTGTCGGCAATCACGATGCTGCCCGCGGGGCCTGCCGCCACTCCCTGCGGCCGCAGCAGCCTGGCCCCGGTGGCCGGGCCGCTGCCTTCCACCCTGCCCTTCCCGCCGCCGGCCACGGTATAGATGTCCCCGGCGGTCATGGCCTGGCCGTAGAACGTGCCGGTGGCCGCCGCGACCACCCGGATCCGGTTGTCGAAGATCGAGTCACTAGCCGCCGGCCACCCAAAGAGGCAACCTCCGGCGGGCCCGCGCCGAAGGGTCATCCGCCTTGGGATCCGAACCAGTCGTGCAGGGACTGCCCGGACCCCGCGTCGTTGGAGTTGCTGCAGTTCCAGGGCATGGCCGGGTTGCCGGAGAGGGTGGTGGGCGTCTCGTAGCTGGACGGGCTGTCGGCGAGCACGGTGTTGGTGTAGTCGAACGGGGCGCTTTGGGACCACGTGACGACCCCGGCCGAGTTGATATTCGGTCCCAGCTCCCAGCCGGTCAGCCCAATCTGCTGGCCCGTCTGGCCCGCCAGGTAGCTCAGGTAGGCGGGGATGCTGGTGGGGGCGTCGCTCCAGCAGTAGTCCGACCCGTCCACGGCGTTGTTCCACTCACCGTTCATGACCGAGTAGGTGAAAGGTGTAGATGAGCGGGCCGGGCACGGCGTCGCCGCTTTGGCTGAGTGCGTAGGTGCCGACCGAGCCGGGGGCGCCGTCGACGGTGCCGCTGGCGTCGTGTGCCGCGATGCCGTTAAGGGTGCCCGCGGCGTCCAGACCGTCGGCCCAGACCATGTTGGGCGCCTGGAGCCTGTTGCGGACGTAACTGAGCACGGTCTGCATTCCGAGGTAGCTGACGCCGTTGAGGGTGGCGCCGTTGCGCCATCCCTGCCACTGCGAGGCACCGGTGCCGCCAAGCCCGCGCGGCTCGTTGAACAGGTCGAAGATCACCTGCGGGTTGCCCGCGTAAACCGCGGCGATGTCCTTCCAGAACACTTCGGTGGCATGCGTGGGCAGTGGCTCGCTGAGGGTGAACCCTGGCGCCGGAAGCGTCGTGTCGTTGATCACCACCGTGAGCCCCAGGCCGAGTGCGTAGTTGACCACGGTCTGGATCTCCTGGTAGTAGGCGAGGCACCCGGTACTGGTCAGCTTGCACGACCCATCGGCGCGGGTGAGCTCGTCCTGCTCGATCTGCAGCCGCACCGTGTTGCCGTTCCAGGCATCGTGGATGGCCTGCACCTCGGCCTCGGCCACCGCGATGGTGGGCGATCCCACCGGGCCGTCCTGGAGCTCGGACAGGGCCAGGCCGTAGTAGGGCGTGGGCGCGGCGCTTGCCGATGCTGGCGCCGCCTGTCCTTCCACCGCCATGGCCTGTCCTATACAAGACGGGTCAGGAAGTAGTCGCCGCACCGGTCACATGCCTTATCATGCGCGCGATTTTGCTTCGCAACGCGCCTCCCGCCGCCTGACAATAACAGCAGTTTCGCGGAACGCGAAATTAGCCAGGTATTTCGTGCGCGAGGCCCGGCAAAGCCGAACTACCACTTAGCGGTGAATCGCCGCCAGAAACGGCCCACAAACAAACCAGCGGGACAATGCCACCACGAACCGGCAGCGGAATGCGATCGCCGACGTCTGGCCCCCTGGCGGCTGGCTCGGCCGCCGCCGAAGGGGCATCATGCGCCGCCAATCCTGTACGCCTTCTCAGTGGCGAATACCACGATCGCGGCTTCGGATCTTGTGGATTGCGTTGCGATGCCGTGCCAGATATCAGCGTCAGGTATCCCATGTTTGCGCGCTGGCCCGCCGATCCGCATATAGACACCTACCTTGTCTGACTCGCTCGCGGAATCCTGCCCTGTGCGTAGGGCGGCTCCCGCGGTCTCGCCCCACGGCCGCGAAGCAGATCGCTTGATCATGGCAGTGACGGAAGTGGGGGATGGCAGAACAAATCCCCCGGCCCGGCCGATCCGGCCCCCCGCGTTGTCATTGAGTGGACCGCCGACCTGTGAACGCCGTCAAGCCAGTCGCCCACCGGGGCTAGCGCCAAGAGGGACACTCAAGCAACAGGCCGCCGGCCGTGCGGGCTGCTCACCAAAGCACCCGAACAGCCCCGGCGCGCGGAAGCATGCCGGCCGGGCCTGTGGCCCACCCGCTCCGCCCAAGCCCGCGCCAAGGGCGCCAGTCACGACCAGCCACGACAAGCGAAGGAGCGCTATGCGGGCGCGCAGTTTGTACCTGCCATGCCGACCTGTAGTGGCGGATAGCCCAACCGGTACGCTCCCTTACAGCACGTTGCCGGTTGTACCAGCCTTCATCACAGAATGTCACGGTATGCTGGTGTAGCGATGCTGTTACGCTCTGGGTTGGTTTGCGCCATATAAGGCGCGGGCACGCAGGCACCGAATCGTGCGGCGGGCTGAGGCGGGCGGACATGAGGGGGCGCTATGGGCGGCGGCGGTATCCAGGCATCGGCGCGGCAGGGATTAGCCCGCAGCCGCGCGGCTCGCTGGGTGGCGGCGCTGGCCAGGGCCCTCGCGGCGGTCGGCACGGCTCTCATGCTGGCGACCGGGGTGGCACTCGCGGCGACGCCCGCCAGCGCCACGGCCAGCGGGTGGCATCTCCAGCCAGTCCCGGACCCGCCGTCCCGCACAGGCTCGCTGGCAGCGGTCTCGTGCACGTCGCCCACCGCGTGCCTGGCAGTGGGCAGTTACCTGCGTGACGGTGTTTTCGCCTTCCCGCTGGCCGAGACGTGGAACGGCACCTCGTGGTCGGTCCAGAAGCCGCCTGCCCCGGCGAACGCGCAGACCGCTGCCCTGGTGGGCATCTCCTGTGTCTCGGCGACCGCCTGCGTCGCTGTGGGGAACTACCGGACCAACGCGGGCATCAACTCGACCGTGGACACGCTGGCCGAGACGTGGAACGGCACCTCCTGGTCCGTCCAGCCGACCCCCAACCCGGCGCACGACCAGGTCAGCGGGCTGTCCGGGGTGTCGTGCACGTCAGCGAGCACCTGCACCGCCGTCGGGTATGCGGGCGACTTTGGCGGCTCCGACAGCCTCCTGACCCTGGCGGAGTCGTGGGACGGCACCTCCTGGTCGATCCAGCCGACACCTAACCCGACCAGCCCGAACCACGCCACTCTCACCGGTGTGTCGTGTACCTCGGCCCGCGCCTGCATCGCGGTGGGGACCGCCGACGGCTTCGAGCCACTCGGCCCATGCCCTGCTCGCCGAGCGGTGGGACGGCACCGCATGGTCGCTCCAGCAGGCCGCCGCCCCGCCGGGTGCCGCCCGCAGCTACCTCAACGGCGTGTCATGCCGGTCCGCCGGCGCCTGCACTGCAGTGGGCAGCTACCAGTCCGGCAAGTTCGCCCATGTCCCGCTGGCCGAGGCGTGGAACGGCAGCTCGTGGTCCATCCAGCGGACGCCCGGCCCGGCCGCCCCGCGCAGTGGCCTGTCCGGGGTGGCGTGCCGGTCTGCGTCTTCCTGCGCCGCCGTCGGCAGCCAGACCTCCCGGTACCAGGTGCCGACCCCGCTGGCGGAGACCTGGAACGGTGCCTCATGGTCCATCGCGAAGACCGCAGCCCCGGCCACATTCACCCAGAACAATCTGTCCGGCATCGCCTGTCCCACGGCCGCCGACTGCTTCGGCGTGGGGTCATCCGGCATCAGCGTCGGCGCCGGGACGCTGACCGAGCACTGGGACGGCTCGGCGTGGTCCATCCAGCGGACGCCCGCTAATCCCGGCTTCAGCGACTATCTGGGCGGCATCGCGTGTACCTCGGCCACGGCCTGCACCGCCGTGGGAGGTGTCTTCACCGACCACGGCGGGCGCACGCTGGCCGAGCGGTGGAACGGCACCTCGTGGTCGGTCCAGAAGACACCCAGCGAGCCTCCTCCCCGGAACAGCTTCCTCGTCGCGGTGTCGTGTGCCTCGGCCAGTTCCTGCGTTGCCGTCGGGAACGCGGAAGGTCAGCCGGCCGTCCCGATGGCCGAGGTGTGGAACGGCTCCTCATGGTCGATCCGGACGCCTGTCGCCGACGGGCCAGGTGACAGCAGCCTGTCCGCCGTGTCATGTACCTCGGCCAGCAACTGCATAGCCGTCGGGGCCGGAGACAACACTCCGGCCGGCCTTCTTCCGCTGGCCGAGCGGTGGGACGGTGCGTCGTGGTCCGTCCAGCAAGTGCCCCTTCCGGCAGGCGCCGTTCGCACTGAGCTCAACGGCGTGTC
>WNGJ01025647.1_pt1 | contig 11350 bp, 12 predicted proteins | sample 5400611 | NCBI WGS metagenome assembly WNGJ01 (sample SAMN13153375, study PRJNA577476) | soil metagenome | isolation source: 40 cm soil or saprolite under Garry oak tree replicate 1 | place: USA:California | collected 2016-06-15 | reverse complement strand
CGGAAACGATCCAGGTCGAATGCCTTTTGCATGTTGACTCGGCTGATGCGCTGATTGCGTTCGTTGACAAACGAGATTTCCCCGAAGTTCGTCTTCTCTTGTTGCAGACGCGACCAGATCCCCATGAGTTTTGCAACCTGCACGGCCTCATTGCGAACGTCAACCGGGTACCCGCCTTCTCGCAGTTGCGGCGCACGCTCGATCACGGTCGGGGTGAACCCATAGCGCTTGAGCCAATACGCCAGGGTCGGCCCAGCAATACTCGCTCCTGAAATGAGAATGGTGGTATTTTTGGTGCTCATCATGGTGCTCTCCTTCGAGATGACGACAAGGGCAGATACCTTGAATGAAGCCTCACTTCAGGGAAAGCTAAAACGTCCACACAGAGCCACTGCATTATAGCACAGCAGGGAGGCTCAGGCTGCTCCTTCAGGTCCTTTTGAGATCGTTCCCTTGCGTCCAATGGGACGAACTCTGGCACCAAGTCGCCTCATGCGGATGTCGAAGCATTTTGTGGCAGCTTTGAAGCATAATCGAGGCAGCAAGTCGGAATATTTCCCGAAGATCGGTTCTCACAGGGGTAAGAAAACTCACGGCCACGATATGCTGCACAAAGCGGAATCGTGGCCAGCATATCCTGCACGATCTCTCAGACAAGCAAACGGTAGAACCGCTCCTGATCTCAGTCTGCGGCTATGATATGCATCACGCATGCGGCCACAAATTCGGTGAAGTCACAGTGACTTGCAGGAATTAATGGCATTTGGGCCTGCTTATGCTTCACTCACAGAGCGGCGCTTTATACTTCACTCGTGCTATTTGAGTCGTGACTCCAGCTCAGACCAGCAATGACCTAGTTTGAAGATGCGTCGAGGGAAACCATTATCACAACGAAGAAGTTTTCCTCCAGGTTCACCCCACTTATTTTCCGACGGCCAATATATGTTGTAAAATTGCCAGTGGAGTATCTTGTGAAGCATTTCGTGGCCGCTCTGAACAATAGACCTTCAAGCAAGAAGGAACCGAGACTGTTTCTGTGAACACAAGAAACTCCTTTGGAGACAGTCCCGGTTTCTCCAATATGCTTTACCCCCCACAGATCATCAGGCAGTTCATACAAAGAACTGGTTGGCCACTAGCAGGAGAACTCGGAGAGCGGCTGAAGGACCTGACTGGCATTAAACGTTTGTCCTATAGCCCAGAGTGTTTCTGTCCCTGGAACTCGCGTGATCCCGCTCAATGCGTCATCGAGCCCAGGACTCTCGCTGGCGACAACTCGCCACTTGTGTCCGTCCCAGTGCTCGACCAGCGTCTGACCACCTTGCGATGCATCGGGAAGGTTATTGGTATAGCCTCCTACCGCCCACACATCATGCACTGAGATCGCAGCCACGGCAAGCAAGCCATTGGTTCCCCATCCAGGATTTGGGCTGGCGACAACTCGCCACTTGTGTCCGTCCCAGTGCTCAACCAGTGTGGTGTCAAACTCGTTGGAGGAGAAGAGTGTGTTGCTAGCCTGACCAACTGCCCAGATGTCGTGCGCTGAGACAACCGCTACGCTACGTAGTTCATTAAACGCCGAACCAGTGTTTGGACTGGGAACCACCTGCCACGTCTTTCCGTCCCAGTACTCTGTGAGTGTCTGGAAAGGAGCAGTAGTTAACGACGGGGAAGAGTAGCCAACCGCCCAGATGTCCGAGGCCGAGACAACGGCGAGACTGCCAATCACACTGTTTGACTCAGGGTTCGGACTGGGAATGATCTGCCATGTGTGACCATCCCAATGTTCAATGAGCGTGGAGAAGGGACCGTTCGTGGTATCTCTGGCAAATCCTGCGGCCCAGATGTCATCAGCTTGAACGATGGCCAACGCTTCAAGGGAGTTGCTTACCAATCCTGGACTAGGGCTAGGGATTACTAGCCATCCAGTGCCATCCCAGTGCTCGATGAGCGTTTGTCCGATGCCAAAGCCTCGTGCTCCCGGTGTTGCTCCAGAGAAGCCCACGGCCCAGACGTCGTTCGCGCTGATAGCAGCCACGCCAAAAACAGCATTGTTTCCCTCCGGGTTCGGATTGGGACTGGGAATGATCTGCCAACTCTGTCCATCCCAGTGTTCAATCAGCGTTAGTGCGGGCGAGTTCTCGTCAGGTGTTTGAATAGTGAAACCCACCGCCCAGACATCGCTCCCAGAGACCGCCGCTACGCCACGAAAGACGGTATTGGGAGATTGAGAAGGAGAAGGATTGATGGTAGCACTCCACGGTCGGCAGCCTGATATCGCAGTGGTCTGCGGCATGTCGAGGGTGTCAGGAAAACTGAAGCCTGCGGGGAGAAGCCCCTTGAGATAATTCATACGAACCTCCTTGTCATAGACGTCTGAGAAAGTCTCCAAGTTGAGGAGGCGTTTCCAGACTCAACAGATGAAACAATCGAACGCGTTGAAGAACTGGCGGTCTAGTTTGCTAAAGCTGCCATAGTATAGACGCTGGAGGTGACATGATTTTGGGGAGAACAAGGTGCAGCTTGCGATAAGGCTAAAATCTGAACCATGCTCTTTTTACTAAAGAGATGGCCCCGCTGAACTTGTGGCCACGTTATTTTGCACAAATCGAACTTGTGGCGCTTTATGCTTCAATTAACTACACTGTATGTTTGCTATAAAGCCGCTCCTAGCCTTAGCCAGCGGCCACGTTATGCTTCGCGAGCGCGGCCACTTTTTAGGGAAAATCACAGTGAGCATCCAACTGAGAAAACTGGGGGGAGTGGCGACCATCGATACGGAGGCCCTGGCGGCTGAACTGCGCAGGCAGCTTCGCGGGGAAGTACGTTTCGACGAGGGGAGTCGAGCGCTGTACGCCACGGATTCTTCCAATTACCGGCAAGTACCGATAGGCGTTGTCATCCCTAAAGACGTGGATGATGTGATTAAGACTGTGGCGATATGCTACCGCTATGGCACACCTCTCCTTGCACGGAGCGGCGGCACGAGCCTTGCCGGACAATGCTGTAACGTGGCGGTTGTCATAGACATGTCAAAATATACCCACGGGATGCGCAACGAGATTATAGCAAGCAGCCTGCGTAGTACGAAGCGGCTTCACAATCCACGGGATGCGCAACGAGATTGCAAAAAGATAACTCTAGTGTATGAAACGCCTTCACAAGGGCGTTCAGTTCTCTCGCTTTCTCGGCTTTCGATTTCGTGAAACTGCTCGTAATCGCGAAAAGCACGACAGCAACGAAGAACGTTCGCGAGCCACCTCAGCCGAGTGTACGTCTCGTTGCGCATCCCGTGGGTATCACCGGACTCTGGAAGAATATCTGACCGCAAGTATCTCCGCAGGATTGCAGTTACAGCATCTGGTAGACGTGCCGACTCCTCCTGGCAGCTTCAAGCGTCGAAATGATATGGTACTTCCAGAAGGCTATCACTTCCCATTCTTCATGATCCTGAGCCTTGTCAAAGGGTAAATGGAATGGCCCGATGGAAGCTATCCAGTCGCGCCAAACGAGGGCAACGGGAGTTGTCGCGCAAGAGGGACGATGGTGCCCTGTTTTCTGCACGCGACTGGCTCTGGCCGCCGCAAGGCGAGGAGCCACTCTGTATCAGAGAGTTGCCAGAGGTCGAGTTGCGGGCTGCGAAAATGCTGGTAAATGACCTGAAGAGTAAGCAGCTTTCGCCCACAAACATGAGCACTGGCCCCCAATCATGAGCACCGCAAGGAATATTCCTGGGGAAAGCGCTCTCCATCTGGTAGACTTCCTCTGGAAGTTGTAAATTGTGTTGAAGAGCGTGTTTGGCCATGCGCTGCGGGAGCCCTGTGTGACAGGAAGAGCAAGATCGGAGAAGTTTTGTTCAGGTCTCGTATGCTATGATGGTCAAGTGACAAGAAGCTGGCTAGCACATGTAGGAACGCCAACTCTCAGATGGCGAACAGAGCAAAGGAGAAACACCCATGATTACCGAACCGAAAGTAGAGGATCGCAAAGAGCAACACTATGTAGCAGTTCGAACCCAGGCGACTATGAATGAATTGGAGACTGCGATATCGCAAGGCATTAGGGAAGTGGCTGCCTGGTTGGGAACCCATGGCATGGCTCCGACCGGCGCACCTTTCATTCGCTACCTTGTCATCGATATGGAGGCACTCCTCGAAATTGAGGTAGGCTTTCCTGTGACGAGCGCCCTCTCAGGTGATGGCCACGTCCGTGCGGGCGTCCTCCCGGCGGGCCAGTATGCATCGCTGGTCTACACCAACGTAGACCAAGGCATCGAGGCGAATTACGCGCTGCTCCAATGGGGAGCAGCGAAAGGTCTGGTGTGGGATAAATGGGAAACGGAGAAAGGTGACGCCTTTGGTTCGCGTTTCGAAGCCTTCCTCACCAACCCAGATGAAGAGCCAGATCGAACGAAATGGGAAACCGAGGTTGCGATTCGGCTGGCGTCATGAACAGCGACAAAGGATCTGGTACCATTCCGGTGATTGATGAGTTTCTTTTGTGAGGAATGTTTTGCTCTTTGAGCATGACCAGAGACGTTTCCCCATCTTACTGAAGCGCCTTCACCAAGAGTGGGCCAGATCCTGTCTTCGGGTCATTTACTACCAACCACCTGGTGTTTCTCGACGAATGTGGCTCCCATATTGCTTTGACTCCACTCTCTGCACGATCTCTCAAAGGACAACGGGCCTATGGAAGCGTACCGCCTGACATCGACTCATCTGATGGGTAACGCATATTGCAAGTATTCATGGCGATAAAAAAGTGACAGGCAGCGCAGAGCGCAACTTTTCCGAAAGATTACCCGTGGACGTTTCTGGCTCTTGGTTCCAGAAATGAGCAAGATTCGAGAAGTTTTTTCTGGTTAGAGTGGTACAGTGTTTCTCGATGGAAGACGAGAAACACCTCCGGCGAACAAGATGAGTAAGCCATAGACGAGTGGCTGAAACGTTTGCGAAAGCCGTTGATCAACGAACAAAAGGAGAATGGTCATGCGTAAAATCATTGTCTACAACGTCATCTCACTGGATGGGTATCACACAGGGCCAGGCAACGATGTCTCGGTCATGTTCCCCATGATGGGCAAAGTCTTCGATACCTATAATGCCGAACTGCTGCGTACAGCCGACGTGTTACTTGTGGGCCGTGTTTCCTTCGAGCTGTTCCAAAGTTTCTGGCCCAAGGTCGCCGAGAATCCCGACTCTGAGCAGTGGACGCCCGGACAGAGGGAGATGTCAAAAGCGGGCCAGTCCGTCAACACCATCGTCGTCTCAGATCGGCTTCCAGGAAACTGGCCCGATATCCGCATCATCAGGCGTGCAGACGCGTACCAGCAGATTGCCGAACTCAAACGCCAAACCGGCAAAGATATTTTGATGACAGGCAGCAGGACCCTCTGGAACGATCTGCTGGCGCATGATCTGATTGATGAGATCCATCTGATGATTGGCAACCTCCTCTTAGGTGAAGGAGTCCCTGTCTTCGTGGGCAAACCGGACGTGACGCTTCGGCTCATCGACATCCGCAGATGGGAGGACTCCGACAACGTCCTCCTCCGCTACGAAGTTCGCCACAAAAGCATGTAAAGGCCACTTTTTATCGCGATGAATACTTGCAATATGTGTCACCCATCATAAGAGTCGGTGTCAGCCGTTTCTATTCACTGAATAATGAGTAGCAAAAACAGGATCACACAACTTCACTGCCTACTTTCCGGAAAACGCGCGTTTTCCGGAAAGTACCTCCTGTACTGGCTGCTTAGAGCGCTGTACAGAAGGATTGAGCCGTGATACACTAAAGACATGAAAGCCTCTTCTCAAGATGTGCGTGGGAGACTATTGCCCAGGCATTGGCAGTGCTCATGGCCCAGGATGCTCTTGGGTTGTTCCTTCCTGATGGCTCCTTCGCTCCTGTGGATGCAGCACTGGCTCACCCCTGCTGATCACCGTTCTCTCGTCCTTTCCCCATACAGGTGTTCCTGAGAGGCGGTAGGCAGTGGAGAGGCAGATGCCGCAACAAACGATGAGAGGCGAACACAGCTGGAGTCGTCATATGGAGCGAGAGAGCAGTCTCGGCCTCTCTGTCGTTTTTTGATGCAGGAGACTTCGCGCAAGGGAGATGTCCTCCAAAGGGGATCTCGCTTTGAGGAGGGGGACGCCTGGCTTGTGAGTAGGCAAGCATCTCTCTGCTGTGCCCCCCACCGGGCAGGAGCGGCCTATCGTGTCTGGAAGGAGAGAGGCAATGAGCAGTGAACTGCGAGCAGGGACCGTCGAAAAACAGACCGGTCGCCTGGAATCTTTCAGCGACGGCGTCTTTGCCGTCGCCATTACGTTGCTGGTGTTCAATTTGCAGGTGCCACATCTGCCGACGGGCGCGATTTCCGTGCCCGCCTTGGGTAGTGCGCTGTTCAAGCAGTGGCCGTCGTACCTCACGTTCATGACGAGTTTTGCCACGATCTTGATCATGTGGGCAAGCCACCATGGCATTTTCAAATTAGTGTACCGGGCAGACACCCCCTTTCTGTTCGCAAATGGCCTGCTGCTGTTGCTTGTAACCGTGGTGCCCTTCCCCACCTCCCTGGTGGCCCAGTACCTCAGCACGCCTGCTGCGGCGCTGGTGTGTGCCGTCTATGCCGGGGTCTTTGTCGTGATCAATGTGGCCTACAACCTGCTCTGGTGGACAGCTGCGCGTCAGCGCCACCTGCTGTACCCAACCGTAACGCCTCGCCAGGTAAAGCGGCTGACACGCCACATTCTGCTGGGATTGCCGGTGTACGGGCTTGCAACCCTGCTGGCGTTCTGGAATCCCTATGTGAGTCTGGGACTGTGCAGTTGCCTGTGGATCTTCTGGGCCTTCACCTTCTATGAAGGGAGCCCGAGTCCGGGCAGTCTCATAGGGGTGCAGGACGTGGAGACGGCTTCTGAAAGCGATGCGTGAGGAAGAATGGTGCTGCTGTGCTCCCGATCTGCGTCCGCGCTCGACTGTTCATCAAGGGCTTTGCGCTGGCTGCTGCACATCTGGTAAAGAAGCTTTCATGCTTTCCAGAACGGAGAGCTCACTACTCCTGTACACAGCTATGGGGGTTTTCCGGTAGGCGAGCGAAGATGTGCGAAAGGCCTCCTTCCCCGCTTGCCTATCTTTCTTCTCAAGAAGATCAGAGCGCACAGGGGAAGGAGACGAGGTACGACGTTACGAGGCTCGACATCCTGGAGGCTTTCGGGTTCGCAGGACCTAGCGTTTCTGGACTCATCGACCACTGACGCGTCTAAGCACGCGAAGCACCATGAACGCCGGAGTCTCCTGCATGGGCGAGGCGCTTAGTGTGCGACCGGCACAGCCTGGGCCGCCGTCTCGATGAGCTTCACCACGTCATCGGGGTGGGAGACCATCGCCACGTGGTTCGTGGGGACTTCGACGGTGGTGGCCCCCATGCGCTTGGCGAACAGCCGCTCGGCATCCGGCGGAATCGTCTGATCGCCATCCGCGACCAGGAACCAGGACGGCAGCGCTTTCCAGGCCGGCACCCCCATCACGTCCCCGAGGGCGGTCCAGGACAGCGGCTGCTGCACCGCGTACATAACCTTGGCCTTCACTGGATCCACGTCAGCGGCGAAGTGGTGCACGAAGTCGTCCTCGGGCAGCCAGGCGAAGCCTTGCTGGTCGATGCTCAGATGCGCCAGGGCCGGGGTCGGCGGTCCCTGCGCGAGCAGTGCACCAATCGATTCGCCCTGATCCAGTCCAAAGGCCGAGATGTAGACGAGACCGACGACGTTGGGCGCATCGGTGCCCAGCGCGGTCACGATCTGGCCGCCGTAGGAGTGGCCGGCGACGATGGTCGGGCCGATCTGACGGGCCAGCACCTGGCGCAGCCGAGCGACATTATCGGCCAATGTGGTCAACGGAAACTGGGGTGCGGTGACGGTGTAGCCATCGGCTTGCAGGCGCTCGATGACGGCGCTCCAACTGGAGCCGTCGGCCCAGGCGCCGTGGACAAGCACGATGTTCGGGAGAGTGGTCATTTGGTAGGTCCTTCCTGGCGACTCACAAGACTCACAATGTTGGAAGTATGAGAACGCACTTTGCTCTGTTTCGTTTTGTAAGCAAGTATACCACAGATCCCACAGACATTTGGAGATAAGGAATTAGGTGGGAGAGTCAGGGGAAGACGGCTTGGCTAGGGCAGGCAGAAGACTCTCCCGCGGGGCAGACCCAAGCACGTCGAGCAATTCTTCCAACGAGAAGACGCCATAGCAGCCAGCGACATAGAGCACCGCTGGAGCACTGCCCAGCTCGCGCTGACGGTGTCGCCGCAACCGACGAATAGCCATCGAGGCCAACCGCTCTCCAGCTTGCAAGCGGTAGACTTGGGCGGTATTGAAGGCCAGGCATGTCAAAGTCGTGCGCCCCAGCGCCGCTGCGAAATCGCGTCCCCAGCGCTGCTTCTCGAGCCCCCAGCCCTCTTTGAGTTCGCGATAGGTATCATCCTCAATATGCCAGCGTGGACGAAACGCCTGCAAAGCCGCAAAGCCATCGGCGAACCTGCGCGTACTCACTAACGCTCTCGGCGGCTACCTCGGCTGTCGTCACATCGCGGATGAGACACGCCCACAGGCTGGCATCGGAGACCCCGTAGCTGGCAGCCGCGAGGGTTTTGCCGTCCCAACTCGTCAGTTCTCCCGCTGCCGTCACCTCCACTTCGCGTAGCTGCTTATGACCTTGGATCGTGCGCACATAGCGATGGTGGCTCCAGTCAATGAGCCGCCCATCGGCCAAACCTTGCAGGTCTTGGTAGAGCAGCCGATCCTCGGGCAAGCTGACCAGGGCATCAATCCCCTGGTGATACTTGAGCCAAGCCAACAGCGGCCCATCGGCGTAGAGCGCATCTGCCAGCAACAAGCTAATGGCCTGCGGCCCGGCCACCTGCAGCACTTGCTCAATCAGTGAGCGGGTCACCGCGGCTTCTTTGCCTTTCTCCGAGGCAGGCCCACTCAACAGTCGCCAGGCTGCGATGATCGGACGGGTGGCTGACACACACACCAGGGCCACCAAACGAAAATCGTCGCCCAAGCCACTGCCATCGACGGCGTAGACCTTGCCACGCACCAACTGCCGCTGATAGAGCGACTGCACCCCTGCGGCTTGCGCATGCAGCCACGCGGACTCCCCGACGCGCGAGAGCCGCATCGCGCAGCGTATCAGGATGACAGGGTAGCGACTCTTCTCCTCGCCCATCAGGATGCCGATGCCGCCCATTGCTGCCTTGCCGGATCTGCACCGGGGCCCAGCCCAGTTGCAGTAACACCGCCGGTTCTCGAAACAGGACCGAGCTTCCCCCACTCAAGGACGCTTGCTCCACAAACGGCAAGGTCGCTAGCGTGCGCAGCAACAGCTCATCGGCCACGCCTGCTCGTGCTCGCTGCACCTCCAGCCCATCTACGATGGCGAAGATGCCCAATTCCTGGTGTAAGGCCACCAACTCATCCAAGGGGCCACTGGCCATCGTCGTGGCCAAATCCGGGCGTTCGCCTCCTCTCAACGCCTCCGCCACGGCTGCTTTATCGTTGCGATACCATTCCATCTTCTTCTTCCTCTCCTTTAGAACTTCTCTTCTAGTTTATCACCTCCTTCCCTTATCTCCAAATGTCTGCAGATCCCACTAATTGCGCAACGAGCTGTTAAGTTGTAGCAAGTAGAGATAAACATGTGCCTCTTTGAGAGAAAAACCATTTCCATACTCTCAATGAGGTACATATGACCAGTATCGCTGATGGATCGGTACAAATCCAGACCTCTGCTGAGTCCGTCCCCTCGACGCCTTCGTGGTTCGGGGAAATCGTGTTGCTGGCTGCGCATCTTCGCAAGCAAGGCATCCTCAGCAAGATCAGTGAGCGTGTGCGCTTTGCACGACGGCGGTTCGGGCACTACGAGGTGATCGACTTTCTTGCAGTACTTTTCGGGTATGCTCTCAGTGGAGAACGCACCCTGGAAGCTTTTTACGAGCGGCTCCAGCCCTTTGCGGTTCCCTTCATGGCCTTGTTTGAGCGTGATCGACTTCCCTCCCGTTCGGCGCTCTCGCGCTTTTTGGCACAGCTTTCCGAGAGGCCTGTCGAAGCCCTGCGCACGCTCTTTCTCGATGATCTCCTCAGCCGCCCCCTCACGAATGACTCAAACGAGAAGCAGACGGGTGGTCTAATGGATCGAGCGGGAAACGGCTGGATAGTCTTTGACATCGATGGCACGCGTGAAGCAGCTCGTCAGCGTGCCTTGCCAATGAAAGCAGGCCTACCTGCGCCCCATCGGCGACTAGAGCGGTGTTCATAATTCTTGAACCGTTTCTGTTGAGCGAGAAGGGGGATAGCCGCAATGAGTAAACCAGCCACAAGCATCCGTCTCAGTGATGAGATCCAAAGCGGTGGCAATGGCCTCTTGGAGGGCTTCCCGTGTGCGAGCTCCTGCCAGCCGCAACAACGTCTTCAGTTTGGAGAACGCCTCTTCAATGGGCGAAAAATCAGGCGAGTAGGCCGGCAGAAACAGCAGGCGACAGCCGCGAGCTTCAATGGCTTGCTTGACACGAGGTCCCAGGTGGATCGAGAGATGATCCAGAATGACGATTTGCCCAGGGCGCAGGCTGGGGGCCAGGATCTGCTCCACGTAGATCTCAAAAGCGGCACTATCAGCAGCTCCATCCAAGACAAAGGCCGGCCCCATGCCAGCAAGCGACATCGAGGCGATGAGGGTCATGATGGCTCCATAATTGCGGGGCACCTTGCCGACTGCGCGCTCCCCTCGTGGGGCATAGGCATACAAGGGGGTCATAGCGATGTGGGAACCGGTCTCGTCGACAAAGACCAGATCCTGACTGGGCAAGTCTGCGGCTTGTTTACGCCAAGCGACTCGTTCGGCTTCCTGCTGCTCGCTTGCTCTTATGGTCTTTTTTTTCGCGTCCAGCCCAGGGCCTGCCTGGCACGCGTGATGCTGGCAGGACTGACCTTGATGCCGTGGGTGGCTTCCCATATCTGGCAGTGTTGCTCTCGGGTGGCGTCGGGGTTGACTCTCAACTGCTCTAACAGACCGGCCTGTAAGGCTACTCCTTTGACGCTGGGACGTCCGGGAATGGCTTTGGGCAAAACGTGACCGCTCTCTCGGCGAGCTTTGAGATAGCGCTTGAGGGTGGCGGTGGAAATGGCAAATGTTTCTGCGACCTCGGCCTGGCTCTTTCCCTGGTCGATGGCCCGCAGCACTCGTTGCCGTAAATCTTGGGAATAGGCTTTCATGCTGCCAGTTTACCATAGATCAATCCTTTTGTACACCGCTCTAGGGAGAATGATAAGATGAGCACATCGCTACCAGT
>WNGJ01023103.1_pt1 | contig 11350 bp, 15 predicted proteins | sample 5400611 | NCBI WGS metagenome assembly WNGJ01 (sample SAMN13153375, study PRJNA577476) | soil metagenome | isolation source: 40 cm soil or saprolite under Garry oak tree replicate 1 | place: USA:California | collected 2016-06-15 | reverse complement strand
CCGACAAGAGCCTCGCCTGCGCCTCGGCCATCGGCGCGCGGCTGCGTGCCGCCGGCTTCACGCCATCGCGCTATCATGCCGACCCGGTGCTCGGCGAGAACCGGCCCTTCGCGGACGAGATCAACGGCGTGCATTACTACGACAACCTCACGGTCGCACGCAGCGCGGCGATGCCTGCGGTGCTCGTCTCGTCGAGGCCGGCGTGATCGTCAATCCCGCCGAGGAAGCCCGGCTGCGCGATCCGCGCCTGCGCGAGCGGATTGCGCGTGCGATCGCCTCCGGGGTGCTGGCTTGCCTTCCGTAATCTTCTTGTTCCTGCTCTTCACGGCGCTCCCGGCGCGCGCCGATCTTTATCGCTGGATCGACCCGGAAACCGGTGCCATCAAGTATTCGAGCTACCCCCCGCCCTGGGTGGGCGATGCCGAACGCGAGCGGCGCCTGCCGCCGGTGGAAGTGCTGCGCTACACGCCGCAGGGCACGGCGAGGACACCGGAGGGCGACAAGGCGATCGCGCCGCTCGAGGAGCGTCGCAGGCGCCTGCTGCAGGAGCTCCTCGCGCTTCCCGAGCGCAAGGACCGCCGCCCCGACGAGCTCCAGCGCCAGCTGCAGGCTTACCAGCAGCTCGGCTACGAGCTCGACCGGCTCGATCCCAAAGGCGCGGCGGCGCGCAAGGCCGAGGACTACGAGGTCATGGAGAGGGTCCGCAGGCGCCTGGAAGCCGGCGCGCGATGACGAGCGTGCGCGACCTCGAGCACCGCGTCGGCGAGGAGATCGCGGTTTCGCCCTGGGTCGAGATCACGCAGGAGCGCATCGACACTTTCGCCAGGGCGGTCGAGGACTTCCAGTGGATCCATGTCGATCGCAGCCGCGCGCTGTCCTCGCCTTTCGGCGGCACCATCGCGCACGGCTTTCTCACGCTGTCGCTGCTCTCGCACCTGTCGGAGATGACCTTTTCCTTCAGCGACCGGCGCATGGGCGTCAACTACGGGCTCAACCGCGTGCGCTTCACCTCGCCGGTGCCGAGCGGCTCGCGCGTACGCGCGCGCTTCACGCTCTCGAAGTACGAGAAGCTCGACGGCAACGGCGTGCAGGTCACCTGGAACGCGGTGATCGAGCGCGAGGGCTCGGCCAAGCCGGCGCTCGTCGCCGAATGGATCGGCCGGCATTACTACTAAATCAGGGACAGACCACGTTTTATGAAACCGCGTTGGAAGCAGCGACCTCCTGGCTCCAATTGGGGCGAGTTCGGCCCCGATGACCAGCGCGGCCGCATGAACCTGGTGACGCGCGAGAAGGTGCTGCAGGGCATCGCCGAGGTGAAGGAAGGCATTACTTTCTGCCTGTCGCTGCCGCTCGACTATCCCGGCGGCAGCGTGCTCAATCCCCGCAGGTCGCCGCCGAGACTGGCCTCCACGCTCCGCGGGGGCAAGCAAAACTTCTGCTTTCCCCTCGCAGCAGAGAACCCGGACTTCACCGACGTCGTCAGCGACGACCTGGTGCTCCTCACGCTGCAGTACTCGACGCAGTGGGACTCGTTCGCGCATATCGGCAGCCGTTTCGATGCCGACGGCGACGGCGAGCGCGAGATCGTGTTCTACAACGGCTTTCGCGCCGGCGCGGACGTCAGGCCGGCGCCGGAGAACGCAACGGCCGAGCCGTGGGCGCGGTACGAGGGAACCCAGGCGCGCGCGCTCGGCATCGAGAACCTCGCCGAGCACGGCGCGCAGGGCCGCGGGGTGCTCGTGGATTTGAATCGCCACTTCGGCCGCGAGCGGCACGCCGTCACCTACGACGATTTGATGAAAATCCTGGAGAAGGATGCTGTGGAGATCGAGAAAGGCGATATGGTGTGCCTGTACACCGGCTTCGCCGACGTCATCCTCGAGCTCAAGAAAAACCCGGATCCGAAGCTGCTGCACGGCACCTGCAGCGGCCTCGACGGACGCGACGCGCGGCTGCTGCAGTGGATCTCGGATTCGGGGCTCGCCTGCCTGATCGCCGACAACTACGCCGTCGAGATCATTCCGACGAGCCTGGCGAGCCCCAGGCCGCACGCCTCGATGCCGCTGCACGAGCACTGCATCTTCAAGAACGGCATCCATCTCGGCGAGCTGTGGTATCTCACCGGGCTGGCGCGCTGGCTGCGAGAGCATGGCCGCAACCGCTTTCTGCTCACCGCGCCGCCGCTGCGCCTGCCCGGGGCCGTCGGCTCGCCCGCCACGCCGATCGCGACGGTCTGAATTCGTTCGATTACATCGTCGTCGGGGCCGGGTCCGCGGGTTGCGTGCTGGCCAACCGCCTCACCGAAAGCGGCCGCCGCAGCGTGCTTCTTCTCGAAGCCGGGCCGCGCGACACCGACTTCTGGATCCACGTGCCGCTCGGCTACGGCAAGCTGTTCGCGCGCACCGACGTCAACTGGGCGTACGAGTCGGAGCCCGAGCCGGCGCTGAACGACCGGCGCATCTTCACGCCGCGCGGCAAGGTTCTCGGCGGCTCCTCCTCGATCAACGGCCTGGTCTATATCCGCGGCCAGCGCGAGGACTTCGACGGCTGGGCGATCCCGGGCTGGGGTTTCGACGATCTCCTGCCGTACTTCAGGAAGTCGGAGGACCAGAGCCGCGGCGCGGACCCCTGGCATGGCGTAGGCGGACCGCTCGCGGTATCGGACCTGCCGCGTCACGAGCTGTGCGACGCCTTCATCGCGTCGGCCGTGGCGCTGGGAATTCCGCGGAACGACGACTTCAACGGCGCCACGCAGGAAGGCACCGGCTACTACCAGGCAACGGCATCCCGCGGCCGCCGCTGCAGCACCGCGGTCGGCTACCTGCGGCCGGCCGAGAAGCGGCCGAATCTGAAGATCGAAGTCGACGCTCTGGCGACCAGGATCCACTTCAGGGATCGCCGCGCGGTCGGAATCGAGTTTCAGAAAAAAGGCGAAATTCACACGGTCCGCGCAGGAGAAATCATCCTTTGCGGCGGCGCGTTCAACTCGCCGCAGCTTCTCCAGCTCTCCGGCGTGGGTCCGCGGGCGCTGCTCGAGCGCCACGGCATTCCGGTCGTGCACGAGTCGCCCGGCGTCGGCGCGGATCTGCAGGACCATTTCTACGTGCGCACGTTCTGGCGCTGTCGCAAGGCGATCACGCTGAACGACGACATGATGAGCCTGCGGCGCATGGCGCTCGTGGGTCTGAGGTACTTCCTGTTCAGGCAAGGACCCCTGACAGTAAGCGCCGGCCATGCCGCCGCGTTCGTCCGCACCCGGCCGGACCTGAAGCGGCCCGACGCGCAGCTCTACTTCATCAATTTCTCGAGCGCCAAGCGCGGCGGGGTCCTGCACCGGCACTCCGGCTTCACCTGCGCCGTGTCGCAGCTCCAGGTCGAGTCGCGCGGCTCGGTACATATCCGTTGCGGGGACCCGGCCGCCGCGCCGGCCATCCGCTATAACTACCTCGCTACCGAGAACGACCGCCGCGTCATGATCGAGGGGCTGAAGCTCGTGCGGCGCATCGTCAACACGGCCCCCATGCGCGATTACGTTGGCTCCGAATACCTGCCCGGGCCGGGGGTACAGGGCGACTCGGAGTGGCTCGACTACTGCCGCGGAATGGGAGAGACGGTGTTCCATCCGGCTTCCACCTGCCGCATCGGCGCCGTCGTGGATGAAAAACTGAAAGTAAAGGGCTTGAGGGGATTGCGCGTCATCGATGCCTCAGTCATGCCCGCTGTTCCCTCCGGCAACATCAACGCCGCGGTGATCGCGATCGCGGAAAAAGGCGCCGACCTGGTCAAAGAGGATGCCTAGACGATGTGGGAAGCCGCGGCCATCCTCTTCATCATCGTCGGCGCGTTGCTGTGGATCGACAGCCTTCGCGCTCGGGAGCGAGCCGTGGAGGCCGGGCGCTCGGCCTGCGCGCGCTATGATCTGCAGTTCCTCGATGAGACGGTGTCTTTCGCGCGCCTGCGCCTGGCGCGCGACGAAGAGGGCCGCCTGAGGATCGTGCGCACCTACACTTTCGAATTCTCCGAGACGGGAAACAACCGGCGCAACGGCGCGATCGTGATGCTCGGTCAGGACCCGAAAGACATCCGTTTGGAGCCCTATAGACTGCAATGAGCACGCAATGGCTCGAGGCGAAGGTGCTCGAAAACCGGCACTGGACCGATGCGCTGTTCTCGCTGCGCGTCGAAGGGCCCGGGCTGCAATTCGAGGCCGGGCAGTTCGTGCGTCTCGCTCTGGACATCGACGGCGAGCGCATCGCGCGCCCCTTCTCCTTCGTCAATCCGCCGGCGGACCCGGTCCACGAGTTCTACGGCATCGTGGTGCCCGGGGGGCCGCTCTCCCCGACTCTCGCGCGCCTGCAGCCGGGCGATACGCTCTACCTGGCGCCCAACCCGGCCGGCTTCCTCGTGCTGTCCGAGGTGCCGGACGCCGAGACGCTGTGGCTCATCTCCACCGGCACCGGGATCGCGCCGTTTCTCTCGATCCTGCGCACCGAGGCGCCGTGGCGCAGGTTCAGGAACGTCGTCCTGGTCCATGCGGTGCGGCACGCGAAGGAACTCGTGTACCGGGACTTGATTCTTGAAATTTCAAGAAAACAGAAGCTTCGTTACGTCAGCTTCGTGAGCAGGGAACCGCATCCGGGATCGTGTCCGGACGCATCCCGGCCGCGGTGCGGGATGGGCGGCTGGAGCAGGCGGCGGGCCTCAAGATTGCTCGTGAATCGTCCCAGGTATTGCTGTGCGGAAATCCTGACATGCTGAAGGACGCCACCGCCGCGCTCGTGGAGCGCGGCCTGCGCAAGCACCGGCGCCGCAACCCCGGCCAGATCAGCGTGGAGAGCTTCTGGTGAGCGCCCCCTCGAGGCTGAGCGCGATTCTCGTCACGCTGTCGCTGCTCGCCGGCTGCAGCGCGGTGCGGCTGGCTTACGACCACGCCGATACCTGGCTGCGCTGGCGCGCGGGAAATTATCTCGATGTCCACGGCGAGCAGGCCCAGGAGCTCGACGAGCGCATCGATGCATTCCACGACTGGCACCGCGCCACGGCGCTGCCGAAGTACGCACGCCTCTGCGAAGAAGCGGCGCGCCGCCTCGGCGGCGGCCTCTCGCGCGAGGACATCGTTTGGGGGTACGATTCCCTGATGGCGCAGGCGCGCGAAGGCCTGCGTGCGGCCGCCGAACGGATCGCCCCAATGCTCGATCGTCTCAGCCCGGAGCAGGTCAGGCACATGGAGAAGCGGTTCGCCGAGGACAACCGCAAGTTCGCGCGCGAGAACCTGCGTGGCAGCGAGGCCGAGAGAAGGAAGCGACGCGCGACGCGCACGGTGGAGCGACTGGAGGACTGGGTGGGAAGGCTGTCCAAGGCCCAAATCGAGCGGGTCAGGCAATTCTCGGAGCGCGCGCCGCTCTACTACGAGATGCGCGACCGCGACCGGAAGCGGCTGCAGGGCGAGCTGCTCGCCATGGTCCGCGCCCGGGAGTCGCAAAAGCGGCTGCCCGAGCGCGCCGCGAACTTCGACCAGGGGCGCGACCCTGCCTACGCCGCCGCGAGCGAGGCGGCGCGGCAGGAGTACTTCGCCCTGCTGCTCGATCTCGACCGCACGCTGAGCGCCGAGCAACGCGCCAAAGCGGTGGCCACTTTCCGCCGCTACGCCGACGACTTCACGCTCCTCGCGGGCCAGGCAGCCCCGGAACAGCCGCCGCGGTGAACGACCCCGCCCTGCGCGGCATCAAGCCCGCGCTCGAGTCGCCGGGGGAGAGCTATGCCGGGCGCACCCGGTATACGCAGCTCGAATACGAGGCGCTGCTCGCCAACGCCTCGATCGGCATCGCCTTCACCCGCGAGCGGCGCGTGTTTCTCTGCAACCCGAGGTTCGCCGAGATGTTCGGCTGGAGCGCGGACGAGCTGATCGGCCAGCCCGGCGAGGTGATGTACCCCAGCCGCGAGAGCTACGAGGCGCTCGGCCAGATCGCGGTGCCGATCCTTTCCGCGGGCCGGCAGCTCGACCTGGAATGGGAGCTGCGGCGCAAGGACGGCTCGACGTTCCTGTGCCGCATGATCGCCAAGGCGCTCGACGCCGGGAACACCCAGCGCGGCACGGTCTGGATCGTCGAGGACGTCACCGAGCGGCGGCGCGCCGACGAGCGCGCGCAGCGCGCGGCAGCCGAGCAGGAGCTGATCCTCGACAATGCCTCGGTCGGCATCGCGTTCGTGCGCAACCGGGCGATCCGGCGCTGCAACCGTTTCCTGGAGGACATGGTCGGCGCAGGCCCCGGCGAACTCGTCGGCGAGAGCTCCGCGGTGCTGTTCGCCACGGAGGAGGGATGGCGCGAGGCGGGGCTGCTCGCCTATAGCAGCACCGCCCCCGGAGAAACGCACGACAGCGAATGGAAATTCAAGCGCCGCGACGGCTCCGTGTTCCACTGCCGCACCCGCGGCCGGCGCATCGATGCGGGGGGCGAGGAGCAGGAATGGATCTGGAGCTTCGAGGATGTCACGGCCGAGCGCGAAGCCGAGGCGCGCGTGCAGCAGGCCCTGGACGCCCTCGAGCGCAAGGTGGCCGAGCGCACCGCGGAGCTGGAGGACGCGAGAGCCCGCGCCCAGCACCTGGCCGGCCATGATGCGCTGACCGGGCTTCCCAACCGCAGGGTGCTGGAGGACCGGCTCAGCCAGGCGCTCGCCCTGAGCTACCGCAACCGGCAGCAGACCGCGGTGATGTTCATCGACCTCGACCGCTTCAAGACCATCAACGACTCGCTCGGACACGGCGTGGGCGACGCGCTGCTGAGGGAAGTGGCGCAGCGCCTGGTGAAGCAGCTGCGCGTCGGCGACAGCATCTGCCGCATCGGCGGCGACGAGTTCGTGGTGGTGCTGCCCGAGGTCAAGCGCTCCTCGGACGTCGCCAGCGTGGCGCAGAAGGTGATCGAGCAGCTGTCGAATCCCGTGCTCATCGAGGAGCGCGAGCTGGTGGTCACGCCCTCCATCGGCATCAGCGTGTTTCCCGACGACGGCCGCGACGCCGAGACCCTGATCCGCAACGCCGACGCGGCCATGTACCACGCGAAGGAGATGGGTCGCGCCAACTACCAGTTCTTCACCGAGCAGATGAACCTGGCGGCGTCGCGCCGCCTGGCGCTCGAGAGCGACCTGCGGCGCGCGCTCGGCCGCGACCAGCTGCGCGTGCACTACCAGCCGATCGTCGAGGCGAAGAGCGGGCAGGTCGTGGCGCACGAGGCCCTGGTGCGCTGGCAGAACCCGCATCGCGGTCTCGTCGGCCCGGCGGAATTCATCCAGGTGGCGGAGGAGACGGGCCTCATCCTGAATATCGGCGAATGGGTGCTGCGCGAAGCCTGCCGCTGGGCGACGTTCATCGGCGCGGAGCGCGGCCTGCAGGTCTCGGTAAACCTCTCCCCCCGTCAGTTCAACGACCCCAAGCTGGTGCAGCTCGTCGCCAGGGCGCTCAGGGACAGCGGCCTGCCGGCGCGGCTGCTCGAGCTCGAGATCACCGAGTCCACCGCGATGCAGCACAGCGACATCGCGTTGAGCACGCTCAACAGGCTGAAGGAGCTCGGCGTGTCGATCGCCATCGACGATTTCGGCACCGGCTACTCGAGCCTCGCCTACCTGAAGCGCTTCCCGGTGGACAAGGTGAAGATCGACCGCGCCTTCGTCGCCGACGTGCCCGGGGACGAGGACCAGAGCGCCATCGTCGCGGCGATCGTGGCCCTCGCGCACGCGCTCGAGATCAAGGTCATCGCCGAAGGCGTCGAGACCGCGATGCAGCGCGAGTTCCTGAGGAATTGCGGCTGCGACTTCCTGCAGGGCTATCTCACCGGGCGGCCGCTGGATGCGGACAGCGCGGCCAAGGAATATCTCTAGCTTGCGCGTTGCCGCGCTTGCCGGCCTGATGCTCGCCGTCGCGTCGGCCGGCGCTGCGGGCGATCCAGGGCTGCGCGTGCAGGAGATGTACGTGCGAGCCATTGCCAAAGCCCCTCCGGCAGGCGCTCGGCAGCGTTTCGATTTCCTCGTCTTCTATGCCGACGGCGTCGCCTATCGCGGCGATGCGAGCTTCTTCACCAACGAGAGCCTGAGCAAGGACCGCCTCGGCACCTACCAGGCTGTCGGAGACGACATCCGCATAAGCTGGCCTGCCGGCAAGACCGAGGTGATGCGGCGCCGCGGCGAGCGGCTGAGCGGCGCGGCCGGAACGCGCTGGCAGCGCCTGCCCAAGGTCAGCGGCCTGCGGCTGCAAGGCACTTACGTCATCGCCGCCCGCACTGCGGAACCGGTCTGGATCGAGTTCGGGAGCGACACTACCTTCTGGGACCAGGGCGTGATTCGGCACGCCGCGAATCTCGAGGTCCTGGAAAGAGGAGTGCCTGCGCCGCAAGGCGGCGGAGGAACCTACAGCCTCGACGAGTACACGCTCACGCTGAGCTATGCCGGCGGGCCGGCTGCGAAGATGTTTTTCTGCATCCTCCCGGGCGAAAAGGACCTGGCGCGCCCGAAGCGGCTTGTCGTCAGTACCTACCTCTTCGAATTGAAGCAGTAGAGCCGTGAAACGCGAATCGTTCGCGGCCGGCATGCGCGCGGCCGTGCCGGTCGTGCTCGGCTACCTGGGCATCGGCATCGCCGCCGGCGTCGTCGAGCGCGCAGCCGGCCTGTCGTACGCCGAAGTACTGCTGATCTCCGCGGTGCTGTACGCCGGCTCGGCGCAGTTCGTCGTGACCAGCATGCTGTCGCTCGCTAGTTCTGCCTCGGCGATCGTGCTCACGGTGTTCTTCCTCAACCTGCGCCACCTGCTGCTTTCCGCGGCGCTCGCGCCGGCGCTGCGCGGCGTTCCGGCGTGGAAGAACGCGCTTCTCGGCCTGCAGCTCACCGATGAGACGTTCGTGGTCGCCTCCGGCCGGCGGCCGCTTTCCCCGGCCTGGATGGCGGGGCTGAATCTCGCGGCGTGGAGCGCCTGGGCAATGGCCAACCTCGCCGGCGCGGCGCTCTCGGGCGCGGCGCGCGACACGCGCACGCTCGCTTTCGCGCTGCCCGCCATGTTCGCGGGGCTGCTCGTGCTCCAGGTGAGGATCCAGCCGCGGCTGCGCGAGGCGCTGGGGGTGGCGCTTTTTTCCGGCGCTGCGGGGGCCGGCATCCAGCTCGCCGCGCCGGGCCCCGGGGCGGTCATCGGCGCGACCGTGCTGGGGGCGACGCTGGGACTCTCGCTCGAACGATGGAAGTCCGGCCCGAAATCCTCGCGCTAGTGCTCGGCTGCGCGCTGGTCACCGCAGTGCCGCGCGTGCTGCCGCTCGTCGCGCTGTCGCGGCTCCAGCTGCCGCCCTGGCTCGCCGACTGGCTGCGCTACGTGCCGATCGCGGTGCTCGCCGCGCTGCTCGCGATCGAGCTCCCTTCGGCGGGCGCCGCCGGCCTGCCGGCGATCATGGTGGCATTCGCGGTTGCGGCCGCGACGCGCAGCCTCCTGGGCACCGTGATCGCGGGCGTTGCGCTCTACTGGCTCCTAAATTGAGCGGCGGCGCTTCTCCTCGAGCAGCTCTTCGATGCCCTCGATGTTGATCTCGACGCCGAGCATGTTCGGATTGACCTCGAGCGCGCGGCGGAACCAGGCGAGCGAGCGCTCGTAGTTCTCCAGCTTGAAGTAGATCTGCCCCAGGCCGGACAGCGCGCCGAAGTGCTGCGGGTTGCGCTTCAGCACCTCGGCGCAGTCCGCGATCGACTTCTCGTACTCGCCGGCGAGGTAGTACGCAGTAGCGCGGCGGTTCCAGCCTTCGGCGAAATCGGGCCTCCTCCTGATGATTTCCGAGAACGTCGCCACCGAGTCGGCGAGCCGCCCTGCCTGCATCTCGCCGGTGCCGCGCGCCATCCGGCGGTCGATCTCGTCGTCCCCGGAGCGGCCCCACAGCAGCCACAGGCCCTGCTCGGCGAATTCGCGCACGGTCTCGCTGTCGTCGCGCAGGCGCTCGTGCAGCAGCGGCGCATCGGCCATCGCGCCGCGGTTCGCGATCCAGTTGACTGCCTCGGCGCGCGCCGCCTCGCTCGGGCTGCGCAGGCCGGCGAGCGCCTCGCCGCGCGACTTCGGCGGCGCTGGGAATGCGTGCGTGGCAGCGGCTGTTAGCATCACAACCGCAACGAACAAGGAGCAGACATGAAGCCGCTGCATCGTTCCCTGATCATAGCGTTGATCGCGCTGCCAGGAATAGGGCTCGCCGCCGAAACACCCTCCATGTCCAGTGCACCGCGCGACCCGGTGCTCGAGCAGGTCGCCGCCGCCAAGGCGAAGAATGACTGGGGCGAGGCGCAGGCGACCCTGCGTCAGGCGCTTGCAAGAAATCCCGACAATGCCGACTACCACAATCTCTACGCCTACTCGATCCGCAGGGGTCCGAACCCCGACATGAGCCTCGTCTTCAAGCATTACAACGAGGCGCTGCGCATCGATCCCGATCACCGGGGCGCGCACGAGTATCTCGGCGAGGCCTACCTGATGGTCGGCAATCTCGCCAAGGCGAAGGAGCACCTCTCGGTACTCGACAAGCTGTGCTTTTTCCCCTGCGACGAGTACAGCGATCTGAAAAAGGCGATTGCCGACTACGAGAGGAAGCAGGTCTCCAGATAGTTTTTACGGAACTCCTCTCCGGTCAGCTCCTGAAGTAACGGCGCGAACGCCGCTTCGATCTAATCTTACGCCCTACAGCGTGTAGCCAAATCTCGACGTTCATGATCCGAGCAGCATAGCGCGGGCGCCCCGCACAATTTATTACGCGCAACAAACTCCACGTAATTTGCATCTTGGACAAAGGGGGCTTGAAACGGACCGTCCATCGACGGCACCTCCAGGACTCTTGAGTTCATGGGTTTTTTCCTATCACTCGAAAGGAGCAACGCACATGAAAAGCAGATGGAAGATTGGGCTTGTAGCCGCAGCTCTGCTGGTGAACGCGCCCCAGGCGTCCGCCGACCTCAAGAGCGTCTTCACCGCGGTCTGCGACGCGCACACCGATAACATCGCCTCGACGGCCGGGCCCACCCCGGCCTCCACAAAGGACGGAAAACCCGTCGCGTTTTGTTTTCCTCCTCCTGAGTCGAATTGCAGAAGCCTCATGGTCTGCATGGACCAGGCCGGCTGGCATGTCATACACGACACGCGATACGGTGGAGCGTGGGCCGAGTCCGTGATACAAGGTTTTCCCGCGGCTGAAGCCTTCTACAAATTGATCTTCCAGAAGGATTGACCAGGGCCTGCGCTCGATGATCCGAATCGAAAACTGGAGGAAAACGATGCGTTACAGAGTGTTTCACCGTTGGATTTTTGTGGCACTCTGCGTGCTGTCGGTGGGCCTGCTGG
>WNGJ01013128.1_pt1 | contig 11351 bp, 13 predicted proteins | sample 5400611 | NCBI WGS metagenome assembly WNGJ01 (sample SAMN13153375, study PRJNA577476) | soil metagenome | isolation source: 40 cm soil or saprolite under Garry oak tree replicate 1 | place: USA:California | collected 2016-06-15 | reverse complement strand
CCCCCGTTTAAAGGAGCACGCCCATGACGCGCTCTGCCGGATTGAAAATCGCGCTTGTCCTTCTTTTGGTTCCCTCCGCGTTTTCTTACGGACAAGGTACACCGGCTTTATCAGATCCTGTAATGCGGGCGATGGCGGACGAGCTGGAGAGATCCATTGCCGAGCTGCAGTTCAAGGACCTGGACAAGCCATACTTTATTCAATACATCGTACTCGATCAGGAAGAATACCGCGCTTCGGCAACGTTCGGCGCTCTCACCGCTTCGGACCGGGATCGAGCCCGCATTCTTCAGGCGCAGGTCCGCGTGGGTGACTACGAGTTTGATAATTCCGAGTTCATCACTGGGCAGCAATTTCAGGGGCCGCCACCCTCGGGGATAACTTCATCGACCATAATCGAAAATGATTATGAAGGCATTCGGCACGCGTTGTGGCTGGCGACGGATGCTGCGTACAAACAATCCGTCGAACAGCTCGCACGGAAGCGTGCATTCGTTCAGAACAAGATCCGCGGTGATCAGATACCTGACTTTTCGAAGGAAAAGCCGGTTACGGCAGTCGCAGCGCGCAGGGGACTGGAAATTGACAACCCACGTTGGGAAAACCAACTGCGGGAATGGTCGGCCATTTTCAAAGAATTTCCCGCGATCCAACAATCCACCGTTGAGTTGCAGGCACAGCTCATCCACAAGTACCTCATCAACAGCGAAGGGACGCGGACGCTTCAGCCCTCAATGATCGTTTCGGTGGAAGTTGCAGCCAGCAGTGAGGCACCTGACGGCATGCGTCTCAGGCATTCGATCCCATTCAATGCCAGAAGCTTCGATCAGCTTCCATCCGCACAGGAAATCAGTAACTCCATTCGAAGTATGGCCTCTGACCTGACGGCTTTGCGTTCGGCTCCCGTCCTGGATGCCGACTACTCGGGTCCCGTGCTATTTACAGGTCAAGCATCTGCCGAGATGTTCGCACGCGTGCTAGTGCCGAATCTTTCCGGACAACGCCTTCCCCTGTCCGATCGCGATCAACAGGGGCCCACGACACGCAGCGAACTTGTGGATAGGCTGAACCGGCCTGTGCTTCCTTCGTTTCTTTCGGTATTCGATGATCCGACCGAGCAACGCGTCGGCAATCAGGAACTCATCGGACATTACCAGGTGGACGATCAAGGTGTGCCGGCACGCCGCGTTTCTTTGGTCGAGAGTGGTGTATTGAAAACGTTTCTGATGTCCCGCCGTCCCGGCAAAAATATGCTTCAGTCCAATGGCCACGGACGTTCCGGGTACCCGGGCAGAGAAACCGCACAGATCGGGAACCTCTTTATCCAACCAACTCAAGGCAAGAGCTACGAGGACCTCAAACAAGAACTCGTCACGATGTGCCGCACGGAGCAACTCGATTACTGCATCATCATCAAGGCGCTGGACACGGACGTTCGCAGTCCAATCGGCATGCCGTTCCTGACATACAAAATTTACGTTGCCGACGGCCGGGAGGAACTCGTACGCGGAGCATTCGCTACCAGCATTCCCGTTCGATCATTGCGGCAGATCGATGCTGTCGGAAATGACACCTTCGTGGTCAACAGATTGTCGGGTGGGGGAGATCTTCCGACACCGACGAGCATCGTTGCCCCATCCGTGCTTTTGGAAGAAATGGAACTGAAGCGTCCCACGGGCAACCAGCAAAAGCCCTCGCTGTTGACCCATCCGTTTTTCAAAAAATAAATTCAGACTAGGCCATTCTCATCGTATAGGCCTGGTTGCCCTCCCGCGAGTTGGTGCTTCAGGAATTTCCTGCACAGAGGACGCGATGGTCTGGGCCTCCGTCAAGAGGACGTCGAAGCGATCTTCACTATTCTCGTATACAAACTCGATAAGACCGCTCTTGCGCCGAACCGCTCGATAGAGAATGCGGCGGCGTTCGCTGAGCCTATTCCCACGAATCTCGTACTGTACCCATTCCTCACCATTTCCGGTAAAACGTCGTGGTTCATCGAACTTTGCGAAGCCCAAGGGCGACATGATTCGCTCGGCGCCCCTCCGGGCGAAGCTGTCGAGTTTTTCCGTTTGTCTAGACCTCAGGACCATTACCGACGCGCCTGTCGAATGGTTAAGCCAGATCAGGCCAGCAGTGTCCGCGACGACCCATCCTTGAGGCGCCATGATCTGAAAAGTGCGAGTCTGCACAACCTGTGCCGATGGGGAGATTTGAATTGTCGCCAAAACAAAAAGAAGCAATTTCATGGGGACCGCTCATAGGATGTCGCAAATCGCCCACCTTGTCCACGTCGATATGATTCGGTCGCAGTCGTCCAAAGTATAAAAAGAGGCAATCTGTAGGAAAGCCGTGATGCAGTTCAGAAACCGGACTCAGGGCGGCCTGGCCCGCTGGCTGTCCCCAAAACGTAAAGGAGAGCTCCGATGACGATTTGCCAGAGACGCGTTTACGAAATGCGGCGGAAGCAGCTTCGGTGGTGTGAAAATATTAAGACTTTCGATTGCTTCATGCATTCGCTGCGCTCATGGAAGAACTCAACCGTTTGCGAGTGCACTTTTTCGAAGATGTAGTTGACAGGGCCTTCCGACTACGTTATAAAAACGCTTGCGACACGACGGCGTGTCTGCAAGTCAAGACATTGAAGTCTTCGGTTCCCGGTGGCGGGTCCGAAGGCTTTTTTTATTTTGGGGCGGCTTAGTTCCCTCAGACAACGATGTCCGGCAGACCAAAGCTGCTCTGGACATTTGTTTACTCAAACTGGCGGTTCCGTCACAGATCCGAACGTGTAACCTCTTGGGATCTGGATTTGCTGCCGGACCGAAAATTTGGAGGAGAAATGACCAACATTAATAGCAGCGTATCGAATTCCCATCCACGCCGCCCAACGATTTTGGGATGGCTACGAGTTGCTGCACTGCTCTCTTTCGCACTCCTTGCGGGCGGATTGCGACTTGCGAACGCCCAGGAGGTCAGTGGAATCTACACGGACGGCACCACCAAAGACCTCGGTGACAAGACAAAAATCGACTGGTTAAAAAATATCAAGTTAAGGGGCTGGGTCGAAGGGAGCTACATTTGGAACTTCAACAAGGTGAACCCGAACGTAGCCAACGCCAACTTGGGAAAGTCCGCTATTCAGGACCAAAACCTGACGATTGAAGGGCAGGCATTCCATACTCATGATAACAGCGTCACACTCGATCTCGCGGAGATTGAGGTTGAAAAGGTTCCTGAACGTGGTTCGGTGGGCTTCAAGCTAGACCTCGCTGCGGGCGATATTCAGGACACGATTGTTCAGACGATTAAGTCGGTTAGTCCGAACGGTGTTAGCGACTTTGACAGGACGTTTCAGCACGCATCCATCAGCTACTTAGCGCCGGTTGGCAAAGGACTCCGTTTCGACTTCGGAAAGTTTGTAACACACATTGGTGGCGAGACGATCGAAAGTATCAAGAACCGTAACTTCTCTCATTCCTTCTTCTACAGCTACGCCATTCCCTTCCAAGACAGCGGTATTCGGATGAATTACGCCTTCAGTCCCAAGGCTTATGCGGAGCTTTACATTCTGAATGGTTGGAACGTGACTTTTGATAACAACCGCGGAAAGACTTACGGACTCAGCTTCGGATTGACACCCAGCAGTAAATTTAGTGCGTACTTGAACTACCTGGGAGGTCCTGAGCATAACAATAATAGTGGGGATTGGCGGCACCTGGGCGACTTTCAAGTCGGCTACTCTCCGGTCGCAACGCTTTCGATGATGGCAAACATCGACGTTGGACAGGACAACAAAGGCGCCGGTCCCGGAAAGAATGCTCTGTGGAGAGGCATCACCTATTACTTGCGGCCAGCGGTTAAGGGGCGCTTCTTTCCGACACTACGAGCGGAATACTATGAAGATCGCGACGGCTTCACCACCGGGGTCCCACAGCACCTCTGGGGATTCACGGTGACGCCGGACTACAAGTTGGGCAGCGAAGATGATTTTGTGCACGTCCTGTTGCGGCCCGAGATTCGCTATAACAAGTCAAGTGCGAAATTCTTCAGCCAAGAAAACAACTTCCGCTCGCTCGACCACCAGTGGACCGTGGGCGCCGGTATAGTCGCGTACTTCTAGCTCGTCCGACCCGCAGGTTTGCGTAGCCGACAAGGAGCGGTCACATCGCATAAAGAATGTGACCGTTCCTACGGCCGACGCTGCGTAGTGACTCATTTTTGGACCATTTTGACAGTTTGACAGGGCTGCTGCCGTGATTCATACTGCCCCTCTGACTGGAGGCGGGATTATGATCCGGTTTATCTCCATCGCAGTGTTATCCCTGGTACTAGCTGGGTCCGCTACTCCATGGAGCGGTGAATCGAAGTCAGGCCTGATTTGTACGCTCACAGGAAAGGAAATCCGGGCCTGCTGTTGCCAGTTAAAGGATGGACAGCTCTATTGTCCGCTGGCGAATAAGACGATACAGACTTGCTGCTGCAAATCGGAGGGATAATAACTAAGCTCTAGTTGATGCCGCTTACTATCATGCTGACTTCTTCCGTTCTTCCGTTCTTCCCTTCTTCCATTTGCAGCAGATTAACAATTCTTCCAATCTCCCACAGTCTCTACCCCACGCTGAGCAACCTTTGCTTCGGCGACTCTGTGGTCTTTGAACGAACCTCGTGCAAAGCCGGGTCCCACAAGTTCGTGCTGGACACGGGGTGTGGGACAAATGTTGAATAAGAATTGACCCGCCTCTCGCCGAGTTCCTCAACTTTCTCGTGAACCGCCATACCGTACGCCTTTTCCCCACAGAGTAACACCGTAGTGAGGACAAGCTGTTCGAATTGCCCAAGGCATCCGTCCTCTTCAAAATTACGACATTGTCTAAAAAGCAAGGTTGCCTTGCAACTATTTGTTAGACAATTTATAAATTCTGTCGCCCAAAAGCGACAGTCGCCCAAAAGCGACAGTTTGCAGAGCCCCCCTTTCGCCTTAAACCGTTGAAGAACAAGCAAACGCCTATCCCGTCAGGCATGGAATGCGGGTTGCCATATAGGCGCGTCATGAACGCAACGGCACAAAGCAAACCATCGATCGAACGGGAAATCGCCTCGATCATTTCCAATCCGGACCCGTTTATTGAAGTCTCGACGGTAATGATTTCCGTTTCGTCTGCAATCCCCGATGACTTCACGAAAATGATTTCCATCGCATCGGGGATGAAGTCCGCCGGCGAGACGGTTTTCTCCATCCCACAAATGATCATCGCTGTGACGGCCACGATCCTTTCCGTCACGGACAGACTCCTTTCCGTTCCGGACCAAATCGTTTGCGACGCGGCGAGGATCCTTCCCGTGACGGAAATAATTATCTCCATTCGCAGGCAAATCCCGACGAATCAAGAGCATGCCGGCTTCGCCGCCATCGACAATTATTTCCGTGACGGAAATGATTTTGTTCGAGACGGAAATGATTCTTTGAAAGACGGAAAAAATCATTTCCACCGCGGACCGAACTTTCTGCACCGCGGACCGAACCTTCGTCGAGACGGACGCCATTGTCTCCTTCATCGAAGCATTCATTTCCATCGCGGACACATTCATTCCCGCGAAGGAGAGACGTTTTTCCATGACGGACACGATGATTTCCGCCTCGGACACGAGTCTCGTCGGGACAGCAATATGTTTCCCCGTCCCGGAGAGAACCCTCGGCGCTGTGCCGGCGGGTGTGTTTGTAACACCAATCCATCAACAACTAACCGTTAGGCGGAAGTTCCACGATCTTCTGCCGGTCGATGATCAAGCCTCGGCCCGACGTTTCAGTTTTGAGAAGCGGCGCCGCTCCCGTCATTTCGATCGTTTCCTCCACTGACCCGAGATCGAGACGGATGTCGATCCGGGCAACCTGGTTCACTTGGACGACGACGCCTTCTCGCACAAATCTCTTAAAGCCGGGCAGTTCCGCGGCGATGGAATAATTGCCCGGATTCAGCGCAGGCAGGACGTAGCTACCGGTTTCATTCGTCCTTGTGAACTGGCTTATGTTCCGATCAGTGTTCGTGACCGAGACGGTCAACATTCGGCAGAACCGCACCGGTTGAATCGTGAACGATTCCGGTTAAGGTCGCAGTTGAAGTTTGACCAAGGCCGGCCTGGGCATATCGTCTTCCTCTCAATTCTGTTCAGCGGACGGAGATCTCTTCGGGCTTGTAGCGTTTTACCTTGATCGCTTTTTCGTGCCGCCTGGCCTGGGCGAGGTCGAAAGCGGTTTGCACGCGCAACCAGTGGTCCGCATTGGACCATCCGGCCTTCTCCAGCCGGATCGCCATTTCCGGCGATATTCCGGCCTGGCCGTTGATGACACGGGACAAGGTATGGCGGGCCACACCCAGAACCCTAGCCCCTTCGGTCACGCTCAGGCGCACGGGGTCAAGGCAGGCATCCTTAATCGAGCGACCGGGATGCGGCGGGTTCTTCATCGGCATTTGTTTCGTTCCTTTCTAGTGGTAATCCACTAAATCAACATCGAGCGCGTCGCCGTCCTCAAAGCGGAAAATGATGCGCCAGTTGCCGGATATTGTCGCTCCACATGCCCTTGAGGTCGCCCTTGAGCGGGTGGAGGCGATAGCCCGGCAGATCGAGATCGGACGGCTTCTGTGCCTGGTCCAGGTGAGCCAGCACGTCCGAAATCCGCCTTAGCTGGTCGGCGCGGACCTTGCTCTGGTCCCCGCACTCGTACAGGCGTTTTAAACCACGATGACGGATCGTCTTTATCACAGCATACCGTACCTTGTATCGGTACAGCTATCAAGAGGAAGATAATCCTAAATGAAGGTCAGACTTATGTGAGTCTCTGCAGGCTACGCGCCGCGGAGACTGGAGATTGTCATGTTAAAACAGTTTCCTCCTGGAAGGACGGGGCTATTGGCCCCCTATTAGCACCCCGGAAAGGGAAAGCGATGTCACCGGGATTCGGTTGCAAACAGGTTCATCTCGCGCGGACTACGAAGCCAGGCTCGCCGAAGTCCGCCACGAGAAGCGGAGCGATACCGTTCACCCGCCCAAAGAGTTGTGCTCGCGTGAAATGATGAGGAAAGCAGGTTCTCAGCCCCGGATTCTGCTGACAAATGTGAAGCAGCTTGAACTACTGCTACCCGGCAAAAACCGGTACGTATACACGTCTAATGATCCCGTCAACAAGACAGATCCAGATGGGAATGAAGAACGGCCGGGACATTGCGATGTCTATCCATATGACGCGCTCTGCAGTCCGCTTCCCCTTCCCGGCCTATGCCAGATCTTTCAGTGTCTCCCGCCGCCTCCGATGCCTGGTGTTTGGACGCCGGCAGGCCCAGCAAAGTGGTTCGACCTCTGCCGAGGGTCCTCGAACGCCGATGTCCAGCGTGGTAGTCTTCCACCAGTCGACCCGACAGCTATCGCCTCGAGATAAGCTTCGAGAAACCAGAGATTCTTTTCGACTGCATTGCATATCTCCAGCAAGAGCCCGACAGTCTGGAAATCCCCGAGCTCCTCAATGTCCTTCGTCGCTTTCAGCGCACCGACTTCATATTTTGAATAACTCGAAAGCAAAGCTTCGACGTGATCGTGCGCCTCCAATGCATCCGCCGGATAGTTCCGCAGGCTTGACCGCTGAGCCGCAATTCGAACACTTGCGGTGGCGCAACCGCCGAAGACACAGATGCGGTCGGCGATGAGGTCGATAAACTGGCGCAGTTCCCGAGCCAGACCGTCGAACAGAAGACGTAGTTCCGGGGCATAACGTCCTCTGAGATTCCAATACCCCTGCCGCACCTGCAATCGCAAGTCGACCGTGTCCGCGAGCTGCTGATTTAGTATTCCAGAGAGTTTGTCCCGCAGTTCCTCCGAAAACTGACCGGAGTTTCCTGTTTCGAATGTATCCACCGTCTACCTCCACTACACAACGGAGTCGTGCACACGCTCTTAGACGTTCAGCAGTAAAAACGATTTGCATTATGACAACCTATCGTGGCACGATATCGTAGGACGATGACCAACAACCAATCACCTGTCACCAACAAAGAGTACAAGGCACTGGCCGAGTTTAGGTATCACATCCGGAAGTATCTGGATTTCAGCGATCGCACAGCCAGAACTGCTGGGATTGAGCCGAGGCAATATCAGTTACTGCTCGCCATTAAGGCTCTTGCGGACACTACTGAGCCTACAGTCGGCACGCTGGCAGAACAATTGCATATCCGGCACCACAGTGCCGTGGAACTCGTGAATCGAGCAGAAGGCCACGGGCTCGTAAAGCGCGCTCGGCTTGGAGACAACAAGAGTTACGTATTCGTGAGCCTGACGAAGAAGGGCGAACGAATGCTGGAACGTGCAGTCACCGAACGCCTGAAAGAACTTCGTGTCGCCGGACCGGCTCTGGTTCATGCGCTCAGACAACTAATAGGGGACGACTACAAGCTCAAAGGAAAACGAATATGAGGAAACAGTATTCCATTCAGATCGTATGTCTTTTGCTTTTCGTTGCAGCTTTGGCTGTTGCCAGCTGTAAAAAACACATAGCGGCGGCTCCTCCTGCTGCCACGCCGGTTCAGCCCGCTCCGCCACCACCAGCAGCTCCGGCAATTACGCTTCGGGCCGCTCCGTCCACGATCGACCGTGGCCAGTCTGCGACACTGCAGTGGGATGCGAAAAATGCAACGGCGGTAAGGATCGACCCAGACCTTGGAGGCGTACAGAATTCCGGGTCCCGCCCGGTCAACCCTGCTTCATCGGTGACGTACACGGCGACTGCAACTGGTCCCGGAGGATCTGCGTCTGACGCTGCGAGGGTAACCGTCCGCATCCCTGCTGCACCGCCGGCACGATCGGAAACACCCCGTACCCAGCCCGCGATTTCAATCTCGGAGCTGTTCAGACAAAACGTAGGAACGATCTATTTCGATTACGACAAGGCCGACGTCCGATTCGATCAAGTGGCCCGCCTCGAGGCGAACGCAGCATGGTTGAAACAACATCCGGAAGTGAAGTTCACAATCGAAGGGAATTGTGATGAACGCGGAAGTGAGGAATACAACCTCGGGCTCGGGGACCGGCGTGCGAACGCTGTTAAGGAATTTCTAGTCAAGCAGGGCATTCCTCAATCCAGAATCAACACCCTCAGCTACGGAGAGGAGCGGCCGGTTTGTAGAGTGGACAATGAGAGCTGCTACCAGAAGAATCGAAGAGATGATTTCGCCATGACGCCGCAGACCTGATGAGGTCGCACGGACGCCATGCGGCCCGACCCCACGCGATTCGGTACCGTTTATGTATGCAGACTGGCACCAAGTCCGCTCGCCTCAGCAACGGAATACGAGTTGCGCGGGGGATTCTGGCATTGCGGGTTACTCGCGCAAAAGGCGAGGAACCTTGACCGCAATGCAACGGATCGACTTGGTAGCATTACACTTCATCCACATACTCAATCACGACGCATGAAATGTTGTCGGGGGCCCCGAGTTTTCGACCCTCGACGATCAGTTTTCGAGCGGTCACTTCGACGTCGTCGCCGAAACCGGCAATCTACGACAAAGATAAGATACTGAAGGTCGATCGAGATGCGATCCTGATTCGTGTCCCGCCTACAGCCCACATCGCTTAGTCCCGCGGCTAAGATCATGCGTCCTCAAAGTGACCCACTTACACCTGATGTTTGTTTCAGCGTAATGGTCCTATACAATAGCGCTGCTACCGCGGATTTTGTCGAATTAAGTTTCAGTCATGGTGACCTATATCCTTTTGATCGCTGTTTCGTTCGGGTCGATAGCTGCGGCTCAAAACAGTGCTGAAATTGAAGGCACGGTTCGGGATATCACCGGAGCGGTCCTTCCGGGCGTCGCCATCACGATTATCAGCAGAGGAAGTGGCCAGGAGCGCCAGCACGTTTCCGACGCGAACGGACGCTTTGTCGCGTCAACGCTTTCTCCGGGCGACTACACGATTCGGGCGGAGCTGCTGAACTTCAGAACGCAAGTGCGTGAAGGCGTCGTCTTACAGGTCGGGGACCGGGCGCGGGTCGACCTTGTCATGGAAGTCGGGGCTATTTCCGAAGAGGTGACGGTCCGTGAATCCCTCCCGCTAATGCGCACGAGCAACGCTGAAGTCAGCGAGATCATCGACAAGCAACGGCTCGCTGAGCTACCCCTCAACGGACGGCAGTTTGTGCAACTGACGCTGCTCAGCGACAACGTCTATCTGACCCCCGTCGGAACGCGTGGGGCGGCGCTCGCGCAGACAGGCCGGCAGGTCGTGGTCGGCGGCCAGCGGGTCGGCCACAACATGTATTTTCTCGATGGCGTTTCGATCACTGATCAGTATCTGAACAACCTGGTGCTGTCTCCAGCCATCGACCTGCTTCAGGAATTCAAGATTCAAAAATCGATTTACTCTGCGGAGTACGGAGGAAAGTCTTCGGCGAACGTCAATGCCGTCACAAAATCCGGTACGAATGATGTCCATGGATCCTTGTACGAATTCTTGAGAAACGACATCTTTGATACCCGGAACTACTTCGATGATCCAACCAAGCCTCTACCGCCCCTTCGTCAAAATCAGTTCGGCGGTACGCTTGGCGGGCCTGTCCACAAAGACCAGTCCTTCATCTTTCTCAACTACGAAGGATTTCGAGAACGCCGCGCATTAACGCGGCTATTCTCGCTTCCCTCGGCAAAGGTCCGTAACGGGGATTTCTCCGGACTTTCCACCATCTACGATCCACTCACGACCGATCCCGTAACGAAACAGCGCCGGCCGTTTCCAGGCAACCAGATTCCAAAGGAGCGGCTGAATCCGGCAGCTTTCGCATTTCTCGAGAAGGTACCAATGCCCACATCGGCAGGTGAGGTGCAGAACTTTCTCTCGTCACCCAGCTTGAGGGATGACCAGGATCAATTTACGTTGCGCATGGATCAGGCTGTGGGAACCAGGGATAACGTCTTCGCCCGCCTGACCTACGCGAACATGGCGACATTCCAACCTTACGGAAACACGAATCTCAACGAAACGCTTGTTCCCGGCTTTGGTTACCACATCACGACAAAAACACGAAACGCCGCCATGAGCGAGATCCATGTCTTTGCTCCGAACCTCATTAACGAGTTTCGGTTCGGCTTTCTTAGAGTCACCGGCGGCCAAGAAAGTCAAAACAGTGGAATCGACTTCGCTGGCAAGGCCGGCCTCGAGGGCGTGACGCGTGATCCGCGCAAAGCCGGTTTTCCTGCAATTAGTTTTGCAGACGCCTACAGCAACGTGGGCGACCCGGCCAACTTGATTTACCGCCGGAATAACAGTTTCGATTTTTTCGACAACATCAGTTGGGGCCGCGGTGCTCA
>WNGJ01007872.1_pt1 | contig 11351 bp, 13 predicted proteins | sample 5400611 | NCBI WGS metagenome assembly WNGJ01 (sample SAMN13153375, study PRJNA577476) | soil metagenome | isolation source: 40 cm soil or saprolite under Garry oak tree replicate 1 | place: USA:California | collected 2016-06-15 | reverse complement strand
GATTCAATAAGGCTTTCCAGGGATTCTCGAACCCTGCGATCATCATCCACGATAGCTATGACGGGTTTTGCTATGCCATCCATCAAGAAAGGCCGCCCTCTATCCACATTCCGATAGTAATGGGAAGAAGATGGGCTGCCTATTATGTCTTTATATAAGCCACTAATCCTCTCAGGAAATCCCCAGTTTGCCTGCCATTTTGACGAGATCTGCCAATGATGAGGCCGCCATCTTGCGCATGATCTGTCCCCGATGAACCTGGATCGTGATCTCACTGGTGCCGAGTTCAGCGGCGGTCTGCTTGTTGAGGAGTCCGGCTGTCACGAACGGCAATACCTCCCTCTCTCGAGGCGTCAGAAGTGCGTAGCGTCTCCTCAACTCCGCCATTTCCGCTCTCTTAAGCCGTGCCTCACGATCTTGCGCGATCGCGGCGTCAATTGTCCGTAGAAGTTCCTGATCATCAAAAGGCTTCAGCAGAAATTCAATGGCTCCTGCCTTCATGGCACGTACAGAGGATGGCACGTCTCCGTGTCCAGTGACGAAGACAATTGCTGGTGCATCACTTCCGGCAATTTCCTGCTGAAGCTCCAGGCCGCTCATGCCCGGCAGCTCCAGATCCAATATCAAACACGCGGGAGAATCTGGTTTTCGGAATTTCAGGTACTCTGCGGCGGACGCGAAGACCTCAACGCGAAGCCCCACAGATAATAGGAGACTGGTCAGCGCTTCGCGTACGCGATAATCATCATCCAGCACGTAAACGATGGGGGTGTCCTGCGTCACGTGAGTAGTCTCGATACAAGAGGCAGAGTGAAAAAGAACGTCGTTCCTGGACCTTGAGATGGCGTAATCCCCAGGCGGCCCCCGTGCGCCTCAACGATCGAACGACAGATTGACAGCCCCATTCCCATTCCTCTCTCCTTCGTAGTGTAAAAAGCCTCGAAGACTTTCTCCGAATCTGCCAAACCAGTGCCGTAATCCCGGATCTCTACAAGGATGGTGTCTGAACGCTGCAACTTCGATCGGATGTGAAGCTTTTTGGGGCGATTAGCCAAGGTTTCCATCGCTTCGATTCCATTGAGGAGTAAATTGAAGATCACTTGCTGCAGCTGCACGCGATCGCCCAACGTCGGGGGTAACTCCGTTTCCAAATCGGTCTCGATGGCGACTCGTTTTCTCACAGTTTCCTTGTGGATCAGACTAAGCACTTCTTCGATGACTTCATTGACGCTCAGGGCGACTTTTTCGGGTGCGCTCTTTTTGAAAAGTGCTCGTATGTGCCGCACTACCTCACCTGCATCCTTGCCATCGCGGATGATCCTCTCGGCGGCCACCCTTGCATTTGTCAAATTTGGCTGCTCTGCAGAGAGCCATTGCAGACATGCCTGGCCATTCGCCACCACTGCACTCAATGGTTGGCTGATTTCATGCGCGATAGAGGCGGCGAACTCGGCCACAGTTGCGATCTGCGTTGCTCGAGAAAGTCGGGCCTGAGTTTTGGTCAAAGTTTCGTCAATCCGGCGACGGGATTCTTCAATACGCCTCTTGGCCTCGATTAACTGATTCGTTGTGAGGGCCGTTATAACAAAAACGCCGAATCGGAAATAGGACGACGAGGGGCTTGATATGGAGAGCGGAGATGGCAGGAAAAGGAAGTTGAAAGCGATCGCGGAGAATCCAACGGCTAAGAGTCCAGGTCCTCTGCCCCCAAATAGGCCGCTCACTATGATGGCGAGCAGAAAGCACGATGATGGAGCGTCTAAAGGACGAGCGAGCGCTAGTGCAACTCCGCAAGCAACCACTGCCAATCCATAATGCCGTAGATGAGAGTACTTGTTCATGATCAAGTTGCTCCGGTACGCGCGATAATTTTTGATCGTATCGGATCGCATTGTCGTAAGCCAGTACGCAGAGACCATATCAGACAGTTTTGAACTAATCCGGCCCACTCGCACTGAGAGGATCAGATCTGCACTTGCAGAGTCTCTGCAGTGCTTATTCGCGGGTGAAAGCGGGATACCAGCTATTGCGCTTTCAAATTCAACGCTTTCTCTGCCCGCAGCAGTTGATTTTGAAACGGTATGTAAAGGATATGTACGAGTTCGTCAGGAGTTATCGATAGATAGCCGCATCAATCCGCCGTCGAGGCTCGTCCTTGCGGCGGCTGATAGACCGGTTGGATCGAGGCCATGGCTCCGACTCTGTGGACGCATCTGGCACCGAATTTGATTGACGAAGAACTTCAGTGCACCAGACGACCGATGGTCGGCGTGTTCCGATCGACGCGAACGCAATAAGCTCAGTACTTTCCTTGTGGCGATCGGCTCGCGTCCGTTGTGAAACACTGACAACAGCTTGTCCCCGTTAGGAATTTGTCACGAATCGCAACCTCTCTAAATCCAGGCTTTGGCGCCCAACGCAAGGTTTACGGTCATGGCGTACGTGCAATACATCAGCCAGATACCGGTAATAAATTGGAACAGCCCTATAACGCGACCACCAGGATTCCAGGACAATAAACGAGCAGGAATTTCGGTGGCATAGATCAAGGTTAGGCCGACAAAAATCATCATCACGGGGATGTCGCCGGAACGCCGAAAGACGTCAACGCCAAGAATGCTGAGAAACAGGAATGCTATGGCCATCCGGCCATCCGGCTGGGCACTGGAATCGATATATCTCCGGTGAGCCATCGCGAACCAGTGAATACCGTAAGCGGTGAACGCGAGGCCCGCCATATACAAAGGAGCCGCTTTGCTGAAGACGTTGAACCACGTCAGTCCGGTCAACAGGTAGATGCCTGTAAGGAACTGCATGAAGCCCGGCATCCAGAAACCCCATAAGCCCAGGGTCCGGTTGACTTCGGGACTCGTCTTGGGAAAACCAAACAGAGCCTGACCACCCCAGATAAAGTAGCCGGTACCCAAGCCAAAAAAACCGATGGCGACCGGCACGAAGGGAGAATTTGCAAACGTGACTGCTTGCGTTTCCATTTTTTGAGCTCTTTCTTTAAGATTTGTGCGTTAATATCTTGGCCGATAACTGCGGTGCTGAACGACTAATATGAGTCCTTCAGCGCCGCCGGAAAGTGAAGGGCTATCCTGCGATCACCGCCTGGTTTTCTGCCGGAATTTTTTTGATGGTCGCCTCATCGATGTTCAAATGTGAAGCCACCATTTCCGGAGGGAGACGTCTGATCCAGTTGTTCATGGAGAAGTCCATGTATTGGTCGGCCTTGAACATTTCGAGAAAGATCAGGTCTGTGTCGCCTGTGTTCTCGATGTAGTGACCGGCGACCGGCGGAACGTAGCCAACGTCATTGGCATTGAAGTCCATGGTGCGCGCCCTCCCCGGAGGCATAAATATAGTCATGCGCCCCTTGCCCGCGAGGTAAAACTGCCACTCGGAGGCATTTGGATGCCAGTGCAGCTCGCGCATGCCTCCCGGCTTTATGGTGACCAGCGCGGCGGCAATGCTCTTCGAGGCCGGGAAGTTGCGGGAGTCGACGACGCGGACTTCGCCTCCGCGCGTTTTCTTTGTGGGAGCCATCGCTTCCATCTTAAAGGTGTATCGAATGGGAGACTCTACACTCTTCCCGCCAACGGCCGCCTTGTCCTGCGCCAGCGATCCAGGTAGGTTGGCGGGAAAGATATAGAGCTCATTGGTCGGCAACTGTGCGATAGCCTTCCGATCGAGATTGGAGTTCTTTGTCAATATCTCAGGAGGGGTATGTGCGACCCACTCGGAGATGAGGAAAGTGTTGTCTTCCGAGAACATGCCTTCATTAAAAACGAGCAGGAACTCGCAACCGTCATCCGGCCCCAAACCTTGAATGGAATGCGGAAACCCGGCAGGGAAGAACCAGAGGTCGCCCTTGCTCACATCGTCGATGAACATCGTTCCATCGGGATTCAGAACGGTTACGCGAGCATTGCCATAGAGCATAACGGCCCATTCATCTGCCGTGTGCCAATGCAATTCGCGGAAGCTGCCACGGGTAAGCCGCATGTTAACGCCGGTGAGGTCTGTTGAGGGGGGCAGTTCGCGCTGGGTTACCTGGTGCGTCCAGCCACCTTCCTCCACGCGCTTCCTCGCGAGGTCGAAGGAATACCAGATGGGCCCGATGTCTCCATGATCGGTTGGAGGTGGCATGTTCGAATTCGGATTCTCATCCAGAAGTGGTTTGTTTTCCTGCCCTGGATTGCTCGAGGAACGGTCACCTTCAGCCTTACGAGTGTCCTCGCGCTGTTGTGCGTCTGCCGTCAATCCAACGAACGCCGCCGCGGCGAGTGCGGCAGAACCGGCTCCTAGGAAACTCCGTCGTGACGGCTCTCTACGAACTCGATCTCCTTTTTTTGATCACTCATTGTCTTCTCTCCTAATTATTTCAATCCGACGAATCGCCACAGTCAACGAATTCGCCTTCTCTGCTGAAAGCAATCGGAGAGCCAACCATTATGAACTTAAGTCGGCCGCAGGATTGCGGCACTTAACCTATGTCATTATCGAGACTTCACGGCCAGAACCTACTTTAGCCTCTCTCAATGAGCCAGGTTCAGTTGCAGCTTCAATGTCAATATGTGTCGATATAGCGTTAATGCGTGCCTGTTCTTCGACAGAGAGGGATCGACGGTATAGTTACGGCTCCCCATTGAGTGACGACACATCTCCAGATCTTCATAATCCGTACGTTTTTTCCAAATCAGGATTCAACGGGCGCTGACTGCTTACTTTTCTCTCACTTGAGGAGTGCACCCCGAAGATATCAACGGATTCAACCCGCTGCCAACGCATGACGCACTTCCTTCGTGCACATTTTTCTATAGATCGACCACACGCTTCAGAAAGGTCGCATTTTCTATTTGGAACGCGTGCGGTGAAGAAATAGGTCATGGCGCTAGAGTCTGGGGTATGCAGACCACGCCGGCTATGTATTTTTTTTGCCATAGCGGGACGGCGTCTGCCAGTCCAGTCTCAGATAAGTATGCAGTCGAAATGCGGTCTCCGCTTGCCGCATAACCGACAAGCAGGAGTGCAATGGCTCTGCCCATCAGAATCTCAGGGGGCAAATCGAACCGGTGAAAGATTTGGAGAGAAAACCAGTTAGGTCAATTTGTGTAGCTGAATAAGAAAGGGATCAAGAGTGGCATTACAGATGCTCCTGGAGGGAAGACGCATGCGGTAAATGCGAATGAAATCGAGGAGATCTTATGAAGAACCTAAGCATGATGAAGAACCTAAGCAAACTAGTTGTAGGAATGGGGTTGCTATCCCTGTTGTCCGTGATGCCGCTGGCCGCTCAGATCGCTGACGGCGTGGATTTTACAACCTCATTTCCGTTTTACGCAGGCAACGCTAGGATGCCGGCGGGCTCCTACAAAATCACGCAATCCGATATGGATGAGAGCATATTGCAGATCCAGAGTACCGATGGCACGCATTCTGCGCTCGTTGAATTCATACCCACGCATTCTGCGCAACCTCATCCCCACTCTGATGTCACCTTCCACAAATACGGAGACACCGAGTACTTAAACCGGATTTGGGTCGAAGGTCAGGAATATGGAATGAAGGTTGATCCTACTAAGGCCGAAACGAAAGCAGCCGCGAAAGCTAACGTTGTGGAACATTCACTATCCGCCAGCCTACGGTAGTGAACAGCGCCCTCCCTTAGGTTTCATCGAGACGGGTAGAGTTGTATACCGCGCAGAGGAAGCCGCCTTACACCGGGAACCAGCGGACGACACCAATACGCGGCGGAGACGGGTGGTGATGTGGAACCGCTTAGTGATTTCCACATCATCACGCGCCGCTCGGTCCGCTCAACCTTGAGAAGCCTGTCGGATGCGAGCCTGCGCGGCCTCCGCGTACTTGAAATCGTCGGCAGAGCAGAAGGGGAGCCTCAATGTGAAGGAGCGGTTACCAGCTGATCGAAAGAGGCGGTCGATTTCGGTCCTGGGATTCGGGCGGGTTCAGCGCAGGCCCGAAATCGACGCACTACGCGGCGCCTTCTTGGTCTGGATGACTCTCACGCATCTGCCGACACACCTCAGCGACCTCGTTAACGAGCCGTTCGGCTTCGTCTCCTCTGCGGAAGGTTTCGTCTTCCTCTCTGCCCTGCTTGTAGCGCGGCTATATATCCGGCAGGCGGCAGAGGCCGGGGCCGCTCTGCGGACAAAGCTCTGGAAGCGCGCACTGCGCATATATGGCTATCACCTGATCCTGCTCGCGTTCGCCTTCACCGTGGCCGCCGCCTTCGCCGTGATGGCGCACAGGCTTGCGCTGATCAACCTGCTCAACTTCTATCTCACACATCCGTTCCCCGCTATTGTCGGCTCGCTTTTGCTCATCTATTGCCCGCCGCTGCTCGATATCTTGCCAATGTACGTGATCTTTCTGCTGATCACGCCATTTCTGCTTGCCATCGCGCCACACCGAGGCTGGAAAGGCATCCTGCTGGCCAGCGGGTCTGTCTGGTTGCTTGCGCAGTTCGGCCTGCGTGCGTGGGTTCACGATGTGGTCGTTCACGTCACTACCCTGCAGATTCCGCTGCAGGACACCGGCTCCTTTAACCTCTTCGCCTGGCAAATGGTCTGGGTGTCCGGATTGTGCATCGGCGCTGCCTCCGCCCAGGAAGGCTGCTCCTTCAGGCGGCCGCCCCGTTTCGCTTATCAGGTCAGCGCCCTTATCTGCATCTTTTTCATTGGTGTGCGGCACAATTGGTTTGGGAACCATCTCACTCAGCAGACGCTCGGCTTGCAACTGGACAAGTGGCAGCTCGGCCCGCTGCGCCTGGTTAACCTAATCGCCTTTGCGTGCGTTATCTACTGGTCGCGAAAACTGCTCACGCGACTGTTTCTGATCGAGCCCTTTATCATGCTGGGCAAGGCGTCGCTTCAGGTCTTCTGCGCCCACCTGGCCTTCGTCTTTGTTGGCCTCGCGTTTTTATATGGAACGGTCAGCCAGCTTCACGGGTTCGATGCGGTCGGCTTGGTCGCCTTGACCTTGGTTGGCCTGATATTCGTTGCTCTCCGGAAAATCCGGCGCGAAAGACAGGAACAGACAACCAACAATCCGGAATTGAAGATCAACCCGCCTCATATACGTTTAGGTTTGACCGGTGACTAACAACGACTCGAAGCCGATACCAAGAACCTGCATTCAGGAAACAACGAATGCAGGTATTCGTGCTCCTCAAATCGAGACGATGGAAGAGACGTCGATATCCGAGTGGCCCGACACCCTCAACCTAATGGAGGGAGCCTCAGTCGACTTGAATATGGACTTTAGAGACCCATCACGTGACGTGTTTCACTCCTTTCGCTACGCCGCTCCCTCGCGGGCGTTTCTCCAGAGATCAATCGCTCCCTCTTGCGCGTAGCGATCAATCTCATTCAGCTCTGTATCAGTGAACTCGAGTTTCTTAACAGCATCGAGCGAATTGTCGAGCTGCTCCACATTACGAGCTCCGATCAGCGCCGAGGTGACCCGTCTGTCACGCAGCACCCACGCAATCGCCATCTGCGCCAGCGTCTGCCCGCGCCCGCTCGCGATTTCGTTCAGCGCCCGAACACGTTTGAGATTTTCCTCACTTAGGAAGTCCTTCTGAAACGAACCTTCTGCCTTCGCGCGCGAATTATCAGGAATCCCGTTCAGATACTTGTTCGTCAGTAGTCCCTGGGCCAGAGGCGAAAACGCAATACAGCCGACGCCCAGCTCCTCGAGCGTTCCGAGCAATTCCTTTTCAACCCAGCGGTTCAGCATAGAGTACGACGGCTGATGAATCAGCAGCGGTACCCCTTCGCTCTTCAAAATCTGTGCCGCCTCGCGCGTCCGCTCTGGACTGTACGACGAGATGCCCACATATAAAGCCTTGCCTTGCCGGACGGCCTGCACCAGCGCACCCATTGTTTCTTCAAGCGGCACATCCATCGTCGGCCGGTGTGAGTAGAAAATGTCTACGTACTCGAGTCCCATGCGCTGCAAGCTTCCGTCCAACGACGCAAGCAGATACTTGCGCGAGCCGCCCACACCGTAGGGTCCGGGCCACATATCCCATCCCGCTTTTGACGAAACTACGAGCTCATTTCGGTAGTCACTAAAATCCTTTCGCAGAATCTCCCCGAAGTTCTCCTCGGCGGACCCATACGGTGGCCCATAGTTGTTCGCCAGGTCAAAGTGGGTCACGCCCCGATCAAACGCTCGCCGGATCACCGCCCGTCCGGTCTCGAAGGCATCGACGCCACCGAAGTTCTGCCACAGCCCAAGAGATACTGGCGGCAATACGATCCCCGATTGCCCACAGCGCCGAAACTGCGCTCCGTCATACCGCTTCGCGTCGAACACATAACTCATCAGCACAAATCTCCTTCTTCTTGTTGTACCCCACTCCCGCGAGCGGGGTATCCGTTGCCGAATAACTGGGAAAGAGGGGCGCTGCTCGCTAAGCAGCACCCATTTCTTTCGGCTTGACGCTGTTTTTAGCGATGGCCGCCGCCTGCGTGGCCGCCGCCTATGTGACTGCCGCCACCACGCATCTCGTTTCCATGGAAGTGATTGAAGGCCTTGTCTCCACGTCCCGGAAATGGACCACGGTAGCCGTGATGTGGATCGAAGCGGTTATCAATGTAACGGCGAAAGTCGTGGGGGCCGTGAAACCAGGGGCCGGCTCCGATGAAGACTCCTCCGCTGAACCACTCGGGCCCGTAGTACCCGTATGGGGCGCAGTTGTATGGGGCATAGTCGAAGTAACCATACGGGCAAACCGGCGCTGCTCCGATATTGATGGAAACCTCAGCGGGTGCAGAGCGCGGGATGCTCAGCAGAACGACAATCACGACGGGAAAGGCAAAGAATTTCCAATGGCGCATAAGTAAGCTTCTCCTCCCTGCCTTAGACAAAACTGAAAGTGATAGGTTGCAGTAAAACTGCACAGGAGCGAGAAGCGCGCTATCTTGCGCACGAGCCTTTGCGGTCGGCACGATCTTGTTCGCTCTCACCTCGTCGGCACCTCTCTGCCAACATTGCAAGATGTTCTATTTGCCTGGTCAGTCGTTGATAAGGTGCCTTCGTATCAGCTGTCGCAGAGTCGGGTTCCGGAAACTTCGCGGGCCATTAACCGAGATATGCCTTCCGAAACTCGTTTTAGTCAAGGGCCAAATAGGTGTCGACGGTTTTTGCGCCTCTGTCGAGATTTCGACCAAACACCTCTGCTGCGTTCATTGCGCGCCAGAACTGTTCGCATCGCAACACGCTTATACCCAATGGCCTCGCAGGGGTGATCGCTAGTACCAGCTTTGGCATTGCGACTGCTCTCAAGACATCGAGGAGGCATGATGCTTCTGGGCCGTTCCATATGACGCCAGAAAGTTGGCAGGACGTCTTCTTCACTGAAACGAACTTAGACTTCTTGCCGCATGACATGAAGAAAGGTAAACGCAATGATCAACGCAAAGCGATTTGCGCATATGTTGGTCTTTGTCTGACCACCACTCTCGGATACTGGCAGGACCTCGATAGTGAATATGTGGCCCCGGTGCACCCTGTACCACGAGGCGAAGCTCCAGGCATGAAGGTTCAATTGCTGAAGCGCGGAATGGAGAATAAGGAGTATGCCGTCATCTTTGCGAAAGGAGACGAGGCTTTTTCCGGGTTGCAGGAGTTTGCCGGGAAATACCAGATACAAAGCGCCCATTTCACCGCTATAGGCGCGCTAAAGGGAGCCACTTTGGCCTGGTTTGACCCCTCTTGCTGAACAATGGTTCTTAATAGGGCCTGGTTCTTCTGGCATCTTGATGAAGTTGGCTGTCAATCTTCTCCTTGGGGTCGAGATGCAGGCAATTGCTGAAGCCGTTTCGCTGGGAGAGCATCTTCGAATCGACAGGAATGTCCTGCTCGATCTTCTATTCAAGACGACGGTGATACCGCCGGCGTTTGGAGGAAAAGTTCAAAAGATTAATCACTGTGTGGAGCAGATGGACGCCATTGGCTCCACTACTGCTTGCCGCCGCGCCTGGCGCAGGAGCCGGAACCGCGTCGCTAAGGACAAACGCTATGTGTTCCAGGTGCCGGGGGTCGACAATATTCCCGACCTGCACGGCAACCCCAAACCTCTCGAGAATACTCATCGCTGGTCGGGGCGGAGGGATTTGAAGACTAGCCTCCGTAGTCCGCCATGTTTCAGAATTCACGGAACTTCTCTCGTAACTCCCTGAAACTAAGCGATTTCCATGAAGTCTCTGACTTCCTCTGTTGTCTATAGATTCTTCCCTGGGGAACCAATTTCCACAAAAAGCGGTATCACTGGTATCACCCCTCTTTTCGCACTAGGCAGCTTGTGCGATGTAGTGTCTGGCGAAGACGAGGCGGAGCCCTGTGGATTCACCTTTGCGTGCCGCAGCGGATCGGTGCTTCTTTAGTGACCAGTACGCATCCTCTGATTCCTTGTGCTGACAGGTCTCATCATTCGAGGAGACATTAATGTGTGGTCATCTCCAGCGTGAACGCTGCAGCCTGAAAGTCGCCACGCAGTTCAACATCAACGCCGTGTTGCATCCAGAAAGATCCGCTCGCGACCTCAGGGGTATTTACCGAGAGCTTGCCGTCAAGCGCCGCAATTCGATACATCGTGTCCGGCTTCAATCCCCGAAAGTAAATCCTGGGAAAAGGATAGAGCATCTGGCTGGAGTGGAGGAAGGTGAATAAGACGGCGCTGTCTTGATCGTTGGAGACAGACTCTGTTACCGAGTGTTCGCTTCCATTCTGCGGTGAGATCAACCGATAGAGCGAGCCGCGTTGAACGATCTCGCGAATCTGTTTGTATTGCTCCACCATCTTTTTCGCGGTTGCGAAGTCTCCAGGCTTCCAGTTGTTCAGGTTAGCTCCGATGCCTAGCGATCCCTGCATGGATGACAAGAAACGGTATTCGAGCGAGAGCGTGCGTTGATTGACCCAGCTGGGAGAGTCCGTAACCCAGGCCATCATCACGCCAGGAGCATAGGCATAAGTGAAGCCATCCTGGATAAGAAGGCGATCAAATGCATCCGTATTATCCGAGGGCCATACCTGATCAGCGTAACGCATAACGCCGAGATCAACCCGGCCGCCGCCACCTGAGCAGCTCTCAATCTCGACGCGAGGATGCTTTGCGCGCAACTGCGCAAGGATGGAATACAGGTTGTGGACGTAGTCGACGTAGATCCTTTTCTGGTCCTCCGGAGCAACTGCGGGCCAACCGGGTTCGGACCAGTTGCGGTTGTAGTCCCACTTGAGAAAGGCAATGTCATTTTCATTGAGCAACTTGTCCAAAAACTGGAATACATATTCGCGGACATCCGGCCGGGCGAGGTTAA
>WNGJ01023812.1_pt1 | contig 11353 bp, 10 predicted proteins | sample 5400611 | NCBI WGS metagenome assembly WNGJ01 (sample SAMN13153375, study PRJNA577476) | soil metagenome | isolation source: 40 cm soil or saprolite under Garry oak tree replicate 1 | place: USA:California | collected 2016-06-15 | reverse complement strand
CTCAGTGGCCTGGCGGTTGCAGAACTCGTCCGCTGGTACAAAATCCAGCCAGAAGATCTCCTGGTAGTCTATGATGATCTCGACCTACCTGTCGGCAAAATACGCCTGAGGGCAAAAGGCAGCGCCGCCGGACATTATGGATTGCAGGATATTATTCATCATCTCCATACAAACGCATTCCCACGCCTGCGCGTCGGCATAGGTCGCCCTGGCAACCGTCATACAAAGGGCAAAGACTATGTGTTGAGATTACCCACACACGACGAGCGCATCCTGCTTGAAACCGGCGAGGACAGGGCGGTCGAAGCGATACAGATGGCAATCACGCAGGGTATCAGCAGAACAATGAACCTGGTCAACTTGGATCCTGAAGAAGCTGCTCGCAAAGCGGCAGAGAGACTCCAGCGCCAGAAAAAGAACGCCAGGAACAGGTGCGATTGAACCAAGAAGCGGCACAAAAAGAGCAGGAAAAAGATGATGGCCAGTAGAAAAAGAGGAGTAGCCTCTACTGTGCTGTTAAGACAGCGCGCAGTAGTGGTTTGGCTCGATAGAAGCGGGTTTTTACTGTTGAATCTGGCATATTGAGGGTTTGTCCAATTTCAGAGAAAGTTAGTTGATCTGTATAGTAGAGCAAAACGACCGAGCGGTACCTGTGAGGCAATGCCTGGATCGCTCGCTGTATAGCTTGTTGGAGCTCACGACGCTCTGCCAGTTCTTCTGGCACGGGACTCGAATCCGGGATGGCGTTCCATGATGGCGCCTCACCTTCCTCATGTCCTGTCTCTACCTCAGAAAAAGAGGGCAAACGCTTACGGCGCAGGACGTCCAGGCTGCAGTTACGGGCAACCGTGAAGAGCCATGGTTGAATTTGCTTCTTCGGGCGGAGTGTGGCTAAGGAAAGGTAGAGCTGGAGCCATACCTGTTGCAAGACATCATACGCTTCGTGATAATCGCGCACATAGTGGTAGATCAGGCCAAAAAGCGCTTTCTTATAACGGCTTACCAGTGCTTCGAATGCCTCCTGATTACCCGTTAGTGCTTGACGAACCAGGACGTCATCAGAAGTTTCTGGATTCTGTGTATTCTTATGTCCCTGTATTTCCACGGATACTATCCCTATCGTTTTGCTACTCAACCTTCTCTATCGAACCAGGGACGCACCCAGCCCAATAGAGTAATACCAGCTAATGCATGACGAGAGCGATCTTTCCTTCGGCCTCCAGTTCCTTACAGGGAAACCGTAATCGGTTGCTAGCTCTGCCCACTGTTGGACAATGTGACCGAAACCACATCGATGCAGAGATACGCAAGGAAGGCCAGACTGCATCTGACCTTCCCACTGCTCCAAGAGCAGCGCGAGATGCGCTTTGCGCTACTCCTCGCCAAAGGCGGCTTTGAGCTGGTCTTCTTGCTCTTTGGACAGGTTGGTCTGGATGATCTCGAACTGCTGGCCCTTGACGGCGTCAGCAACCTTATCGACCACCGCCCCGCTCGACAACAGGAACAAGGCGGAGGTGCCTGGGGTGACCTTGGCACGCACCTGGTCGATGAAGTTCTCGTCGATGCCATAGCGAGCAAAGTGGCCAGCAAGCGCACCCATGGCGGCGCCTACCGCCAGGCCGAAGAACGGCACAAAGAACAGCAAGCCGAACAGCAACCCCCAGAACGCCCCACCCAATGCGCCAGCCCCGGTCGCGGCTACCTGGGAGAGCTGGGTGGTCTTGGGTTTACTGGCTCCGGCAGGCCAGGTGACGATGGCCCCATCCTGAATCTGGATCAACTGCTGCTGTTGCAGGCCTTCCAACGTGTTCAGCATCGTATCGGCCCCCTCGGCCGTGGGAAACTTGAGAACAACTAATGTTGCCATGGATACGTACTCCTTTCAAGTTGTATTCTTACGTAGGTATAGATCGGATCCAGAAGGTATACCTTCTGGAAAGTGGAACTAATGGACTTATCAAGGTTCGAGCTCGATAAAGTGGATAGGTTTGTTCCTCCTTTCCTTCAATGTTCGATCCAGTCAATTGACTCTCCATACTCTTGTGCATGCTGCCTCACCTTTCGGGGTCTCCTCATGAGAATGACTATAGTAGAAAATACATGAGAAAGCTATTCCCCTCTGGGGATAGAATGGTGATAGTTTCGGACTGGGCGAGCGATCTCATGAACTCACCAAAGCATATTGCACAGGAGGCGATTAGATGTCGCTCCACAACTGCGGCAAGGGTGCCAGGCCCAGCTCACGCACCAGCTTCTGCGCCGCCATCCCCACCGCCTCGGTGAAGGTCGGGTAGGCCAGTTGTAGTTCAGCTACTTGCTCGACTCGAATGCCGCCCGCCATGCAGGCTGCCACCATCTGGATGATTTCGACCGAGTATTCTCCGATGACGTGCGCTCCCAGAATAGAGCGGTGGCGGCGGTCGACGATCAGTTTGCAGAAACCCTCGGGATGCCCATCGGCCACCGGGCGCAATAAGTCCTGGTAGTGGACCACTGCCACGGCGCAAGCGTAGTGCTGGCGCGCCTGCGCCTCGGTCAAGCCGACGCTGGCGTATTCCGGATCGGTAAAGCTGCCGCTGGGCACAATCTCATGCGTGAAGCGGTGGTAGGGTCCAAGCACGGCGTTTTCGGCGGCGATACGGCCCTCGTAGCGGGCACTCTGCACCAGCATACTCTGCCCGTTGATGTCGCCTGCCGCGAAGATGTGCGGCACATTACTCTGCAGGTAGTCGTTGACCGGGATATAACTGCGCTCTGTCTCCACCCCAGCGGCAGCCAGGTCCAGCGCATCCACGTTCCCAGGCCAACCGACCGCAAAGAAGACCGCATCTACGGTCAGGCTGGCGGGGCGCTCCTGCTTGCGGTAGTGCAGTTGAATGCCGCCCGCAGTCTGTTCCAGGCGCTCGGTTCCAGCACCAGTAATAACGGTAATCCTTTGCTTACTGAAGGCATCGGCGAGGGCGAGCGAAATCTCCTCATCTTCCTGGGGAATCAGCCGCGGGGCAAGCTCGAGCAGGGACACCTGGCAGCCGAAATCCTCCAAGATCGACGCCAGTTGGCAGCCCGTCGCTGCGCCACCAACCACTGCTACGCTGGCCGGCAACTGCGTGAGGGTCCAGATATCGCTGTAGGTCAGGCCCAGCTCGGCACCGGGTACGGGCAGCAGGCGCCCATGTCCACCCACAGCAATGATGATGGTGTCGGCCTGCCACGTTCGCCCGTCGGCCACCCCCACCGTCTGCGGATCGAGAAACCGTGCGGGACCCACTCCTTCGAGCAGCTCGACCCCGGTGCTGCGCAGATACTCGGCCAGGTGTTTTTGCTCATGGGCATAGTTCGCGACACGCCTGGCATTGGCTAAGACAGCAGCCAGGTCGAGGTGGGGGCGAGTTCCCTGTAAGCCAAAGGTCTCCCAGGACCCGGCATCGCGGGCCAAGCGCGCGCACCAGCAGCTTCATTGTTCTCCTCCTGTATGCAAAGCGCCGTCATCTTCTTCTATCTTGCGTAGGATGGCACGCGCAGGCGCACCATCACTGCCGTCAATTTTGACTGGCAGGCAGATCAGCTCATACGTCCCAGGTTCGACCGGTGAGAGATCGAGACCTTCAATGATCCAGATATCCGCCTCAAGCAGCGCCCGGTGGGTCTCAACGCCATCCTTTGTATACCCACCAACCGAGAGATAATCGATACCAACGGTTTTGACCCCAATTGACGCCAGGTAGCGCGCTGCCTCCTGCGAGATATAGACGAAATCCTCAATAAAAGTATCAGTCTGCCAGCAACGGGAAGAATTCAGTGTCTTGAAGAGCAGGCGTTCGCCTTGCCGGATTTTGTGGAGTCGAAGTTCGTCTGGTTTAATCGACTCGGGATCGCTGATCTCGAGGACGCGTGCTCGTCCAATAGCAGCGTCAAAAGGCATCTCATGCAGCCCCTTGCCCTCTGGCAGGAAGTGAAACGGGCCATCCATATGGGTACCGGTATGCGAACCCAAGCTCAGAGTCGAGACATTGCAAATATCTCCACGACTCATATGTAACATGTATTCAATCTGCACTGGTGGATTGTCGGGCCAGTGCGCCATGCCGGTATGAAGTGATACAGAAACATCAATCCAGTCGTTTATCATCTGTTCTGCTCCCTGGCACCCGCTGGCACTTATCCATCTCGCCGACGCCGCTGCGCGGCTGAACTTAGCCAGCTTGCCAACGCCGCTGTGCTGGCACCTAACCGTCTCACCAACGCTGCTACGCAGCTAGTGCTCAGCACTCAGGTGAGACGAAAGGAGAGCTACTGCTTCGCAGTCAGGCAAGCTGCAAGGCGTACTGTTCGCAGTCAGGCGAGATGTAAGGAGAAAGGGTGCCACTACATTTCTAGTGCTAGTACTTCGCTCTCAGACGGGACGAGAGGAGAAAGTAATCACGTTTTTAATGCCACCAATGTTGCCAAGCAGTACGCCTGGAGCCTCTTCAGGAGCAGAACGACTCGTGATGAGCGCGCGTAGTGCCTGAGGCCAGCGCTGGTGAAAGATGCCAATGTCCTTGATGGCTTCATCAAAGTTCTCAGAACTGGCGTTCACAGTGCCAAGAACGATTTGATTCTTCAAAACGATGTTGCGCATCAGTAGATCGGCATCAACCTCGATTGGTCCTTTCAGACTGGGAACGCCAGTGAAAATGAACACACTGTTTGGGCCAAGCAACTTCAACACCTCAAAGGCGAGGCGCGAGACACCGGTCGCCTCGTAGACCAGGTGGATGTGACCGAACAGCGCTCTTTGCGTCTCCACCGGTACCTTCCCCTGGGAGGTGTACTTCCCCCCAATCGCCTCGACGATGTCTGAACTCGGATTGGGAGCAGGCGGCAGCGCGTACACATAGGTATCACAGCCTGCCACCATCAAGGTCATCGCACCCAACAGGCCAACAGGACCGGCCCCAAGGACCACGGCTGTCAGGGGCAAGCGCCGCGAATCTTCCTGAATATAGGGAATGAGCCATGGCAGCCGACGCACGATCTGCCGGATTTGATCGCGGGCTTTCTCCGCGATAGTCAATGGCTCTGTCAGAACAGCGACATCACGCAGTTCTGGCGGTACGACATGCATATAGCGCTCGTGGTCGACCACCTGCTCGGTCATGAAGCCGTGCTCTCCCTTGATACCGCGTTCTGTATAGTCACCGGTGATGCAAAAGTCCGCGTACCCTGAACGACAAGGACGGCACTCCGGGTGGGGACAAGGACGACGCACGGTTGTCACGACCAGGTCGCCCACGTTCACGCGGCTTGCCGCCGGACCAACTTCAATTACCTCACCGAGTGACTCGTGGCCGATCACCAGGTAGTCGGAGCCTGCAGGGGGAGTCCCATATTCGAAGGTGCAGATTTCTTTGTCTGTGCCACAAATCCCAATGTCGAGGATACGAAGTTTCACCTGGTCGGGTTCAGTCATACGGGGAGCTTCATGCTCGATGACCCTAACCTCTTTGGTGCGTGGAAAAACTGCAACTGCTTTCATTTCTTTGATGACTCCTTCTCGTTCCTCAGATTGCTTTTGCTCATGAACACGGTAGGGTTCCTCACTTCATGATACTCCCTCATGTACACACGCAATTGAGTGCTTTACTCATGCGCGGTCATTATCATCTGCATGCGCACCAGGCGTATTGGAACCGCTACTCCCAGTATAGTGTCCAGAGGACGAAATCAGATGCTGTAAACACACTATTTTTGTGCACTGCTAGAGAGCTGAACAACACAAGATGAACGCAGTACGTAGTGCATTTACACTACCTGCTTACCTCTTGAACATGCTGAATAGCAAGCCGGGAACAGAGCAGTTACCCGATACCAGACGAAAGAAGACAGGGTCTTTTCCGCAACTTTTCCTGGAAGCATTTAGGCATTCCGCAGACTGAACGAGTAGACGATGGCGGAAATGCCACCGACGATCAAAAAGGCAGCGATGACATAAGGCAGGAAAGCTGTTACTACTAAAACGTTAAAGAGCAATATGAGTGCCACCACGACACTCAACGCTCCTAGGATGCCGGCACCCCAACCAGCGCCGCTGAATGCCTGGATCAGCCCTATAATGCCCATGATCAACCCTTCAACAGCCACAATAATCACCAGGAGGCTACCGACAAGCACGGCGGAATAGAGCGGGTGGCGTAGTACGACCAATCCGGCAATAATGCCGAGTATGCCACTAAACAGCAGCCAGCCCCAATGAATCCCTGAGCCACCCACGAAGATTTGGATGATGGAGAAGATGCCTCGGATGAGCCAGTAGAACCCCAACACGGTCACCAGAAAGACGGAGGTGATCGCTGGCTCAGCGATCAAAAAGATGCCAAAAATCAGGGCGAAGATGCCTTCAACCAGGACGATCCACCAGGGAACCGCGGACACGCTAACAGCAGCGGATTCAGTATTGCTTACCATGATACTGTACTCCTTCTTTGTGAATCAATGCGATCACTAGCTTCGGTTTACTGAATTGTAGGCGGGTGAAAACTGCTACCATGCCAATTAACAAACTACATGTTACGCTCACAACTTTCTAGTGTAGAATTAATCACCTCCTTATGATGCACAGTTCCGACGTCGCTGGCGGAGGGCACAGCGTAGTTCTAGTAGTATATTCTGCTCTTTGATTAACTGTTATTCCTAGCCGACAGCGATGTATCCACCCTCCCCCGGCCGAAGGCATCGATACGGCCCCAGCGACCCGGGATATCAAGAAGTTCGACCTGGCCCAGCATCAGAGGCAGGGCAGGATCGACCACGAGTTGGTCGCCAATCGGCTCCAGGCCGAGAATCGCGCGCGGCAGCAAGAGTGGCGCTCCGCTGGCCCAGGCTTGCGGGCTACATGCGGTCGGGTATTCCACCGGGAACTCTGTTAGTTCCCGGCGATAGCCGGCGAATGCTTCCGGCAGGCGGCCCCTGAAGTAGCTGGCCGCTTCGAGCATACCCATGGCAACCCGCGCTGCCTCCTCACGGTAGCCATATCGTCGTAATCCCAACACGATGATCGAGTTGTCGTGTGGCCAGACAGTCCCGACATGATAGCCAATCGGGTTGTAGCCGCCCTCGCCTTCCGCCATGGTGCGCACGCCCCAGCCGGAAAAGAGCTTTTCGCCCATCAGGTGACGCACAACAGCCTCTACCTTGTCCTGCTCAATGATCCCACTCCAGAGCAGGTGCCCGATGTTCGAGGTCAGCGAATCGACCTTGCGCCCGTCGCCATCAATGGCCAGGGCGAAGAACTCACGCTCTGCAAGCCAGTAGTCCTGATTGAAGCGCCGCTTCAGTTCAGCCGCCTGGCTCTCCAACCGCTCTGCAAGCGCAGGGTCGTTCCAGAACTGTCTGGCGAGGCGTGCACAGCGCCTCTTCGCGTCATAGACATAGCCCTGGATTTCGCATGTGGCACGCGGCAGGCGCGAGAGCGTGCCATCGGCAAACAGGATCGAGTTCCAGGAATCCTTCCAGCACTGGTTCTCCAGGCCCGTCTCCTTGTTGCGGCGGTCGTACTCGACATAGCCATCGCCATTGCGGTCCCCGTATGTGTCAATCCAGGCGAGTGCCGCCCTGGCTTCCAGCTCAAGCTGCCGTACCAGCTCAGCATTGCCCGTCCAACGCTCGACCTCGTCGAGCAGGATAAGGAAGAGAGGCGTGACATCGGCAGCTCCGAAGTAGGGTGAGTGCGGCCGTTCCTCAAAGGCGGTCATCTCGCCGAAGCGCTGCTCGTGCAGGATCTTGCCAGGCTCTTCGTCGCGGAAGCCGTCGATCCTGGTGCCTTGTCGCTGAGCCAGGGCAAGCAGTGTCGTTACCGCCAGTCGGGATCCGTACGGGAGTGCCTGGAAGCTTGTGATGATGCTATCCCTGCCGAAGAGTGTCATGAACCAGGGTAAGCCAGCCGCCGGCAGCGCCTGCCCTGGCAGCACCATGGGGTAAAAGCGCAGTGCCGCCAGGTCAATGAGGCTCCGAGCGTATGTTACTTCGAGCGATGACCAATCGCACGAGAGCTTCGGGACAGCTTCGCGCAGCTTCTCCAGGCTCATCTTTACGTTAGGCCTCGCTCGTCGATCTCCATGACCGTACTTCGTCGCCTCGTGATATTCGCCGAGCCAGCCTAACCCGGTGACGACCTCCAGGCAGGTTGTCCACTCACCGTGGGGCTCGATGTGCGCCGCGAAGCTCAAACCATGCTCGTCGATGTCGGCTTTAGCACTGGCGCTAATCAAGGACTCACGGATGAATTTTGCACGACGATAGCCAAGCACCAGGCGATTGCTCTGGATACGATGGTAGAATTCCCCTTTCTTGGTCAGTTTATCCTTGACCTCGAACAGGTCTGCAAAGTCAGATGCCGCCTCCATGCGCACCTTGAGGTCAACCGGTTTGTCTTGGTGATTGAGGATGGTCAAATCCTCGTGGAAGCCGTTTCCGACCGCTCGTGTGCGGATGATCGACAGGTCAGCATCTACATATATTGTGCCGGTTCCCGGAACGAGGAAGAACTGCACGTAGAAGTAATCGAGGTCATCGGTAGACAACACGTTTGGACGCTGCCCGTCCACCGTCAGCAGCCAGCGTGAAAGAAAACGCGTATCCCAGGCAAACAGGCCCAGCGGCTCAGTCGGCGAGGCGTCGATGTCTCCGCGCAAGTCACTGACCACGAAGTTGTTTCCCTCCAGAACACTAATCGTTCTTTCGCCCATGATCATTGCCTCTCTTTCCTGCCCTGCTCAGTGCTGGACAGGCTCTCATCGGGGAAGAGCCGCTGGAACAGCTGTGCCAGGCCAAGATTGCCTGTGACTTTCATCTTCCCTTGCATGAACAGCGTGATTGGATTCTGCTTTCCCAGCACCATGCGGTCAAAGTCTTCCTTGCCGCACTCTAACACACAGTCTGCTCCAGTCGGACCGCTGCTTACAGTCAGCGATCCGTTTTTAACGACAATGAACCAGCTTCCTGCATCCTCGATATCACATCGGATGGTTCCAGAGATGCTATGAAGCAGTGGTTCGTAGCCACGTTCAGCTAGGCGCTCAAAGAATGCTTGAGTCGTCTCACTCATAGATCCTCCTAATAGGTACAACTCCTCTCAGGAGAAGAACACTTCATCACTGGTACCAGTGTAATCGTTTGGAGACGATTGCACATCCTCAGAACACGCTATTTTTGGACCTTACGGAGCACAGGCAGATGCATATCACCGTCGAGTTCACGTAGCATATTTGCACTACATGCTCTCCGCGGTGTAATCAGAACATGCTAGTTGGCTTGACACGAATACTCATGCTTACACGCTATGTTTTAACGCTTTTACAGCGAGCAGGCACTAACCCAAGATGAACTTCAAAGTTCGTTCGGATCTGCCGGTTCTCCCTTGTGGAAACGCGAACGCTGCCAGGGCCATTCGCCATTGATCTCAACCTCGAGCGACCAGCTCAGGAACGTACGGACGAGTACAATCAGCCCAAGCACGCCAACGCTCGCGAAGGTGGGATTGATGGCGACGCTGCGGATAATGTCGGCAGCGATCAATAGTTCCAGCCCGAGCACGATCGATCTTCCCAGGTGAAGACGCAGTCGGCGAAACGCCGCCGGGCCATCACGAAAACGAATGAGGGCAGCAAGGTATCGCACGAACGCGATGACGGAACCAATCACGAGAACGCCGACCCCAGCCAGCTCGAATGCCGAGCCGATCAGCTCAACCGTGTGCCTGATATCCATAGCATGCCTCCAGTTGTGTCGGAGCGAGCTAGCGTGAGTCGAACTGCGAAACTGGTTTGGCCGGCAACACTGCGCCAATCAGCCAGAGGAAAGGAAAGAAGATCCCTATAATCCCCAGCACGACATATCCCTTCCTAAAGGTGTACATACACACGGTAAAGAGACACACGATGTAGAAGACAAAAAACATGGACCAGAAAAACCATCCTATTAAGGGCATATGAAAAACCTCCTAAGGGCTTGTATCTCCTCGCGGCTTCGCTTGAGGTATAGCCGGCCAACCAGGTACTCGACGTGAAAGCACTTCATGTAAAGCTTGTGAGCGACTATTACAAGTGTACTTGCCTGGAGACGAAAATACATCTTCAGAATACGCTATTTTTGCACGTTTCCACAATGAGCATGGAAACGTCATGGACAGTCAGCGTAATAGGTTCACACTAGTGCGTATATAAGGGACCAAGACAGTACTTAATGCAAATAAACTATACAGACCAGGCAGGCCGTTTTCCCATCTGTTCAACAGGCGAACATAAATAGCGTGTTCTGAAGTTGCGTGATCGCTCCTCAGGTAGGTATACTGGGAACAGTCATTGTGCTACGTTCCATGCGAAGCAACTGCACGTTGCATTCATGGTAATGAAGATGTGAAATATGGAAGCAGCGTTTACGTTCGATGTTGTTTTAGGATATTCCAGATGACTATGAGGTAGAGTAGACAGGATATCAATATATATGCCCACCGAAAAAGCATTTGAATCTGGACGATCACCTGACTCCTCGGACATTCAATTCCGCCAGGTGCCTCTCCCCCTCACCCCACTGATCGGACGCGCACACGAGATACAGCAGGCATCTAGCATGCTTAAGGTCCCTGAGGTGCGGCTCCTGACCGTGACGGGCCCAGGGGGGATTGGCAAGACACGCCTGGCCTTACGGGTCGCTCTAGAGGTACAGCAGGACTTTGCCGATGGCTACTGCTTTGTGCCACTTGTTCCCAACACTACGCCTGAACAAGTCATGATCAGCATTGCGCAAACGCTCGGAATGCGCGAGAGCAGGAAGCGACTGCAATTTGATGACCTGAAAACCTTCCTGCGCGAGAAGCACCTGCTGCTCCTGCTGGACAACTTCGAGCAGGTACTGCTGGCGGCACCACTGCTCCCAGAACTGCTCTCGGCCTGCCCCAAGCTCAAGATCTTGCTGACCAGCCGCGCCAGCTTGCGAGTGCAGGGCGAACACGAGTTGCTGGTCCCTTCCCTGCCTGTGCCCGACCTGCACCACCTGCCCCCGCTTGAGGCCATGGGGCAGTATGGGGCAGTCGCGCTCTTCATACAGCGTGCGCAGGCGATGGTGCCCGATTTTCAGGTGACCGAAGACAACGCTGGCGTCATCGCCGCGATCTGTGCCCGGCTGGACGGCTTGCCGCTGGCGATTGAGCTGGCGGCCGCGCACAGTAAACTGCTTTCACCTCGTGCGCTGCTCGCCCGCCTGGAGAAGCCGCTTGACGTGTTGACGCGCGGAGGACCGGATGTGCCAGCTCGCCAGCAGACGCTGCGCAACACCATCACCTGGAGCTATGGGTTGCTCTTGACTGAGGAGCAGC
>WNGJ01036764.1_pt1 | contig 11354 bp, 9 predicted proteins | sample 5400611 | NCBI WGS metagenome assembly WNGJ01 (sample SAMN13153375, study PRJNA577476) | soil metagenome | isolation source: 40 cm soil or saprolite under Garry oak tree replicate 1 | place: USA:California | collected 2016-06-15 | reverse complement strand
TGAGCAGTTGGCGCTGGACCTCGAAGAAACTGGCATCGCTGACAGCCTGCGCTAAGCAATGGTTAGCAAGCATCCCCTTGGTATTGAGGTCTTCCAGCCCAATGAGCGCATAGGTTCGGGCAAGAGAGGTCGTCATCTTATGCAGGGTATCTTGCCGTTGACAGGCGACGCGATAGTGCGCCTTGGCCAGCTTCCGCCTATTCTTACACCAGTTCTGGCTCCCCTCGACTTTTCGGGATAATCCCTTGTTTAAGCCCTTGATGCGCCCTAAACCATGACGATAGTGCTTTTGGTTCTCAAACACCATGCCAGAGCTTGTGGTCGCAAGCGTCTTGATACCCAGGTCTATCCCAACGGCTCCACCGCGATGAGCCGGGACTTCATGCTCCACCTCTACCGAGATGGAGGCGAACCACCAGCCTGCACGAGAGGAAATGACGGCGCTCATGATCTTGCCAGACCAGCGGAGCGCTTCGGTCATGTTGACGGTGCCAAGCTTGGGGACGCGTATCGTCTGCCCATCAACAGAAAATTTATCGTTGGCAAGATAGAAGCTCAAGCGATCCCGTTTCTTGCTTTTAAAGCGCGGAAACCCGCCCTCTTCACCATCCTTGCGTGGATGCTTGAGCTTCGGGAGCGTCCCCTCTTCCTTCATCCGCCAGTAGTTAGCGAAAGCCTGCCCGAGATTTCTGAATTCTTGTTCGGGAGCGCATTTCGTGACCTCGTAGCACCAGGGAAATTGCTCACCCTTGATCCTATTATACTCCGCCTTGAGGTCTTTCATCTTGGCCCATTTGTCCTCTGCCCGCTCGTCTTTCCAGCGAGCAAGTGCCCAATTGTAGGCATGGCGCGCCACCCCGCACGCTTTGCGAAAGTAGACTTCTTGTTCTGGTGTTGGATTGAGTCTGATCACATGCGCCCGCTTCATAAACCTATCCTACTCTTTTTGCAGTGCCGCCTCTTTTAGCACTTTCCTGTATTGTCTCAGTCCGTGGAGCCTGGCGGAAAATACCGTGACGATGGCTAGCAAGTCTCGAACCAATTCCTGCTCAGGAGAGAGGTTTTCGCCGTTGATCACCACGATCTCGGTATGATGCCGCTCACAGAACGCCTCAAAGTATTCATAGCCGAAGCGAACGAGCCGATCTCGATGAGCAATGATAATCCGTCTCACCTGGCCCAACTCGACCATCTCCATGAGGCGGTTAAACTGTTTGCGCTTGTAATTGAGACCACTGCCAATATCAGACATCCACTCATCGACCTTGAGGGAGTGCTGCTGAGAGTATGCCTCAAGTGCCTTAATCTGATTAGCCAGGTCAGGTTTTTGAGCTACACCCGATACCCTGGCATACGCAATCGTGAAGCCTTGCTCTTGGGCCACTAACCCGCGATACTGTAAGTATTGGTCATGAGTATAGTAGCGTCGGTTCGTTGTGGGGCTGCGATGGGCTGTTAATTTCCCTTCTCGGTCCCACTTCTGCAAGGTATTCGTGGTTCGTCCGATCAGTCTCCCGAACTCTTTAGGAGAATATGTGTTTAACATACATATATTTTACTATGTTTCAATATGTTTGTTAACACTGTTTACTTCTCCCAAAGGGAACAGCACTTATCAGTAGTTGATCTCTATAATAGTCCAACAGGCTCACGAATGGTGAGATCAGCATTGGGTAGAGCAGTACGTAGAGCTAGCATTGCGTTTGAAACTATACTATCTTGTCCCTCTGGAATCCAGAAGCGTAAAGTGAGCGTAATAATCTCGCCTGTATAGCCACTCACTGTACCAGTACTGTTGCCGAAAGCGCCTGCGACACTACTGAGGCTAAGAGTCGGTTCTGGTTTTATCATTACATCGGCTATTCCCTTGATAGTCGTGAGAATGCATTCGGTTGTTTGATCTTTATCATATGTATCAAGGGGGATTGTGATAAGAATGGTGGCTCGTCTCTCTTCATAGATCGTTTTATTGACAACGATGCCACTGAAAAGCATGGAGTTGGGGACGATAACCTGTTCTCCACTTGAAATGCGCAATTTGGTGGCGCGTAGCTGTACATCTTCCACCTTTCCAGTATATATGTCCGTACTGATCATATCCCCAATATGAAATGGCCCTTCCACAAGGAGGTAGATACCAGCAACGATGTTTTTCAGAAGATCTTGCAAAACAAAAGTGAAACCAACGGTGATTACACTAATGACGGCAGCAGGTATTCCGAATTGGATATTCCAAATAGTGAGTATCAAGAGAACAGCAATGAATAAAACCACTGTATAAAGGATGCGACCAAGTAAGATGCTTATGTTAATGCCGATATGCTCTTTTGCAGTTCTTACCGTGACAATCTTCAGTAAAGTGCGTCCAACGCCTATCGCTAGTAGAATGATAAGCGCGCTCAATGCGAATTGCCAGATGAGATTTGGTATATTGAATTTGACTGGTGAAACAAGTTGTAGGTAGAGGAGCAAATCAAGGGCTGGAATGCCAATGAAAAAAGCCGCGACAATAATACCTACGATAACGGGGGGAATGATAATCAGGAAACCGAATATCTGGATCAGCCAGTTATCAAGTACAGTCTTTTTCAGGCGTTTCACCAGCAAGTAGCGTAAGAAAAGGCCCACGCCGAGTGCAATTAGGAGAGTTACTATTATAATGATTATCTGGGTTGCTTGATTACTCATAGATATGAGATATCCTGTTACAAATGTGTTTATGGTAATAATATTGTGCGCATTATATCATATCCCCTTTGTTTATACCGCTGAGCTAATGCTCTTGCGCTCAATTGTTCAACTTTACTGGCCAGCCCACAATCGGCTGCGAGTTGTCCAACGATCTCTTCCGGTATAGCTCCTGATGTGCGTAATGGTTCAAGTCCAGCGCTTTGTATGCGTTTAGAGAACCGCTTTCCGTGTGCATCAAGCAAAAGTGGCACATGTGCGAAGGTGGGAACAGGAAATCCGAGCGCCTCCCATAGCAGAATCTGGCGGGCAGTAGATGGTAGCAGATCAACTCCCCTCACGACCTGGTTGATGTGCATCAGTGCGTCATCTACGACCACGGCAAATTGATAAGCAAAGATGCCATCCGAGCGGCAGACGATAAAATCTCCTACCGCTTGCTGTACCTGCTGTTCTACTGGCCCAATCAGCAGGTCGGTGAAGGAGACAGTCCGCTCATCATCTACCCGAAAACGCAATGCTGGACGGCGATTATTAGCCTCACGTTGCTTGCGCTGTGCCTGTGCCAGGTAGCGGCATGTGCCAGGATAGCGTTGGCCTTCATTCCCATGCGGAGCGCTAGCAACGTGAGCGATTTCCGCGCGACTACAATAGCATGGATAAATCAGATCTTTATCTAGCAGGTGCTGCAGATAAGTAACATACATCTCCTGTCGTTCGCTCTGTATATATGGCGCATGCTGTCCTCCAATGTCAGGTCCCTCGTCCCAGTCCAGTCCCAGCCAGTGCAGGTCGAAGAGCATACGTTCACTAGCTCCTGGACGTACTCGTGGTCGATCAAGGTCTTCTATTCGTAGCACAAATTGTCCATCTGCACAACGAGCAAAGAGCCATGCCAGCAATGCGGTGCGCAGGTTTCCCAGGTGCAGATCACCGGTTGGGCTTGGTGCGTAGCGACCACGAGTCAGATGCTGCATTTTTTTGACCACGGACAGTCCATTTCCTGGTCATCCTGTCTCTGTCTGGCTATTACAGGATACACATTGAAATCAGCCAGTAAATCAACCAGTACACACAGGGGAAAGCCAACAACATTGAGATAACACCCATCGATACGCCTGGTTGGCTGAAACGCTGGGTGCTGGATACCGTATGCGCCTGCTTTATCCATGGGATCACCACTCGCAATATACGCATCTATTTCAGCCTGGCTGTAATTGCGCATCAAGACAGGGGTAATACAACTTGTGGCTTGTATCCTGTGCTGACCGTCGATTTTGCAGCTCACTGCAATTCCTGTGATTACATGATGCCAGCGACCTCTTAACGAAAGAAGTAATTGGCGAGCATGTGCCTTGTCTCGTGGCTTGCCGAGAATCTCGCCATTCAGCAACACCGTGGTATCGGCAGTAATCATTAAGCGTCCAGCAGCTTCTTGCAATTTAAGCGCTTCGGCTGCTTTGTGTTTTGCGAGCCATTCCGCCATCTCCTCGGCAGGACCTGGAAAACGTTCCTGAGCCGCATCTTCGTCGACCGGTAGGGTACACACGCTATACGGCAAGCCCAGGAGCTGTAGCATTTGCCTCCGGCGAGGTGAAGCAGAGGCCAGTAGTAAGGGTAGAGATGTCGTCATGTTTATATATGCTCCAACGTCGCTATACATTCGATATGTGCGGTCTGGGGAAACATATCAAGCGGCTGTACCGACAGCAGACGATACATAGGATGTAGGTGGCAAAGTATATTCAAATCGCGTGCCAGAGTAGAGGGTTCGCATGAAACATACACAATCCTGTCCACGGGATGCTGCACGAGTACGTCGAGTACAATCTGCTGGCACCCGGCTCGCGGGGGATCGATTACCAATCCGTCAATATGGCATTCCAGTGTTGGCAGCAGTTCTTCCACTTTCCCTTTGAGTATTTCCACATTGCTCACTTCACGAAGATTCCACTGCGCATCTTTAATCGCGCTGGCTGACTCCTCGATGGCGATAACGTTATCTACTTGTCGGGCTAGTAAAAGCGCAAACGTGCCTACCCCGCAATAAGCATCAACGATGGTGCGTCGATGTTCGTGGGAATGTTGAGCGGAAACCGCCAGGCCGTCCAGCACCATCGTTGCCATTTTTTCAGCCTGTGCGGTATTGGTCTGAAAAAAGGAGCTTGGACGAATGCGGAATAGCTCTCCACACAGCATTTCCTCCATTGTCTCAGCATGCAGATCAAGTCCTTTCCCTGCAAGTTGCTGGGTGATGTTCGGATCAGGGTGAGGTTGAATAAGCATCTGGCCTGTCGCCGCTCCACAACGAATCAAGACTTGTGGTCGCTGATTTGGTACTGCGCTCAATACTTTCAGAGCATGGTTGATCTGTTCGTGCGCGATTGGGCATGATTCTAGTGGCAGTACGCGATCGTAGCTCATATGTTGGAGTTGGCAGCCGCCGCATTCTCCAAATACCGGGCAGGATGCCTCGATACGTAGCGGTGAAGCTTCGTGAATCTCAGTAATCCATACTCGTGGGGGACGCGCTTTCCAGTAGCGTTTGCGTCTTTTAGGCGGTTGTGCAGGTGACTCAACTGCAATCGTAACGCGTTCTCCTGGTAAGCCCGCTGGAACATGTAGCGTTCGTGTATACTGCTCACCTTCCTCACTTTGCTCAGTGATCGCGACAAGCGTGGTACCTTCGCGAGTCAGAGCGCCGAGCGTGACGGTATGATAGGTAGTAAGAGTTTCTTCTCTGATCATTTTTTCCTGGCTCTTTTTTTAGTATTCGTTAAGCCTGGTAATTGTTTTGTCTTACTCGCGCCTGGTAACTTTCTGGTTTTATTCACGGCGGGTAGTTGCCTGGTTTTGTTCATATTGAGTAGCAAGCGATACATCTCTACCATATCTAGCTCTGGGTCTAGAAGTTCAGCCTCGTCTAGAAGTTCTTCAGCCTTGCGGTAGTCGCCACTTTCTGATACCGCCAATGCCAGGAAAGCGCGCAATTGCGCAGAATCGGGATTGATGCGTAAACTTTCTTCGAGTACTATGCGGGCTTTTGAAGCTTGTCCGTGCTCCATATACATCCTGCTGAGCGCTGTATAGTAGTCGATGATTTCAGGCTCTAAGGCAATTGCGTGCGCATAATTGATTTCAGCTTTTTCGACCTGCTCAAGTAAATTATAAGCTTCAGCGATATTGTACAAAGCCTCAGCATTGGTTGGATCGATTGCCGCAACGCCTTGAAAGTGTCGTAATGCCTTATGGTATTGCGCCTGCTCCATAGCGATTTCACCCAGGCTGTTTTCAATGGTCAATAGCATATCTTCATTGGTAGTCAACGCCATTGCCTGGTTGAGATGGTCTTCTGCCTCGTCAAGACGTTTTGGGTCCTCCTTGAGCAACTCGGCTAAAAGCATGTGTCCCAGATAGTCATTGTCGAGAGCAAGAGACTCGCGTATACTTGCCTCTGCAAGTTTCTTATATCGTTCAAATGCTTCGTCTTTTTTCGGTGACATTGATTACCTGACCGTAGGTAGCTGCGCAGCAGCGTTGGCAAGCTGCATAAGAGACATTACTCCTTGCAGCTTGCCTGACCGTAGGTAGCTGCGCAGCAGCGTTGGCAAGCTGCATAAGAGACATTACTCCTTGCAGCTTGCCTGACCGTAGGTAGCTGCGCAGCAGCGTTGGCAAGCTGCATAAGAGACATTACCTATTTCTGATCTCTGGCCGTATAATCACTTCCGCTTAGGGTGTAACATTTCGCGCACTGCCTGCACAACCTCCAGGTCAGGATTGATGCGTTCCGCTTCTGCTAGTTCTGATTGGGCGCGGCGACGATCACCATTTTCTGAACTTATGGCAGCAAGCAGCGCGTGCAAATGGGCAGAATTTGGATGATAACGCAATCCTTGCTCAACTATCTCAAGCGCCTTGTCCAGTCGACTCGTGACCATATAAAGAGTGCCAAGCTCAGCATAGACTGCAAAATCATTGGTCTGTACTTCAAGCGCGCGTTGATAGTAAGTTTCTGCTTCGTCATACTTCTCTTGCCTGCGGTATGCAAGACCAATATTCAGCCAGACACCATTGTAATTTGGGTTAATTTCGGCAACCCGTTTGAAATGTGTTATGGCCTCATCATAATGTTGATGTACCATAGCAATACTTGCCAGGTCAGCTTCGATCTGCGCTTCCTCATCTCTATCGCTGGTTAGTGACTTTGCTAGCTGAAGTTCGGCTACTGCCTCCTCCTCACGGCTGTTGGTCATGAACAACTCAGCTAAGATGATATGCGCAAGTGCTGCATTGTTTACGGCAATTGCTTTTTGCAAGCTTTCCAATGCCAGTTCAAAGAAATGCTCACTCATGTCGTCCTGTTTATATTGTTCGCTGAGGTCAGCCTGTGATACCCCGAGATGCTGCAGGATATGGCCAATATCATAGGCTTTGGGGAAGTGTTGTATGATGCCCTCGAGATAGACGATAGCTCTCTCAGATAATTGCAAGCCGCGAGCGCGGCTATACGCATCATCGTAGATAGTGCGGTCAAGTGGGAGCTTCACTAGTAGCGCATCATCGTAATGCAAGGCCTGTATCGTGCGCCAAATAATTTCATCATAGTATTGTTCCACGCCAGACTCCGTTGGCTGATGGGTCTCAACGATCTCACGCAAGCGTTCATCGATTGTTTGTAAGCGTTGCTGTAATTCGGTAATAGCCAGACTCTGCGCGCTGGCTCCCTCGTCTTTCATGCGTTGAATTCGCCACGCGTCTTCTTCTTGAACCAGTGTGTAGCTTGTCCAGAACCAGCGTCTCCCCGTTTCCTTGTTGACGGCCGTCCCCAAAGGCATCTCCGGCAGCGTACCGCTCAAAGGTGTATCTGTCAGTTCCAGTGACCAGCCTATTTCTATTTCTCGTTGTGTCGCAATCCTGTCACTCAGTACCGTATTGGGAAGCCAGAGCGACTGTTGACTACGTTCGCGTTCGCGCAAAAATCGAGGTTCATAACGCGCGGGATGTGCCTCATCTGCCCATTTACGGTGCAGACCGACCCATTCGTCTCTTGCAAGCCCCTCGTTGAGAGGACTATCGCTCGCGAGCAGGTCAAAACATAGGCCAAAGTCGCCCAGTGTCCATGCTCCGATGAAGTTACCGATTATTTCATCTGGACCCAGGTCTGAATCGATAAAAGTCTTCCCACGGTCTACATCTACATCAGAAGCGTTCAATACCAGTTGTTGTACCGTAGGCAGGTTGTGACGATACTCTTTAGAAGGTCTCTTTTCACGCCAGGTATTTACTGATAGCGCTTCCTGTATCAGGCGGCGACCCTCAGCCAGCGTGCAATCGATAATTTTTATTTCTCTACCAATTGATTTGCTGTATCTGACCTTCGTAGTGCCAATTCGTTGATCAATATGTCGCTTGCTACCTACTTCCGTTGTAAAGTTTTGTACACCTTCTTCCCAGAAATCGAGCATGAAAGCCATCAGGCGCGCTTCGCTGTATTCAAATCCCTGTTCCCAGCATAATACAATCTCAAGCTCGCCTTCTTCGCGCGTTTCTGTTACAAAGCCTTTCCAGAAACGGGGTGGATTAGTAACTGCTACTGCTGGTCCGGCTTCTGGCTCGGGAGTCCAACTTGGGTAGATCTTTGTTCCTGCCAGTTGGATCAATGCGCGGCGTGCTTCTTTACGGATAGCTTTGTTCGGGGTGAGTTCATTAATCGCTAGTAGGATGTCAGCGGCGTCAGGGTCTTGTTGTTTTGCCAGGGCCTTGAGTAGCGCCATCTGGTCCGCTTCATCTATCGAAGTTAGCTTAGCCAGTGCAGTTTCTGCCTGTACTCTGCTAGTGCTGTTATGTAGCTCTTCTGCTATTTCGTGACGTTGTTCAAGTAAATGCTCTATTTGGGCATTGTCTCCATGTGGAACCGAAGAATCCCCCTGTTTTTTTGCTGTCATGTTCTCTATCTCTACTCTTCAATGATACCTGAATGCGACGAAGTATGGTTATTCGCAAAATGAACTTTCCTACTTCAGACCTTTTTCCAGTGGATTGTATCACGCGGAGCTAAAAGAGTCGAGAAGAGCTCTGATGGTCACCTTCTGAGTGGAGGAGGCGTAGTCTCTGGACTAGGGATAACCAATGAACTGAAGCCTTGCCGAATCAATGCTAATTTTGTAGTTGCCCAATTGTGGCAGTAGAACAGGCACTGGAAAGCAACTCGCACGCCAACAGAAGTAGGAACGTCGCTGATTGCAGGTTCACTATGGTCGAACCATAACACTGATCGATCCATGATCTGACTGCTAAGTCTGCGTTTCGCAGAAAATGTTCTGGCTGCCATGAGTATAAAGAGCGGAAACGCTGCGCAATAGAAGTATGACGAGAGACTGCGCCACGCGAAGAAAAGTGGAATTACCGCCAGCACCATTGCAGCTTCTGGCCGTTCTTTGCATATACGCCAGTACCATACAAGCGCGACGAGTATTGCTCCAAGTTCAAGGACATCGTATACGATTGGCTGGAAAATAGGCAGCAGTGGAGTCGTACCCAAACCGACAAGACCCACACCCATTGGGAACATGGGGTCTGCCATTGGAGCCATTACTCCGGCAATCCAGGCATGAGGATTCCAAAGTATGAACGGAAGATTGATAAGTAAGGCGACAATGCCTGCAACCGTAAGTCGGCGTACAGCTTCCATGAAGTTATACTGACGCCATATCATAATTGCGTAAAATGGAACGAAGAACCATGAAAGCTGCTTACTCGAAAATGCCAGTCCCAGGAATAGAGCTGACCACCATCCTCGTTCACGCAGCAGCCACGCCAGGATAACTAGTAATATATTGAAAACATCTAGATTGCCACTCGAGACCGAGATCAACATAGACACATTTGCCAGCGATAACAGCAGAACCCATGGTCGCAGCTCTGGTCGCACAATTTTCCAGGCGATTGCTACCAGGACAAAGTAGCAGAGCAGATAAAACGCTAACACATTATAAACATTCAGCCATATAAACGGTACCAGAGTCAGGAAAGAAAGTGCAGGATAGCTCACTTTGGATTCAAACTCGGGCGCAAATCCTGCTTTGAGGTCAGTAGCCAATACGCTACGGAAATCAGATGCTGATGGATACTCAAGACGATTGGCGAATTGTCCTACCCGCAGTGGTGTTGTCCAGTATGCCTCAACAGGAAACTCCCGTACCACATTGATGATATTGGAATCGGTATAGGGATTGTGCCCTTGCACAAGCAATATCGCAGCGTTTGTATCGAGGGATGTACCATCATTTGAATATTCTGGAGGCATGAAGAAACTTAATGCTACTGTGCGGCCTAGCACGACGATGCCCGCGATTGATGTCAATACAACGCAAACCAGGATAATTCGCTGCCAGCAGTGCGGACGTTCATTAGGGAGCGATGAACTGCGTGATCGTCCTACGTGTTGCTTCAATGTGGTGGTACGGAATGCCATCCACATTGCTACCAGGCTTCCCAGCACCAATACGAAAGGAATTATTCCCGACCAGGGTTTCAGGAAAGGTATATAAGCTAAGTAGAACTTGCGTGGGATTTCGTTCAAAGCCTGTAAAATAAGTGCAACACCTATCCATGTAGCACGTCGTTGTAACTCAATTATTGGGCGATTATCAGGTGATGTATCTTCGGTGAAGAAGTGGCGCATCCACCGCCACGTATTTTTATTATGCTCTTTCTCTGATCGAATGATTTGCTTTAATGATGCTCCCTCTGGCAAAGCAATCTCGGAAACTTCCCGCTCGATCACCTTTTCCGTATCTTCGCGCATTTCTCCTACCTTTTGTCAACCTGAAAAGGAAATATAGATAAATCCCCCTCGAAGTACCGCGCGCAGCACAAATATCCCCTCTACAAGAGCGTTGCTTGCTCGGTCTGTGACTTACAACGATTGTATTTGAGGCTCCGTCACAAAAGTACAATTTGGGGGAATTTGAGGTAGAATGGGCGCCAGGCTAAAGAGGCAGGCGGAAATACAGCTCTCTATGCTGTAGTTCGAAGCCAAGGTTTTCATAGAGGCGAATGGCAGGTAGATTCTTTTCCCACACGTGCAAGTCAAGAGCTGATAGTCGGAGTTCTATTTGGGCGTACTCAATAATGTGTAGCATGAGACTGCGTGCCAGCCCGCGTTGGCGAAATTCTGGACGCACGATCACGCGCTTAACATATCCAGCCGCGCCGTGCCAACCCTCTCCATGGTCGCTCATAGGGGGTAGCATCAACTCGGCTTTAGCCGCAACTACACAGTCTACTTCGCATAGAAATATCAATGTCCGTTCGTGTGTCGTAGGGTCAACCGAGCCGAAGTATTTCTCCAAATCACGGTGAATGGTGCGCGTGGGTGAGGTACTTAAACTATCCAGTTCTTCAATTTGCGCAATATCTTCAGGAGTGGCCATGCGTATAATCGAACGCGAGGTTGGTTGCTCATCGATCATACTACTCTCCCTATTTATTAGTTTGAGCGCTTAGCTTTGTTTTTTTCGTGGTAGCAATAAGAGCGAGACAAGCGCGTACATAGAGCAGCCCAGGATCAGGATAGCATATACTATCTGTTCACCATCCTTGTGTGGGTCGGAAAGCATTGAAATGCCCCACCAGAGGAAACCCGCAAATACGGCAAAGAG
>WNGJ01029265.1_pt1 | contig 11355 bp, 7 predicted proteins | sample 5400611 | NCBI WGS metagenome assembly WNGJ01 (sample SAMN13153375, study PRJNA577476) | soil metagenome | isolation source: 40 cm soil or saprolite under Garry oak tree replicate 1 | place: USA:California | collected 2016-06-15 | reverse complement strand
GCTGAGTTCGGTCGAAGACGGCATGGAATCCCGCGTGCGCCGCATGCGCGGGGTGTTTAACGATCTCGGTCTCGACATGGCGGAACTGGAAGCGGCAACGCCGCGCAGCGGCGTCGGCGGCCCCTTCGTGCCCGTAAAGCTTCCGCCCGATGCCGGCGCCTTCGAGCGTCAGCTCTACCGAATCAACGTCACCCGCGCCCAGGTTGAGCGATTGAACCGGACGCTCTCATTGGTTCCCTATCGCAAGCCGGTGATCGGCGAAGTCGAATTCACTTCCGGATTCGGCGTCCGCAGCGATCCGTTCCTCGGCCGCCCGGCGATGCACACCGGTCTCGATTTCAGGGCTGCGATGGGCGACCCGGTGCGCGCGACCGCGAACGGCAAAGTGGTGTCGTCGGGATGGGCGGGCGGCTATGGCCGGATGGTGGAAATCGACCACGGCAACGGTCTGTCGACGCGTTATGGCCATCTGTCGGAGATCAACGTCAGGGTCGGCGATCCGATCAAGATCGGGCAGGTGATCGGCGCCGTTGGTTCAACGGGCCGGTCGACCGGACCGCATCTGCATTATGAAACGAGGATCGACGGCGACGCGGTCGATCCCCAGAAGTTTCTGCGCGCCGGCGTGCGGTTGAGCGCGGGTTAAACGGGATGCCGACGCGGCCCGTTTGAACGGGTGGCTCTAGTGGCCGACCTCGCCGTTGATGACGTCGCCGAACAGCTCCCAGGCTTCACCGTTGAACTTCATCAACTGCATCTGTTCGATCGGAAAGAAGTCGTCCGCCGAGGTGTTGACCTTGACGCCCGGCAGCATCATGTCGGTCGAGAAGTCTTTCATGCTCGCGGCCTGCTTCATGACATTCTCGCGCGTGAGATTGTCGCCGCACTGTCTGAGCACTTGCTCCATCGCCTGCGCCTGGACGTAACCATAGACGTTGTTCGCATTCAGCTTGTCGCCGTCGGGATAATATTTGTCCATGAAGGCCTGCCACTTCTTCACACCCGCGTCGTCCTTCCACGCCGGATCGGTCGGATCCTTGAGGTACGACGTCGAGATAATGTCCTTGGCGTATTGAAGGCCCGCCGGCTTGAGCACCGCGGCCACCGAGGTAGCGGTGTTGGCGAGAAAGAATTTCGGCTTCCAGCCGAGTTCGCCGACCTTTCGGATCGCTTGCGCCGATCCTTTAGGTGCTGCCCAGGAGAAGAAAATATCGGCGCCCGAATCATGCAGCGCGACGATCTGCGAATCGATGGTGGGATCTGAGACCTCGTAGGATTTGTCGGCGATGATCATGCCGGCCTTGTCGCCGAGGCCATCGCGCAAGCCCTTGACCTGATCCTTGCCGGCGTCGTCGTTCTGCCAGAACACCGCGATCTTGCCGTTGGGAAAGTGATCGATGATGTATTTAGCGTAGATCCGGCCTTCGCTCTGGTAGTTCGGCTGGAAACCCATGGTCCACGGAAAGTTCTTCGGATCGCCCCATTTGGTGGCGCCGGAGGCCACGAACAGTTGCGGCACCTTCTTGGCGTTCATGTATTTCTGAATCGCGGAGTTGGATGGCGTTCCCAGCGCCTGGAAAATCAGCAGAACCTCGTCGCTTTCCACCAGCTTGCGCGCCTGCTCGATCGCCTTGGGCGGGCTGTAGCCGTCATCATAGGAGATAAAATTGACCTTGCGCCCGTTGATACCGCCTTCGGTATTGATCTTGTTGAAATAGGCGGCTTCCGACTTGCCGATCACGCCATAGGAAGAAGCGGGACCGCTGTAGGGCATGATATTGCCGATCTTGATCTCGGTATCGCTCGCGCCTGGATCGTATTTCTTTTGCGCGTGAGCCCCAGTCGCAGCGACGGCTGCGGCGGTCAGCGCCGCCATGGCAATCAGGCTTCTCCTACGGACCGGCATCGTTTTCTCCCGCTATTTATTTTGATCAAGTGTCGCAAGCCGGGCGCGCGCATGCAAGCGTGGGCTTATTCCGCCGGACGAAACAGCATTGTTGCATCCCGCCAAGTATGATTGATGCAGGACAGCACACGCGTAGTCATCTGCAAGGCCCCACGGATTGAAACCCAACGGACGAATTGGCCCCCGACACCCAAGGCTCGGCGCGATCGGATTCCGCGCCGCGCGATGGCTCGGCGCGCGCTTGTTCGGAGCCGCCGGCTTCCACCAGCTCGGTTCGGATTTTGCCGAAGAACGCATCGCACGCGTCCGCGAAAAGCTCAGCCGAGGCGAGACGGTTTATCTGGCCGGGCTCGGGCCTCCCGGCACCCACAATTCAGGCGTGGCGCTGGTCGAGGTGACGCAGGCAACTGGGCCGCGCCTGATCGTCAACAACGAGGAAGAGCGCTTTTCCGGCAACAAGCACACAACAGAATATCCGCGCCAGTCGATCGATGCGATGGTGGCGACGCTGCGCGGCATGGGACGCGACGTCGGCGATATCGATGCGTGGCTGACCAGCTGGGACTATCCTGATCTGGCCGGCACGCTGGCCCGCTCGGTGCTGGAAGAGTTGCCGCAAAGTCTGAAACTGCTACGCACCACCGAGGCCGCCGGATTTGACGGCCGCCGGCTCGACCAGATGACCCGCACGCCGAAAATACTCAGCCGGCAGTTCGGCTTTTCCGAGCGTGTGCCGCTAATCTGCATGCCGCATCACGACAATCATGCCTGGTTCTCGTTCGCGGCCTCGCCGTTCGCCGACAACCATGAATCCGTCGCCATCGCCGTGCTCGATGGCACCGGCGACCTCGGATCGGTCTCGCTCTATATCGCCGAGCATGGCGCGATGCGGCGGCTCTATTGCAACGACAGCATGTTCGATTCACTCGGCGCCTTCTATAGCGTGATCTCATCGACGCAGGGCGGCTGGACCTGGCTATCCAGCGAGGGTCGCTACATGGGCGCCGCCGCATGGGGCGACATGATCCGGGCCAGCAATCCTTATTACGCGCGGCTGAAGGAGATTTTGCATTTCGGCGCAGGCGGCGAAATCCGTCTCAATCGCACTTTGGCCAACTGGTATTGCGACCCGTTGTTCGAGGACGCCATGATCCACGTGGTGGATCATGTCTTGCGCGTGACCGGCGCGAACCGGCTGGTGCTCACGGGCGGCGTGGCGCTGAATGCAGTCGGCAACATGCGGCTGCTGGAACATTTCGACGAGGCTTGGTTCGCGAACGCCCAGGGTCGCAAAGCGCGGCTGCATCTGTGGGTGCCGCCGACACCCGGCGACCCCGGCGTCACCATCGGTGCGGCCTGGTTGTTCGCGCATCTCGCAGGCTCGCCGCGCGGCGCACCGATGACCCACGCGTTCTATTGCGGTTTGCCGCCGTCGCGCGAAGACATCGCAACCGCGCTCGCAGCCGATGATATCGTCTCAACCGCGATCGGCGACATCTCGACGCCGGACGGCCGTGACGCCGTCGCCGATCTGATGGCGTTCATGGTGGCGCGAAACGGCATCATCGCGCTGTATCAGGGCGCGGCCGAGACCGGCCCGCGCGCACTCGGCCATCGCTCGATCTTTGCCAACCCATGCGACGCCGGCGCGCGGGAGCGGCTCAACGAGCGGGTGAAATACCGCGAGGCCATCCGCCCGTTGGCGCCGATGGCGACACTGGATGCCGCACAGGAATACTTTGAACTGCACGAAGGCGCCTCCGACGCCGACTACAACGCCTACAACTACATGGTGCTGACCGCGCCATCGAAGCCGTCCGCGCGCGCGAAGATCCCGGCGGTGATTCACGCCGACGGCACCGGCCGGATCCAGATTGTGCGCGCGGAAGACGATCCCCTCACCAACGCCTATCTGAAGGCACTCGGCCGCCGTATCGGCGTCGAGATGTCAGTCAATACGTCGTTCAATGTCGCCGGTCCCATCGCGCAGACGCCGCAACAGGCGATCGATACGCTGCGCCGCTCCAAGGGACTAGACGTGGTGCTGCTGGTTGCGAGTGACGGCGCGGTTTACGCCGCATGGCATGGGGGGACGCGCGACAGCGGTCGCTTTACGGGGTGGTTTTCGCAATGGAAAGCCCGGGAACGAGCTTGAGCACCCGCCCGTCGATCAAAAGCAGCGCGCTGCCGATCACGAGTGCGCCGATAATCTCGCGCGGCGACACGCTTTCGCCGAGCACGAGAGTGCCTAGCAGGATCGCCGTCACCGGAATGAGCAGCGTCACCAGCATGACATTGGTCGAACCCGACCGCCGCAAGATCTGGAAAAAGACGATGTAAGCCAGCGCCGTCGATAGCGCCGCGAGACCGATCAACGCCAGCCAGGTGGTCAGGCCCGGCACTGGCAATTGCCAGGGGCGTTCGAAGGCGGCCGCGATGACGGCCATCATCAGGCTGGATCAGGCCGGTGACGACGCCAGCGACGCGGCGCACATGCAGTTTCTCATCGCCGGCGGCGGCCATCACCAGAACGGTGAACAACGGCGTGGTGGCGTTAAGGATCGAGGCCAGTCCGCTCGGGATATAAGTCTGCCCGACCACGATCAGCGAGAATGGCAGGATGTTGTTGAGGAGCGCGATTGCGAAAAACGGCTTCCAGCCAAACAGACCAACCGGAAAACGGATCCGGTACAGCCACAACAGCGGCAACAGGATCAGGGCTGCGAGCGTCACCCGCAGCAAGACCACCGTCAGCGGCGGCAATTCCCTGATCACCACACCGATGAAAAAGAACGATCCGCCCCAGAGCACCGAAAGCAGCGCCAGCAACGACCAGTCCCGGGCGTCAATCCGATTGTCGTTACCTGTCATTGCCGCTCACGTCTGTCCGAAGGAGCAGACCCTTACCTCAGGAGCTGGAAGGATAGCCACCCGATTCCCGCACGCGAGGTTGCGCGGGCGCAAGCGCGGTGTTCGGCTGTATCGATCTGGCGTCTAGGGTTTGCGCAAGCACAGGCCGATGGTCGGTGACGTCCCGCATTTTGCGCCGTCCGGCGCGCCGCCGCTTGGACAGAACACCGAGGCCAGGGTCTCGTTCGGTTCGCAGCTTGCCGCGCCATCCGCCTGGACAGTTCTCAGAGTGACCGCCCCCACATCGCCCTTATCGCCTTTGTCACCCTTCTCACCCTTTTCGCCGGGCGTGCCCTGAGGCCCCTGCGGACCTTGCGCGCCGGGCTGTCCCTGGGCGCCAGCGACACCCTGAATGCCTTGCGCGCCCTGGGGGCCGGCCGGACCCTGTGCGCCCGGCTCGCCTTTCGGCCCGGGATCTCTGCCGCAGGCGGCAAGCAAGAGTGCAATGCCAATGATGAGTATGGAAGAAATTCTCATGACGCCCCCCACGACGAATGAATCGGTCACCGGCTGCAAAGAGGCCGGCAGCAACGCCTTCGAACCATCGGAAATCCCCGATGATGATGCCGGAAGGCAATGGCACATTCAAGGGAGCTATTTCGCGTTGCCCGCTTTTGCCCGCGACACGATCTCGATCATCTTTCCTTCATCGTCGTCGGGCGCAAAAGCTTTCGCTTTGTCATAGGCCTGCACCGCGGCGCGTCCGACCAAAAGCGGATCGGCCAGCAGGCTCTCCGCCAGCTTGACCGCATAGTCCGCATCCTTATGCCGCAGCGCCGCCGTAAACGTCGCGCCGGAGAAATTCCGCGCCACCATGCGCTTGGAGTGACGCAGCACCTGCGGACTGGCGGCGACGCCGGTCTCGATTGCCTCCAGCACCAGCTTCATGTCGAGGCCGGCCTGTTCGGCGATCGCAAGGCCCTCCGCGATGCCGGCAATCTGGATCGCGCCCATCAGATTGTTGATCAGCTTGTAGACCGTGCCGGTGCCGACCGCGCCGAAATGCCGGATCGTCGTCGAGAGCGGCACGAGAAACGGCCGCGCGCGCGCGAGATCGGCGGGCTCGGCCCCGACCAGCAGCGTCAACTTGCCGGATGCCGCGGCATCGGGCAGACCTGTGACCGGACTATCGATATAAATCAGATCGCGGCCGCGAAGCTCGCGCGCGAGTTCGAGCACATGATGGTGCGACACGGTGGAGCATTCGATGGCCAGCGTGCCGGCTTTCGCCGTCTTCACAACGCCATCCTGGCCGAGCCAGACCGCGCGCGACGCCTCGTCGTCGGCGACCATGGTCACGACGGCGTCGGCGCCATCGGCGGCATCGGCGGGCGACGCGGCCCATCGCGCGCCTCGCGCGATCAGATCTTCCGCTTTCGCCTTGCTGCGATTCCAGACCGCGACGGTAAAACCGCATTCGAGATAGCGGCCGGCCATGCCATGGCCCATGCGGCCGAGGCCGATGAAAGCGACTTTTGTCATGGCTAATCCACATCCTCGACCGCGCCCGGCGTGGTCCCGAACGCACGCTGCGCCAGCGTCGACGCCATGAATTCATCGAGGTCGCCGTCGAGCACGCCCGACGTATCCGAGGTCTGCACGCCGGTGCGGAGATCCTTGACCATCTGATAGGGCTGCAGCACGTAGGAGCGGATCTGGTGGCCCCATCCGATGTCGGTCTTGGCGGCCTGATCGGCGGCAGCCTGCTCCTCGCGCTTCTTCAGCTCCATCTCATAGAGCCGGGCGCGCAGCATGTCCCAGGCCTGCGCCCGGTTCTTGTGCTGCGAACGTCCGGCCTGGCAGACCACCGCGACCCCGGTCGGGATGTGCGTCAGCCGCACCGCGGATTCGGTCTTGTTGACGTGCTGGCCGCCGGCGCCGCCCGAGCGCATGGTGTCGGTGCGCACGTCGGCTTCCTTGATGTCGATCTTGATGCTGTCGTCGACCACGGGGAAGATCGCGACCGACGAAAACGAAGTATGTCGTCGCGCGTTGGAATCGAACGGCGATATCCGCACCAGCCGGTGCACGCCGGCCTCGGTCTTGAGCCAGCCATAGGCATTGTGACCGCTGATCTGGATGGTGGCGGATTTGATGCCCGCCTCTTCGCCCTGGGTTTCTTCCAGATATTCGATCTTGAAGCCGTGCTTTTCCGCCCAGCGCGTGTACATGCGCAGCAGCATCGCGGCCCAGTCCTGGCTCTCGGTGCCGCCGGCCCCGGCATGGACCTCGAGATAGGAATCGAACCGGTCGGCCTCGCCGCCGAGCAGCGCCTCGAGTTCGCGGCGCGCGACTTCCTTTTTCAGCGCCTTCAGCGCGGCCTCGGCCTCGGCGACAACGCCTGCATCGTTCTCGGCTTCGCCGAGCTCGATCATGCCGACATTGTCCTCGAGTTCGCGCTCGACCTTGCCAATGCCGGTGAGCGCATCCTCCAGCGAGGTTCGCTCCTGCATCAGTTTCTGGGCCTTCTGGGGATCGTTCCAGAGGTTGGAATCTTCGGCGAGCTTGTTCAGCTCCGCCAGACGCGCCGTGGATGCATCGACGTCAAAGATGCCTCCTCAGCAGCCCGACCGACTGCTTGATCTCTTCAACGAGGCGTTCGACTTCAGCGCGCATGGGTTCTCTAATCTGCGGCGCAGGCCGCTACTTGTGATGTTGCGACGGATGTAGCGGCGGGCGCCGCAAAGCGCAATCGGCTTGGGCCTCTTCTCAGGCGTGTTTCTGACGCGAGACGACGCTAATAGAGCCCGCCGGTTCCTGGACGCATGATATCGCCTGCGTCTGGCGCCGTGCCTTGTGGGATGCGCCCCTCGGCATCGGCGACGCCGATGACGGAGTAGTTATCCGACGGCGCGGTGCCTGGCTTGAAGGCCTCCAAAACGGTCCGGCCACTGTCTCCCGGGCCGGCGCGCATGCCGGTTTTGGAATCGACCCTGATCAGCTTGATGCCCGCGGGCACCCGAAACGGAATCGCCGGCTTGTCGGCGAGCGCAAACTTCATGAAATCTCTGGCGATCGGCCCAGCCGTGTGGCCTCCTTGTGCGGCTCTGCCCAAACTGCGGGGCTTGTCGTAGCCAAGATAGAGACCGACCACGAGATCCGGCGAAAAGCCGACGAACCAGACATCTTTTTCATCAGTGGTGGTGCCAGTTTTTCCGGCGATCGGCTTGCCCACTTCGCGCATCACCGCCGCCGTACCGCCCTGAACAACGCCCTCCATCATCGAGGTGATCTGGTAGGCCGTCATCACATCCAACACCTGCTCCCTGCGGTCGACAAGCTGCGGTTCGGCCTGATTCTTCCATCCATCAGGGGCATCGCAGCCACGACATTCGCGTGCATCGTGCTTGAAGATGGTGTGCCCGTAACGGTCCTGGATTCGATCGATCAGGGTCGGCTTCACGCGCCGGCCGCCATTGGCGAACATCGAATAGGCGGTGACCATCCGCATCACGGTAGTTTCGCCGGCACCGAGCGCGTACGACAAATAGTTCGGCAATTCGTCATAGACGCCGAAACGTTTGGCGTATTCGCCGATCAGCGGCATGCCAATATCCTGCGCCAACCGCACCGTCACGGTGTTGACCGACCATTTCAGGGCTTCGCGGAGGGAAATGGGGCCACGATAATGGCCGACCGAAAAATTCTCAGGACGCCAGACGCCAGCGCCCTGGCCCTGGTCGATCTCGATCGGCGCATCGACGAAGACACTCGACGGCGTATAGCCGTTGTCCAGCGCGGACGAATAGACGATCGGCTTTATGGTCGAGCCCGGCTGACGATAGGCCTGTGTCGCGCGATTGAACTGACTCTGGTCGAACGAGAATCCGCCGACCATGGCTAGCACGCGGCCGGTCCATGGATCCATCGCGACCATGGCGCCAGAAACCTCCGGCAGCTGGCGCAGCCGGAACTGGCCTTCGACCAGCCTGCCATCCTTTGCAATCAGCGGGTCGGCATAGATGATGTCGCCAGGGCTGAGAACCTGGGAAACCGCTGTTGGGGTCTTGCCGCGTGTCGGGCCGCTGGCGGCCTTCGCCCACCTCACGCCGTCAAGCGTAATGTTTCCGGTTTGCCGTTCCTTAGCGATGGCGCCACCCAGTTCGCGGCCGGGCTGAAAACCAATCCGCGCGGACTGGTCGCTGGTCTCCAACACCACGGCCAGCCGCCACGGCGAGATATCCGAAAGCGATTTGACATCGGCAAGCTTGACGCCCCAATCGCCTGATATGTCGAGCTTGTTGCCCGCGCCGCGCCAGCCCTGTGACTCGTCAAAATTCACGAGGCCGGCGGCCATTGCTTTGCGCGCCATGACCTGCAGTTTGGGATCGAGCGTGGTTCGTACCGAGAGACCGCCTTCGTAGAGTTTCTTTTCGCCGTATCGCTCGAAGATGTCACGGCGGACCTCCTCGGCGAAATATTCGCCGGCAAAAATGTGCGCGGCGTTGTTCCGGTTGGTCACGGCCAGCGGATCCTTGCGGGCCTTGTCGGCTTCGGCCTGCTTGATCCAGCCATTTTCGAGCAGCCGCTCGATCACGTAATTGCGCCGTTCAATGGCGCGGTCATGGTTTTTCACCGGATGGAGCGATGATGGAGCCTTGGGCAGCGCAGCCAGATAGGCAGCTTCGGCGACGGTGAGTTCGTTCACCGATTTGTCGAAATAGACCAGCGATGCCGCCGCGATGCCGTAAGCGCCAAGGCCGAGATAAATTTCATTGAGATAGAGTTCGAGAATCTTGTCCTTGGAATAGGCGCGCTCGAGCCGCATCGCCAGTAAGGCTTCCTTGATCTTGCGGGTGAACGACACCTCATTGGTCAGAAGGAAGTTCTTCGCGACCTGCTGGGTGATGGTGGACGCGCCCTGCGGGCGCCGGTTGGAGCCGAAATTCTGCGCAAACAGAACTGCCGCACGCGCCATGCCGGAAAAGTCGATGCCGCCATGCTCGTAGAAATTCTTGTCCTCAGCCGCCAGGAACGCGTTGATCACCAGTTTTGGAACCGCCTGGATCGGCAGATACAAGCGGCGTTCCTTGGAGTATTCGCCGAGCAGCGCGCCATCCGCGGCATGAACGCGCGTCATCACCGGCGGCTCATAATCCTGGAGCTGCGAATATTCCGGCAAGTCCTTGGAATAGTGCCAGATCAGCCCCGCGACGGCGAGCACGCCGACCAGAAATACCACGGTTCCGGCAGCGAACAGGAAACCGACGAACCGAACCAGCCAGTGCATTCTCGAAATTCCGTCTCGGCCCTTGCGCCGAAATGTCCGGCGTTTTCCTCAGTCCTGCAACCGATGCGAGACGGCCACTTCGTGGCCTCCTCAGGAGGAGGTCTAACTTGTTGAAACACAACAACCTCATGCTGAAGTGCGAGCGACGCGAGCGTCTCGAAGCATGGGCAGCAAGCGACTCACCGATCTCTCATAGTCAGTACTAGTAGAGGCTGCCGGTGCCTGGACGCATGATGCTGCCCGCGTCTGGACGCATGACGTCTGGTACCATTCCCGGCGGCGGCGGGATGCGTCCGTCCGCATCGGCCACACCGATCACGGCGTAATTATCCGGCGGCGCCGTGCCCGGCTTGAAGGCTTCCAGAATGGTCCGGCCGCCGTCGCCGGGACCGGCGCGCATACCGCTCTTGGCGTCGACGCGGATCAGCTTGATCCCGGCCGGCACCTTGAACGGTGTCGCCGGCTTGTCGGCGAGCGCGAGCTTGAGGAAGTCGCGCGCGATTGGCGCTGCGAGATGACCGCCGGTAGCGCCGCGGCCGAGGTTGCGAGGCTTGTCGTAGCCGACATAGATGCCCACCGCGATGTCCGGCGAGAAGCCGATGAACCAGACGTCCTTTTCGTCGTTGGTGGTGCCGGTCTTGCCTGCGATCGGCTTACCGACTTCCTTCACCACCGTCGCCGTTCCGTACTGGACCACACTTTCCATCATCGAGGTGATCTGGTACGCCGTCATCGAGTCCAGCACCTGCTCCCTGCGGTCGACCAGCTGGGGCTCGGGCTGATTCTTCCAGCCGCCGGACGCGTCGCAGCCGCGGCACTCACGGGCGTCGTGCTTGAAGATGGTGCGGCCGTAGCGATCCTGGATGCGGTCGATCAGCGTCGGCTTCACGCGCCGGCCGCCATTGGCAAACATCGAGTAAGCCGTAACCATGCGCATGACCGTGGTTTCGCCGGCGCCGAGCGCATACGACAGATAGTTCGGCAATTCGTCATAGACGCCGAAGCGCTTGGCGTATTCGCCGATCAGGGGCATGCCGATGTCCTGCGCGAGCCGCACCGTCACTGTGTTGAGCGAGCGCGTCAACGCGTTGCGCAGCGTGGTAGGTCCGTAATACTTGCCGGTCGAATAGTTTTCCGGGCGCCAGACGCCGGAGCCCTGTCCCTGATCGATTTCGATCGGCGCGTCGACGACGACGGTTGACGGCGTGTAGCCGTTATCGAGCGCCGAGGAATAAACCAGCGGCTTGAACGATGAGCCCGGCTGCCGGTAGGCCTGCGTCGCACGGTTGAACTGACTCTGGTCGAACGA
>WNGJ01013679.1_pt1 | contig 11355 bp, 8 predicted proteins | sample 5400611 | NCBI WGS metagenome assembly WNGJ01 (sample SAMN13153375, study PRJNA577476) | soil metagenome | isolation source: 40 cm soil or saprolite under Garry oak tree replicate 1 | place: USA:California | collected 2016-06-15 | reverse complement strand
ACACTCCTCTGTATGGAGAGGGAGTAACTCGGGACATCAGCCCGTCGGGGGCTTACATATTTAGTTTAACGTGCCCACCAGTGGGAGGAACCATCCAACTCGAAGTCTCACTTCTGCCGCTCGAGGGTGGGTCGCGGACTCTGCGATTTAAAACAGCTGCAACAGTGATTCGCGTTGAGCACGCGAATGCGGGCGGTGATGAAGGGTTCGCGGTTGTTCTCGAAGGTTTGGGCTTAACCGAAGGCGGCAAAGTTCCACCTGTCGATCAATGATGGGGAGCAGAAAGGAATTGACGATACCTTTTCTGGAGGCAGCGTCAGCTGTGGCGCTGCCCGTTTCCGTAGGACAAAAGGAAACGTCATTGCAGCGAAAGCTCTGACGAAAAATTGCTTCCTTATGGGCAGGCTTAGGGTATTCCGAAGTTAACGTGTTCTCCGGCGTTTTGCAGTGCCCAAACACTTCGCATTTTGAGAACACAAATTAGGATCGCGCAGTTTTCGATCGCCAGGCAAGTTTAGGCACGGCTCGCGAATCTCTTACGGCTTACAGGGATGAGTTCCTGTAAGTCACAGGGCGAAGCTGTATGCTTTCGATACGAGCGAACTCGCAAGACGATCATTTCGATTCTTCCATCAGTTGGTACGCGATTTATACTCGGCACCAGCACGAAAAGACGGTAGCCCGGATTCTCACAAGCAAGGGATTCGAAACTCTTCTTCCGCTCTACTCAGCTGTGCGCCGTTGGAAGGACCGGACGAAGCTTCTTTCTTTGCCACTCTTTCCTTCCTATGTCTTTCTCAAAGGAGGTCTCGAGCGTCCTCTGGACATCCTGACGACACCAGGCATACATGCCCTCGTATCGACCGCTGGCCAGCCGGCACCGATTCCGCACGCCGATATCGAAGCCATTCGGCGAGCTGTCGAAAGCGGTGCCTCCGTCGAGCCGCATCCGCTCTTGAAATGCGGCGAATGGGTAAGAATCAAATGCGGTCCACTAGAGGGAATCCAAGGAATCCTGGTGCGGAAGAAGAATCTTTATCGGCTGGTCCTTTCCGTCGAGATCCTTGGAAAGGCAGCTTCTGTGGAAATTGATGCCTTTCTGATTGAGCGACTGAATTGCGCGCCACCGACGCTTGATCACTCTGACTACCGATTACAAACGACCCAGGCTTACCTAGCTTGAAAATCAATAACGAGGGTCGGCAACACCGACAGCATCAGGAAGCCGCGCCGATTTTCTCACCAGAATAAGCGCAACCCCTTCTTCAACGCTGAAGGCTTGCGGTTAACAGGATATCTCGTGATCGTTGTACTCCTTCTGTTAATTTTGTTCAGCATTTGGATGTGCTTTTACGCCCTAGTGAAACAGCAGGGACGAATCCTTCTTCGTTTGGACCAGATGGAGGTGAGTGCGAAAGGCGCTGGAACTGGGCCGGAGAGCCCCACTGACCAAGCTGAACCAGATGGACTTCCTCTTAAAACCCGTTTCCCCGCATTTAGGTTTCCCGACCTTAGCGGAAGAACGGTCGCACTAGAGGACTTTCGCGGCAGAGGCGTTTTGCTGGTCCATTGGAATTTCGAATGCGGGTTCTGCGAGTCCATCGCGCGACAGCTAGCGCACCTCGACATCAGTCTCCAGAAGCGGAACATCCAATTAGTTCTACTAGCCTATGGTAACTGCGAATCCAATCAAAAACAGGTGGCGGAACAAGGCTTGAAGTGCCCAATCCTCCTAATCAACGATGGGGACAGACCCGCGCCTTTTGCCAACGAGGGCACACCTGTAGCGTATTTGTTAGATGAGCAGGGACGAGTGGCCGCGCCATTCGCAAGTGGAGCAGATCGGGTCGTCGCACTGGCTCAGCGCGCAGCTAGCCGCGAAAACCGTAGTTTAGAGGCCGGCAAACGTCAACTTCAGCGGAGCAGACTTCCTGGCGAGCGGCCACTTTCCGAAAGCCGTATCGAACGGGACGGGTTGAAGGTCGGGACTCCCGCGCCAGCTTTTCGCCTTCCGGACTTCCGGGGTCATATGGTTTCGTTGGAAAAATACCGGGGCCGGCGCGTGCTCCTGGTCTTCAGCGATCCTCAGTGCGGACCTTGTGACGAGCTCGCCCCACATTTGTCGTTCGTGGCGATCCGGAGCAGAACCGTCTTAAGGCGGAGCAGCACGGGTTTCAGTTTCCAATCGTGCTTCAGGAAAAGTGGAAGCTTTCAAAGGAGTACGGGATATTCGCGACCCCAGTAGCTTTCCTCATTAGCGAGGACGGTGTGATTGCCAAAGACGTAGCGGTAGGTACAGACGCTATTTTGACCCTTGCCCGTAACGGCGGGTCAGAGGAGGGATCCCTTGAGCGAATTCCTTGATGATGTATCTCGAATTATCGCCAGCCCAATTTCCAGACGACAAACCCTTAGGCTAGTCTGGGGAGCAGCTGGTGGCGCCCTACTAGCATCCTTAGGTTTAGGCGGGGCTGCGCGGGGCTTCGGTAGCCCCCACCCAGGACCCGCACAAGCCTCGGCCTGTCCCAAGGGCCAGACCGCCTGCGGTAGCAATTGCTGCGGTGGCGGCCAGACTTGCTGCAAGCAAAAGATATGCTGCTCTCATAACGCCAACTGCTGCGGGCTGCACAGCCGGGCCGTCCCCAAGCACTCCTTGCGTCAGTTCGACTAAGTGCTCTTAATACAAGCCGCAGGAACAGGCTTGTCTGCGTCGGACAACGGAAAACCCAGATCAACCGCGCAGGGTACATGATCTTGCGGCAGCTTGGAATTGGGCGAATCGAAGTTTCACTTCGGGAGCGTTCTCGGTCGCTGCCTTTCTTGATTGCGGTCGGCGCCGTGAGCCTACTCCTCGCAGCAGAGATGTCGCTGGTTGGGATCGCTTCCTCATTCGAGAGGCCTTCAACGGGTCGCCTGATTTTGGCCCTGGACTCAAGCGACCCTCAGCTCCAGCACAGGCTCGGGCAAGTCTATAAAGAAACAGATCCGGCTGAAAGCGTTCGATGCTTGCGCAGGGCCGCCGATCTAATCCGCTATAGCCGGTTCTATTGGTCCGACCTAGCCTCAGCTTGTCAATCAGTAGGTGATACGCAGTGCGCCGACGAGGCTACTGAACATCTGTTGAAGCTTTGTCCTATGGTGCCCTATTACCATCAGCTCGCGGCCGAGTCTTATCTCCGCAAGAACCGGATTGATGAGTCTGTGGCGCAATTCCGGCGGTTATTGGAACTGGACCCGACATACGCTACAGACGCTTGGGCCGCTCTTGGATCTGTGTTCGATCCCGACCTTATTTTTCAAAAGGTGTTGGCAGCTAGCGTTGATTCAGGGGTCCAAGTGGGCTACGTGGATTTCTTGAGTGCCGAAGGCGACAACGACGCAGCCTACCGTATTTGGGGCTTCGTCGCAGCAAACCCTCGTCGTTTTCCCTTGTCTTCGGTTCAGCCCTACCTCGAACGCCTGATTGGTCTGGGCAGAATCGACGAGGCCGTGCATGTCTGGCAGGACTTAGAGCGCCTGGGAATTGTTAAAGGCCCCGAAGTCGAGGAAAAAGACAACTTGGTCTTCAACGGAGATTTTGAACAATTGCCTCTAAATGCGGGGTTTGATTGGCGGACCGGCCCGGCAAATTATCTTGCTCTTGATTTCGCGGCTCCCGGAGCTTACCAGGGGGCTCGTTGCCTTCGTGTGGACTTTACGGTTGGTCGGAACAGTGAATATGAACCTGTCTATCAGATTGTGCCAGTCCATTCCAATCGCACGTACTCGCTGAAGGCCTACGTCCGCTCGCAGGACATCACCTCGACTAGCGGCCCTTGCTTGCGCGTGAGTGACACCCAACAACAAGGATTCGCAGACGCGATCAGCGAGACGACGGTGGGCACGACCAAGTGGCACCCGGTGAGCCTATCTTTTTCGACCGGGCCGGAAACACAGTCTGTGCGGATCTCCCTCTGGCGACCTCGTGGCCGGATTTTCCCCATGGAAATCTCCGGAAGTTTCTGGCTCGACTCGGTAACCCTCGAATGCAAGGATTGCACCCCCGAGAAATGACTTCCGAGTCGATGGCGCTGAATGTATCAGTTCCTTGCGCGGAATCGTCTCAACGGGAGACTGAGGCGGCCGTTGCGCCAGATCCGCTCGCGTTCTCGGTCGCTCGGGTTCTGCTCGTCGCCGGATTGATCGGCGCGCCCTTGGCCTTCGGTGCCGTGATTACCTGGGCTTGGATGGCTCTGGGCCTTGTGGCTTGCTTCGCGCTCTTCCTGTGGGCCACAGGCAGCGTTTGGCAAGCGAGGCTCGAATTGGTCTGGTCTCCGCTTTACGTACCCTTAGCGATGTCTTTTCTTTTGGGACTCACCCAGTACTGGGCGCGGCTTCCACTTGATCGGTTCGAGACTCGTCAGGCTTTGGTGCTGCTGGGGGCGGACCTATTGTTCTTTTTCCTCGCCGCCCAGCTTTTCGCAGGCGCTAGCAGCCGAACTTGGGGCTTGTTTGGCTCTATCGTGCTGCTCTTTGCTGGGTCACTGGGATTGTTTGCTATTCTGCAGATTGCTTCGGGGACCTCCCAGATTTATGGCATGGTGGACACTCCCGGTGATGTCCACTTTGGTCCCTACGTTAACCCCAACCACTACGCCGGGCTCATGGAAATGCTGGTCCCGGTTGCAGTCCTCTACATTGTGGGACGGTATAGACGATCTTCTGTTGCGGCCCTGGTGTCGCTGGCTGTTATTGCTACGGTCGCGGTGGCGGCGTTGTTGCTTTCCGGCTCCCGCGGCGGGCTGCTCGCGCTGTTCGCAGAGATGACGCTCGTGCTTGCCCTGCTCGGGTGGGGCGCCCGGACTGCTGAGAAACGGAGATTGGCCAAGGCTGTGGCGGCCACAATCCTGGCGGCGATGCTGCTATTTTTCTGGGTCGACTCCGGGCGGGCCTCGAAACACCTAGGGTTGATCCTTAATGTGAAGAGTCCAGATTGGGTTGATAAGTCCCGCAAGAGCTTCGCGCTCGATTCGCTCCGGATGTGGCGAGATCACCTTGTCTTAGGCGTTGGCTTGGGAAATTTTGAAACCGCTTATCCCGGCTTTCAGAGCCTTCCCACCGACCTGTGGATCGACCACGCGCATGACGACTATTTGGAAGCAGCCGCTGAAATGGGGCTGGTAGGTGCAGTACTCATTCTGTCAGCCCTGGCGCTCTTTTTTCGTCTGGCATTTCAAGATTTGCGTCACGGGTTGAGATGTGAGGGCGGTTGGATCCGGTTGGGTGCGGCAATCGGATGCTGTGGCCTCCTTGTGCATAGTTTCTTTGATTTCAATTTGCACATCCCAGCTAACGCAGCATGGTTTGCAACGCTGGCCGGGTTGGCAACTACGGGAGAACAATCATCCAATTCAAGACAGAGCCCATTGCGTCAGGCTAGAGCCGCTTATCAAATCTCAAAACCAGAATCTTGAGTGAGTGCCAAACCTTATGACAAACAGTGACGGCATAGACGTAGAGCACGTGCCGAGATCAGAACGGCACGGGTCGATGTATTGGAATATTTTCTTGCGAGGCAAGATAGCGAGGCGAACAGAAATGATGGAATCTGGCGCAACGTGCAACCCACTGAAGAAGCTTTGTAGGAGCGTTGTCACTGCCTGTCTGCTTGTGTCCCTTTCCTCTTCGTCCCTGGCTGCCCAAACCTCTTCAACGACTAGCTCTAGCTCTAGCTCTAGCTCTAGCTCAGAAGCCTTATCCGGATTCAGTTCACCCTCGCAGTTTGCCTCCTCGCTCACGCTCCCTGAGTACATTATTAGTCCGGACGACGTCCTCAGCATCAACGTTTATGATGCCCCGGATATTTCGGGCGAGTACCGCGTTGGGCCAACTGGCCAGCTTGAGTTACCGTTGCTCCCCGAGGCTGTAGAAGCGGTTGGGCTGACACCCGCTCAGCTTTCTAGCCTCCTAGTCAAGAAATACGCTGACGAAGAAATTTTTAGTCACGCTCGCGTGACCGTGGCCGTCAAGCAATCTCGAGTCCATTCCATCGCTGTAGCCGGGGCCGTGAAGAGCCCCCAGATCTACCCCTTATTCGGAAAAACGACATTTTTGGATGTCTTGTCGCAGGCGGGAGGGCTTTCGGATGACGCGGGTAATATGGCGGTCGTAACCCGCGGCGGAGTTGCGATTCAGGCCCTCAAGAAATCTGGAGCATGCACGCCACCCAACGGTGATGTTGGTTGCGCAGAAACCTTTACGATAGACCTCAAGCGGCTCATGGAGACCGGAGACCCGGTTTCAAACGTGGAACTCTATCCAGGCGACCGGATCACCATTCAGCGAGCCGGAGTCATTTACGTTGTCGGTGCTGTAAATCGTCCAGGAGGGTTCCCATTACGGAGCAGTGATGAGGAAATGACTGTTCTGAAAGCGCTGGCGCTTGCCGAGGACACGAAACCCACAGCTCAAAAATCCAAAGCGGTGATTATCCGGACAAATCCTGAAGAGAAGAATGGACGAAAAGAGATTGCAGTGAATTTGAAGAATGTACTGGCAGGTAGAGCCCCCGATCCCCGCATGCAAGCCAACGATATTCTCTTTCTTCCAAATAGCTCAGGGATGACAGCCCTACGCCGCGGTGTCGATGCCGCAGTCGCCGTCGCAACCGGCCTCGCCATAGTCTACCGCCCCTGAAAATGCATGATATACCGCGGACTTTCCTTGAGGATTCTTAGCTCCTAGAGTGAAGGACATGCCTGATAACGAAGCCCTGTCGCTGCGCGGGCCAAGGTTGCCGGTGCCGGGATCGCCGCACTCGCCTGCTTTCCCTGTTCTTGGGATCGATGTACAAGACTTCGAAAGCTCCAGCTATCTGCCAATCTATTGGAACATCGTCAACAAACGCCGATGGACGATCGTGACCGTCGCCTTTATTGTGACGCTGCTGGTCGCCATCGACTCTTTTAGGACGACACCTATTTATGAAGCCACGGCCCGTCTGGACATAGAGGCAGATACACCGCAAATTCAATCCCTCAACGACCTTTATCGGCAAGCCCCGACGGACGAGGCATTCATGGGCACCCAAATCCAAGTTCTCGAGAGTGATAACCTGGCGCAGCAGACAATCGAGCAACTCGGGCTCGCAAGAGATCCGGCCTGGACGTCGGTCGTCGGGATGGGCAACGATGTGCCTCCAGTCCAGCTTCAGGCATCGGAGGACAGGCTCCTCATGCCATTCAAGCACCGTCTGCACGTCCACCGAATCCAGGACAGCCACGTTGTGAATATCAGTTTCGAGAGTCCGGACCCGGGCCTCTCAACCGAAATTGCAAACTCGCTGGCAAACAACTACATCGAATACAATTTTCGGCAGAAGTACGATGCAACGCGCCAAGCATCCGGATGGATGGAAGAGCAGCTTGATGAACTAAAAGCCAAGGTTGAAAAGTCTCAGCAGGCGCTGGTCGATTACGAGAGACGAAACGAAATCGTCAATATCAGCGACAAAGAAAGTATCGTTGAGCAGCGACTGTCAGACCTAAGTCGAGATTTGACGAACGCCCAAAGCGATCGGGTTCAAAAGGAGTCGCTCTATGAACTCGTGCGATCGAATGAATCGCAGGTGGCTTTTGTCGCTCAAAACGAGCTTTTGCAGCGGCTGGAAGAAAAGTTTGCCGATCTGAAAGCGCAGAACGTTGACGCCTTGGAACAATACGGGCCGAAACACCCTAAGGTCGAGAGGTTGCGGAGCCAAGTGGACGAAATTCAATCTCTCATCGACACAGAACGGAAGCGAATGGTCGAGAGACTGAGGAATGATTACGTCGCAGCGCGTGGCCGGGAAAAGCTCCTAGCTGCGGCAGTAGACAAAGAAAAGGTCGACGTCGGAGCACTGAGTCAACTCCTGATCCAACACAATCTCCTAAAGCGTGAGTTTGATACGAATCAACAACTCTATGACAACCTGCTTCAGCGGCTCAAGGATGCCACGGTTTCGGCCGGTCTTCGCGCGACCAACATTCATCTGGTTGACTCCGCTCGGCCTCCCAAAGTGCCCGTTCGACCTCAAAAACTTCACAATATCGCCATAAGCCTGGTTGTCGGGTTGATCCTCGGGGTGACGTTCGCTTTTGTTAAGGAAGCTTTAGACAATTCAATTAAGAGCATCGAAGAGGCAGAGAGAGTTGTGAATGCTCCCGCCTTGGCGATTGTTCCACTCGAGCGCGAACTCCCTCACCGACCAGCTCGAGCACTAACCCGAAACAACGGCAACTCAAAGTCGAGGGGTGCAGAGTTGGCGCTCTTAAAGCAACCGTCGTCAGCGCTGGCAGAATCCTTTAGAACTCTCCTCACTTCTGTGGTGCTCTCGACGGCGCCGCGGCCTCCGCAGGTGTTATTGATAACCAGCGCTACGGCTAGAGAGGGAAAAAGCACAACCGCTCTTAACCTGGCAATTGCACTCGCTCAAAGAGGAGACAGCACCTTGATCATAGATGCCGATCTTCGAAGGCCAGGGATCGCTGAGTCCCTAGATCTCGCCGACGGAGAAGGTCTCGCTGGCTTCCTGACGGGAGCCCATAGCATCGAGGCGGCGCTGATACAGTTTTCTCCTGTACCTGCTCTTCGGGTACTTCCCGCCGGTCCCAAGCCTCCCAATCCGGCGCAATTGCTTTCGTCGTCTGCGATGGAATCCTTACTGAAAGAGCTGCGCCAGCGGTTTAAGTTCCTGGTGATCGATTCACCCCCCGTGCTTCCCGTGACCGATGCGATGATCCTCTCAACGTTCGTGGATGGTGTTGCTTTTGTAGTCGAAAGTGGGGTGACCGCCAGAGGGGCAGTGGTGCGCGCTCGCAAGGTCCTCGAGAATGCAGGAGCGAGAATTCTAGGATTGGTCCTCAATAAGGTGGACGTGCGTCATAACGGATACTACGGTTACTATGGGCATTATTATTACACTGACCCCGGTAAGACGAAGCGGACGTCTGCTTCCCAATCAGCCAGCTCACACTTTTCAGGTTAAGACGAACAGCTGTAGGCCAGGAAACGAGCTAAGGTTTGAAGTGGTGAATGGTGGCGGCATCTAAAATTGCAGCCGGGTATGCGGATCGGATGTATTCGCAATATGCAAGGGTTCGGCCGAATCACGCCGCGCCAAATTCGCTCGCCGATATCTTGGGTAGCGAATTGGTCTTCCGTAAATCATTCAGTCCCTGGCTACCCACATCCAAGGACGCGAAAATGCTCGATCTCGGGTGTGGCTACGGGGAATTCGTTTATTTTCTTCAGCGCGAGGGTTATGCCAGAGCCATGGGCGTCGATCGGAACGTTCAACAGGCGGAGGTCGCGCGTAAATTGGGGGTTGCGAATCTGCATTGTGTTAAGGCCCAAGAGTTCTTGCGTCGGTCCTTAAACGAATTCGACTTCATTTCAGCAATTGACGTGCTGGAGCACATTCCTAAAAGTGAGGTCCCTGAGTTTTTGGATCTAGTCCGCGCCGCACTGCGGCCTCGTGGACGTTTCCTGTGTCAGGTGCCCAATCTGGCGGCATTCTACAATCAGCTTTTCTACAAGGACTTTAGCCACGAAACCCCTTTCACTCCGTCAAGCTTGAAACAGATCTTGGAACTTACGGACTTCACCAACGTTCAGGTATTCCCCATGGGTCCCGTCGTTCACGGCGTGAAAAGTGCTGCTCGACATGTTATGTGGAAGGCGATTAGCGGGATCATGCGTTTTGTGCAAGCCGTAGAGGGCGGTCCACGTGGCCCCTTGGACTCGATCTTCACCGCCGCAATTGTCGCCACGGCCGACAAAGGCTGATGCTGCAACCGGAAGTAGCAAGAGATGTGATGAGAACTACTGAGGTTGACATTAGCCGGAACATAGCCGAAAAGGCGAAGCACTTTTACAACGAGGGCGACGAAAACCGGTGGGGTCGCGAGAGCCTTCCGGAATTCAAAGAACAGATCGACGAATGGCTGCAGTTGTTGAGCGTTCAGCATAGTGGTGTGGTCGCAGAGCTCGGGTGCGGCCGAGGAGCCTTCCGTTACCTCGCGGCACGCTATTGCTATATCGGCCTGGACATCTCGTTCAGGGCTTTGAGTCGATACGTGGCTCCAAGCAATGCAGTCCAAGCGGACATAGAAAGCCTGCCGGTCGCCTCCCGTTCAGTGGACTTTGTCCTCTCGGTCTCGACACTTGAGCACGTCCCCCATCCCGAATATGCCTTGGCGGAAATTCATCGTATCCTCAAGCCCGGCGGAGTAGTCTTTCTCGCTCCGGCTTGGTTTTGTAGGCCCTGGGCAGCGAAGGGTCTTAGGATCAGACGGTACCGGGAACTAGGACTTGCAGACAAACTTCGGAAGGCGCTCATTCCCTTGCGGAATAATCTTCTTTGGCGGTCAGCGTTTGTGATCCCGAGTCGTCTCTTTCGCGAGATCCAATTTCGCTGGTCCTCGGGGCTCTGGCGATTTAGGTACACGCGACTGAGTCCCAACCTCACGGATTACATCGACACGGATTGCGACGCCTTCTCCTCACTCGATCCACACGAGGCAGTGCTGCTGTTCTTGCGCTGGGGGTATGAAGTGCCGAGTGCCTCCAGTTTTCTTCGGCGGCTGTTTCTTCGCCATGTCCCGGTCGTTGTGAGGAAACCCAGCTCATTAGGGCAACAGAACGACGAGAGAAGGTTCGACCGCAAGGGGGGGTTGACCTGAACCCTCACAATTGGGATGTTGTTGCCTAGCGCCTGGGAGCCTCGAGTCTGCATTGCAGGAACGGTCAACGGTGCCTGCCGGGGAATGGCGGTGCGCTTTGTAGCGTGGAAAGCGGCTACCTAAAGCCTGTGGCTGATCCTAATCGGTTGAGGCCGGACCTCGCGAATCTCTTGGATTCTATTGATGGTAGAGTCAGCCAAGTCTCGATATTCTCTCTCTGACGTCCAGAAAGATGAAGCTACGATCCATTTTTGTTAGAACATCTCGGTTCCTCAAGTCGCAACGTTTCGGGTTTTCTCCCAGCTGCATTTATACCGACGGGTTCTATCGTGACGCCGTCGACAGGCATGAGGCTCAGTCTGCCGCGGCAGTGATTGACACGATTTGCGAGGTGTTCCGTCCAGCATCCATTTTCGACATTGGCTGTGGAAATGGAATCTACCTACACGCGGCAGCTCGCAAAGGTATTGTTGCCGCCGGTTGCGATGGCAGCGAAGCGGGAGTCCGTCTTTGCCCCTCTGATGTCTTCGTCTTTCAACACGACCTCAGGAAGCCGTTGAAGCTCAACCGCCGTTTTGACCTCTGCCTCTGTTTTGAAGTTGCAGAGCATATCCCCGCGAACCACTCTGCACTCTTGGTCGAGTCTTGCAGCGGG
>WNGJ01007866.1_pt1 | contig 11355 bp, 8 predicted proteins | sample 5400611 | NCBI WGS metagenome assembly WNGJ01 (sample SAMN13153375, study PRJNA577476) | soil metagenome | isolation source: 40 cm soil or saprolite under Garry oak tree replicate 1 | place: USA:California | collected 2016-06-15 | reverse complement strand
GAAATGCTCTCGGGAAATGCTCTCGGACTAAATAGTTTCAACCCCTCAATCGCTGGCTCGGCATCGATGGTCCAGTGGCGCTGACTGCGTATTTTGAGCGCATGGCACTTCGCTACGCGGATCGAAGAACGGAGTAATGTTTACGAGCCGGGACTCCACCACCCCTCCCACACGCCCTTGTTGTTTGAGCAGATGGTATGAGTTAACAACTTCACGCTCACACGATGCTTTAGCCGGTATTTTTGCACATTTTCCGTTGTATTGTACTGATGGTGTATAATACCAGTTATCAGACTAGATCGACCAGGAAGGGCATTCGTGGGCTATGGCACGAACTACGGTTTTGAGGAGCGATGAACGCTATCGTCTTGCTCTCCAGTCAACTATTCAATGAGAGGAAGGCACATGCATGTCACGGTCACTTCAAGAGTACCATGAACGTTGGCAGCGAGCTATGCGGGAAACGCACATCGGCGATCCGCCATGGGACGCGGATGTGACAATTGAGTCGTGCGTCATTTTTGAATCAGCCCATTCCACTCCGATGGGCGAAGGTGCTACCGCCTTCCCCGACTTCGGCGACGCTGTCTGTTTCTATCGCCACCTCCGTGTTCCTGAAGAACTCGAGCCGCAGGAGCACTCATCGGATGTAGATAACCTCTTGCCTGGACTAGCAATCATGGAGCAGAGCTGGGAGCGTCAACGACCGGAGCTCACCAACGCTCAGCTTCGCTCACGCCTTACTGCAGCCGAACAAGCCCTTGATGACCTTCTTGAGGAGCTCGTCCAGCGGGGCTATCGCGCTGAGATGAGCAAACGTCTACGGGAGATAGTCAACGATTCGTTGTTCGACTTCGAACTTCACGAGGTTTTCGTGCTCCCCGGAGATCTGGACGCCCTGTTCTCGTTCCTGGGTAACCCACTTGCAGCCTACGAGGCGTATGAGAACGAAGAAGAAGCCGAAGCGCATGCCCCAGCCTTCGACCTGAACAATCCTGAGCACCGCGAGGCTCTTAAAGAGCACCTTCAGATAGTCGGTCGCTAGGCACAGGGACAGTCGAGCAGTATTACTGGCCGCGGGGCAACTATATCCCACTGGCGAGAGCGGTTGTCGCGAGCTGCCGGGTATTGCAGGCAGGTATCGATGGTGGCCCTTGCCTCTGCTTACCTCTATTCCGTCCGTAAAGCCACAATAGGATCCATTCTCGCCGCCCGCTGCGCCGGGTACAGGCCAAAGAGGATGCCGACAAGGGCTGATACACCGACAGCTAACAACACTGCCAGCGGATCCAGCACAAAAGGAAAGCCATTAGCATGCGCCAGGAGAAACGCGCCTAAGAAGCCCAGCAGCAGCCCTACAATACCACCGAAAACACTTAAGGCGAGGGCCTCGATCAGGAATTGCGTCAGGACATCACGCGGGCGCGCCCCGATAGCGATACGAATACCTATCTCGCGTGTGCGTTCGGTCACCGACACCAGCATAATGTTCATGATGCCGATACCACCTACCACGAGCGAGATTGCAGCCACGCTCACCAGCAAAAGCGTCAACGACTGCGTGGTAGCCTGGACGGTCGAAAGTACCTGTGAAACATTCTGGATGGTGAAATCATCCTGCGCCGAGTTGGAGATGTTGTGGCGCTGTTCCAACAACTGCTGCACTTCGGTCTGCACGTTATTTACATCGGACGAGTTATCCGCCATCAAGACGATGCTGTTCACATATTGACTCTCCTTCAACTGCTGTTGCGCCGTACTCATAGGTACGAAAACCACATCGTCTGCACTGACTCCAAAACCCGTTGATCCTTTGGGAGCAAGCGTGCCAACCACGGTAAATGGCACATTCTGGATACGAATCTGCTGGCCTATGGGATCAACACCCAGCGGCGTGAACAGGTTATCTACCACGTTTTGCCCCACGACGGCAACATTAGTACTGCTCTGCTCATCTGATTGCGTGATGAAGGCCCCTTCCTGCAACTGCCAGCTCCCAATCTGCTGGTAAGTGGGATAGACACCCTGTACGCTGGTCTGCCAGTTCTGGTTACCAAAGATAACCTGCGCGTTCACATTGACGACGGGGCTGACAGCAGCCACGTGGGGCAACTGCCCGATGGCGTCGGCATCGGCCTGGGTCAGTGACTGCTGCGTGCCAGCCCCTTGACTTATATTACCAGCCCCCCTGGCGCTGCTCGACCTGATGGTCAACTGCAGTGGGTTCAGCGTAGAGAGACGCTGGGTGATGTTCGAAGTACTCCCTTCACTGATCGCAATCACCATAATCACTGCCCCTACCCCAATGATAATACCGAGAGAGGTGAGCAGGGAACGCAGCACATTAGCACGCAGCGCCTGTAACGCGCTCATACTGCTTTGAAAGAGAGCAGGCAGGCCTTTCGCACGCTTGTATTGACGGCGTCCTCTTACAGGAACCTGTGATTCGGGTGATAGCGTGACTGCCGGTTTATTGGTCCCGGGTTTCAAAAGACTCATGAGCTCACCTCCTTCTCCTCAGTTTCTTGATGGGCTGCAGCCGCTTGCGGCAGGAACTCTTGCGCCATGCTGGGCGTGAGATTGGCCGTATCGCCTATGATACGGCCATCGCGGAATCTAACCTGCCGCCGGCTGTAGTTGGCAATATCCTGCTCATGCGTGACGAGCATAATGGTGATGCCGCGCTCATTTAGTTCTTGCAGGATTGCTAAAATCTCGATACTCGTCTGGCTGTCCAGGTTCCCCGTCGGCTCATCGGCCAGGAACAGAGACGGCTGTGTCACCAGTGCGCGGGCAATTGCCACGCGCTGCTGCTGGCCGCCGGACAGTTCCGCCGGCCTGTGGTGCGCACGCGAGCGTAGCCCAACCAGTGCCAGCGCCAGGTATGCCAACCGGTACCGCTCCTCCGCTGGCACGCCCGAGTAGACCAGGGGCAATTGCACGTTATCTAAAGCCGTCATCCAGGCCAGCAGGTTGAAGCTCTGAAAGACAAAACCAATCATTTGATTGCGGATATCGGCCAGTCGATTGGTATTCATGCCGCTTACCGGCACGCCATTAAGCAGATAGGTTCCGCTGGTAGGTCGATCCAGGCAGCCCAGCAGGTTCATAAGGGTTGATTTGCCAGAGCCTGATGGCCCCATCAAAGCTACGAACTCTCCGCGAGCTACTTCCAGGTCGATACCGCACAGTGCCTTTACAACCGTGCGCCCAAGGTAATAGTTTTTCGTCAGTTGCCGGATGCTGATCAAAGGCGGTGTGCTTTTTGTCGCATCCGGTTGTTCAGCTTGTTCCATACGTATGTCTTCCTGATTGGTTCGCACTTATTAGCCTCCGAATCCTCCCGGTATACGCAGTCCGCCGCCTCCCGATCTGGTGCCATTACCACCGCCAGTGCCCGATGTCCCTGACAGGTTGGAGTATGCGCCGCCTATTGCACTTACTACGATCTGGTTGCCTGCTTGCAATCCTGAGAGCACTTCGCTGGAAGTCCCATTTGTCAATCCTACAGTAACAAGCACCGGCGTGAGCTTGTTGTTCTTTAGCTCCAGCACAATCCTGCGGTTACCCTGGCTGCTCCCTGACCCTGGTGTAAACGACCCTCCCAGGGCCAATGTATTGCGATCTAAAGCACCGGCCTGCAAAGCAGTGGTGGTGAAGCTGAACGCAGAATTGTTCACTAGCAGCGCTCCAATGCGCTGGGCCGTAGTGATATTCACCGTTGCGGTCATGCCTGTATAGAGAGTGGCATTTTGCAGGCTTTGCGCATCTACCGCCAGGTCTACTGTGTAGTTCACCACATTCGAGCTGGTCTGCCCGATTGTCTGGATTGATGTCACGGTAGCACGAAACGTCTGGGAGGGATAAGCGGGAACGGTGAATTGTGCCGGTTGTCCCAGTTGTACCTTCCCGATGTCAGCCTCGCTTACTTGCGCGCTTATAGTGTACGCACTCGTATCGACCAGGACAATAAATCCCTGCGATGTACTTCCAGATGTACTCCCACTAGAACCAGAACCAGCCGTCTGTCCAACAGTACCATTAATCGACGCCACAGTCGCGTTGGCCGGAGCAGTCAAGATAGCATTGGACAAATTATGCTGAGCGGCCGTTACTGCGTCCTGACCGGAGAGCAGAGTCTGATAGGCTTTGTCAACACTCGCCTGCGCTGACTGCTCCTGTGCGGCCCACTGGGCTTTCGTCTGATTAAGCTGGTCTAGATCACTTTGAGTCTGCTTCGAGTTATTGTAGGTGTCCGTGGCAGCAGCGATAGCGGCATTAGCCTGGCTAAGGGTAGCAGATTGACTGTTGAGGGCATCATTGTACGATACCTGGTCACTCGTAAGCGTCTGTTGCGCCTGCGTGAGCGCATCTTGCAAGCTGGTTGAATTCAGCTTTGCCAGTACCTGGCCAGCTTTCACCTGCTGGCCTACATGCACATCGATCTCACTCACCACGCCAGATGCGGCGAAGTTCAAATCATACTGCGCCTTGGGATCGATCGGTCCAGTGGCAGAAGCCGTCACGGTGATATTGCCATAATTCACTGCCTGCTGGGTATACTGCACCGGCGACTGGCTAGAACGTCGCACATAGAACAATACGCCGCCAAGCAGCACCACAAGCAGCACCATAACCAGTGCGATAACCCAAACACGATTGCGCTTCCGTAGTGGGGGGAGAATGTCTTCATTCTCTTCTTCGCGCAAGAAGGGTTGGAGGCTGACTTGACCAGGTCCGTTTTGATGCAGGCTTGTTTCACTCGTTTCTGACATTCCTCTTTACTCCTGTCTCCTCGCATGAAATAGAGCCGATATTACAACTATTGTCCATTATTTATGCTTCTATTGGAGAGATTCGACCCGATTAATACGCTGCTGGCGCTAATAACGCCCTGGCTGTTAGATGAGCCAACTACAGTGACGGACTCGCCACTTCGTAGATCAGCGGCGCTGACAACGTTCTCGCCAATGATCCGTGTAGTAGAAGTCAATCCTATAGTGTAGTCTGCCCCGCTGGCATCGGTTACCACCAGCGTGTTACCGTTTAGCTGACCGAGAGTACCATTAATGGTTTGACGACTCTGCGCACCCGTACCCGTTCCCTGGCCTGCACCCGCTCCGGGCGTGCCATTAAAACGTCGATTGGTGGAACATGGTCTGACCCCTCCAGCTCCAGCCTGCGATCTCGATCGACCAAATGGCGTATTTCCTGCGATATTACCATTAGTCACCATGATCTGGAGCGCCGAGTAGGAGTTATCAGCATTCTGCGTGACTCTCACCGTTACACGTCCACCTTCCTGCAAGGCTGCCTTCGTTTCTGTGGCCTGGCGTGCAAAAAGGGTTTTGGTCGTATAGGTGGCCTGGACCTGTTTTCTTTGCAAGTTGGTGATAAATAGCGTGGTAGCATTAAAGCTCTGGAGTGTACCTGAGGCGGTCGAGATACAGCTTGTCGGAGTCGCAGTACTCGTAGAAGAGCTCGCCGTAGCAGAACTTGAGGTGCCGCACCCGGCAATAAGTATCGTGAGAAACAATATTACCGCAAGAGCCAGCGTGAGTACTGCACCACTCAGCTTGCGGCTGGGTATTTGATGGGTATACATAAGGCCATAGCTCCTTTTAATTGCATATCCTTCTTTGGACATCGCCACAACTGGAGACAGTATATCAAAGCAGGTATAAAGCCCATGTTAAGTTTAGCATAGAAATGATAAACGAGGCCCGCAAGCGGGACGATACGTTTAAACGCACCTAAAAAAGTATCAAGCAGAAAGGGAATGGCCCGTGGTAGTCTGAAGTGGAAGTAGCACAGTGAAGGTACTACCTATGCCGGGGGTGCTTTCGACCTGTACACGACCATCATGCTGCTGCACGATCGCGGAAACAATAGATAGTCCAAGCCCAGCACCTTCTCCATGCTGCGTTCGTGAACAGTATGCCCGGTAGAAGCGCTGGAAAATATGAGCCTGCTTCTCTGATGCAATACCTATACCTGTGTCGGAGACAATCACAACTGCCCAGCTCTCTTTATGATCAATGTTGACAGCAACTTTTCCGCCTGGATGATTATAGTATATTCCATTCTCAACCAAATTGCTGAAAACACGAGAAAGTAGTGATGCATCTCCCAGCACTACTACCTCCGTCTCGGCGGCAAGTTCTAATGTCACCTGTCGCGTACCGGCCGTATACTTCAAGTCGCAAAACACTTCCTCCAACAGAGGACCTAAAGTCACTGCGCTCTGGGAAAGTGGCTGCTCGCTTTTCGCCAGGATGAGCAGATCGGCTACCAGGCGCTCGAGGCGCGTCAGCGCTCGTTCCTGTGTGGCAACCATGGACTTGTAGTCTTCCAGCGTGGCGTCAGGATCAGCCGAGACCACCTCCAGGTTGGTGCGCAGTGAGGCCAGGAGAGTACGCAATTCATGCGCGACATCGGCGACGAAGCGGCCCTGGAGTTCAAAGGTATGGTGTAGGCGCTCTAACATTGCATCAAACGTATCGGCCAGTTCCTTGATTTCGTCTTTGGGGCCATCCAGGGCCAGGCGTGTATCGAGAGTGCTTGCGCTGATGCGTTGTGCGGCTTTACTGATCCGCCGGACCGGCCGCAGGGCCGCTCCTGCAAGCAAGTACGCTCCTGCCCCACCCATGACGGCAATTACCCCAAAGCCAATCAAAGAAATGCTGCGCAGTTCGACAAGTAAAGCGCGTTCCAGGGGGTTTAACGATTTGAAGTAGGATGTATCCAGCAATCGCCTGATGTCTGGCTGAGCAAGCCGGGTGCTTTGCACAATTTTCGCTGGAGAAATAGGTGTTAGCCTGATAATCCTGGGGAAAGTACTTAGCGCTATGGTGTTTATGAACAACACCAGCGTAAAAGTTACGATCAGCATGAACCCACCCGACCAAAGTGCTAATCTAAGTCGTAGGGGTAGTCGTCGTTTTTTTTGCTGCCGTCGTTGCCGGAGCCCGGGAATATTCACGTGGCTATCTCCAGTCCGTTGGGTACACCCAATCGATATCCTTGTCCGATGATCGTTTCAATATAGCGCGGCATCTCCGCCACGTCCTCTAATTTGCGCCGTAGCGAATTGATGTGAACGCGCACGGTATTGGTCAGTGGATTTGCTTGCATATCCCAAACATGCTCTAACAACGTTTCCTGGCTGATGATTTCACCCTGGTGGCGCAGCAGGTATTCCAGGATGCCAAATTCTTTGCTGGTCAGCTCCAATCGATGGTTATCTTGCCACACGACGCGCGCGGTCGGGTCCAATTTCAAGTCCTTGAATTGTAGTAGAGGTGTGCGAACACGCATATCTCGTCGCAGAAGCGCGCGGATGCGAGCGGTCAACTCGGCAAAATAGAAAGGTTTGACCAGGTAGTCATCTGCGCCCTGTTCGAGACCGGTAACACGCTCGTCGGGCAGGCTGCGGGCCGTTAGCATGAGTATCAGCAACGAAGGCCTACTGGCACGTAACCGGCGGCATAGTTCCAGTCCATCCATCTCGGGTAGATTGAGATCCAGGATCAAGAGATCATACTCATTGACCTCGGCTAACTTCCAGCCCTGCTCTCCATCGTAGGCTACATCTACGGCATACCCCTGTTGGCGCAGCCCTTTTGCTACTGCATGAGCGATATCAAGCTCATCCTCAACGACTAACAATCTCATAGCGTATCCCATTTTTTAGCATGAATCTGAAAAATAGAAAACATGGGGACACCCCATAAGGGCGTTTCGTTTGATCGCTCCTATGGGGTGTTGCCCTAAGGATATTGCTCTATCGTAATTAACGATACTACGAAGATGTTAGAAAACCCTCTGTGAACTGTAAAGTTTTTGTAAATACAAATTCACTTCTTGAGCGGTAGCGAGAATACCCTGTCAGCAATCAAATTACCTTCATAACTGAATGGCTTCATGCCTTTGATAGCACTTGTATCGACAGTGATCTGCACCTGGGGAACGTATCCCCCCTGCTTTCCCACCAGTACCGCATAAGGGGATTGACCTCGAACATTCTTCACTTCATGCGGCACGTACCATTGCAGCGTGATCGTTGAGATACAATTCTTGGGCGTCACCGTCAATCCACCCCACATGGCGCGTCCAGGTAGGTCGCTGCTAAGCTGGGTGGGGCCACCTACGCCATCAACCGGCCAGTTCATAATACCCTTGCCTGGTACATAGCCGAGCCCAAGGGAATAATTACCGCCGGGGCAATAACGGCTGCTATCTGGAAAACCTGCATTATATTGAGCGCAGCCCGTACCAGGGGGTGGTTTCGATGCCGGGAGTCCGCCGGTACCGCCCTGGCTAGTGCTAGGTTGTTTAGGGATACACAGGGCATGCCCGCTATCGAACCCATCTCCGCCGAGTAATTGAGCACCCGCGGGAGCGTAGACACGGATATAGTCAGCATACGTATCATAGCCGTAGACGGGGCCGGTTTGCCGGTAATCAAGCGTGATGGCCAGGTTATGTGTTGCACCACCCTGCGCATCCAACACGATGTTATCCTGGTAGGTGGTATGCACATACTGGCTGGCTTTGCTGATGCTAATATTAGCTTGCACCACCATAAAGCCATCGTGGCTGCTGAAAGTATTCATTGCGCCGCTGTAGCCATTGTGTACAAGCCAGCCTTCGACTAGAGGATTGGTGAAGTAGATCTCCAGGTCACGCGATTGAATATCCTTTACGGCACCCTGCATTATGGCCATCAATTGCTTCACCGACAGATGCTTCACACGATCAAGGAGCAATTTACCAAGGGTAGAGGTAAACGCTTTACGACCAGCATGTGAATAGTTACCGCTTATCTGCTTTTCTCGGGCAATGGCACCGAAGTCCTGCTGGTAGTAGTGCAGCTTATCCTCCAGGTTCTGTGCGGTAATAATTTCATTATATTGTGGCACTTTTATTGGCCCAATCACATTAAGGATATGGCTAATAACTCTGGGTGTGAGCGCGATATCACCATCAACAGGTCCACCACCTTCTTCCTGGAAGATCTGCAAATTCAACCTGGCACTCGTAGGATAGTCGGCAGAGATGTTAGAATCACGTAATCCAAAATTTCCAAAATTCATCCAGCTACGATATGCCGGTGGCGCCTGGCGATTTACTTCTGTCCCGTTGCTAGCGTAATCGAGCAGTGTTACGTCTTGTAGAGAAAAAGGCGCCATACGACCATCGTGAATGGTGAGAAGGCCATATATTCCCGTAAAACCACCGCCGGGCCGCAGTTCGGCATTATCCATCGTCTGCACGAGGTAGTGGCGCGGCTGTCCCACCCCAAGCAACCATGATACAATCCCAACTAATCCTTGCCCCTGCTCAATCAAACTTTGTACCCTGGGCAACAACGCCATCAGAGAGGTGAATTGCTTTTGCTGCGCGGCACTAATCGGTAGTCGATTGACCGATATCTGGCTCATCTGAGCACGTATATCGTCAAGGTAATACTGTCCATGCACCAGCACCCCTTCGACATTGGCAATGTCCGCTGCAGTGATAAGCGGTTTCGTAGATCCACTGGCAAGAGGCGAACCATGAACAATGTTGGCCCCAAGCAGCGCAACACCAATCGCCTCATCGCCCAAACGCGACACATCTATACCAACCTGTACCAGTCGTTGGACCATACCAAGCTCACCACTATATTGAGGCGCAAATTGATCAATGGCTGAGTGGATATCCGCGCGGTTTATCAGTTGCTGTAATTGTAAGAAGTCGCTTTGCGCCTTGCTAAGGTCACTACGCGCTTGTAATAGCTTCTGTGGGTCAAGCGCTGCCGTGGGATCACTTTTTGAAATAGGGATGAGGTTTTTTACCGTCAGAAGGTAGTTGACACCATCCAGGGCAACACCCCGGATAGAATTGTAGGCGCTGTAAGCAGCCAGCCCGGTACCAAGAGGTAGCAATACCAAGACCAACAATGCAGCCACGACACCAGTACTCACTAAACGATGGAAGCGCTTGCGCCTGCGCTCATCCTGCATATCGTGTATCCACCGTTTGCGTACAGAACGCCGCGTTCGTGCCAGTTTTTTTACATCTACGCGCTTTCTTCCCTTGCCATAGAGGGGCAGGACCTCCGGCATCAGGTTCGGGCGGACAATAAGCTGGGCGTTGGATTTGCCGGGCAGCTCATTTTCTATAGGAGCTCGATTTATCGCGCCCACGGGGTCGGGAGAGGCAGACACTATTTCAGGCCTGGCGGGGCTGCTGATCTCTTCTACAGTAACCAGGTCATCCCCATACGTTGCAGCAATTTCCTCTTCTATCTCTGAATCAGGGAAATGTTCTTCCGCTGCGATAGTTGCCATTTCACCAGCAGCTAAATCTAGCGTCTCTGCTTCCGTTGAAGAAGTAGATGGGGGCGAATAGTCAATGACAGTTATACCAGGCACTAAAGCGCGAAAACCCCACGGCGTGCCATCCTCGTGCTGCATCAAACACTTTTCAGCCAGGTTCAAGAGGACCTCCGGCGGCATATGATGCCGGAGTGCAATCTCGTTTAGCGAGTCATCGGTTGTGAAATAGTCAACAATGGCAGCCTTGCGTTTATGATAGCGCTTCCTTCCTCTTGAGCCCAGCCTTCGGATATCCGCTTTAATCCACGAGGAGATATCGCGCTTTCGGGTAGTCATTGCCGGAGAAATGTCCACGTGCATACCGGACAAGATGCACCTCCGTTATACTTCTATTAAGTAAGGATATCAAATGCTTATTTTAGAATAGCCCACCACCGCCAACACTTTTCTGAAGTTGTCTATGCATGCAGAATATTGTACTGACGCATCCATATCAAAAATACTTCTTACTTGGTTGTATCTTATCTTGCGACCCAAAGTCAAGTGAATTACGTCACACTTTTAGAGCGTTTTATATAGCACTTAATGTGGATACGTTGTGAGATCTTGTCTGACTCTGGCATATGTTCCCCCAGGCGCGAGTAGACAGGATATTCACATACTCTGTTTAACAAAGGGCAACGAACACTGAGTACTTCTCCTAGAATCAAGGACGTATAGTATACTGGATTCGTTGCAAGCATATCATAAAATTTCAATATATATATTCTAGACACGTTAAAGGCTATGATTGCGTTACATACAAGCTTTTCGAAAGTCAGAGCTTGACAAATAACAGTTGAAGCGTCTCAAGCAGATCAGGCTACCCCTATTTTTCCTACGCATTGTCGCCTATACTCTACCATGTACGTTATGATACATGGACCGGTACTCTCCTAGATTAGAATGAGAAAGGTGTCACAGACCATTGCATGGACCCTCTTCTTTTGGGGCATTTGAGGTAGTAGCGACGCTGGCGCGCGGTCCTTATAGT
>WNGJ01025553.1_pt1 | contig 11357 bp, 17 predicted proteins | sample 5400611 | NCBI WGS metagenome assembly WNGJ01 (sample SAMN13153375, study PRJNA577476) | soil metagenome | isolation source: 40 cm soil or saprolite under Garry oak tree replicate 1 | place: USA:California | collected 2016-06-15 | reverse complement strand
TTCAACGCAATATCCATCCCCACAGGTTCCCCTCTGGGGCGCGTTCGGAATCAATTTGCACGTAGAGGCGGCCATTCCTGAGGTCCTCAACTTCTGAAGACGTTAGATCGAGCGACCCACTGATGCTGCCAGTCCTCTCTTTGGTAACGGCGAGATCGTGGACCGCGGGCCCCCGAATACCCTTTTGTGGTCCGCTGTGGAGGCTCGCGCGAATAGCAGGTGAGCGCAATCCCTGGAATGACCCCGTGATCGTGAGCTTGTTACCTGCCAAAACAGCCTTTAAGAAACCTGAGCCGGCGACGGTAGGCAGCATCGTCGCGTCCACCGGAACCGTGGAGAGTCGTGCCTTGAACGATTCTCCATTCTGGGCAATGGCCGAAGATCCCGCCAGTAAAATCAAGGTGCCAACTAAAGCGTTGATGCGTCCGCGTTGATTCGCCATTGTAAAAGGGTTACGAAATTGTTTCAGGTTAACGTCTGCGGGGCATCTTACGCCTACTGTTTCCCGGCTTGCAAACCTTAAACGCTGCCTATTTCTGGATCAGGCTGCTGCACTAACGAAGTCCAGAACTGCGGAAACGCCGCGGTCACTTCACCGGCCCACCATGGCAGCTTTTTCGCCCGGGACGGCGCTCGGTATTTCGGTGCGCCCGAGCAGGAGGATGGCCAGAGATGCCGCCGCTGCCAGCACCACCAGTGGCAGCAGCGCCAGCGAAAACCTCCCGGTCACGTCCTTAATAAATCCCATCAGATACGTCGTGCCGAAACCAGCAAGATTGCTGAGGGCGTTTATTTGCGCCAGGCCGACAGCCGCTGTGCTGGCTGAAAGCCACTCGGTCGACACCGCCCACGCAGGTCCTTTGCCCGCATAAATACCGATCACGGCCAGGCACAGAATGACGAGGATCCAGAATAGCGAGTCGAACAGGAGCGCTGCCGCAAGACTGAATGTCGTCAGCATTAGCGGCAACCCGGCGTGCCAAATCCGCTCGCCACTTTGGTCCGATCGCCTTCCCCACCAGACCATGATCACCGAAGCCAGCCCAAAAGGAATGGAATTGAGCAGCCCGGTCTGCAGGTTGGTGAGGCCGTAAGATTTGATAATCTGCGGCTGCCACAGCTGGAGCCCACTGCTTACGGCCGTGCTTCCCGCCAAGACCAAGCTGAGCACGAGAACATGCTTGTTCCACAATACCTGCCAAAGACTCAGACACCCAACGAGCCGCTCCCGCCGCGTCTCGGCATCGAGCCTGCTCTCCAGCCAGTTCCGCTCATTGGCGCCGAGCCATTTCGCATCGGCAGGCCGATCGCTCAGCACGAACAGGCATGCGAACCCCAATACAACAGCAGGAACGGCTTCCAGGATGAACATCCACTGCCATCCGCGGAGCCCTAGCCATCCATCGATTCCAAGCAAAGCCGCCGAGATCGGCGACCCGAGGAAACTCGAGACAGGAATGGCCACCGTAAACATTCCGATGATTCGCGCCCGATAGTGGGCAGGAAACCAGTAAGTCAGGTAGAGAATTACTCCCGGGAAAAAGCCGGCCTCCGCCGCCCCTAGCAGCAGACGCATCGCGTAGAACGAGTGCGGACCTTTCACCAGGGCCATTCCGCCGGCCAGAAATCCCCAAGTGACCATGATTCGGGCGAGCCAGCGACGCGCGCCGACCTTTTGCAAGAGCAAGTTGCTTGGCACTTCACAGAAGAAATACGAAACGAAAAAAAGACCGCCCCCAAGGCCAAATACGGTGGCGGACAGGTGGAGGTCCCGGACCATCTGCAGCGCCGCGAAACCAAGATTGACCCGGTCCACAAAGGAGATGAAATAACAGATCATCAAGAAGGGCACGATTCGCAGGGCAACCCGCCGCATCGTGCTGGCTTCCAGTGTGTTTCTCTCGGCCAGCGTGTTTCTATCGGAAGGTTCGCTCTTGGGAGTCACGGTCGGGTTCTTCCTATGAGATCCGCCCGTCTTATCCGAGAAGGCGGCTGCTTCGCCATCGGAGAGAGCATTGACGGCGCTGGAGTCCGGATTCTACATTCTGTCGAATGTTTTTTAACATATTCCATTCATCACGCGGAGGATAAGTGGATTCTCGGACCGATTCTTGTACGGGGCCCGATCCCCACACGAAAATTCCGCGGTTCAAGATGCCTTCATTGGCCTGCGACGCGCACTGCCATGTCTTCGGTCCTGCGGCGAAATTTCCCTACGCCCCGAACCGCGCCTATACGCCGCCCGACGCCCCCAAGGAGAGCCTGGCGGCCCTGCACAAAACTCTCGGAATTGAGCGATGCGTGATTGTTCAGGCGAGCTGTCACGGCACCGACAACCGTGCCATGCTCGATGCCATCGCCACAAGCGGCGGCCGTTATCGCGGCATCGCCATCGTCGATGAGACGCTCACCGACCAGGATTATGCTGCGTTGCAGGAGGGCGGGATCCGAGGCGTGCGCTTCAATTTCGTCAAGCACCTGGGCGGCATGCCGGACATGAATGTCTTCCGCCATGTTGTCGAGCGAATTCAGCCGCTCGGATGGCATCTAGTCGTTCATCTCGACGCCGCCGATATCACCGAGCTTTCCGGGATTTTGCGCAAGCTTTCGCTCCCGTTTGTCATCGACCACATGGGGCGCGTCAAGGCGGGTGAGGGCATCGAACAAGAGCCGTTTCGGGCGCTTCTTGGTCTGCTGAAACTTGAGAACTGCTGGGTCCACCGACTGGCCTCACCCAAACGTCGGCCGCCACATGCCGAACGACGGAGATCTGGTCGACCTCCTGCCGCTGATCGCGCCCAGCGAGGAGCTCAGGGAAAAACTTTTGGTCAAAAATCCGGCGACTCTCTACGATTTCTAACCCTGATCGTTCGCGCCATATCTTGGCCGCAGTAATGGTGTCACCTTGCAGGACACCGGGAGAGAGAACGCATTTGCATTCGTTTGACGGCGCCTTGCCCGCAATCTGTGCTATAATGTGGTTGCGTTTGTTGCTCTTGTAAAACCTTTAGATTTGTTTAAAGGGGCTGCGAGTCCAATACAACTTGCGGCCCCTTTTTGTTTTCTGCTGAGGGCGGCTCGAGACGCACCAGATAGCTCAGACAAAAAGAAGGAACAAATAAGTGAAAGAACAAGGAACAGTAAAGTGGTTCAATGCCAGCAAAGGATTCGGATTCATCCAGCGCCAGTCCGGTGAGGACGTTTTCGTGCACTTCTCCGCGATTCAGGGAGACGGGTACAGGTCACTCGCCGAGGGCCAAGCGGTCGAATTCGATGTCACCAAGGGTCCAAAGGGCCTGCAGGCAGCGAACGTCACCGCCCTCTAGTCCGAACGGGCTTGCTAAGTTTTCCATCCCCGGCAAAGCCGGGGATGGAAAACACAATTTAGAAGCTGCACTCCGGGCAAAAAAGGGGCGGCCATTTGATCTCTTTTGACGCCCACCGCGCGTCAGGGAATAAGCGCGCCTCAGGAGAAAGCAATAATGAAGAACTTGTTTGTCGGCAATATGAGTTTTCAAACAACGGAAAGCGACCTACGCGCCCTCTTCGAGCCTTTCGGGCAAGTCACGCGCATCCACATCGTGAGTGACCGGGAAACCCACCAGCCACGAGGATTCGCTTTCGTCGAAATGGCCAAAGACGACGAGGCCGCTAAAGCGATGAGTGAACTTAACGGAAAAGAAGTGGCCGGCCGCGCCCTGCGGGTCAACGAGGCCACTCCGAAGCCGGAACACAGCGGTCCCCGGGGCAACAGCGGTTTTGGCTCACGGGGCGGCGGGGAGAAAAGAGGAGGGGGCCCACGGGGTCGCGGCGGATTTTCGACTGAGGATTATCGTGGCGCCGCCCGCCAGCCCAAAGAACCGCGCTGGTAACTTCGTGAAGCGCCGCTAGCTGCAACCGCACGCTTCATAATCCTGTCCGCTAGAGGAGAATCGATGAGCATCACCTTCCAGAAGCGCCAAAAAGAGATGAAGCGATTGGAAAAGCAACGTGCCAAAGCGGAGCGACGCGCGCAGAGGAAAGTTGCCAAGCGAGCAGCTAATGAAAACCCCGAAAGCAATCCAACCCTAAGTACACCTCAGCCTGAAGAAGATGCGAGATAGGTCTGCGCGCCTGCCCCGGAGGCTTATCGCCCCCCGGTTCAACCAAATCCAGTAAGTTACTCATGGCTCTGACCTGGCGGGAATCGATATGGTCTCCGCCTGCGCTTCGTTTTCCGCGTTCCTGGCTATTTTTTTCTGGGCGCGGCGCTCGGCCTTCAGACGCTGCTTCTCCAGCCGCTTGACTTCCTTTTGGCGCTTCTGGAACGTAATCCTGCTCATTACGATCTCCTGAAATCGGGATTGAACTGCGCGAACAGAACTGCGAGATACGGGACGAGAAAGTCCGGCAGGATTGTCTCACGCCTGGAGCCTACCAGCGAGGTTCGCTTGGCCTTCGGGCCGATTCGCTTCCTTAGTTCAAAATCGGTCGCGTCCACCTCTACCGCTGTTCCGATTTTCGCCGCCGCGTGAACCGCCGCGCTCCGGTCTGGGTGTGGCTTCGTTCACCTTCAAGGCGCGTCCGGCAACTTCTTTCCCATTCAAGGCAGATATTGCCTTGGTCGCTTCGGCATCATCGGCAATCTCCACAAACGCAAATCCCCGAGGCTGCCCGGTTTCACGGTCCGTCACGATGTGAATACGCGTGATCTGTCCAAATGGCTCAAACAGAGCGCGCAGGTCGCTTTCCGTAGTCTGAAAACTCATGTTGCCGACAAACAGGTTTTTCATATCTTCTCTCCTTAGCAACCACAGGTCCCAGGATCAGGCTTCCAGGAAAGCGCGAAGCTTTCCCGATCGGGAGGGGTGGCGCAGTTTCCGCAGTGCTTTTGCTTCGATCTGGCGGATGCGCTCGCGCGTAACTGCAAAAGAATTCCCCACCTCTTCCAGAGTGTGCTCGGAACCGTCTTCCATGCCAAAGCGCATCTTGATGATGCGCTCCTCGCGCGGGGTCAGCGTCTTCAACAATGACGCCGTCTGCTCTTGCAGATTGAGTTTGATGGCCGCATCTGAAGGTGACGCGATCGCTTTGTCCTCAATGAAGTCGCCCAGATGCGAACTCTCCTCCTCGCCTATGGGCGTTTCCAGCGAGATGGGGTGCTGCGCGATCTTCTTTACCTTCCGCACGTTGTCGACGGGAATCTCCAAGCGCTCGGCGAGTTCTTCCAGGGTGGGCTCGCGGCCGAGTTCCTGCACCATTTCGCGGCTGGCGCGTATCATCTTGTTGATGGATTCGATCATGTGCACTGGCACGCGTATCGTGCGCGCCTGATCAGCGATAGCCCGCGTAATAGCCTGGCGAATCCACCATGTAGCATAGGTCGAAAACTTGTAACCGCGCCGCCACTCGAACTTCTCTGCTCCCCTCATGAGGCCGATATTTCCCTCTTGGATCAAGTCCAGGAACTGCAGGCCATGGTAGGTGTACTTCTTGGCGATGGACACAACCAAGCGCAGGTTTGCTTGGGTCAACTCCCTTTTTGCCTGTTGGGCGGCAGCCTCGCCGCGCAGAATGATCTGTAGCGCGCGTTTGAGTTCCGTCAGTCCAACCTCACTCGCCTCGGAAATTTCCGTTAGGTCCGCGCGGCGCATCCCCAGCTCGCGTCGAGCCGCCGCATCTCCCTTGGATAAGTCGGCGCGGCGCTCGAGTTTGCCCACCTCCCGCTCCAGCGAGTGCAGACGCTCGACAGTCTGGCGGAGCTTGGCGATCAGCCGGTCCCGCTCACGTGTGTTGAATTCGATGGAGCGCGCCCATCGGGACATCTGAATGCGCGTCCGAGAGATTGTGTACCGGGCATGCAAATGGGAGCGTTTCTTCGATTTCGGAGTACGCCGGAGTCGCGCCGCTTGTTTTAGCGCAACGTCGTAGAGAGCGGCGATATTACCCAGAGTCTTTAGAGTCTGCCGCGTCTTTTTCTCGATCTCTTCTTCTTTCAATTCGTCGTCATCGAACCGCACGATCTCTTTGATCGAACGGGTCCCCTCGCGCAGATTCTTGGCAATTTCCAAAAGCTCTTTGATGACGATGGGCGAACGTGTAATTGTTTTAAGAACCAGAAGCCGGCCCCGCTCGATGCGCTTCGCGAGAGCGACTTCGCCCTCGCGCGTCAGCAACGGAACCAAACCCATCTCGCGCAGATAGATGCGGACCGGATCGTTCGTTTTGTCGAGAAGGCCCGGCGTCAGATCAAGCTCTTCATGGCCGGGGGCGTCCTCCTCTTTCGCTGTTTCCAGCGGTTCGCCGGCTTCCAGCGTGGAGGCCGCAGCCTTTGCGGCGGAAACATCTTCGTAGATGTTGATGCCACTGCGCTCGAACGTAGAGAGCAGATCGTTAATTTCTTCAGGCGAGTTGACTTCGGGCGGCAAAATGTCATTCACCTCGTCGAACAGCAAGTAACCCCGCTCCTTGCCTAGCGCAATGAGGTGCCGCATCTGGTCATACTTCTCTTCAATTGCCTGCGACAAAGGGCCTCCGTTTCGTTCGCCTTAGTCTTGCCGTCGTTTCTGAAAGTAGCTCCCAGACTTGGGGCTGCTGTGCGTGCTGTAGTCGGCCAGCTCCAAGTCGGTAATGCAAAACTGCGTTGTGGAGAGATCAGTTGCGTTGGCGGCGAGTTCGCGACGGAGTCTCAACGAACAAATAATGGGTCCGTCCTGGTACCGCGCTCGATGGGACACGAATGCATCGTTTGCGATAGTCACAGTGTATTCGCGAGGCAGGCCAGATTCATCACGAACAACAAAACTGTATTCGCGAACCACAGCGCCAGCCGTAAAGCCAACATACTGTACGGTAATCTGGTCAGCCATTTGCACGCTTCCGGGCTATTTCGGCTTCTGGAACGCCCCGAGCCGAAAACACAAAGGAGCCGCGAGTTGTGTCGGCTCGCAGCCCCTTTAAACGAATCCAAAGGTTTTTACAAGTGCAACAAACGCAACCTCATTTTCTCATAGATCCGGCCGTGGCGCACGTCGAATTCTCGGTGGCGGTTTCCCGAAGATAACGCCGCTGTTCGACCCTTTAAAGCCGTGCAGATGTGGGTCGGCTCATTCCCGAGTGGGCGGGCCGGATGCTCTCAGGCGCTGAGACGAGGACACTTCGGCAATGAGTTCTCGGCGTGATGAGTTCCCTGGCATCAGATCAGATTTGTTTCACTGCGGCTTCCCTTCACATTCCGCGTCAGTGCCATCAGTTACCGTGCTATAGTGACGTCTGCGTTTGCTGCTCTTGTAAAAACCTTTTGATCCGTTTAAAGGGGCTGCGAGTCCACACCACTCGTGGGCCCCTTTAGTATTTTCGGACTAAAAGGAGGGGGACCACAATTTGGCCCGCCAAGGCCTCCTGTAAGCAAACGGTGGAACCAGAGAAAGAGGCGCCCCATGAACCCAGCGGAGAAACACGGCAGCCGTGTCGATCGGCTGGTCCGCGAACGATGGATAGTCGAAGAGACATTGACCCATCTTAAGGCCGCCGCCAGAAAATTGCTGCGCGCCCATGCGAGTCTGGACCGCATTCGCGCCACTGCCCTGGCGCTTCGCGCAACGTTGAAGATCAAGGGCGAGCTGGAAAAGCAGCTCACGGAATCTCATTGCACCGTTCAATTTGTCTACCCGCTCTGAGTCTTATTTCACACAGGAGCGATCGTTTTCTGTGGCCGGTTTAACAAAGGAGGCTCGCTATGAAGGTGATCCCAGAAGGGCAATACGTTAAGCATTATCGCTACGGCATGGGCGTGGTCACCGAGTCCGATACCAAGCAAACGTCCATTGATTTCGACCTCCACGGCCTGAAAAGATTCGTCACCACCTTGATGGTCGTGGAACTTTCTGACCTGACTCCTCCCCCCCGCGTACGCGCCAAACACGGCGCCAAGGTCTATGCCCGGCTCGCATCGAGCAAGGCCGGCGGCCAATCTGCGTCCCCATCCGGAGAAAAATAAAATGAAAAGCGTTTTTGTCGGCAATATGAATTCCCAGACCACGGAAGCCGATTTGCGGATCTTGTTCGAGCCTTTCGGTGAGATTGCGCGCATTAACATTGTCAATGATCGAGACACGGGCCTGCCCTGCGGTTTTGCCTTCGTGGAAATGGCAGACGACAGGGAAGCCGCCCACGCTATGACCGGCCTTAATGGCAGGGAATTGGCCGGGCGCACGTTGCGCGTCAACGAAGCGGCTTCCGGGCTGCAACGCAGCAGGCCTCACAGCAACTTCTCCGGCCCCGGCGCCAGATAAACCTGAGAGAGAGCTAAGAAAAGGCGGTCTGTTTTTTGTGATTGGCAAGGCCCGGCTGTCCGCATACGGAGAGGATGCGTGTTCGCATACTTCTGCAGGCGCTGTTCACGCTGCAAAATCGGTTTCATCTTGCAACTGCTCCTGGATCCCGGGAGCGGGCTGCCGGTATTGCCGTTTGCGGCCTCGACCGGTAATTCCTGCCCTTTGTGCCACGCGACTTTTGAACCGTGGAACTATTTCGTGATCCAAAGATCGTCGCCCCTCGGTCAATCGCTCGGCCCCGATACCTGACCCCAGGCACGCGGAAACGGCCTATCGGCACCAGCAAGTCTTCCGTAGGAGTTGATCCCCGGTCAGCCGCCTGCCGTCAGAAGAAAGCTAGCGCGCGGTACGCATAGTCATAGCGGCCTGCAAGGCCCTCGAATACATCCACAACCATGGGCATGCGTCTGGTGATCAATTCCCTATATTACCTAGATTTGTCTGCCCCTCTTCTACTCCCTCGCTTTCGTGGTTGTCGGTTGAGGAACGAATCTGGAAGTTGTCCCAGGGGTCAGGCGGCCCACTCTTGCCTTGCAAGAATGGACCACCCGCCCTGGGAGAGCAGCCGCGGACGCCAGTTGCGCGGATCGGCTATCTCGAATGGATCAGCTACCTACCGAGAGCGGGGCACCCACCCTCGGGACCGAAGGTCCCATTGATATTGCCACCCGCGTGGAGCTGGATATTGCCACCCGCCAGCGTGTGGAAGCAGGATGGTCCGCATGGTGCGGTCGCATAGAAGATCGTCCCGTCTTGCAGCGCGATGTCGAACTGGTCGCTGGTGCCCGGTTCGCCCTGGTCATTGCCCCGCACGGCAAAGTTGACGTTGGGGTGCGACGGGTCGTTCGTCCTAGCTGTGCCGCAGATGATACGGGCACCGGTGGGCTGGTGCGGCGCCCCGCCATCGGGCACACCACCAATGAAATCCTGGAAGTAGCCCGTGATGGTGAGCCAGTGAACGGTGAAGGGGACGGGGACTGTTGGGCTTGAGCTGATTCCGCTGCCGTGGTCGACGTACTCCAGATGGCCCCACAACCCGTGTCCGTCTCCTCCTGGCTTGCATGAGCCACCCATACCGAAGTTCGCGTGGGCGCCGTTGTTGGAGGGGGTGATGAAGCCGCCACCGGTCATGAAGTCTTTGCACGGCGGAGTTTCGTTCCACGCCTTAACGGGGACGGCGTTTAGCATCAGCACCGCCGCCATTGCCACCAGGAGTCCTCCTGCCAAGAGCGCGGGTACCAGCTTAGCGATTGCACTTTGTGTTTTGCTCATTGTTGTTTTCCTCCTTTATATTTTGGCCACTCGGCGCAGCCACTAAGAAATACCGGCGACCGCAGTGGCGGTCACCACATCGGCAACACCTGTGACGATGACGTGAAGGGCATTCACGGTGATCGTGCCGGTTGAATCGATCGTCTGCTCGTTGATAACCACCTGACCCCCGGGAATCGCGATCGTCTGATTCGGGCCGCTAGTCACGAAGACGGACACTCCGCCAATCGAAAGGTTGCTGATGGCGGAGCTGCCCATGCTTCCCATACCCAACACCGACGACGCCTGTGCCACAACTGAGTCGGCGGTGATGCCAATCCCGGCTACAGTCAAATTCAAGTTCCCGAGCGAGGCTTCGGAGTCCACCTCATCGGAGAAACTTATCGAGGCTGCACTAAAGACTTCCGCATTGAGCAAAGACGGCACGCTCGCCGTGAGCAGAGATGCATCGCGAGCGTCGTTTGTGCCTGCTAGAGTTCCGGTATCGGAGAGCGTGGTTGTCGATGTCGTTCCGAGAGGTGCGGTTACGGTCGCTTGCGCCGCTCTGGCTTGTCCAGCGACGGTTTGAGCTCTGCTGGCCGTAGGCCATGCCAACAGCCAGGCCAGCATCAGAGCAAGTACCACTAAGGCTGAACGGTGTTGATGTGTTTTACGCATACACTTACCCCCTGTTTTGATTTTCTTCGTTCCTCGACCCTGTACTGGCGGCTTCGAAGGCCGCCTTGGTCGAGCCCCGCTGACGCAGTGGGGCTTATGGCTTTAGTCTTGGGATCTTGCAAAACGGGCAGGTCGGGCTTCTCCTCTTGAAAGCGGCGGCGGAGAAGCCCTAAAATCACTGTGGGTCTCTTGGTGCGGGCAAATCCGCGCCGGAGATTTGGCCCTGCCGGTAGTTAACGCTACCGGTGGGGCTCCTTATTGAGTGCGCCCGCACCCGCGAGAGAACGGGCGAACCCAAGCGGTTCTCGGTTGAAAATTAGTGGCGGTCTCGGTAGGAAACCCCACTGCCCCCGCTGACCATGCGTTGACTGGTCTGGTTATTTCTCCTTTCCGAGCGTGACCAGCCCCCTTTGATTGAGGACGCCCACGCATCTGCCTAGGCTGTCCCTAGGCTGTCCCTAGGCTGTCAGGTCTTCAACTTCACCAGCGAGCCAGTTAAGGCTACGGAGGCCACAGGCGGGACCAGTATATAAGTGCTCCCGGCCGGCACCATCCGGTGATTGCCTGCAATTTATATAGGGGGGCGCCGTAATCTTCCGCACGCGAACGAACAGATCTGGCCTCAAGTCCCCCAGCAGAGAGTCGCGCTACGCCGACGTCTTGCGCGGCGCTTGGAGTACGAGTACGTCGTCGGAAGGCGCCCCGTTTCTGCAGAAGCCCTTTACGTTAGAAGATTTGCTACGGCGTATCCGTCGGGTGTTGGACAAGGCAAAGAGCTAATTCGTGGCGCTTCGACGCGTGGGATGCTTCGCGAGCGGCGAATCTTTTGTACCGCGAGGGTCAAATTGTGCGTGAGGGTTTGTGGGTTTTAGGTAGCTTCCGAGTGGCTAGCGACAATCCGTCCCCTTGCTTGTGGGAAAAAAGAGAGCCCGGCTTCGTGCCGGGCTCTCTCCTCGTCCGCTTAGAGGCTGTTCACGGGTGAGACGAATCGGCGTGCGCCTCGCCCACTATGACATTCGCGCCTTGGGGAACGCCCAAGACATTCGGGTTGTCGACAATCACATGGATTGCGCGGACTCGTATACCGCTGCTGGTGGTGCCAGAACACGGTGG
>WNGJ01007865.1_pt1 | contig 11357 bp, 8 predicted proteins | sample 5400611 | NCBI WGS metagenome assembly WNGJ01 (sample SAMN13153375, study PRJNA577476) | soil metagenome | isolation source: 40 cm soil or saprolite under Garry oak tree replicate 1 | place: USA:California | collected 2016-06-15 | reverse complement strand
GCATGCCCACAGCGAGGTCGTCAAACCACTCAATCATCAATTTCTCTCCAACGGTGCTTGCTAAGAATTTCTAGCAATCCAGTTCGCTCTCGAGTCCCGCGCCGTCGTAGGCAGTCACGGACAAGCTGACGCATCGCTCGCCGTCGCTGCCCTCGAAATAGCCGCGGGCCCCCCCCAGCGAGCCACTTGAGCGAGCGCTCAAGGCGCCGCCTCACCTCCGGCTATGTTCTGGCGCAATGACGCAACAGTGAGCGGATCGGAGCCGTTAAGGAACCGCCATTTGAGTATGGCTGTTGTCTTTTAGAGTTCGCACACGGAAAGAGGATGCTCATGTCCCAACCTGAACGGTTCGAGGTCCTGGTACTTGGCAGTGGCACTGGTGGCAAGCTCGTGGCTTGGCATATGGCGCAATCAGGGCGACGGACTGCTGTCGTGGAGCGGCGGTGGATTGGGGGCTCCTGCGTCAACGTCGCCTGCATGCCCAGCAAGAACGAGATTTCGAGCGCGAAGGTTGCACACCTGGCGCGTCACGCCGCGCAATACGGCACGGTGACCAATTCGGTCGTCGTCGATATGGCAACGGTTCGCCGGCGCAAACGCGAGATGGTTGAACGTCAGATTGCGAGGCATCTGCAGAACTACAAAGCGAGCGGCGCCGAATTGATCATGGGGAGCGGGCGTTTTGTGGCGCCGAAAACACTTGAGGTGACCCTGAATGACGGAGGGACGCGTGTGCTGGCGGCGGACAAAGTCTTCCTCAACGTCGGCACTCACGCTGCCATTCCAAGTGTTCCCGGCCTCGATGCTGCGCGACCGCTCACCCATGTCGAGGCTCTGGAACTCGACTACTTGCCACCGCATCTGGTGGTGATCGGTGGCGGCTACGTTGGCCTTGAAATGGCGCAAGCTTACCGTCGCTTCGGTAGCGACGTGACAATCATCGAGCCCGGCCATCGGCTCATGGGTCGGGAGGACATCGACGTGTCGCAGGAGATGCAGCGGATTGTGAGTGAAGAGGGGATTAAAGTTCTTCTAGAAGCAGAACCCCTCCAGGTGCACGGGCGATCTGGAGAGAAGGTTGGCCTTGTCGTGCGCACCGCTGCTGGTGAGCAGAACATCGAAGGCAGCGACATCCTGGTCGCGGCTGGGCGTGTTCCGAATACTACCGGAATCGGCCTTAAGGAGACCGGGGTTCGGTTGGACAGTCGTGGCTACGTTCGCGTGAACGGACGGTTGGAGACGAGTGCGCCTGACGTTTGGGCCATTGGAGAATGCGCCGGCAGCCCGCAATTCACGCACATATCCGAAGACGATTTTCGCATCATTCGTGACAATCTGGCAGGAAGGAATCGCAGCACGCGCGGCCGGCTGGTTGCATACTGCATGTTCACCGATCCCCTGCTTGCCCACGTGGGCCTGAGCGAAGGCGAAGCAGAACGCCAACAGATCAATGTACGCGTCGCGAAGTTGCCGATGAACTCCGTGCTCGGGGCACAGGCCACCGAGCAGAGGCGAGGCTTTATGAAAGCCCTTATCGGCGACGATGACGATCGCATCCTTGGCTTCACGATGATCGGTGCCGAGGCCGGCGAAGTCATGGCCGCAGTGCAAACAGCAATGTTGGCAGGCCTTTCATATTCGATGCTTGCCGATGCTGCTTTCGCGCACCCGACGATTGCCGAAGGACTGAGTCTCCTCTTCTCGAATGTGCCGCCCCGGTCCGTACAACAGGCCACGGCGAAAGTCGCTTAGTTCTCTGGCTGTTTGAGAACCGTGAGGGCGCAAGCAGGCCGATGCTCAAGGTCGAGCGCATGAGAATCACGGACACCAGTTTGCGGGCGACCGCAACGTAGGCAGTTTGAGCGTCCGCCAGAAGTTCCGACGAGCGGACTTTCGGCAAGGAACTGGCCGGTATTTGGATTCCAGCGTGGACATTCGCCACGCTGCTCCAGCTATTGCATAGCTTCGGGCTGCATGTGCGACAGAACCAAATTGCTCGCTATCTTCGCGGGAGCAGCTGGCGGAGCTGTCGCGATCGCGGGAATGGAGGCGTTCTCAGCCAGAGCTGCTTTTCCGCTGGTCGCGATTCCTTTCGCGACGTCGATCGTGACAGTGCTGGGTTCTCCAAAGGCAGAGCCGGCACAGCCACGCGCGCTGATCGGTGGCCATCTCGTCTCCACGTTCGTTGGGCTGCTCATGGTCAAATTGTTCGGCCCGGCACCATGGGCGGCGGCGCTGGCTGTTGGACTGGCGATGGTCGCAATGCACCTGACCGGGACATTTCACCCTCCGGCCGGCATCGATCCGTTGCTGGTGGTTGTCAACGATATGTCCTGGGGTTTTTTGGTCGCACCGGTTGGCATCGGTGCGATGTTGCTCGCGCTATTCGCCTTTACGTGGCACAAGTTCGTGGCGCGAGGTGCCAATAGGAGTAATACGTGGCCAGCAAGGTGGTGGTGAGCCGTGCGCACCAAGTCGGTTCGTCACGGCGGCATATCTCTGGCTGCGGCAGCATCGGCGAAGAGGTGCAATGTGCCGATCGGGCGCAGGCGCGCGGCAGGCAAGGTGTGCTCGCCGCGCTGAAACCGGCTGAAGATCTCCCGCTTCTCCTTCCCGGCGACGAGGAATGCTACATGCCGGCTGCTTTCGAGCGCCGGATAGGTGAGTGTGATGCGGGTGGGGGGCTTGGGTCCGACGGCCGCGGCCACCCACCGCTCGCGTTCTTCGAGCACGGCGGTATCTGGGAACAGCGACGCGGTATGCCCGTCTGGGCCGAGCCCAAGAAGAATCACATCGAAGAGCGGTCGTGCCCGATCAAGGCGCTCCGCCCCGTAGAAGGACTTCAGTTCGCGTTCATAGTCCAATGCCCCGGCTTCAGGAGTCAGCCCTTCGGTCGGAACCGGATGAATGTTGGTTGCCGGAATCGGTGCCCGTGACAACATCGCCTCGCGCACCATGCGGTAATTGCTTGATTCATCATCGCGAGGCACGAAGCGCTCGTCGCCCCAAAACAAGTGTGTGCGGTACCACGGGAAGACGTCGCGATACGGCGGTCCAGCCAGAAGTTCGTAAAGCCTGCGTGGCGTTCCGCCACCTGAGAGCACGAGGGTGAAAACGCTTGCGCGCGCCGTTGATATGGCGAGCAACCAATCGGCAACTCGGCACGCCAGCGCCTCGGGATCCGCTAGGATTTCCAACTGGGCTCGGGACCCAACCTTCATGACTTTACCCTAACGATGTTATTCATTTTCTGGCGGGCGTCTCCATTTCGGTGCCGAGCACGTAGCGTTCCACCGCTTTGGCGAAACCTTCGTCATTGTATGAAGCCGTGACGAACCGTGCCTGCTTCTGAACTTCAGGACTGGCGTTGCCCATGGCGATGCTGACGCCGCTCTTTCGGAACATCAGGACATCATTCGGCATGTCACCGATCGTGGCGATCTCGGCTGGCGGTACCGATAGTAGCTTGGACAGCGTCGTCGCGACCGTCCCCTTATTGGCCTTCGGATGGGTGACGTCGAGATAGTAAGATTGCGAGCGAGCCGCTGAAACCTGGACGCCCAGCGCGTCCTGCGCGTCCTTCTCGCACCGCGCGACAAGGTCGAGATCATCGCTGATCCCGACGATCTTCACTGCACGGTCGAGAGCTGCTCCGAACTCGTGAACGACAGTCGGCGGGAACTTGACGGTCCATTGCTCGCGCGCGACGTGCGGTGCGTCGGAGTCGCGAACGAACCAATTGTTGCCGCTATAGACCCAGACGTCCATGCGATGATCCAGAATAAGCTTAACCGCTCGCTTGGTCGCATCGGGGGCAAGGAGGTGCTCCTCGATAATCGTCATATCCGGATTGATGAAGATACCACCATTGAAGCCGGCAATGGGCGTCCGCAAAGCGAGCGGCTCGAAGAGCATCGCCATACCGCGCGGCGGCCGGCCGCTTGTGATGGCGAAGGCGATGTCGGCGGCATGCAGCGCCTTCACCGCTGCTTGAGCGCGCGTCGTCAGGACCTTCTCTTTGGTGACGAGCGAGCCATCGACATCGCCAATTAACAGCGAAATCTTCGATGCGCCTTTGTTTTGACTAATCATCTAAGGAGCCTCTTCGCAATCCAGCGGGGCCTTCGAGCCCGGCACCGACTTCCACCGACGGCAGCTCTCCTTCATGTCGGCGGAGCTTTCGCGCAGCCACGCCGGTGTGATTCGCCTCGACCTGTGCTCTTGCCATCTCAGTCAACGACTTTTTTGCGGTCGCCAGCACGCCGTCTACGTTGACCGACGGCAGGATGGGCTATCGTGCTGCCCGATCATTGTTTCGGCCCGGACGAGGGAACAAGCGGCCGCCAGGTTCGACCGCAATCGCCTGCCAACAATGCGTCAGCCGCGTCCGGGCCATCGCTGCCGGACTCGTAATTTGGGAAGTTCGCCTTCCCAGCCCCCCAGGCGTCGAGCACCGGCTGCACGACACGCCAAGCATGCTCGACCATATCGGCGCGGGTGAACCGCTTCTGATCGCCGATCATGACATCGTGGAGTAGCGTCTCGTATCCGACGCTCGGCTCCTTGGGAAACCAGTCATCGTAGTGGAAGTCCATCCGTACGACGGCAAGGTCCATCGCCGGCCCAGGGCGCCTCGCCTCGAATTGCAAGGAGATGCACTCCCCGGGCGCGATCTCCAACGTCAGCCAGTTGGGCGGCAGCCGGTCAACGAGAGTGTCCCGGAACGGTGCGTAGGGCGCACGCTTGAAACTGATCGCAATCTCCGTCATCCGCCGCGACAAATGCTTGCCAGTACGCAGGTAGAACGGCACGCCAGCCCAGCGCCAATTGTCGATCTCGAGTCGCATTGCGACGTAGGTCTCGACGTTCGAGTCGGCCCCCACGTTCGGCTCCGCCTGATAGCCCTTCACAGGACGACCGAGGACGGTGCCTGGCCCGTATTGGCCGCGTATCGCCCACTCCGGTCTGGCCGCGGGTATCGCGGCGAACACTTCGGCCTTCTGGGTGTGAATTGAGGCGGCATTGAAAGCGCTCGGCGGCTCCATCGCCACCAACGACAGCAAGGTGAACAGGTGGTTCGGCACCATGTCGCGCAAGGCGCCGGTCGCCTCGTAGAACTTGCCGCGCTGCTCGACGCCTACCGTCTCTGCCGCGGTGATCTGCACGTGATCAATCCGGTCGCGGTTCCAGATCGGTTCAAAGATCCCGTTAGCAAAGCGGAGCGCCATGATGTTCTGCACGGTGTCCTTGCCGACGAAGTGGTCGATCCGGAAAATCTGGTCCTCGTGCAGCGTGCGCAGGATGCGAGCGTTGAGTTCGCGTGCCGATTCGAGACTATGGCCGAACGGCTTCTCGATTACGACCCGACGCCAGAACTTGGGCTTACCGTCCTGCTCAGGTCTTCCGACTAACCCGCTCTCGCCCAGCTTGTCCACGACCGGGCCGAAGAACCGATCGGCGACCGCGAGATAGAAGATGACGTTGCCCGCCGTCTGATGCTTTTGCGCTGCGTCCTCCAGGTGCTTCCCGAGCTTGACATAGGTGTCAGGATCGTTGATGTCGCCCTGGATGTATGACATCCTCTCCGCGAGTCGCTTCCATGCGGCTTCGTCGATCTGGTCCAAGTTGAACTCAGTCGAGGCGCTACCGACGAAGCCCTTCAGCGCTTCATAGAGGTGATCGCGCCAACTCTCTAAGGTCCCCTGCCCCCGATTCACGCCGATCAATGCGAAATTCTCCGGCAGGATCTTAGTGTGTGCCAAATTATAGAGCGCCGGGACCACCAAGCGTTTGGTCAAATCGCCGGCGGCACCGAAGATCACCATGGCGCAGGGACCGGCGGGAGCGGGCTGACGTCCTGGCGATGCTGCAACCTGGGCTTTGCGCGCTGTCAGGACCGGCTGAATATCCAGCATCGCGTTACTCTGCTGCATGTGGCGCTGCTCGCGACTTTGCTGGCTTCCGGCGATCTATTGATTCTTTGCCCTCGATGTGACCGCCGAAACCGAAGCGCATCGCCGAAAGCAGCTTTTCTCCGAACGTATGTTCTTGGCGGGTTCGGAAACGGGCGTAGAGCGCCGAAGACAGCACATCCGCCGGCACCGCCTCCTCAATTGCCGCCTCGATGGTCCACCGACCCTCTCCGGAGTCCTGGACATACCCAGAGAACTCTGAAAGCGAACCATCCTTGGCAAGCGCTGCCGCAGCGAGATCAAGCAGCCATGACGCAATCACGCTGCCGCGCCGCCAAGCCTCGGCAATATCGGCAATGTTCAGCATAAAACGCTCGCCCGGCGGCAGATCATCAGAGTCCTTCTTGCGCAGGATATCGAAACCCTCGGCGTAGGCCTGCATCACCCCGTACTCGATGCCGTTGTGCACCATTTTTACGAAATGCCCTGCGCCGCTGGGGCCGGCGTGGATGTAGCCGCTCTCCGGCCGAGGGTCGCTTTTCCTGCGACCGGGTGTGCGCGGAATATTGCCCAGTCCCGGTGCGAGCGCTGCGAAAATCGGGTCGAGGTGATCCACGGCCTCCTTAGGACCACCGATCATCATGCAGTAGCCGCGTTCTAACCCCCACACGCCGCCGGAGGTGCCGCAATCGACATAACGGATGCGTTTCTCGCTCAATTTCTTGGCGCGGCGGATGTCGTCCTTGTAGTAGGAATTGCCGCCGTCGATGACGATGTCGTCGGGCTCTAGAAGGCCGCCCAAACGCTCGACCGTCTCTTCCGTGATCCGGCCGGCGGGTAGCATCACCCAGACCGCACGCGGCTTTTCACCCAGTGCATTTACCATCTTCTCGATCGACCCGACGGCGGTAGCACCTTCCTCAGCGAGCTTCTCGCGCGGCTTGGCATTTGCGTCGAACACGATGCACTGGTGTCCCCCCTTCATCAGGCGGCGAGCGATGTTGCCCCCCATACGGCCGAGGCCGATTACGCCGATCTGCATTTGCTTCACTCCTAAGCGGGTTCACGCTGTTTTTCTGACTTGGGTAAGTTGCTGTCGCGCCGCCTCAAGCACGCGTTCCGGCGTGAATCCAAATTTTTTCAAGAGGTCCTTGAGCGGCGCGGAGGAGCCGAACGTGTGCATGCCAATCTTGGCGCCTGTCATGCCGACATAATGGTCCCAGCCAAGCACCGATCCTTCCTCAACCGAGAGCCGGGCTTTGACCGCCGGCGGCAATACCTCATCGCGGTATGCCTTGTCCTGCATTTCGAAAAGTTCCCATGACGGCATGCTGACCACGCGTGCGCGTACCCCCTCGGCGCTGAGCTGTTCATAGGCTCGCAGGCAGAGCGCAACTTCGCTGCCGGTGCCTATGAGAATCACCTCGGGCTTGTGGTCTTCCGCGTCGGCTAACACGTAAGCACCACGCGCAAGGCCACGCGCTGGCGCCAAGCGGGAACGGTCGAAAGTAGGGACTGCCTGCCGCGTAAGCACGAGGCATGCCGGCTGGTGTTGCAGGCCAATAATGACGCGCCAAGCTTCCACGACTTCATTGGCATCGGCAGGGCGGAGCGTGATCAGGCCAGGGATGGAACGTAACGCGACCAGCTGCTCTACTGGCTGGTGCGTGGGTCCGTCCTGGCCTAGCCCGATCGAGTCATGCGTGAACACATAGACGACCGGGAGCTCCATGAGAGCGCTCAGGCGGATTGGCGGCTTCATGTAGTCGGAGAAAGTAAGGAAGCTCGACCCGTAGACGCGGAGCTTGGATAGGGCGATCCCATTGAGGACTGCCCCCATGGCATGTTCGCGAATGCCGAAATGCAGATTACGTCCGCCGGGCGTCTCCGCCTCCAGATCGCCAGCATTCGCGAACGTCAGGCGCGTCTTGGTGGACGGCGCCAGATCGGCCGAACCACCGATCAGCCAAGGATGGCGTTGCGCGATTGCGTTGAGTACCTGGCTTGACGACTCGCGCGTGGCGATGCCTTTGACATCGGCAGGGAAAACAGGTAGGTCCGCATCCCACCCGTGGGGCAGATCGCGCCTCTGCATCCGATCGACCTGATCGGCAAGTGCCGGGTACTTTGCTCGATATGAATCGAAGAGCTCGATCCAGCCACGCCGAAGTTCCCGACCGCGCTTGCCGATGCCGGCCCGAAAATGCTCACGCACGCCGTCCGGGACAAAGAATTTGGTATCCTCCGGCCATCCATAGTTGCGCTTGGCCAGACGAATCTCCTCCTCCCCAAGCGGCTCGCCATGCGCCGCGCTGGTGTCGTGCTTGTGCGGAGCGCCGTAGGCGATGTGGCTCTCGACGATGATGAGAGTCGGCGCATCGCGGGCGCGGCGGAAATTGTCGATCGCCTGTGCTAGCCGTGTCGTGTCGTTGGCGTCGCCTACTCGCCGCAATGTCCAGCCATACGCGAGAAAGCGCCCCGCGACATCTTCGCTAAAGGCAAGATCGGTGTTGCCTTCGATCGTTATGTGATTGCTGTCATAGATCCAGCACAGGTTGCCGAGCTTCTGGTGACCGGCAAACGAGGCCGCCTCGCTCGACACGCCCTCCATCATATCGCCATCACCGCAGACCGCATAAACATCGTAGTCGAACATTGAGAAGCCGGGACGATTGTAATGCTGGGCCAGCCACCGTCCGGCGAGGGCCATGCCGACACTGTTGCCGCAACCTTGGCCCAGAGGACCTGTCGTCGTTTCGACGCCTGAGGTCAGATGGTATTCGGGATGCCCAGGGCACTTGCTGCCGAGCTCCCGGAAGCGCTTGATGTCGTCGAGTGTCACTGAGGGCTCGCCAAGCCGCTCATAGTTGGAATTGACTGCCTTCACGCCTGTGAGATGCAGCATTGCGTAGAGCAGCATCGAGGCGTGTCCATTGGAAAGGACGAAACGGTCGCGATTCGGCCAGATTGGGTCTTCGGGATCGAAGCGCAGGAAATGCTGCCAGAGCGTGTAGACGACGGGCGCCAAAGCCATTGGCGTGCCTGGATGACCTGAATTGGCTTGCTGTACCGCGTCAATTGACAGCGTGCGGACCGTGTTGACGCAGAGATCATCTATCGAATGTTGGTGCGGCGATGAGCCGCGTGTTGCAGGCGCGGCTCGCGGGGATGCGGCAAGAGACACATGCCGCTTTACGGGTCGCCCGGATGTCTTCGGGCTGCGGGCAGGCTTAGTTTTGGAAAGATCTCGATCCGTCATCGTCCGTATCCGCAATATCGAGACACCGTTCAGCCGCACCTCCAATCGCGCACCAGTGACAAATTTCTTCGAGATAGTCGGCCTGCTCTACGATCAACAGAAAGCGACCGCTTTGGGCGCACATGGCTCCGTGCGTTCGTTCAGGCTCAATCGGACTCGTAAAAATAGCTATCCTACGTAATGGGTTTGAGTGGCCGTCGGTTCACACCTAAGTGAGAAACGTCGCCTCCATACTTTGGTTTCACGTCGACGGGCGAAATCGACGCCGAGGGTCGACCGCACAAGCTTCACTGCATCAACCCTCTGAGCGTGCATGACATCAGGGCTGTGTTGCCGCCCGCAGCTGTGCCATGGCGGCGGTGACGCTTTCGTGGTCATTGAAAATCGCCGATCCGGCAACTAACACGTCGGCTTCGGCCGCAACTGCGAGGGGGGCCGTCTTCGCATCGATCCCTCCGTCCACCTCAATATGACCCAGGTTTGACTTGATCGATCATCTGGCGCGCGCGCTTGATCTTCGGGAGCGTCATGTAAAGGAAGTGCTGGTGTCCGAATCCGGGGTTCACTGTCATGATCAGCACCTGGTCGAGGTCTTGAATGATTTCCTCCAAAACGGCTGCTGGAGTCGCCGGGTTGACAGCCACACCGACCTGTTTTCCCAATGCCTTGATGCGTCGTACGGTGCGCGACAGATCGTTGTTGCCTTCCCAGTGGACCAGAAATGAATCGGTCCCGATCTGGGCAAATTCATCGATAAAGACATCGGGATTCACGATCATCAAGTGCGCCTCAAGCGGCAGGCACGTCACTCTTCGAAGCGAGTTGATGATTGGCGGTCCCATCGAAAGATTGGGCACGAAATGGCCGTCCAACACGTCCACGTGGATGCGGTCTGCTCCGGCGCGTTCGGCTTCTGCGACCTGATCGCCCAGATGGGCGAAATCAGCGGCGAGGATCGACGGAGCGAGCTTCACTGCCTCGGTCGTCACGTTGCGCCCTTCAGGTTCCGGTAGCGACGGATCAAGTTATTTGTCGAACTATCGTGGTCGAGCTTGGGGGCGATCTTGCTCTCCAGCTCGGGGATTATGCGCTGCGCTAATACCTTGCCGAGCTCGACACCCCACTGATCGAAGGAATCAATGTTCCAGATCGCGCCCTGGGTGAACACGCTGTGCTCGTAGAGTGCGATCAGCTTTCCCAGCGCTGCCGGGGTTAGCCGGTCGATTAAAATGATGTTGGACGGTCGATTGCCTGCGAACACGCGGTGCGGAACAAGCCAATCCGGCGTGCCCTCGGCCTCGACTTGCTCGCGCGTTTTGCCAAAGGCGAGCGCTTCGGTCTGAGCAAAAACGTTCGCCAGCAGCATATCGTGATGCCGGCCGAGCGGATTGAGAGCCTGCACGAATGCGATGAAGTCACACGGAATGAGCCGAGTGCCCTGATGGATCAATTGATAGAACGAATGCTGGCCGTTGGTTCCGGGCTCGCCCCAATAGACCGGGCCGGTCTGCGTCTCGACTGGCGTCCCATCGAGCGTTACGTGCTTGCCGTTGCTCTCCATGGTCAACTGCTGGAGATAGGCGGGGAAACGCTTGAGGTACTGGTCGTAGGGCAGCACCGCGACGGTCTGCGCGCCGAAGAAGTTGTTGTACCAGACGGCGAGAAGGCCCATCAGGACCGGCAGGTTGCAACTAAACGGCGCGGTCCGGAAATGCTCATCGATCGCTCGGAAGCCAGCCAACATCTCGCTGAAATGATCCGGGCCGATGGCGAGCATGGTCGATAGGCCGATCGCCGAGCCCATCGAGTAGCGGCCGCCGACCCAATCCCAAAACTCGAACATGTTGGCGGTGTCTATGCCGAACTCCGCGACTTTTTCGCCATTCGTCGAGACCGCAACGAAATGCCTGGCGACGGCCTTGGCATCGCCGCCAAGTCCCTGGAGCGACCAGTCGCGCGCGCTTTGTGCATTGGTCATCGTCTCAAGCGTTGTGAAGGTCTTCGAGGAGACGATGAACAGCGTCTGCGCCGGATCGAGATCGCGGGTCGCCTCGACGAAATCCGTGCCATCGACATTTGAGACAAAGCGAAACGTCATCGCGCGGTTGCCGTAGTGCTTTAGCGCCTCGTATGCCATCACCGGCCCGAGATCAGAGCCACCAATGCCGATATTGACGACATTGCGG
>WNGJ01007864.1_pt1 | contig 11357 bp, 11 predicted proteins | sample 5400611 | NCBI WGS metagenome assembly WNGJ01 (sample SAMN13153375, study PRJNA577476) | soil metagenome | isolation source: 40 cm soil or saprolite under Garry oak tree replicate 1 | place: USA:California | collected 2016-06-15 | reverse complement strand
GCGCCGGTGAACGCGCCCTTCTCGGCGCCGAAGAGCGTCGACTCGAGCAGCGGGCCGGGGAGCGCCGCGCAGTTGAGCGCCAGAAAAGGCTGGCGCGCCCGGTCGCTGCGCGCGTGGATGGCGCGCGCGACCAACTCCTTGCCCGTGCCCGACTCGCCCACCACCAGCACGGACGCGTTCACCCGCGCCGCGCGATCGATGAAGGTGAACACCGCCTCCATCCCGCGGGTGGAGCCGATGATCAGCGGATCGGTGGTGCGCTGCAGCTTGCTCTCGCCATCCGTCATGATGGCGAAGAGGTCCGGCGAGAGTTGCAGCCCGATCCAGTGGCCGCGCGCCTCGTCACGCAGGAACGTCCGCTGGAACCGTTCCACGCGGATGTCGAATGGTTTCCCCTCTTCGAGCAGCTTCCGCATCGCCTCCGCCAGGCCGTGTCGCTCGATCACCGCGGCGAAGAGCTGATCGACGCGCTGGCCGATGAACTTCGAGTGACCGATCCCCGAGTTCACCTCCTGCTGCTTGTTCACCTCGACGATGGTCATCGATCGATTGAAGACGATGACGCCGAAGGGGCAGCGGTCGAGGAAGGCGAGCGCCGCGTGTTGCACCAATGCATCGCGTTTGCTTTCCTGCATCACGGCCAACTCCTTGACGGCAAAGCAAGGTCTATCGGTTGTGACGCATTTGCGCAATGAGGCCCCCGTCCGCGCCGGGCCGACGCCCGATGAATCGCGGGTTGGAACGGGACTTGCTCCTGGGCCGCGGCGTGATGCCAAGGGAGGCAACGAACATGATGGAGGCAGTCCAGGCGCCGGCCGTCGTCCGGCGGAGCGCGCTCGAGACCTCGGTGAAGGTCGACGAGCTGAGCGGCAGCATCGGCGCGCAGCTCTTGAACGTGAACCTCGGCGACGCCTCGCGCGACGCGGACCTCGCCGCGGAGATCCACGCCCTGCTGCTCAAGTACAAGGTGCTGTTCCTGCGCGACCAGCAGATCACGCGGCAGGAGCACGTCGCCTTCGCCGCCCGTTTCGGCAAGCTCGAGGACCACCCCATGGCGCCGACCCACCCGGACGCGCCGGGCCTCGTGCAGATCTACAAGACGCCCGACAAGCCCCTCGATCGCTACGAGAACGCCTGGCACTGCGACGGCACCTGGCGTGAGATGCCCGCGATGGGGTGCGTGCTGCGCTGCGTGGAATGCCCGCCGACCGGCGGCGACACCATGTGGGCCAACATGGCGCTCGCCTACGAGAGGCTCCCCGAGCAGGTGAAGACGCTGATCGCCAGCCTGCGCGCGAACCACAGCTTCCATTCCTCCTTCGGCGCGGCGATGCCGATGGAGAAGCGGCTGGCGCTCAAGGACCAGTACCCCGACGCCGAGCATCCCGTCGTCCGCACCCATCCCGAGACGTTCGAGAAGGTGCTGTTCGTCAACGCGTTCACCACGCACTTCACCAACTTCCACACACCGGCCAACGTCCGCTACGGCCAGGACGCGAACCCCGGAGCAAGCGACCTGCTGCGGTACCTGGTCAGCCAGGCGTTCATCCCGGAGTACCAGGTGCGCTGGCGCTGGAAGCCGGACAGCGTGGCGATCTGGGACAATCGCTCGACGCAGCACTACGCAGTGATGGATTACGCGCCCTGCCACCGGAAGATGGAACGCGCGGGCATCGTCGGCGACAAGCCGTTCTGAACCACCTTTTCCAATCAAGGAGCACGAAATGAATTTCATCGATGGATCCCTCTGGCCTGAAAACCAGCAGAAGCTCGTGATCACCGCCGCGCCGTACGGCCCGGAGTGGCTGCCCTCCGACTTTCCGGAGGACCTTCCGGTGACGATGGAGGAGCACATCCAGAAGGCGGTCGACTGCTACAACGCCGGCGCGACCGTGCTGCACATCCACGTGCGCGAAGAGGACGGCAAGGGCTCCAAGCGGCTCTCCCGCTTCAACGAGCTGCTCGCCGGTATCCGCGCGCGGGTTCCCGAGCTGATCCTGCAGGTGGGCGGCTCGATCTCCTTCTCGCCGGAGGGCGAGGGCGATGCCGCCAAGTGGCTCTCGGACGACACGCGCCACAAGCTCGCCGAGCTGCAGCCCGCGCCCGACCAGGTCACCGTCGCCGTCAGCACCGTGCAGATGAACATCGTCGAGCAGATGTGCCCGGCCGACTACAAGGACACCTCATTCGAAAACCCCGCCATCTATCGCGCCTATCAGGAGATGATCGTGCCCGCGGGTCCCGAATGGGTCGAAGAGCACATCCGCCGCCTCTCGGCGCGCGGGATCCAGAGCCACTTCCAGCTGTGCAACATCACGCATCTGGAGACGCTCGAGCGCATGATGCGGCGGGGCGCGGCCAACGTTCCGCTGATCGTCACCTGGGTGGCGATCGGCGGCGGCTTCGACGCGCCGAACCTCTACAGCCTCGCCAATTTCGTCCGCGCCTGTCCGGACGGCTCGGTGCTGACGCTGGAGAGCTCGATGCTCAACGTCCTGCCGCTCAACATGATGGCCATCGCCATGGGCCTGCACGTGCGCTGCGGCAACGAGGACAACCTCTGGACGCAGCGCCGCGACCGCAAGATGCGCAGCGTCGAGCAGATCGAGCAGCTGGTGCGCATCTCCCGCGAGTTCGGCCGCGAGATCGCGAGCTGCGCGGAGGCGCGCGCCATCTACAAGATCGGCACTTTCTATAAGAGCGCCGACGAGACCCTGGCCGCGAACGGCTTCGCCCCGAACCGGAAGGCCGCCAAAGTCGGCCTCGTCCAGGCGGCCTGACCGCGAGGAGATCCGATGGCAACCGCAGTCCGCTTTCACGAAACGGGAGGGCCCGAGGTCTTGCGCCTCGAGGACGTCGAGGTCGGCGACCCCGGCCCGGGACAGGTCCGGCTGCGCCACGTCGCCGTCGGGTTGAACTTCGCCGACACGTACTTCCGCAACGGCACGTATCGCATTCCGCTGCCGGCGGGCATGGGCGTGGAGGCCGCTGGCATCGTCGAGGCGGTCGGTCCGGGCGTGAGCGAGGTCGAAGTCGGCGACGAGGTCACCTACACCGGCTTTCTCAACACGCTGGGCGCGTATAGCACCGAACGGCTGATCCCGGCGGCGCCGCTGGTCAAGCTGCCGGAGGGGATCGGCTGCGCGACGGCGGCTGCGATGACGATGCGCGGCCTCACCGCGGCCTACCTGCTCCGCCGCATCCACCCCTTCAAGGCAGGCGACACGATCCTCTTGCACGCCGCCGCCGGCGGGGTCGGCCTCATCGTCAGCCAGTGGGCGAAGCTCCTCGGACTGACCGTGATCGGAACCGTCTCCACCGCGGAGAAGGCCGGGCTCGCCCGCGCCCATGGCTGCGACCACGTCATCGATTACAACCGGGAAGACGTGGCGAAGCGGGTGCGTGAGCTGACCGGCGGCGCCGGCGTTCCGGTGGTGTTCGACGGGGTTGGGAAGAGCACCTTCGCCTCGTCGCTCGACTCGCTGAGGCGTCGCGGCCTGATGGTCTGCTTCGGCACGGCCTCGGGCACGATCCCGCCGTTCGATCCTCAGATCCTTGCCGTGAAAGGCTCGCTCTTCCTCACGAGGCCGGCGCTCGCCGACTACATCGCGGATCCGGCCGAGAAGGCCGCGCTCGCCGCGGAAGTGTTCGGGCACGTGGCGGCGGGCCGCATCCGGATCGAGATCAACCAGCGATATGCGCTGCAGGACGCGGCGCAGGCGCACCGCGATCTGGAGTCGCGCAAGACGACCGGATCGTCGGTGTTCGTGATCTGAGCGCACAGGACACGGGAGAGAAGATGAAGCCATCGGTGTTGATCGTCCCCGGCCTGCGCGACCACGTCGTGGACCACTGGCAGACCATCCTGGCGCGGAAGATCGCCAACTCGGTGACGGTGCCTCCGCTCGAGCACGACAAGCTCTCGTGCGCGGCGCGGGTCGCGGCGCTGGACGCTGCCCTGGCGAAGATCAGCGGCCCGGTGGTGCTGGTGGCCCACAGCGCCGGGGTGATGATCACCGTGCATTGGGCGGCGCAGAACCATGCGCGCCCGATCCAGGGAGCGCTGCTCGCCGCGCCCGCCGATCTCGGGACTCCGCTGCCAAAGGGGTATCCGGCTTCGGAAGCGCTGCGCGACAACGGCTGGTTGCCGGTTCCGCGGCGGAAGCTCCCTTTTCCGGCGATCGTCGCGGCGAGCACCAACGATCCGCTCGCCCGGTTCGGGCGCGTGGAGGCCTTCTCCCGAGACTGGGGCGCGCGCCTCGTCGACCTGGGCGCGGTCGGTCACCTCAATCCGGCGTCCGGATTCGGCGAGTGGAAAGGAGCGCTGACGCTCCTTCAAGAGTTGTCGGGAGCGTGATGGCGACCACGCTCCCCGACCTTCTGCTCGCCGCCGCCCGCGAGGACCCCGGACGGCCATTCCTCCTCTTCGAGGACAGGACGCTCTCGCGGGGCGAAGTGGCGGACGCCGTCCTGCGCGCCGCCGGCTGGTTCGGCCGGGCTGGCTTCGCCCCCGGAGATCGAATCGCGATCATGCTGCAGAACGAACCCGAGTTCGTGATCGCCTGGCTCGCGGCGAACCTGGCCGGCGCGGTGGTCGTGCCGATCGACCCCAAGCTGCGGGGCGAAGAGCTCGCGGAACGGCTCGCCGAGACGCACCCCCAGGCCTTGATCGCCCGGCCGCCGGCGCTCTCGGCCCTCCTTGCGCTGCGAGACCGGTGCCCGGTGCTGCAGCTGATCATCGCCGACCACGCGCCGGAAGGCACCATTCCGTGGTCGGAGCTGCTCGAGGGCCCTCCCGCGCAACCCGCCGCGGGCGTGCCCGATGCCCCGATGGAGATCATCTACACCGCCGGGGCCACCGCGCGCGCCCGCGGCGTGGTCTGGCGCCACGACTTCCTTCCGGCGTCCGGTCTCGGGCTGGCGCAGTTGCTCGGCCTCTGCAGCAGCGATCGCCTGATGATCGTGCTGCCGCTCTTCGCCGCCAACGCCCAGCTCTCCGTCGCGATGGCGTTGGCGAGCGGCGCGTCGATCCTGCTCGAGCGCGGCTTCGTCGCGGCCCGCTTCTGGAACAGCGCGCGCAAGGGCGGCGCGACCCAGGTGAACCTGTCGGGGGTCCTCCTCTCGGAGCTGCATGCGAGGCCGCAGCGCCGGGCCGACATCGGCCACGGCCTCGGCCTCGTGCTCAGCGTCGGCATGCCCGAGGATCTGCACGAGGCGTTCGAGAACCGCTTCGGCGTGTGTGTGGTCGAGGCGTTCGGATTGACGGAGGGCGGCTTTGTCACCGTCAACCCGGTCGAGCGCGGCCGGCGCAAGCTCGGCACGGTCGGCTTGCCGGTTCCCTGGTGCGAGACGGCAGTGCTCGACGAACGGATGCGCCGTCTGGGTCCGGGAGCGATCGGGGAGATCTGCGTCCGGTCCGGGACAGGCTGGATGCGCTCGGGGGATCTGGGCAGGAGCGACGAGGAGGGCTTCCTCACCCTGGTCGACCGGCGGGAAGACGTCCTCCAGCGGGCGGGAAGGACGTTCTCGACCCGGCCGATCGAGCGCGCCCTGCGCCTCCACCCCGCGGTGGTCGACGCCGCGGTGATCGCGCTTCCGAACGGCCGGCGCGACGAACCGCTCGCCGTGGTGGTCCTCCGTGCGCCGGTGAGCTTCGAGGAGCTCACGCGCTTCTGCCGTGAGTGGCTGGAGGGGCATCCGCTCCCGTCCTGCTTCAAGGTCGTGGAGCAGATCCCCAAGACGCCGTCGGGGCGGAACCGCAAGGGCGAGCTGCGGGCCCTCCCGGGGCTGTTCGAGCACCTCTACCGTGTCGCATGAACCAGGAGCAAATCTGATCAATTCAAGCGATGTTCGTTTGACCGCAATCGGGTTCGCGGCTGGTGACCAGCGCGTGCGGCGCGGCTGGAGAGCGGCGCTCGTCGTCTTCGCGGGCCTCGCCACGCTCCTGCCCTTCATACCCGCAGCAGCCGCGCTGGCCGCCGGCGTGGTGTTGGCGATGTGCTTCGGGAACCCACTCGTCGCGCGCACGCGGGCGCTGTCACGCTGGCTGCTCCCTGCGGCGGTGGTCGGCCTGGGGGGCGCGATGGACCTGCCCGCGGTGCTGCGCGTCGGAGCCCGCGGGATCGGGTACACCGTCTTCGGGATCGCCATCACCATCGCGCTCGGCTGCTTGCTCTCGCGGGCGCTGTCGGTGGGCCGAAGGACTGGTCTGCTCATCACGGTGGGCACCGCCATCTGCGGCGGGAGCGCCATCGCCGCAGCCGCCCCGGTGCTGGCGGCGAACGAAGAGGAGATCTCCGTCTCGCTCGGAACCGTCTTCCTCCTGAACTCCGCGGCGCTCCTCGTCTTCCCGGCGATCGGCCATTCCCTTGCCCTCGGCCAGAAGCCGTTCGGACTGTGGGCCGCGCTCGCCATCCACGACACCAGCTCGGTGGTGGGGGCTTCCCTCCAATACGGCCAGCAGGCGCTGGAGATCGCGACCACCGTGAAGCTGGCCCGGGCGCTGTGGATCGTGCCGGTGACCCTGATGATGGGCGTCGCTTTCCGGAACCCGGCCGCGGAAGGCGCTCCGCGCGGCGGCCGCCGCCCCTGGTTCATTCTCGGATTCCTCGCCGTCGCTGCGGCCACGAGCTTCATCCCGCCGCTCCGCGCCCCTGGCCTGGTCGTCGCCGCCGTCGCGCGCCGTGCGCTGGTGCTGACGCTCTTCCTCATCGGTCTGGGACTCTCGCGCGAGACGCTGCGCGCGGTGGGCCTGCGGCCGCTGCTCCTCGGGGTCCTGCTCTGGGTTGCAGCAGGCACCGGAACGCTCTTGGCGATTCTCGCCGGGCTGATCGCCGTCTGACTCGCGCAACACGTTCCAGATATGGGTGGTACCTGTCGGCGGCTTGGAACTACACATAGTTGGATACTCCACTGGGGTAGTGTATATGGCCGAACGGCCTGCGAGGTGTCCCAGGGATGGCTCACACGCAAAGAGACAAGAAGAAGCTTCTCGATCGCATTCGCCGGATTCGTGGGCAGGTGAACGCGGTGGAGAAGGCCGTCGAAGAGGAACGCGAGTGTTCCGCGGTTCTGCAGACGCTCGCCGCGTGCCGGGGAGCGATCAACGGGCTTCTGGCCGAAATCATCGAGGGCCACGTGGAGCACCACCTGGCGGATCCGAAGGGGCGGGTGCGTCGCGACGCGACGCAGGAGCTGGTCGACGTGGTGCGCGCATACTTCAAGTGATCGATGACCGACGCGACGCCACAGGGAACCGCTCCCGCGCGCGCCATTGGCGAGGAGCATTCGGTCAAGCAGACTGACCTCGTGCGCATCGCCCTGGTCGGGCTGGCGGTCGCGGCGACCTGGAAGGCCATCTTCCGAAAGGCTGCCGCGCACGGCATCGCGCCGCGGGTGCCTGCCGATTCGAGTACAGGCCGGGCATGGGCATCGTGGCGGCAGATGGCGGGCGCGAGCTCCGGGGTGGAGAGCGATGTCGCCGACCCTCCGCCCGGACAATCCGACGTCCATCAGCGTCAAAAGGGCGCGCATCCCGCCGATGGCGAGACCATCCGACAGACGCAGATCCAAGAGACGCACGGGGAATCGCGGAAGAAGGCGGAAGGGCGCTTCGAGTAGGTGGTTGGCCAGCGCGGCGGAGCGAACCACACTCCGCCGCGCGAGCCGGTTGGAGCAGGCACATTCTTGTGCACACGAGCGGGCAGCCCCACCGCCACCAGCGCCTCGCGCAGTCTCGCGTCGTCCGGGCGAAGGGGCGACACTAGAGCGCGGCATCCCACAAGGTGTGCAACATGTGCGCGAAGCCTTCGAGGCAGGTTGATGTGCACGTCCCCCGGAGCGAGCCGCTGCGGACCATCGAGTGACAAGTGCGCGAACATCGCGGTGAGCAAGCCGGCTTTCGCAGGTCCGAGGCGGGCCGCTGCGCCGGGTGAGTTCCCGGCGCTTCGCGGCCCTCGTGTCGCAGCCGCAGCGCCGTTCCGCACGAATTTCGTCCGCGGGCACGCGGTCCGGCGGATTGACTCCCACCCGTCGCCTTCGCGTATTGAATTTTTAACGCGAACTTAAAACGGAGGAGCCGCTTTGACCGCTTTGCGCCGATTGACCGCCGCCCTCTTCCTCTGCGTCTGCGCCGCCTGCGCGACGACGCAGGTGCGCCGCATGGACGTCAACGAGGTGAAGGACGTGAGCGGCCGCTGGAACGACACCGACGCCCGCCTGGTTGCCGAGGAGATGATCCAGGACAGCATCTCGCGGCCCTGGCTCGCGAAGGCGACGCAGCGCAAGGGCGGCGCGCCCACCGTGGTCCTCCAGTCGGTGCGCAACAAGAGCATGGAGCACATCGACACCGGCGTGTTCGTCGAGGAGCTCCAGCGCGCCCTGATCAACTCCGGCAAGGTGGAGTTCGTGGCCAGCGTCTACGAGCGCGGCGACGTCCGCGCCGAGCGGGCCGATCAGGACCTCAACGCTTCCGAAGAGACCCGCAAGGATCACGGCCAGGAGGTCGGCGCCGACTACGGCCTCTCCGGCACCATCAGCTCCGTGCAGGACAGGGAAGGCGGCGAGTCGGTGGTGCTGTACCAGGTCAATCTGAAACTCGTCGACATCCGGACCAACCAGATCGTCTGGAACGGCCAGAAGAAGATCAAGAAGAACATCCAGCACGCGGCAGCGAGCCTGTAGCCGCGGCTCGAGGGGGAAACGGACATGGCAGGAACGAGGATGTGGTGGGCAGCGTGCGCTGCCCTGCTGGCAGTGGCTTGCGCCGGCCCGTCGGCGGAGCACAAGGTCTCGCTGAACGCGCGCATCGCTTCGCGCGATTGGGCGGGCGCGGTCGGCCAGCTGGAGACGTCGAAGGAAAGCGAGTACGCGGCACGCGACGAGGTGCTCTACTGGCTCGACGTCGCGGCGGTGCTCCACGACGCCGGGAACTGGCGCGAGAGCGACAAGGCGCTCGATCAGGCGGAGCAGCGCCTCGAGGCGCTCTACACCCAGAGCATCAGCAAGGGCGCCGCCACCTTCTTCATCAACGACACCACCGACGACTACCGCGGCGAGCCGCACGAGCGCTCGCTGCTGCACATCCTGCGCGCGCTCAACTACGCGTACGCGGGCGAGACGGACGAAGCGGTGGTCGAGTCGCGCAAGGTCAGCTCCTTCCTCACCGAGCTGAGCAGCACCGTCGGGAGCAAGTACGCGTACCGGGACGACGCGTTCGCGCAGTACCTGAGCGCGCTCTTGTTCGAGGACGCCGGGCACCCGGACGACGCGCGCATCTCGTACCAGGCCGCGCACGCCGCCTACCAGGCGTACGCTTCGACGTACGGGACGCGCGAGCCCGCCTGGAAGTTCCCGCCCATGAGGCAAGACGAAGGCGAGATCGTGTTCCTCCATTACGCGGGCGTCGCGCCCCGGCGGTCCTCGCAGACCGTCCAGGTCGCCTGGAACGATGCCGTCGCAGCCATCCGCGCCGACGGAAGCGACGACGACGACAGCAAGAAGGCGCAGAACGCCATCGTCGCCGGCCTGAGCGCCAACGCAATCACGGTCGCCTTCCCCCAACAGGTCCAGGACCCGTTCCTCATCCAGGGCTCGGAGATCGAGGTGGCGGGAAGTCTCGCGCCCACCGTGCTCGTGGAAGACATCTCCGCCATCGCGGCGAAGGCCCTCGACGACCGCATGGGCATCATCCGCTCGCGGGCGATCGCGCGCGCCACCATCAAGTACGTGCTCGCGAAGATCGCCGAGGACGAGACCACCAAGCATGCGGGACAGGGGTGGGGATTCCTCACCGGCGTGGTCGCCCGGGCCGCGAGCGCCGCGACCGAAGTGGCCGACACCCGCTGCTGGAACACGCTGCCCGCGCAGATCCGCATGGCGCGCGTCCGCGTTCCCGCCGGCACCCAGGTGGTGGGCGTGCGCTACACCAACGCCGCCGGCCAGTTCACCAACGCGGAGAAGGTGACGGTCCAGGTCGCTGCCGGCCGCCGCACTTACGTCCATGTCCGCACCGCGATGTGACGGAGGCCCCGTGCCGCGCTTCGTCTTCATCCTCTTGATGGCCGCCTGCGCCGCCGCGCGCGCCGCGGAGCGCAAGCCGGACTGGATCGACCGCGAAAGCGGCCGGTGGCCGCGCGAGATGTACGTCACCGGCGTGGGAAGCGCCGACGAGCGTGCGGTCGCGGAGGATCGCGCCCGCGCCGACCTGGCCCGCGTCTTCACCTCCCACGTCTCGTCGGCGCTGAACGCGACCGCGTCCGAGGACGACGTCCGCACCGACCGCGGGGCCGCGCACACCGAGCGGATCACCGTGGTCGACGAGACGCGCTCGACCACCGACAAGGTGCTCGAAGGCGTGGAGATCGCCGAGGTCTGGCTAGACCCCGCCTCGCGCCAGACGTACGCGCTGGCGGTGCTCGATCGGCAGCAGGCCGCCGCGCGCATCGAGGCGAAGCTCGACGAGATGGCGCAGACGGCGAAGCCGCTGCGCGCGCGGCTCGGTGCGGCCGACAAGGTGCTCGGCCTCAACGCCGCGCTGCGCCTGTTGCGGCTGGAGCGCGATCGCCGCGCCGTGGAGAACGAGCTGCAGATCGTGCTTCCCTCGCGCGGGCGGAAGCCCTCGACGGAGGACGGAGCGCGCGAACTGCTCTCGCACGTCTCGGTGCGCGTGACGGTCGCGGGCGACGAGCAGGACGTGGTCCGCGGCGGCCTGGCCAAGGCTCTGGGCACGGTCGGGCTGTCGCTCGCCGCGACCGCGGAGCCGGACCTGGTGGGCGAGGCGAGCGTCGTCCGCGAGAGCCTCGGGCTGCGCGACGGCTGGTACTGGTCGCGCGCCAGCGTCGCGGTCGTGCTGAAGGATGCGGCGTCGTCGCGCACCCTGTTGCAGCTGACCGAGACCGCGCGCGACGCGTCCCGCGCCGAGGGCGAATCCGATCGCCGGGTGCTGGGAAAGGTCTCGGAGCGGTTGCGCAGCGCGGTCGCCGCGGCGCTGGTCGCGTCGGCCGGCGAATCGGTGGGATCGCCGTGAGGTTGCGCAGACTTCTGGGGGAAACATGACGATGAGACTGGTGGCGATGATGGCGTCGGTCGCGGTCGCGGGCGCGGCCTGGGCAGACGAGGTGGACGCGCCGGCGAGGTCCTCCGCGCGATCGCGCGGCAAGGCCATGGCGGCCGCGCGGAAGTCCGACAACGCGCCTGCGGCTCCGGCTCCGGCCGCCGCTCCGCTTCCTCCGCGGCCACCGATCGACTCGTTGCCGCCGCCGGTCCCCGAAGGCTTTGCTGCTCCAGCCGGGACCGCTGCGGTTCCCGCGCTGGCGGCGAGCGCGCGGCCGGCATCGGTGGCCGCTCCCGCCGTCGCG
>WNGJ01007862.1_pt1 | contig 11360 bp, 12 predicted proteins | sample 5400611 | NCBI WGS metagenome assembly WNGJ01 (sample SAMN13153375, study PRJNA577476) | soil metagenome | isolation source: 40 cm soil or saprolite under Garry oak tree replicate 1 | place: USA:California | collected 2016-06-15 | reverse complement strand
GGAAGTCGACCTAGTTACCGAAGAATTGAGAGCCAGAGGAACCAAGATTCTGTACGAAGATGATCATCCCTTCGCGGGAGGCAGAAATCATTACGCTGTGTTTTTTGAAGATCCTGATCGGATCAAGGTCGAGTTCGTAACCTCAGAAAGATGAGAGTTCTTGTGAGATAACAACGGCCACATCAATCTTAGCCGTCTAAATGACTTGGAAGGCTTTTTCGACCCTTTCACGTGGAAGGGAGAACATAGCCTGGACCCAAGGTGCGTACTTGCGGTCAATCGGCTTCTTTCTGGGGTCCGTTTGTGAGTCTCTCAATATCTCTGTGAACTTGGCCCATCGCAATTCGTAGGCGCTGTTTCTGTTCATAACCATAGGACCGCCGTGCTTCGCGGCCAGCACGGACAATAGTTCATTCTCACAATATCTCGGGTCCCGAGAATCTCTGGCAGAATACGAGACGGTGAGTATCTTTCGCCAGCTCTTGATCACAACCCCGAGGTCCTCCTTTGCACACCTTCTCGCGGCTTCGGAGAGACTTTCCACCTTTGAAGACTCATACTTTCTGGGATGAGTGTCGCCCGAGAGGCTCCAAACCTTGTCGAATATCCTGTGTCTCCTGTGCTGAACAAGGATTCTTCCTTCATCATCTAGACACGCGATGGTTATCCCTACATGCTTCTCCCCCAGAATGGGACCGTCACCGCCATCCCTCACCCTATGAGTCCACCATCTATCGCCATATCCGACTATCCTTCCGGACGCATTAACAAGTGGAATCTTGTATCGTTCCATGAACCGCAGGAACAGGTCTTTCGTCGATTGATGTATATATCGAACCTTGCCCTCGTTTCGACTGTTCTACTATGCCTATGATTGACGTTTACGCACCAGGAGACCTCTTCCCAGCCGGATCTGATGGTCAACTTGGCAAGGAGCTCACCATGGCCGTTCTCCGCGCCGAGGGCGTGGCCACCCCTGGTCCCTTCCACCTGAACAATACCGCCGCTTTCATCCACCGAATGGATCCACACGCAGTTCACACGGCAGCCACCGATTCCGCCCGCACCGTGCGCGTTCAGGTCATCACGCCCCCAGCTGCGTTGACCCGCGAAGGCCAGAAACAACTTGTCAAAGAGATCACCGAGATTATTACCAGGATTTCCGGCGACCCGACCCAGGCCACTCGCACCTGGGTGATACTCACCGAGGCAACAGAAGGCGGTTGGGGACTCTCAGGCACAGCCTTCGGACGCCAAGAGTTCGCGACACTCGCCGCCAAAGCGGCCGCGGCGCGCCAAGTAAGCGAACAACTAGCCTAGCTCTCTGCTAGAGAGAGCTCTTCGGTTCGGAAAGACTTACAGTCTCCTACTAGCCCAAGATACAGGTGGAGGAGTCTTCTCTGCCATTTGCTCGGCCGATCCTTCTCTTCGACAATGATTGTAGAATCTGCTCCCGATTCGCCCACATCGCTGAAAGAACCTCGAAAGGCTGGATCGATACCGTGGGCTTATTCACAAGGCGCGGAGTGAAAATCAAGTCTGACTTCTTCAGTCCAGGGGATCGTCCTGACGACAATTTCTGGCTCCTAGTCGGAGACGTCGGCTATGGAGGAAGAAGCGGTCTACTACCGCTGGCACGAGAGATTGTTAGAGGTCTAGTCATATGACCGAGAGAGAGGGAGAATCGTGCACCCGACCCAAGAACGCTGTAAGCAGAATACTCGGCACTCTTCGTCGGGGCCGGGTTGTTAGGCGAAAGCCACGAGGGGTCGCCGTTCAGCCATCTCAACAATAACCTTCTCCACCTTCATATGATGAATACGACGATGAACCGTCAACAACGCGAGACAATCCACACAGACATGAACAGTACGATGATCAGCCTCCAACACAACAACCTCATCCTCAGGCCGAACCTCAAACCTAAAACCACAAGTCACAGCCAAAACAGACGCGCCCCCGCCTTCTACTAGCGGACTCAACTAGCCCTTAAGCATTGAAGAATCATGATGTTAGACCTAGGGAACGCAATCCTCCAGTCTCAGAAGAGGTGACTTTGAAGACTCGGCTTTATGCCGTGTTAAGAGAATCCTTCTATTGATGAGGGACTTCTCACTTGCCTTGCTTTGCAGACTTGTACTTCTTCAGAAACGCCTCGATCTTCTCCTTTGACTCGTTGTCCCGGGTGTATATTCGATCTGCCTTGTATCGTGATTCCCAAATCTTCTTTATGATTGATGTCGGTTCTTCAATTATTGGCTTGATTCCTTCCTCAGTGCGGAGGTAGACTGTTCTGTCGGGTTCTCCCTCTAGGAATGTAACTCGGGGCTGTTCTTTGTAGAAAATCCACTCAGGCTCGACGCCAGTCTGCTTACTAAGCCACGAAGGCAACGTCTCTTTCGCAAGGTCCTCCATCATCTTCGTCGGAAGAGACTCTGTAAGCTGCAATCTCTGGTCTGCCATTTTCAGGCTGTCTCTCGACAACAGCTTCCTGACCAATTGACTTGCGACTGAGTTACCCAGCTTATTCGCCTTGAACACCTGCCAGACGTATGCGTCATCATAATCACCAAACCATCCTTCGTCCCCTTGAATTGATTCCTTTATTTTTGGAAGATCCTCGAGCGTACCATTTCGAATTAACGTGTCGGCAATCCTATCTAACATCAGTTCGAAAGCTACCACCGATTTGTGATGGTATACCGATTGAAACATGTGGTATCGGCCTAATAAGAAATCCTCGATTGCTTGCTGTCCTTTCTTCGTAACGACGAGCGTGGTCGGTTCTTCAGAGCTGTCTGGTTCTAGGCAGCTAAGAAGCCTGTTCACGTCGAACGCGCCATATGCAACCCCAGTGTGAACGCTGTCCCGCTGAAGATAGTCAATCTTGTCAACGTCCAAACTTGAGGATGTAAGATATTGGAAGAGAGGTGGTTCTCGGAAGTTTCCCTCTAGTATAGCAACAATGTTATCGAGCTTACAAATTTTGCCTACTGAGTCTCCAAGCGATGTTTTCCTCAGAAGGAAGACGCCTAACTGTTCGTGCTTGGCAGGGTCTCCGGCAATATTCCTCATGGTTCCCTCTAGAACGTGTGAGAACGGGTAATGACCGACGTCGTGTAACAGAGCAGCGAGCCTAAGCTCCGAAACATCATCATCCTCGAGGATTTCATCGTCAACCAATGACATAGCGATCTTAGTCATCACGTGGAGGGAACCGATACTGTGCGAGAATCTACTGTGAGTGGCGCCAGGGTATACGAAATCTGCAAGACCTAGATGGGCCACTCTTCGAAGTCTTTGAAATATCGGTGAGTCTATGAGTAGTCGTTCTTCTTCCGTTATGTCGATGTACCCGTGAACATTATCGTAGATTTTCTTTGAGAACTCGAGTCTTCTTCTAACTGTCTCTACCTTATGGCTAGCTACCTCAGGACTAGCCGACATAGTTGATTTCGCTACTTCAGGAGCCCAACTTTTTGAAGAATTGCGTATGATTCCTCAATTTGTGATTTCGAAAATCGATTTCCTTTCAATCTGACGATATAGTCTATACCCTCGTCCTCTGTCTTGGGTCTGGGATAGCTGTGTTGCATGACGTAATGTACCGACGAAAGTATTTCCAGCCAGCGAGATTCCTCTTTAGTTGTCGACGATTTGTTTTTGACGATGTCCATCAATTTCTGGAATTTCTCCGTTACATCTCGAGCTATTGGTTCGGCTCTTGTTAGAAAATGCCTCACCTGTACGCCTAGCAAGGAGTAAGCATCATCCGCCAATGTGGGGGAATATGGTCCCTTCAGATACCAACTAAAGTGGTATCCTAAGTCTGCACCGGACTCTTGCAATAGGTAGATGGCCTTTTGCACTTCGAGTCGTTTGTCGAAATCATGCTGGAAACCCTTCATGAAATGGTCGAGATCAAATGCAGACAGGTAACTTGCCAGATTTTGCTTGCTCACAGCCACTGTGCCTCGATGTGTCGGTTTCGAGTGCGAAGTTAAGGATTATTGATGGGTAAGTGATGAAGAGGTAAGTGAAGATAGTCGCGAGCTAATCGGGCAGTCCGCGGACTATTGGCACTATAAGCTGGGTTGGCGTGGTAAATCGAGAGGAGGGGTCTCGTGCAAGGACGTGACGTATTCCGGGTTCTAAGACAGATCGGAGCAACCTATCTTTACCACGCAAATTCGGTGACCACCAGTTGCACGTTTCTGGAAGAAGGTGGTTTGCTGTCTCGGGGATTTGTCGAGGATCACGGCCTCAAACAGACAACACAACTATCGGATAAGAGCGATAAGAAAAATGGCGTTTGGCACCGCATCTTTCTCGATCATGTCGATATACATGACCGAGCACGCGAAAAAAATCAGTATGGACCCGTTCTGTTCAAATTTGACCTCAATATTCTTCTCAGATTACCCGCAGGCACCGAGATCCTCGTGACCAAAAATAACCCCGTCTACTGGGACGACCGAGACCTCGATAGCGAGCGATGGTTTCACAGTAAGGATGAGCTTGCGAGAAACATCAATTTCGGTGATTTCGCCAAGATGCTCGTCATTAAGACACCATTCGAAAGGCTCGACTTCCCAAACCGGCGGGCACTAATCATCCTTGATGATCCGCAAAGAAAACTATCGTCTGGCGAAAAAGCTTACACTCACGCTAAGAACCGACTGAAGGCAACGGCTAGCCCGGTCGACGCATCTATAGAACGCCGTGATTGTCGAACGGGTTGCAGTTGTGCAAAAGAATACGACGAAGATACCCACGAAGAACTTGACAAGTATTTCATATAGTCTCCGGTTCTTGAAACTCCAAAGGTGCTCGAATCCTTAGCCTAACCTCGGGAGGTTAATAACGCGACTCCCGCGCCAACCAAAGATCACTTTCCTATTTCTGGACCTAGCCATTCCGGAGCCTCGGACAATGAATGAGATAAGTCACATCATTCGACTCTACTTCTCTTCGGGCTCTTCTATCAACTTGTGTCTCTCAAGTATCGCCAAACTGTATCTCCTGTCGGGAATTATTGACACGAGATCCCAAAGAGTACCTCCCTTCCAGACAGACAGGATCTCTTCGATCTCTTGTTCGGGAACCCCTGCCATCCTTAGCTCTTCTCTTACGTCCAGAGGTTTCCGCTTTCCGGTGGCGTCAACGATCTCAACGGCACGGCCTTCTAGGCTTCGCAGGTAATCCAGTCGTTTCTTCAGATTATCCTTCCAGCCGGGAGTGTGGTAGATCCGGTACACCCATGAGGTCTCTCCACTTGATGACTCAGTGTATGGTGTTACTGGATAGAAGTGGACCCCGTTAATCCGGAACCATATGCGAAATGCTTGGCCGTATTTCTTCAGGGGAGCGCGGATTCCTATGTCAATCTCGTCTTTCCCTATCTTCTTTTTGTAGTGAACCACGAGCGTCTCAACCCACATCTCGCGGGACTCGACATATCCGGCCAAGGCTCTTCTTGTCACGTCATAGAAGAGCTTCTCATCCGCTACTGTAAATCTCGTTCCACGAGCCGGAGCTTCTCCAGAAGGTGTTACTTGCGTCGTACCCCTGGGGCGTGAAATACTTCGAACCTCTAAGACCCCGGAAGGATACAGGATCGCATTGAAAATTTCAGCTCGTTGTAATTGAATGTAGAATCCATCAATCTTAGACTCCACCTCGCGGACAATAAGTTTCCACTGACTGAGCCACGCCTCTTTTTGGAGTCCCTTTAGACGATCCAAGATAGCACGCCAAGAAATGTCAGTTGGTTCTAACAGATTCCTTATCGCTATGCTTCCAAAAACAGCAATCCAATCTCGGTCGAACGCGTCGATCGTCCCACGGAGATAATTTTCTCGCTTCACGTCTCTGTAACTCAGCACCCCGTCCTCGGGGCATCGGAAGTCGCCGCTTTCAAGGGCTTGCACTTCTCGACCACATCCTCGGCAGATTCTGTGTGTCCGGAGCCGGGCGGACTTGATTCGACCCTCGAATCGAACAATTTTCTCTTGCCGAACTTCGTTCGACGTCCCGAAACCACTTTCTTAATGAGATCTCAGCCATTAGACTTATAAAGTGTTGAGCCGATACGTTGAGCATATATGTTGAGCAGGTTAAAGTCACAGTCCATTGAACATTCCAGTGGGAGAACGATGTGACCTCGATCATTGTACCCGAAATGCTTCCCGAGGAAAAAATCGAGTCTATGCGACCGCGGGAGAAGCAGAAATACATTGAACACATTATTCTCGAGATCTTGAGTCGGAATCCCCGCGGAGTTACGATCGCAGAACTCCAATCCAAGACTCCCTTCTCTCGAAACACGTTCATGGAACACTTTAGCAGACTGGTCGCCACAAGGCAAGCATCGCGATTATCAAGAGGAAAAGTCTCGATTTACTACAGAAATGGAAGCGTGCGTCAAGCTGTCGATGTTAGAGACTCAACGAACCCTGATCACCTGTACACATTCATGCAACTAGAGAATGAAGACGGAAAGTTTCTCTATTTGCAGGAAAAAGAAGTCGACGAGTTCCGCTCGGTAAAGGTGAGAGGTGGGATAATGATCAATGCGGAAATGGCCCCAGATTTCTTGAATAAGCTGCGAGACTTTATTTTTCAAATAGGTCATGAATAAAATGACGACACATAGATTGGTCGTTCACGAAGAGCGCCGCGATAGGTTCGCGAGAACAGCGAAAGTAACTCTAAACAGATTTCCGCTTAGCACGCCTTACTACTTCACTTTGGTAAAGAGCCAAGATGAGTCCGACCTTCTCATGGATCTCACCGACCGATTTCCGGGCGAACATTTCGGGGGAGCAGTAGTTCGTCTTTTCGATTCTCACAAAATCATTGGGAACAGATTCAAGAATAGGCAACAGAAGAGGCTCGATTTGCCAACGAGGCTAGCAGAAGAATCGTTTCTTAGATACATAGACCGACACCCAATAATTGTCGATCCCTCTACCGATGACGCTTATTACCTGGCTGAAATGCGCAAATGGAAAAATGATAGCCTGATACATCCCACCATTCGAGATTTTGCAAAACTAATCCTGGACAATAGAAAGCGGCAGAACCCCGATAAGTGGAGGAAGGGGCATTATTGGACACTATGGAACTTCGAGCTCGCAAAGAATCCGGCGAAGTCCAATGACTTGATCGTCAAAACGTTTGATGCCGAACTACATTATGGATCATCGACACTTCTAGTTCCGGGTCCACTAATCGACGATGTGACGGGTCTCCAAACGGCGATTGAGTTCAACGAGACAGGCGAAGCCAATGCCGTAGGAAAGGATGCCGACTTCGGGAACTACTTCATTCTCACAGCCAATGCAATCCTCGACAGAGAAGTGAGAGAGTCTTTGTCGGAGTTTATTGCCGGAAGCAAAGTTCGACTGAACTTTCTCAAGTTCAAATTCCTTAACCTGAGAAATGCCAGCATGGACATGTTAGAAGCGTATGCTGATTTCTATTCCCGACTAGCTGAGATCCGTGAAGGCAGACCCGATACCGTCCTTGGAGTCTTTGAAAACGACTGCCAAGCATTCGTGTCCGCTACGGTGTGTTTCGACTTCGTTTCGACATCGATGACGGGCTATGATCGATATCCACGTGGTCGAGCTAAGGAAGGATACGGAGGAATTTTTAGTGCACGCGACTTGGCGCACATGAAGTTTGCCAAATACAAGGAAGCTTACGTAAACAATGGTGAAAAGCCACTCTGCGAGCACGTCGTTTGTCGAAACATTGACCCAAGAACCGTGTCAAAGGCTGCCTGGTATGGGACTAGAAGACAGGACTACGTCCTTTGCATGGAAGACCTGATGACAAAAGTTGTCAATTATGTCTGGGACGGCAATATCGAACAAACAAAGCAAGACGTGACGAATTCATACATGAGCCCCTTGAAGAACATAATTCCCAGCAGATGGGGAGACTCATCAATTCCATTGCCGACACCTTAGCACAATCGTACCGACCATTCCTTTCGGGCTAGGAAATGACCTGGGTCTTAATGGCCAAGGTTAACATTTTATCAACAATTTCGGGCTCGTGTGTGGACTCCAAAGAAATCCGGGATGTCTCGCAAAATTGTCCTAGCTATCTAGCGTACTTGACCACGGAAACTAGCGGCTGAGATAACTCCAAAGATATCATCTTTTCCGAAAGCGGAATACATTGCCTGTGTCATACTCCCGAGAGGATAATTGGTTTTTTCTTGAATCATTAGTAGCTCCGACACAGCAAGCACAAACTCCACGTCGTATTCTCCAAACCCGTTCAACCCTTCGAACTGATCGACGTCCCCCGAAGTGAACACCTGGAATTTCGGGGGAAAATGGGTTACTGGTTGAATCTTTTGGAAAACTGAGAGCACGTGGTCCCTAAGCTTAAGGGTGAGGTCTTTGTTCCCGGCCCACTTCAGGTACAGGTCTACGATGAGATGAATGTGTTTTGGAGTTCTCTCTCGTTTCAAAGGCTCCGTATATTTTACAATGAAATCAAATAGAGAACGGTCTTTCTTTTGACCTTCATAAACAGAAATCTTGACACCTTTCCCTGTCCGATAAATGTCCATAGTTGGGGAACCGATTGGAGAGGCATGAGCGCACTGAGAGATAAGACGAACTCAAAGACTCGTATTACCACCATTTCTTGCTGTACTTGAGCGGAGTTGTCTTCTCGTCTTTCTTAGGCTTTCTGAAAATGTAGAGATGCTCGTGTCCTATTTTGTAGAAGTCGTACGTGTGCCCTCTCCATTTCTCGCGTGTGGTCATAGTGTTGTGCTGTAGCTTGATGATGTCCTCTTTGAGGATGAACCCGACGCTGAGAAATGCTTGCAGGACCCCAATAGAGATGGGTATGTAATGGCGACCCTTGCGGGTATCTCCAATCAGAACTGCGCAATAATGGTCCTCCTTTAGGACCCGATAGGATTCAGCGGCAACCTTCCGCATCGCCTCCAAGAAATCGGGTAGCTTCCTCATTCCAGAAAGGTCGCCCTGGACTCTCTTCTTGCTGTACGGGATTATCCAAGCGTAGGGAGGATGGGTCGCAACGAGGTCAATGCTTGCATCTTGGAGTTTGTTTAGGTCTCGTGCGTCTCCGACGTAGGCCCGGATTTCTGAACTAACACGGTGATCCAGTGGGCTGTAGTCGAAGTTCAGCCTGTCCAATGTTACCATTACAGAATCCCGGTTTACGTCAACCCCGATCCCGTTTCTATTCAGGAGCTTACATTCAACAAGCGTCGTCCCGCTCCCACACATCTGGTCAAGAACCGTCTCACCAGGTTTCGTATACCTCAGAATCAGGTTCCTTGGAATATACGGACTCCAATTACCACGATACTTGCCAGAATGGGTCGCCCAATCACCTCTGCTGGGAAAACTCCAGACCGTGAACTCTTCAGGCTTGTAATCTTTCGGAGGCGCGAACGTCTTAACTCGCCAGGGCTTTCCAATCTCCACCTTCACATTTTCAATTGTGACGAACTCTCTCTCAGAAACGAATTTTCGGAATTGGTCCCGGGTCACAAGTTCCATTTCGCTGAGTTCAGGAGCGCTAACTTGCTGCACGAGTGCCAAGTTTGTGCACTAATATTGAGACGTCACTTAAAGATGATTTCGGCGAGTGCCTCTGTTTCTATCGCAACTCATTCAGAATTTGCTCGTATAGTCGGTCTCGTTTCTTGTCCGAATAGTTCTCATAGTATAGTTCTAGAATCCTGTATCCCCTCTTCCGTAAGAGTGATCGCAACTCTTCGTCCTTCACCATCTGCTTTGTTCCGAGATGGACCCTGCCGTCGACAAACACGAGCAATGGTCTAGACTCTAGCGAGAAGTAGAAGTCGGCCGTTGTTACCGGAATTTCGACCTGTGTCTGGTACTGAATTCTATCGACTTGGAGTTTGAATGCGAGTTCCTGTTCCATCTGAGACGGGTTGGCGTGCAGGCGTTCGCGCCAGTCGCTCCGCTGACTCGACATCTGTTAGGTTGAGCTATCAATCGGTTATTGCTCAGACACGAGACCGAAAATAGGTAATAGTGAGTCCAAGTTGGGAAATGATGCCAGCCACTTAACGCAAATGTGGGACACGAGAGACCGGTGGTCAAGAATTCTCGCTTCTAGATGTCACTATTTCTCAAGGGGTCCTGCTTTACTTGTGGGTCTTGAGTACCTCTATTCAAGGGCCTGTTCTAAGTCGTTCGACAAAGCTCTTTATTCCGAAGCCTTCATTGAGTCCCGAAATCCGTTGGTGAAGTCCCGTTGAAGTTCGAAGATTTCCGACCGAGACTTATTGTGGGAGCCGCAATACTAACCATAATAGTCTCATCAATTCTGTATTACTTCATAGCCACCTACGGATTTTCCTCCGAAACGGAAGCGGCCTCGTCTTCAATCATTCAACTTGACAGTTTCATAGGAGCAGGATTGATCGTTGGGTTCTACTACGTATACCAAAGATGGGAAGAGGAATGGAGAAAGAAACCAAGGAAAGATGAGCCTAACCTAATTGCAGGGTTTACTCCATCAATATTCGGCTTCGTCTTATCAGGTCTGACGGCCATCTTTTCAACTCTAACCCTCCGAATGGAGGTCGTTGGTTGGGCACTAGGGTTCTTCATGTTCGCAATAATCAATGGTGTGTGGGTCACACTCAAACTTCAAGAACGCCTCAAGAGGCTTGAAGAAGAGAATCCCACGTAGACGGCCGATAACTCTTTCTGAGGATAGACATATCGGATCTATTTGCGTCCGCAAACCTCTTCATCGATCTTCAGAACTGGTTGTGGGAAGAGAGCGGTCAAACATTCACGAAGAACCGTTACCATTCTGGCTGAATCTGGTGCCAGACCCCAGATTCTGATTTGTTTTCTGTTACCATTTGTGGTTACCAGACCCGTTACCATTCAAGAAGTGTCAATTGCAGTTGAGTCTCGCGACGCAAACCGTGTGTTTGAGAAGGTTTCAGCAAGAGGGCGTTTGTATCTTTCAATCTATTTCCCATGATTGCAGATAGTAGAGGTCAACGACCTGATCGTCCCTTGGAATCGCCTTGAAAACGACTTGGGGTCCATTACGATGTTAATGTTAGTTGAGACCAGTGATCTGTAGTAGGGGAATGTTGATGGGTCCGTGCTAAGATCCTGTTAGCCGGTGACAGTCGAGAAAAATAAGGTATGCGTGCTGGTCTCGCGAGGCAGAACTGCCTTCTCTGTTCTGGGCGAACGCTTGGCCGAAGGTTCTATCTGGATTAGCCTGGACACGCTTACGCTCGTTGACTGCGCAATTTAGAGGAGAGTTTCTTGACCCGATCGTCCCGTTTGCGCTTATTCCGAGTCTCG
>WNGJ01007860.1_pt1 | contig 11360 bp, 9 predicted proteins | sample 5400611 | NCBI WGS metagenome assembly WNGJ01 (sample SAMN13153375, study PRJNA577476) | soil metagenome | isolation source: 40 cm soil or saprolite under Garry oak tree replicate 1 | place: USA:California | collected 2016-06-15 | reverse complement strand
CCCAGAAACAGACGCCACAAGTGTCTCGGTAAAACCCGATGGCACGTTTGTGCTCAAAAATGTTGCCAGCGACGTCTACGACGTTACCCTAGCCGGCGCGCCGGAGGACTTCTACCTCAAGGCCGCCCGGCTGGGCAGCGACAACGTGCTTGAAGCAGGCCTCAACCTTGCCCGCGGCCGGCAACCCGGCACCCTCGAATTGGTGCTCAGCTCTGCCGGTGGGCAGGTTGACGGCGTTGTCACGAGCGAACAGCAAGGTTTCGATAGCGCTCTCGTCGCCCTGGTTCCGGAACCCCACCACCGCAGTCAAAACCGGCTGTACAAGACCTCCACCATCGACCAATATGGCCATTTCACCCTACGTGGCATTGCCCCTGGAGATTACAAGCTGTTCGCTTGGGAAGACATGGAGCCCGGCGCGTACCTGGACACAGATTTCCTGCAGCCCTACGAGGAGCGTGGCGAAAACCTGCGAGTCCTGGAGACTGGTCGCCACAGCGTACGACTGAAGTTGATCTCGGCCGATATGATCCCGAGGTGAGACAGGTCATGAAAATGCGAGGGAATGGATTTTGGAATGGGCGGAAATGCTTTAGAATGAATGGTACTCCTACTGTGGGCGTGTAGCTCAGCTGGGAGAGCACCTGCTTTGCAAGCGCGCGAGATGGAGGCGGAAGTTTGCTAATTTTTCCTGCCCTGTTCGTACACACCGCGCTTAATTACACAGAATCACCCATTTGCAGAGTCTTGTGCACCATCTGTGCACCAAACAGCCTTCCGAAAGAAAGCACCCAGCAACCCCACAACTCACTACTTCCGTGGTGGTCCTGTAATTCGTCCCCGATCGATGCTAACTAACTAAGCGCGGAGATCACTTCCTGCAATCCGACTTGAACGAAGCCGCCGGGCGGCAGACGCTTCGCGTGCGGTTGCAATTCTTCAAAACGGCCCTTATCACGAATTTCGTAACGCAATTGGCTATTGTTGCCAGCCACCGCCAAGCGCTTCATATAACTGAACTAAAGCTAACAATTCATTGAGCTGGGCCTGCACTAGCCCCAATTCTGCGGAGAAGGCGTTTGTTTCGTTGGTTAAAACTTCAAGGTAACCGGTAACGCCACCCGTATAGCGCATGTGGGAAAGGCGAGCGGCGTCCTGAGCGGACTGAAAGAGGAGCTCTTCCTGGGCACGAAACTCCCTTGTCTTACGGTATGCGATGAGCGCATCGGAGACGCTCCGAAACGCCCCTTGAATCGTTTGCTGATACGAAAGCAGCGACGCTTGCTGCTGTGCCTCCGTCAAACGAACGTTGGAACGGAGTCTCCCGGCCGTGAAGATGGGTTGCGTCAGCGAGGATCCGATATCCCACGTGCCCGCAGGACCGCTGAATAGATTGGTGAGCGCCGTGCTCTGAAATCCGGCGCTGCCGCTCAAAGAAATTTGAGGAAAATAGGCCGCTTTGGCCACTCCGATTTGCGCATTGGCCGCGATCAGCTGTTGCTCCGCTCGGCGAATGTCAGGCCGGCGTTCCAGTAGTGAAGACGGAAGCCCGGCCGGAACATCCGGCGGACGCGTCTGTTCCGTGAGCGGCTTCCCACGCGGCACGCTGTCTGGATTGTTCCCAAGCAGGATACTGATCAGGTTTTCCTCCTGCTCGATCTGTTGCTCCAGGGATGGGATTTCCGCGGCAGCGGTGAATACCAACTGCTCGGCTTGTCGGACGTCTAGCAATGATGTGGAACCGTGGTCAGCGAGAATGGTGGTCAATCGCAGCGACTCCTGGCGGGAAGCCAGCGTGCGTTTGGAAATTTCCAGTTCCAGATCGAGCGCGCGAAGCTGAAAATAGGCGGCAGACACGTTCGCAACGAGCGTGAGGATAACTTCCTGCCGGCCCGCCTCAGTGGCGAGCAGGTTGGCGCGCGCGGCCTCAGTAGCGCGGCGAAATCTGCCCCAGAAATCCAGCTCCCAGGCGGCGGACACATTCACCTGGCCGGTGCTCGTCTCAAAAGCTGGAAAAAACTTACCCCTGGCGGTGTGCTGATCAGTTATGCCAGATCCAGCGGAAACGCTGGGATACTGATCGGCGCGGGTGATACCAAGTTGCGCCTGCGCTTGCAGGATGCGCGCTCCCGCGATACGCACATCGTAGTTCTGTTGTAACGCAGTTCGGATAAGGAAGCGCAGTTGCTCATCCTGGAAGACCTCCCACCATTTCTGATCGCCAAGCGACGCGGCATCCGTCTTCCCCGCTTCTTCCGGCGGCAGGCCGCGATAGGTGCCGGGAACATGAACGGTCGGCTTCTTATAATTCGGGCCGACCGTACAGCCAGAACCGAAGATCGCAACACCCAGCAGAGCAATGAATGTGCGCATCTCAGTTGCCCTCGGCGGGAGTGGGTTTCGGCTGGAGCAGCGGCTGGCCTTCTCTCCCCGCGCCGGACCACTTCTCGACGACATAAAACACGACCGGAATGAAGAAAACACCGATCAAGCTGGCGGCCAGCATGCCTCCGATAACGGTCGTCCCCATGATCTGACGCGCAACGGAGCCGGCCCCGGTAGCCGTCCATAGCGGCACCGTGCCGAGAATAAATGCAAAGGAGGTCATCAGGATCGGCCGGAGGCGCAGGCGCGCGCCCTCCAGCGCAGCGTCGACAAGCGGCTTACCATGCTCGTATTCGTCTTTCGCGAACTCGACGATAAGAATCGCGTTCTTGGCCGCCAAGCCGATCAGCATCACCAATCCGATTTGCGAGTAAACGTCGCCTTCGATTTGCACCATATAGCTGGGCAGAAAAGCCGAAAGAACGGTGCGCCGTAGCCAGAGAATCGCAAAAGAGCCAAACACCGCGATTGGCGTGCTTAATAACACGCTGAAGGGAAGCGACCAGCTTTCATAAAGCGCAGCCAAGATCAGAAAAACGAACAGCAGCGAGAACCCAAAGACCACCGCAGGCGGAACGCCTTGCTGCGCCCTTTTTTCCTGGAAGGACATACCTAGATAGTCGTAGCCCATCTCGCGGGGCATGGTTTGATCGAAAACTTCTTCGAGAGCGGCCATGGCCTGTCCGGCGCTGTAACCAGGAGCAGCGGCGCCATTGATCTGCGCGGCGCGGTACTCGTTGAAGCGCATGGTGAACTCCGGGCCTGGACGCGGCTCAAATCGGGTCAGCGCGGAAAGCGGCACCATCTCATTTTTGTTGTTGCGTACGAAAAATTGCCCGACATTCTCAGCCCGCGTGCGGTAGTCGCCTTCGGCCTCGATGTAAACCTGCCACTGTCGCCCGAAGCGATTGAAGTAATTGATGAAAAGCCCACCCATGAATGCCTGGATGGTCTTATACACATCTGCGACGGGGACGCCTTGCTTGATGACTTTGTCGCGGTCCACGTTGACAAACTGCTGCGGCACGCTCGGCAGGAAGGTCGTGCTCAAGCCGGCGATTTCAGGGCGCTTCCTCGCGGCATTCAGAAAAGTCTGCAGGTTGGATGCAAGAAATTGCACGTCATTGCCGGCCCGGTCTTCGAGCACAAACGTAAATCCACCGGATGTTCCGACCCCGGGAATGGCCGGAGGCGAAAAGGAAAAGGCAATGCCTTCCGGAATCTGGGAAAGCCGTCGATTGATCTGCTGCTTAATCTCCTGAAACTGTTGGTCGCGAGACTTACGGTCGTCCCACGGCTTCAACGTGACGAAGAAGAAGCCGTTGTAGCTGGTGCGGACAAAGCTCAGCAAGCTAAATCCGATAACGCTCGTTGTGTATTGCACTCCCGGAGTGCTGGCCAACGCCTCTTCGATTTGTCTCGCGACCGCATCGGTGCGTTGAAGGGACGCAGCATTCGGCAGTTGCAAATTTATGTACAGATACCCCTGATCTTCATCAGGCAGAAAGCTTGATGGAATCCTGCTGCCAAAAAACCCAGCAGCCGCACCGAACACCACAAGCAGAATGAGCGCGATCGCACTCTTGCGAATCAAGACTCCGCAAAATCGGACGTAAGCATTCGTGACATTGACAAAGCCTCGGTTAAACACGCCGAAAGCCTTTTTCAGAAATCCTCCGCTCTCTGTTCTCGGCCGCAGCAGCAGCGCAGAAAGCGCCGGGCTCAGCGTAAGGGCGTTGAAGGCAGACAAAATGACGGAGATGGCGATAGTCACCGCAAATTGCTGGTAGAGACGTCCGGTAATACCGGGAATGAAGGCCGTTGGAATGAAAACGGCCGAAAGCACCAGCGCGATGCCGACCACCGGCCCAGAGATTTCTTCCATGGCCTTGAGCGCCGCTGCTTTAGGTGCGAGCCCTTCCTCAATGTGGCGTTCGACAGCCTCCACGACGACGATCGCGTCGTCCACAACGAGTCCGATGGCCAGCACCAATCCAAAGAGAGAGAGCGTGTTCACTGAGAAACCGAACGCAGGAAAGAAAATAAATGTGCCAACCAACGAGACGGGCACAGCCAACAGGGGGATCAGAGTGGCGCGCCAGCCTTGCAGGAAAATGTATACGACGATGATCACGAGAACGATGGCAATGACCAGCGTTAGGACAATCTCCTTCATCCCTTGCGTGACCGCCCGCGTCGTATCCAGTGACGTGACATAGTCCACGTCATGCGGGAAGCGCTTCTTCACCTCGGCCATTAATTTCTTAACGCCATCCGCGGCTTGCACCGCGTTCGATCCCGGCAACTGGTACACCGCGATAATCGCTCCCGGTTTGCCATTCAAGCGGCCCACAACGCTGTAATTCTGTGCGCCAAGCTCGATGCGAGCCACGTCCTTAAGCCGGACAATCGCTCCGCCGGTGGATTCGCGGACAACGATTTGCCCGAACTCTTCAGGGGAAGTCAGTCGACCTTGGGCACGCACCGAGTAGGTATACTCCTGCCCTTTGGGCACAGGTTCACTGCCCACTTGGCCTGCGGGATTTACCGTGTTTTGCGACTGAATGGCCGAGACGATTTCCGGAACGGTGATCGCCAGTTTGGCCAACTGGTCGGGTTTGACCCAGAGCCGCATCGCATACTGGCCGGCGCCGAAGATTTGTACGCTTCCAATTCCATACAGACGGGTGAGTTGGTCCGAAAGATTGATGTAGGCGTAGTTGGACAGGAACTGGGCATCGTAGGTGCCATTCGGCGAATAAAGGGTCAGGAGCATCAGTGGAGCGGTAACTGTTTTCTGCACAGTGACACCGAAATTTGTGACGTCGATGGGAAGCTGAGAGGCGGCTTGCGTTTCGCGCACCTGAGTAAGAATAAGGTCTGTGTTCGGTTCCGTCTTCACATCGTAGTCGACGATCAGTCGCATCTGCCCGTCGGCCGTGGAGTTCAGCGAGTACATGTAGTTCATATTGTCCACGCCGCTCATTTGTTGCTCGATCGGCGTTGCGACGGACTGCTCGATGGTCTGCGCGTCAGCGCCCACGTACGTCGCGACTACTTGAACCTCTGGCGGAACAATGTTCGGAAATTGGGCAACCGGCAGGCTCGTGATCGTGACCGCGCCGATGATCACCATCAGAATCGAAATGACCATGGCCACGATGGGACGATTGATAAAAAATTTGGACATAGCTCAGTCGCCTTTCGCCCCAGAAGTGCTCTGCTTGATCCTTACGGGGGAACCGTCTCTCACCTTTTGCAGACCTTCGACGACCACGAGCTGTCCGGGGCGGACGCCGCTTTCGATAATCCACATCGTACCTATACGCTCGCCAACTTTTACGGGCAGGAGGGCCACCTTGTCGCCTTCCACCACGGCTACCTGATAGGTTCCCTGGAGCTCGGTAACGGCCCTTTGCGGCACCAGCAGAGCGCCTATTCGGGTTTCGCCCGCCGCGCGCACGCGTCCGAATTGGCCGGGGCGCAAGATATTGTTGGGATTGGGAAAAGCGCATACCAGCTGAATGCTGCCGGTCGTGACATCCACCTGCCGATTCGTCAAAAGCAGTCTGCCTTTTTGCGGATAGAGCGTTCCGTCAGCCAGGACGAGATCAAAGGGCGGCGCATCGGATGGCACTTCCTGCTGATTGTGGGCGTTTATTCTTGCCGCGTAATGCATGTATTCCTGCTCGCTAATCGGGAAATACGCCTTTATCGGGTTGACCTGCGAAACGGAAGTCAAAGCCGTGGTGGGACTGACCAAGTTGCCGATCTGTACTTGCGCAATTCCCGCTATGCCGTTCACCAGGGACGTGACATGCGTAAAGTCCAGGTTCAACTGCGCTTGTTCTACTTGGGCCTCTGCTGCTTTCACCGAGGCTTTTGCAGCGAGATTCGCCTGAATATCATTATCCAACTGACTCTGCGCAATGGCCCGCTCCTTCGCTAAGGGCGTGTCACGATCTACATCCAGTTGCGTTTTGCCCAGCTGTGCCTGCGCTTGTGCGAGTTGTGCCTTGGCCTGATCGAGCAAAGCCTGAAAAGGACGAGTGTCGATCTGGAAAAGGATTTGCCCCTTTCGAACGAACGATCCTTCCTTGTAGGTCTGGTCGACAATATATCCCGTCACTTGTGGCTGGATCTGTGCGTTGACATAGCCATCCAGCGTCGCCACCCATTCCCCGTAGATCGGCACATCTTTTTGCACCACGCTGACGACTTCCACCTCAACGGGAGGTGGCGGGCCAGAGGCTTTTTGGCTCTGGCAACCTGATAGCACGGAGGAAGCGAGAAGGAGTAACAGCGCCAAGAATGACAAAGAGGTTTGGGGGGGTATATGGGATCTGCAATTTGAGAGTCTTTTTATACTGAACATAGTTGGAGGTTCCTTGCTGGCGATTTCTATGCGGAATGCCACCTTCCTACGGGCGCTCGTTGCGACGACGATTGTTGGGAAGATTTATATACCACGGATTCGATGCGCGGCTCTCTTTTTCTGCGATTTCATGAGTTCCTTGCTCTGACAGTCGGAATTACGAGTTGCCGAAGCGTACATGCACGGACTGCGTCGTAGCTTTCGCTGTGAATGCCGGCACCTTCACAAGAGGCTGCGCGACGGACACAAAAAACTGGAGTAAAGGGCGATCATGACGCTCTGGCAATTCGCCGCGCTTTTCGATCATCTCTGCTTTGCCAATCGCTGTTTCTGAGAGACCTTGTGTATAGCTCCCAGAAACTCGTCAATCGTCAGAACCTCGTGGCCAAAGGTCGGATAAGAGATCTCCAAGGCAGCCAAGTGAGCCTTTTCGTTGAATTCCGCAACCGCATCTGTAAGGAACGTCAAATGGTACTCAGCTTCGATTGCGCGTCTTCCCGTGCCTTCGACACAAGTTTGCGACGTCAAGCCCGCAAGAATGATTTTTTCGATTCCGCGAGCTTTCAACTTCTCGTTGAGATCTGTACCCATGAAAGCGTCAAACACGCGATGGTGGCTGGCGATGATATCGCCGTCTTGGGGTCGAAGCGGCTCATAGAACTCATCCCCGAAATCGTCGAGTTCGCGCTCTGTAATGGAATCGTCCGCGGCGTGCTCGGCAATTTCCTACGCGATTTCCGGTGGCACTCGCTTGTGGCCCTTGTGAACCTGGCGGATCGTCTCAACCAGCTCTGTACGAAGTAAATTCTTGAGAAGATAATTGACAGCCCCAGCCTTGAACGCGCGGACAGCTTGCACATCGCCGCCAGCCGTCGTCAGTACGATAATTCGTGCCCGTGGGAATTCCTCGCGGATAGCTGAGATGGCGTCGATGCCGTTTACCTTCGGCATTCGGACATCCATCAAGGTGATATCGGGATGGTATTTGCGGAAGAGTGCTAACGCCTGGTCGCCATTCAAAGGCTTCCGCGACTACGCGCATGTCGGGTTGTGCATTGATCTCGCCGGAAATGCCGGCCATCATCAACGGGTGATCGTCCACGGCCATTACACGGATGACATGCGCTTCAGCCATGCTTCTGGCCCTCCGCACATTTGTTAGAAACCTATGATACGGCTATTTCCTCGTATGGTGCCCCCTCGAAAGGGCTAACTTGCCTTGCCTCCTCCGAGATTGCCCCAGAAGTCGAACGCAAATAGCGTTATCCGGTGCAGAGACTGTTCTCGCCGGTGCGGCGGGATGCGGACTTTTGATCTTGCGACTATGCGCTGCGGGAATGCTGCTTTCGAACGAACTAGCCAGGTCTGTCGCGTTCCCCTCATGGGAAATCGCCGCGCTGGCAATAGTCGCCGCAATGCTCTGTCTTGGCGTGTTTACTCCCTTGACTTGCATCGGGTCGGGTTTCGGTCAGATTGCTCTGTTCTTTGGCCCTGATCGAAATTTTGTTTGTTTTACGTTTTCAATTGCCATTGCCCACTGTTCTTTTCCTCGTGGGACCAGGCGGATATTCTGTCGATTCATACCTCTTTGGTCGTCGTCTGATTCGCACGAATTCCAGATAGGAACGAGGCTCTAGCCGGCTCAGGCAGGGGCGCTGGAGCCGCTACATCGGGCATCACTCGCTCGGAGGGCGGTTTTCCAATTTTTCCTGCCCAGTTCGTACTCACCACGTTTTACGCTTTGAATCATTCACAGCCGTCGTTTTTCTTTCCCTAACCTCAGCGAGTCTACACTGATTTTCAGAAGCCTTCATCGAAGTCGATAAGCCGAAAAAATTGTTGATAGACGGGAACCCGGAAACTACGCCGAGAATCTGACGTTGTTTTGTGAGACTGGCGCGGCGTTGTGGACTAGCTCGCTGCGGAAAGGTATCGACAGAATTCGGATCCCTCATGTGTTTGGTGACGCTAGCCCACGTGCTCGAAGTGTGAGCGTTCAATGGAACTCCACATCTCTTCGAGTAGATGGTGCATGCGCTCCACAGGGCTGAGCGTGAGACCTGTGGCCGGGTCGAAAATGCTGCTGCGAAACTGTCGATTCCAATCTGCATTTACGTCACTTTTCCAAAACAACTTTCTTTGGATTGATCGGCGTATTACGCCGTTATGTGAAAGTTGGCTTCAAGAGCTCGGTTTCATTCCGGTCCCCAGGCTCTCGGCGCGCTTCCCAATCTTTTTCAATGTCGTTTCAAGAGTTCGCAACTCTTTCGCGCTCGAATCGGCAAAGACTTTTCTAATCGCGGCGGCGTGTTTGCGAAAAATCGGCGCGATCAATTCTTTGCCTTTTGGGGTGAGCGATACGATCCGGATGCGCCGATCCTCAGGACTCTCGACCCGGCTTACCAGGGCTCTATCCAACAGGCGGTCGATGGCCACACTGATCGAGCCGGGCGTAAGGTACACCTTTGGGCCGATCGTATTCACCGGCAAAGGCCCTTTGTTGAGGAGTGCTTCAAGTATCCGGAAGTCGGTATCGTCGATTCCTGTCTCCTCAAGTCCCACATAAAGATATTTCGCAGCCGCCTGAAAGGCCTTCCCCAATACCAGCCAACAGTGAACCGGGTCTCGCGAGTTCTTGTCCATGACGAAACCATTGTGCCCTTTTGTATAACCGATGTCCACAAGAATGTATCTATATCAATAGGATTGGCATCAATAGATATTGGCAGAGAGGCAGCACTCTGATTGAGAAACGAAAGGAAAGCGATTTTAGTCGGTGCAGACAAACCTAGTTTGCGCGGTTGCTCGTAAGCGGATTCAACAAGCAAAAGGAGGAAGTACATGGCAACGAATTCGATCGCAATTTCCAAAGATGTGGAGGCAATAAGCTTTTGGCAGGGAGCGGTGGTTGTTTTGGGGCGCTTTTTCTTCGCGCTGATTTTCCTGTTTGCTGCTCCCAATCACTTCACCAAGCAAACCATCGCCTTTTCGGCTTCTCAAGGCGTGCCCGTGGCTTGGATCGCGGTTCCGCTTTCTGGCGTGGTGGCCATCGCCGGCGGGCTCAGCATTTTGCTGGGCTACCGCGCAAAACGTGGCGCCTGGCTCATCGTGCTGTTCCTGATTCCGGTCACGTTGCTGTTGCACAAGTTCTGGACCGTAACCGATCCCATGATGGCGCAGATACAAATGATTCTGTTCATGAAGAACATCTCCATGCTCGGCGGCGCCCTGCTGATTTCTCAGTTCGGTGCAGGACCGCTCAGCCTTGATGCCCGTCGCTCGCGCTGAACGCGCCTAAAAGGAGAGAACCAAAATGCGCAATCAAGCCGAACCATGGAACTTTGCTGCCATCAAAGCGCCGATCTCACAGGAGGCTCTCGACCAGCTATTTTGCGAAGCGCGGACCCACTCCACGTGGCTTCCTGGACAAACCAGTTCTAGCGCCCGGCAATGTCGACAAAACCATGGCACTCCTGTGACCGTTATCATCGCCTGGAGCAGGGAATTTCACGAGCATCTTCCCAGGCTCTTTTCCACATGCCGACATCCGCTCCTACTTCGTCGGAAATAAACCTCTACTGTGATTGAGGAGAATGCCTACAGGAACAGTTCCTTGCAGGCTGCTTATTTCATCCTGGCCGCCCGCGCTTTGGAGTTAGATTGCGGACCGATGTCCGGTTTCGACACTGACAAACTGAATGCGGCATTCTTTGCCGACGGCAAGTGCAAGGTCAACCTTCTCTGTAACCTGGGCTATGGAGACCCAACCAAGCTCCACCCACGCAACCCTCGCCTAGATTTTGAGGAAGCAGCTTTGATTCTATAGCGGACGAAACTCGCCAACAAGCAATCCTTCAGAGAGGCTGAGGTATTATCCGTGTTGCGCAACGACCGGATCACGAGTTCCTACGTTTCTTATTGTTGCTGCAGTTCACCTCATGCGGCGGAGGTCTGGGCTCGTCTTGTGTCGACAACTTTGTGCGCTGACGCCGCGGATGAGAACAGAGGTATGAGGCCTTCGACCAGCGTTGGGTGAGTCAGGCCCGCGTCGCGCAGCGTGGTATAGGGCAGCCCTGCGACCATCGCAATCTGGACGGTGGCCAGGATCTCCCCCGCACCGACACCGAAGGCCGTGAACCCGAGGATGCGATCGCTATCAGCCTCCACGAGCGTCTTCAGAAAGCCGCGCGTTTCGGAAAGTGTGCGGGCACGCAGGTTGGCTTCCATCGGGACCTTGAATAGTCGATATAGGATTCCCGTCACCTTTCCATCGGTTTCACTCAGACCGATACGAGCAAGCTCAGGATCCGTAAACAGACAATATGGAACTTGCCTGCCGGTTGTCACGCGGTTGCCGCCGGTCAGATTGGCATAGACCACGCGGAAATCGTCGACGCTAATGTGTGTGAACTGCGGGCTGCCCGCAACCTCGCCCACACTCCCGGTGCTGTCGTCTGCAGCCGCTCGTTGACCTCTTTCTCTAGGAATTATAACATAACCACAAGGAGGAGCATCGCGATCGGTAAGATGAATCTAGCCCTTCACGATTGGACTTCGGTGTCTACTGGGTGTGCTGATTCGATTTCTGGAACAATGAACC
>WNGJ01007859.1_pt1 | contig 11361 bp, 15 predicted proteins | sample 5400611 | NCBI WGS metagenome assembly WNGJ01 (sample SAMN13153375, study PRJNA577476) | soil metagenome | isolation source: 40 cm soil or saprolite under Garry oak tree replicate 1 | place: USA:California | collected 2016-06-15 | reverse complement strand
CGCGAACCCCGTCGCGCACGCGGCATAAATCGCTGGAAAGCTCAGTGCCTGGAAAGCGGGCACGCTGAGTTTGGAGGGAGGCTGCACGGAAAAGGCCCATATCAATCGATACGGGACCTCGCCGTGCAGCCCACCCTACTAATCACAGGTACAGTGCCCGGTCGATCAGCGTGTGGCCGCGGGATGCGGCGAAGGTCAAGGTGACGGCGACCTGGCACAGCGCGATCCCGCCCGCGGTGCCGGAGTACTGGCGGGCCGCGCCGGCCGCGCCGGCGGAGGACTTCTCATCGGCGGTCTCGTCCACGACCAGGACCGCGTCCCCGTCATCGAGCTGCGCAACCGCCCAGGCCGCGGCCGCATCCAGGACCTGCCGGTCGTCCCAGGCCGCCCGGGACAGCAGATGCTGCAGCCGGTGCGGGCCACGGTGCCCGGCCGCCTCGGCGATGCTCCAGCAGTTGCAGTCCTCCAGTTCCATCAGCAGCCCGGCTGCCATCTGGCTGGCGGCCTGGCGGGTCTCCCGCCGCGGGAAACACCCCGCCACCTGCCCGAACAGGTCCTTCAGCAAGACACCAGGCTGGTCATCAGATAGCGTGGCAGCGGCGGCTGCCGCTTCTTGATTGTTTGTCACGATTCATCATGACCGCGGCAGCCGCTCCTCTACGCCGGGCACCATCACATGCGCATTGACCTGCGCAAACAACCTCAAAGTCTCGAACTACAGCTGCCGTATCAGAACATCTTCGGCACTTACTCAGCATTTACTCTGCGTGTCCGGCAGTCGCTCGCTGGCGATCGACATTGCTGTTTCGTGGACCGGGCCACTCGGTCCACGGGCCAGGATCGCGATCGTGCGAACGCGCAGAATAAGGCGTCTGACCTGCAGCTCTGTCGAGCCGCCTATCGGAATCGAACCGATGACCTACGCATTAGGAGGGGCGCGATCCCGGGCCGCGCACCCGCCAGCTGCAGCGATAGGACAGACCATCGCATTGATGGCACTCGAGGCGCTGGGATTATCCGGCGACCCGGTCCACGCCGAGGCTCTTGCGCCCCATTCCTGTTACTGTGCGTAACATCACTGAAGGTGCTGTATCTGCGCCCGGGAGCTGGCCGTCATGGGCCGACGGTTTTACAGACCTCCGGCGGTACCGCTCTGACCTGCGCTAATAAGAGAGTTAAGCAGTCTACGGGCACGCATTGGGCATGACGCGCCGACTTGGCGCTGGCTACGTGACAAATCAACAGTGTGACCTACGTACGGCCGTCCGGACAGCCGACTGCTGTTGTGGGGGATGGGCATGGCCTGGATTCCGGATCGGTGGTAGTTGGAGTCTGCGGTTGTCGTCTCGCTTATTGCTGTGATTCAGCGCAGACTTTACAGTTCAGGTATGGCTGTATCGACGGAGCTTGACCTGGGTACACTCGCCCGGATCGGGATGGCCCTCGCCGATGCGACCCGCCGCCGGGTGCTGGTCCACCTGATCGGCGGTACCGGGTATCCGGCGCAGATGGCCGAGCAGTTCGGGACCACCCGGGCCAACCTGTCCAACCACCTGGCCTGCCTGCGCGAGTGCGGGCTGGTGACCGCGACCGCGGAAGGCCGCCGGGTCCGTTATGCGCTGGCCGATGACCGCCTGGCCGATGGCCTGCACATCCTGGCGGCTCTCAACCTGCCTGGCTGCGATGAATGAGCCAGGCCGAATTACCCTATGAGGAAGTGATCGAGATGTCCGGGTGGACGTGGGGATGCGGACGCTATGGCTGGCGTCCCTGGGGCTGGCGTGCCTGGGATGTGTGCTGGCCGACTCGTGAGGACCGGATCAGGTGGCTGCAGGAATACCAGCGTGACCTGGAGCGGCGGACGGCGGAGGTAGCTGACGAGATCAGGCGCCTGCAGGAGCAGGAGGGCCCGCGGCCAGGAAGTTACGTCTGAGGCCCGGCATCTGCGGCCCCTGACAACCCTCGACCTGGCTAGTGCCTGCGAGTAGTCATCTCGCCGAGACCTCTGCTGATCTCCGGAGGTGACCAGATGTCCGGTGTCCCGTTGCCGATCAACATGAGCGACTTCGACGCCCGCCGTGGCCTTCTCCTCCCGGCTGTCCCGGTGCGCGCCTGGCCTGGCACCGCGCTGAGGACCAGGTGCGGGAGCACTCGCTTGTAAGGTACGACCAGTCTGTCCGATAGTGTCGCTGACCTCGTCAGGAAGAGTTAGCCCTTCTTGTCGCTCGGGCCGAGCGGTCGTATGCTGGCTTGGTCTGATCGCTGCAAGGGGTGGGGCTCATGTGGAAGCCTCTGGCAGTTGTAGCCACGGCGGCTGTGGCTGGCGTCCTCGTAGCAGCAGCCGCCTCCGGTCCCGCGCTGGCCGCAAGCGGCGACAGCAAGGCGCCTGTCTACTACCTATCACTCGGCGATTCGCTTGCCGCCGGCGAACAGCCGACCTTGCCGCCCGGCCAGAACTTCGGCGACGAGGGCTATGCCGATCAGCTGTACGCGAGTGAGCACGCCAAGATCCCGAACCTGCAGCTAGTCAAGCTCGGCTGCGGAGGCGAGTCGACCGCGAGCATGATCACCGCGGTGCCGACGGTGGAGGTGCCAGGCGTCGGGCCGGTTCCCTACGAGGGCCGGGGCGACCACTACTTCTGCAGCTACCCGCACGGCTCGCAACTCGCGGAGGCGGTCAACTTTCTCCATGCCCACCGTGGCTTCGTCTCCTTCGTGACGCTCGACATTGGCCCCAACGACATCTTCCAGCTCGGCTCCGTGGCTGGGCGGGCCCAGATCAAGGCCAACCTGCCCATGATCCTCTCTGCGCTGCGCGACGCGGCCGGTCCGGACGTGCCGATCATTGGCATGAACTTCTACGACCCGTTCCTCGTCATCTGGTTCAGCGACCCGGCAGCGCTCCCGGCCGAAGCGCTGAGTGCGGTCGGCTTCAACACCGTGCTGGCGAGCATCTACACCGCGGCAGGAGACCCGGTCGCCGACGTCGGCAGCGCCTTCTCGACCACTGATTTCACGCTCGTTGGTGGCATTCCGCTCGACGTCCTGCGCATCTGCCAGTGGACCTGGATGTGCGCGTCGCCCCCGCTCGGGCCGGATATACACGCGAACACCGCTGGCTACGGCGTGATCGCACAGGCGTTCGAGAACGTCCTGCCCTAGAACCCTTCTCGGTGCCGCCCTAGTGTAACAGCGGTACTCGCCACGTCGGCCGCGAACGGGCCTGGAAGGTCCCATTTGGCAAGAGAGCGGCAGCGCGATACGGCCACCCTCTCGCTCTGGCAATCCTTAATGGCACCAACTTCGTCGGGCGGCATCACTGTTGTAGCGAAGCCGTGCTGGGAGAGCGCTTCTCCGGTCGCCTGTGCGATTTCGGCGGTTGCCGCGTGTCGCGAGGCTGCCGAGATAAGCACCTTCGGTTTGTGCTTGATCCGTTGCTTTCCGTGTTCTCGGCCGTCATCGTTGCCACCTCCCTGGTCGTGCCGTGTGCCAGTCAAATCGGACTGGCACGGCGGCTGGCAGGCAGCCTCTCTGCGGCAGGCTCGATCAGCGCGCGGCCTCTGGGCATGCTGGCCGGGCCAGTTCGGCTGACCCCAAGGTCTGGCTTTCCGCCGCTGTTCGCCGAGGCCAGAGCAATTTGGCCTGAGCCTTGAGGACCCAGGTCCCGCGACCGTCGTGGTAATCACGGCACTGCCCGTCGGCAGTCAGACGGTCCCCCGGCATCGTTCAAGTCCTGGCCATCTACTTGATCGGCGCCAAAGTGAACCGGGCAAGGTCACCGTCCAGGGTTGCGCGGAGCGCCATCCGAAGGCGTGAGCGCAGCGAGTGCTCTTGACGGCGACCTTGGTCGGCTCAAGACTGGAGCGCCAGGGAGGATGGCCATCCCCGCGCGGGTGCGGTTGGCAGGCGTGACGGCGGCCTTAGCTTGAGGTTCCAGCGTGCCCGGCTGCTGAAACTTCGCCGGAGATTCGCCACGTAAGTCAGGTGGGGCCACCTGCGAGTCTATCGGCAGGTAGAGCGCGGGATTTGAGCCGTCTCGCACACGCAGAACATCTTCGGTATTTACTCTGCATTTACTCTGCGTGTCCGGCGGTCGCTCGCTGGCGATCGAAATTGCTGTTTCGTGGACCGAGTCACTCGGTCCACGGGCCAGGATCGCGATCGAGCGAACACGCAAAATAAGTTGTCTGACCTGCAACTCTGTCGAGCCGCCTATCGGAATCGAACCGATGACCTACGCATTACGAGGGGCCCGTTCCCTCGCTCCCATAGCATGACCTGCACAGATAGCACGACGAATGGCAGCGATGGTCCCGATTGCACTGGGATTACGCGGCATCCCGTTCCACGACCCGTTCCACGGCTCAGCCATCGGCCGCGGCTGGCCGCCGTAGTGTCGTCCCTGTGACTGACTCTGGCCTGGGCTCAGCTCAGGATCATAAGCAGCCAGCTGCGGATCGGCCCATCCCGGCCTCACCGATCTACACTTGGGCCTGAAGCGCCGAACTGAGGGAGCCGCGTGAGCGCCGAAGCATCCGACCTGGTCAGCATTCCCCGTGCCGAACTGGATGCGCTGAAGGCTGAGCTGAAGCGGCTGCGCCGGGAGGTCGGGCGAGGCGTCGCCATGGCGCGCATTCAAGCCGACCCCGGCCTGGGCGATGACGCGCCCGCGTTCACCCGCGAGGAGCTCGCTGAGGCGTGGGGAATACGTGAGTGATCGCCTCGCCCGCTTCCCGGGCTCGTCCTGGCAGGAGATCGAGGCCTTGCCGCAGCCGCTGCGGTGGACGGTGCAGCGCACGATCTTTCACCTGCTGGACGAGCCGGTCCCGACCCTCGCGGACCCTTTCCCTAGCGATGACCCTCTGCCCGGCGCCTACGAGCTGCACCTGCCCGCCGACGACGTGACAATCTGGTACACCGTCACTGAGCATCAGGGCCAGGAAGTCATCAGCGTGCAGCATGTGAGCCTCGATAACTGACATCGCGACGACTGCAAGAGAGCCCTTCCTTGACCGGAACGGACCACTGAGCTGGGAGTTGCCTATCGGAGGAAGGCCGAGGTCGGCGTGTCGTCCCCCTGCCGCGTTGCCGAACCCACGACCGGCGGATTATGAGAAGTACGGCCTCGAACACCGTACGCGCTAGCTGCACAGATGACACGGATCATCGCATTGACGGCTCTCGCTGCGCTGGGATTATCCGGCGCGCCGGTCCACGAACCGGTCCATGGCCGCAGCGCCCGATCCTCTTGTCCTGCTACTGTACGTAACAGCGCCCCGACTACGTCCGCGCGAGCGAGCTCGGCGGTTACGAGGCGACGGTTTTACAGCCCTTCGCTCCTAGCCGAGGCGGGCGCCGTTGACCAGCGCATACGCCGTTCGAGGCTCCGTTCCGGGCCGACGCCGTCCATCTATATGTCCGTGAACGCGGGCATCCGGGCGGTCCATCGCGCTGACAGCCACGGACACCGTCCGCAGAACGGCCTGACAGGCTTGCCACCATGAACCCGCCGATGCCGAGGCCCACGCCGCAGATGACATCCAGTCCTGCAGCAGCTCCAGGGACGGGCTGTCGGTCAGCCGCACTAGCGGCCGACCGGGGTCGTCTGTTGACCTCTCTGCAGGGGTACGTAATGGGTCCGTTGGTGCTGGCGGCGAGCACGGTGGTGACGGCCATGGCTACCGATGGCTGGCAGCAGGCCCGGGCAGCCGTGGTGGAACTGTGGCGGCGCAGCCGCCCTGATCATGCACCTGCGATCGAGACTGACCTGGACGACACCCATGCCGAGGTGGTCGCCGCCCGTACCGCTGGTGACCGCGCGGCTGAAGAGGGACTCGTGGCTGATTGGCAACGTAAGCTGCGGCGCTTGCTAGACGCCGACCCGGATCTAGGTATCGAGCTGCGGCGGGTGCTGAAGGAAGAGCTCGCGCCGTTGCTGCCGGCTGGCGAGCAGACACGCCTCCAGAACATCCAGAACATCACCGCATCCGCACCGGGCGCGACCGCCCAAGGCGCCACGTTCGGCAACGCCATCAACTACGGCACCGGGCCAGAGTAGGCATCACGCAGGCACAGCGGGCTACTACCGTTCGCCCGCCGCCATCGGCACCTTCAACGCCTTCTCGTGGAAGCCCTGCAGGACCCCGACGCGGGTCCCGCGGAACGAGTCGGCGTCGATGCGGGCCGGAGGGCCGCCTCTACCTCGCCGACACCGCCATCATGGTCGGCAGCCCAGACCGTTCCGACAGGGTGACCCGGATGATGCAGCCGCGGGGTGTTCCCCGCCCGGTGGGTGGTGCCGTACTGGGCGGTCCAGTTCGCCGGGGCCATCGCGGCCGCGCTGTTCCTTCGGGCCATGTTCGGGGACGTGAGCGCGGGCGGGAACTACCCGATCGACAAGCCTGGCGGGGACTGGAAGTCGCTGGTGATGGAGATCGTGCTCACCACGATCCTGGTCAGCATCATCCTCCACACGGCGACCGGGCACCGGAGCATCGGCCACGATGCCGCGATCGCGGTTGGCTCGACCGTCGCGCTGCTGGGCCTGTTCGCGAGCCCGATCAGCGGCGCGTCGATGAACCCGGCCCGCAGCCTGGGCCCTGACATCGTGGGCAACAACTACACGGGATGGTGGGTATATATCGTCGGCCCGGTGATCGGCGCAGCCATCGCCGTAGTCATTCACCGCCGTGCGGGGAATGCCGGACAAACAAGAGCGGGAAGCGGCCCAGGGCGGCGCATTGCCGCTTGACGGTGGCAAGAGCGCTCGGTAATGGCAGACGGAGGGCTGCGGCTAACGTCGCAGATCATCCTGTGTCCGATTTCCAGGACTGGCCGCCCTGGCCGCCCCTTGTCGTGGCGACCGCCACCGAACTGGCCCGTTACACCCGCCAGCATCTGATCGCCGCGCAGACGGCCCTGGCGCGGATTACCCAGGCACCGGGCGCGATGATCCCCGGCGCCGCGTCCGCGTGCGAATCACCACGCTTGCAGCATGTGGGGGCCAGCCACGCGAACGCCGCGGCCGATCGAGCTGTTATGCGCGATCACCGCAGATCACCCTTTCTGGGGTGATGCCTGGGTGGTGCGCAGAACGGCCCCGTGCGGCAAGGTCGTTCGATGCGGAGGCTGCCGTCCGGCAGCAGGTGTGAGCGTTCGTGCGAACGCGGAAAGGATTCAAGGGAGGAGTTATGACACAGGCTGGAGAAAGAGGAGCAATGACAGAGGAACGTGCGGGGGTGGGGGCCGGATGGGTCCTCTTCGCAGCGATCATGATGATGGTGGCAGGGTTCTTCGCGTTCTTCGAGGGCCTGGCCGCCCTGCTGAAAGGCGGGAGGTTCTACACTACGGCGGCCAATTACCCCTACGGAGGGAACGTCACGACATGGGGGTGGATCGCCCTCATCGCCGGCATCATCGTCTTCCTGGCGGGGCTCTACGTGATGACCGGAGCGCTGTGGGCCAGGATCGTGGGGATCACGCTCGCGTCGCTGCAGGCACTGGCGCACTTCTTCTTCATCCCCTTCTACCCGTTCTGGGCAATCATCGTCATCACGCTCGACATCTTCGTCATCTGGGCGCTGGCGGCCCACGGAAAGGCGCTGGCGGAGGGATAGCTCCGCAAAACCCCGCCCGGCGCCGAGAACAGGCATCCCCTTGACAGGTGCTGCGACCGCTGCCGCGAGACGCTGCCAGAAGAGATGGCCGACCTGGCTGACGCCCGCCCCCCGCGCGTGGGCGGCTTGGCTGAGCCCGGCCGAACAATCAAGGTGAAAGGAGAAGACGGTGGCAATTGGACCAGTGCAGCTCATCGTTCTGGGATTCAACCACCCCCGCTTCCACGGCGAGATCATCGAAGAGCTTGAGCGGCTGCGCGAAACCGACACGGTTCGCGTGATCGATTCGCTAGCTGTCTACAAGGACGCCGATGGCGCACTGGAGGTCGAGCACCTCAGCAACCTGTCCCAGCAGGAGGCCATCGAACTCGGCACCAAGATCGGCGCGCTCATCGGCCTGGGCATCGAGGGCGAAGGGGGCGTGGAGGCCGGCGCGGCCGCGGGCGCCAAGGAGGCCGCGGCCGAGGGCATCAACGTGTTCGGCGGGGCGGAGGAGTGGGATGTGCTCGAGGACATCCCGAACGACTCCGCGGCGGCGCTGATCCTGCTGGAACATCATTGGGCCGTTCCGCTGCGGGACGCGATCGCCCGCGTCGGCGGCTTCCGCATCAGCGACGGGTTCATCAGCCCCCTTGACCTGGTCGAGATCGGGCTGATGTCAGCCGCGGAGGCCAGGGAACTTCACGCCATGGAGACCACGGCCGCGGCCAGCTGATCAGGACAAGCAATCGGACCGCAAGGGAGGGATGAGATGTTCGGATCACGCAGGGTCGCCCGGCGGACCGGGCGGCGCACCGCCCGCCGCGTCTCCCGCCGCCGCCGGTAGAGGCTCGCGGCGAGTGTCCTGCCCGGCGGCGCCGCCTCCATCGCCAACGCGCCGCCACGCGCCCTTGCTGTCGCTGGCGGCCGCCGGCTGGGTCGGCCGGCCGGGGCCGCCGAGCCGCGGGCGGAGCGTTCCTGGCGTCAGGTTCCCGCCGTCTTGCTGCAGGCCGCGCCGGCGCCCGCCGCCTTCGCCAAAGGGGTTGCCGGCTATTCCCGGCCCGGTGGACGGCACCGGACGGGCGGGCGCGGACCGGCCAGATCCCGGTCAGCGCCCGCTCGGCTGCGGGCCATGTGGTGCCGCTGTGGGTGGACGCGGCAGGCTCGCCGGCCGGTCCTCCGCTGAACCCGGTGTGGTGGCGGCCCGCGAGGCCGCCGTCGGCCCCCAGTGGACCAAGCGCTTCCGGTCGCGCGGCTAGTGTCGTGCGCCTGAAACATCACTGCAGCAAGTCCGATTGCCCTGCACGCCAATTTTGTATGACCGATGAGTCGGTTATGGGTCTTTTCTTGGTTCGGTTCCCGCAGGTCTGCGGACAAGCCGGCTCGGCTGCGCCGCTGGGTGATCCCCACCGTGCCCGACGACCCGAAACCTCGTGGGCGCACGGTCTGGGCCACGTCATCCGGCGCGAGCGTCGCGTTCCGCCGGCTGGCCGGGGCCCTGCACCACAAGGGGCTGGGACTGATCGACTCCGACCTCGAGCGCATCGGCAAGGAGCTCACAGACGGCAAGGCAGCGGTGGGCGTCCCTGACGCCCTTCAACGAGTCGTCGATGATCTCGGCGGTGCCTCCGAGGAGCACACAGTCTCCGACGAGGCCCTCTACGCCGGCCAGTAAGCCCACGAGATGACGGGCCTGGTCCTCTCCGGTTGGTTCGTGATCTGTGAGAAGCCTGCTGCCCGTCATCGGTCGGAGGGCTTCGAATCGACCACATCTGGACGATGACACCCACAACTCCTGAGCAGATGGTGCGCAAGTCGTGGGCCGAGGTCCGCATCTGTCAGGGCGCAGCCCGCGGCGCAGACCCGCGACCAGGTTAGCCAGGACCAGCAGTGTCCGCCCGGCGAGACGACCGGCGACACCGTCCTCGTCGCGGGCCGGGGCTGTTCAGGTAACCGTAAGCGAGACGATCAAGCCGGTCGCGCGTGCCAGCAGCGATTCGGCGTTGGCTTCCATCAGGGGGATACGGACATGTCACAGTTGGACTGGAAGGCCGAGTACGCCTATACCACGGGTATGCAGGCGTTCATCTACGGCTTCCCTTATATCTACAACGCCAAGCTCCGGCATGACTGGGTGACCCAGGCCCGGGACCCGGCCGTCATCCCCTACGCCGCAGTCAACCACTTCGACCTACCGGGACGGCGGCTGCCCGAACAACGACACCCTGTACTCGCTGGCGTGGCTGGATCTGGGCGGCGAACCGGTCACCTGATCACCAGGCCGGCACATGACCGCCAGCCACGCGCCGCCGGGCGCGGACAAGCAGCCGAACTGGCTGCCCGCGCCCGCGAGCGGGCCGTTCAGCCTCACAGCCCGGGTCTACGGGCGGCGAGATCCGTGCCTGCGGTCGTTAGGTGCGTGCGCTGGGCTTGCACGGGCAGACACCTTGATGTCGCTGGACAGGTTCGTGACCGGAACGACACAGACCGATCCGATCGGGCGGACGCGATCCAGGGAACAACGGAAGGCCGCATCGGCCGGTTCACTGGCGAGCCATCGCGAGTCTGAAGCGCTCCTCCGGTGAGATGAGGTGGCTGACGTCCTCGGCGGCCTCGTCGATGTCGAGCTCGACCCGTCGGACGCGCCCGGTGAAGCAGTCGTCCTTCGGGCCGTAGTCGTCGCTCACGGGCATGGCGCCGTCGCTCCCGACGTCGGTGGTCTCGCCGGCCGGGAAGATCAAGGGCCCGGTGGCGTCGATCCAGCCCTCTCCGACCTTGTTCCCATCCACGTGGAGGATCGCGCTGCCCTCGCCCAGGCCTCCACCGTCGTAGGCGAATCCCATCTGAACCCGGTGCTCCCCCGGTGGGATCGGCGCGTCCCCGTACACCTTGATCTGCCGGAGGCCGCACCGAGTCTTCCGAAGCACCGCCGGGCACTCACTTAAAGATGTTGATGGCGCGGGCGATCACGAGTGCGGCCAGGGCGAAGGACCCGGCCGCTTCGAGCATCATCAGGATTTTGGCCCATGGCTTGATCGCTGACGTGTCGGTGGGGCTGACCGCGGTGGCGGTCCAGAAGGCCAGCGACAGGTAGTCGACGAATCGCGGCACCCAGGCGGCGGCCACGTAGTCCGTGTGCTGCATCTCCGGGAAGACGAACGCCGGGTTCCGGCCCGGCTGGTGGGCCCGGGCGGCGGCACCGCCGCGGTCGAGGTCCCAGTACCATAGCCCGAACGCGATCAAGTTCGTCACCCAGATCACCCCGCCGACGGCCAGCAGCCCATCATGATGATCGGCTCGAGCGCCTTGGCGTAGCGCTGGTAGGCCTGCCGGCCGGTGATGTCCACACCGTTCACCGTGGTCTGCTGACGGTAGCGCAGCAGATTGATCAGCACGATCGGCTGGCCGTCCGGGACATCTCGAGCAAAAGGCCTCCAAAGCGCCAGGTTCTACTGTGACGGTCCCCACGCCGCACCCGCTAAGATCTCTCCGCCGGTTCAAATCCGGCCATCCCCGGCGAAGACCGAATCCGGCCCTTTCCCGGCCGACCGGCAGGGCCCGCGCCCATGCCGCCCGGCAGGAAGCACGTGAACATCAGCCGCGGCCCGCGCGTTCTCGATCAGCAGAAGGTCAGCGGCGAACAGCTTCGGGTTCAGCGCCGAAAGGAACGCCAGCGCGAAGAACGTCCCGGTCACCGCCGTCCGGCCGCACCCGGCATGTACCCGGCCGGTCCCATCGGCGGCTCCCCTGCGGCTGGACGTCGCCT
>WNGJ01010188.1_pt1 | contig 11365 bp, 11 predicted proteins | sample 5400611 | NCBI WGS metagenome assembly WNGJ01 (sample SAMN13153375, study PRJNA577476) | soil metagenome | isolation source: 40 cm soil or saprolite under Garry oak tree replicate 1 | place: USA:California | collected 2016-06-15 | reverse complement strand
TTGTCCGCTTTGACGCTTGGCAAAACGAAATCCCTCATGCCAAGACCCGTACCTCACGGTTCGCTGCCCTGGCGCTTGCTTCCTCAGAATAGAGGTTCGCCAACGGAATCAGCAATTGGACAAAAACCAACGTTTAGAACTAGTTTCGGAGAGGTATCACATCTTAAGCTGTCAGGAGCCGCAAGGTAAGATGCATCTCAGACAAAAACTGTACTAGAGAGCTTTGGCGAGTTCCTGCTTCGGAGTAACCCGGCACTCGTCGAGAAAACAAGCCAAGAAATTACCGGCTCTGCCCTAAATGCCCGATGAAAAGGGCCGAAGTTCCTTTTCCAATCGGCAAGTCGGCACTCTCACCCTGGCAATTGTGAAGAAGAGCTACAACTGTAGCTCTTCTATGAACGTTTCTGCTCGTTATAACCGCTACCTTGCGGCTCCTGAGAGCTTAAGTAGCGATGGGCTTAGCTGGAGTGCGGTGCCGTGTCGTAGCTCGGCGGGATGACGACGGAAAGAGAGGTTTTGTGATTCTCCAGCAGATTTTGTGCATTTTCTGGCGCGAACCACGGACGAATCGGCCAGAGATTTGTGATGATTCCTGTCCCCGTGGGCGGGGGACCTGGATCAAGAGGAGTTTGGGCCGATAAACCGGCCCAGGGTTCCAGTGGGCTGAGGATACCCCAGGATGGCTCTCCGAATTCAACATTACCGCTGCCTGGTGTATTTCCCTGATCATCGTAAATCTTCGCAGAATTAAGCCGCTCCGGATTATCTGGCTGGAGCTGCCACATGGCCCAGAGTCGATCGACGTTTGCATGCAGAAGAAACACAAACGGGTCGCGGAAAGAAAGGTGCGCATTCGCGAGATTACCGCCAATATAAGCGTGCGCCGCTCCATGAGCCCCTTGCAGACTCGTACCTTTTTCAGTTCCATACATGAGATGTCTGAATTCTTCCCAGGTTTGCGCTTTGATGAAATCGGAATCCTTCGGCCAGCCGCTACCTGGAACTCCTACCGGCGGCGCACCGGCTTGTTTGTTCCTGGTCAGCGTCTTTGGAGGGTCCGCGGGGTTGTAATGAACAGGGTAACTCCAGGTAGACGGATCATTTGGGTCAGGTCTTTTGAGTCTAATCGGGGAGTGATTGTCGCGGAAGTTGCCATCGGACGGGTTGGGTTTGTAGAAGCCTGCCGACAAAAGGGGCTCACCGACTGAACCCCCGTTAACGGTGCCATCGGCGTTCCCCATAAACTGATCATCAAAAAGGTTGATAAACCCGCCTTTGCCATCAGGCATATGGGATGGATCGAGGTTCCAATCCCAATAGTGGAGCGACAACTCAGGATGGGATTATTCGGAGCAGGGCTTCAAAGCGGTTGCACAATTCCCGATGCCACGGAAGGAAGGCCGGACAGCCATGCACGTGAGAGCTTTGGTGAATCTCATCCTGTTTGAACCAGGCTGAGACATGACCTGCCGGGAAATCGGTTCTGGAGCCAGGGTAATAAAGCTGATTCAATTTTATCACAGCGTCGATAAACAGATTACGTTCACTGGGGCTGACCGTCGCGAGATTGCGGCGAATTCCGTCACCGAGTGCCATGGTAGTACCTCCTTTTAATGGCGGCGCCGGCCGTGATGAGCCGGAAGCCTTACTTCTGTCGGGGTAGAACATGAGCTGGGAGTTCACAGCACTGCATGCTCTCTTTCGAGAGTGAGCCTTTTTGGCAGTCGACTCAGAGCATACCGCTAGACAGCAGACAGCTAGCAATGGCAGAAAGACGAGTGGATTCGCGCTTGTTTCGATAGCCATCGGCACAAACTGGTTGAGTCTCACTCTACTTGAGCAATGCTCAAAAAGGCTCACTGTCTGTCTATTAGCCCATAGATGCTCCTGCCGTCCCGACCCGTTCCTTACTCTATAGTGTATACGCAGCACGAAAACGCTCTCAAGGATATGTTGAACGAATGAAGCTAAACCACTCCATCTATAGTATAGTTGAAAAACACAGCTATGTCAAGAGAACCAGATCGGAGCTACGCAGGTCGGTTCTTGCAATTTGACTCATTCTCAGGTACGCTCATCAAGAGACCCATCAGGCTTGAAACTCTAGAATACAGGTTGCCAGGTAGACATCATGGATCCACGGAGGTATAAATGATCAAACTGAAGCCCGAGTTATTTGCAGCGTTAGACACCCAGGACGGCTTGTTGAACGGACTTCAGCAAGCCATCGAGCTGGAGCATGCGACGATTCCAACATATCTGTACGCGCTCTACTCGATCAAGCTGGACAGTAATACGGAGATCCAGGATCTGATCCGTTCCATTGTGATCCAGGAGATGTTGCATATGGCCCTGGCGTGCAACATTCTTAATGCCATTGGAGGATCTCCCGTCATCGACCGTCCGGAATTCATTCCGCAGTATCCCGGACCGCTGCCAGGGGCGGTCGAAAGTGAGCTCATCGTTCCGCTGGCACGCTTTTCTCTTGATCTGGTCAAGAACGTCTTCATGGTCATCGAAGAGCCAGAGACCCCTCTGAACTTTCCGGTTAGGGCTTTTGCCGCTGCGCCTCCCCAAACCATCGGAGAATTCTACACTGCGATTAAGCAGCAGATTATGGAGCGTGGACAAAGCATCTTTGAGGTTGGTGTTCTGTCGAAACAGGTGACAAGCGATTTCTGGCCCAATGAGTTAATCAAGGTCACTGATGTTAACTCGGCGACTCGGGCAATTGAGATGATTGTCGAGCAAGGGGAGGGGACCACCAAGTCCCCGCTCAGGGGGGAAGGTAGTAACATTGCGCATTACTACAGATTCGCCGAAATCTATCACGGCAAAACACTTATCCCTAATCCCAATGCTCCTCCCGATGCCCCAGACGACCAGAAGTACGTATACGGCGGAGACCCGATTCCGTTCGACCCCAACGGAGTGCTGCCGGTGATCGAAAATCCAAAAGCGGCCCTTTATCCAGCCGGTTCTCCAGCTCGCCTCGCGTGCGACACCTTCAACTCCACCTACACGAGCATCCTGAAAACGTTGCATGAGACTTTCACTGTAAGCCCCAACCAGTTGGATAATGCGATTGATTTGATGGATTCTCTCTCAGTACAGGCAATGAACCTCATGGCCATTGATCTGGGCAACGGCACACATGCTGGACCGAGCTTCGAATTCCGACCGGATTCACCATAATATTGATACTGCTGGCAAACTTTTCTCTGCTCAGCCGAAGGGTTCGTCAGCAGTGTCTTCTGAAAAGAACAGTAAAAACGGTAAAAAAAGCCCCCCGCGAAACCGGTAGAACCCCACTAAGATAGTGTTGGCGAAATCCAAATTTGTGCTTGCTTTGAGCATGAAGGCCACGCCATTTTTAGCCTGGGAAACCAATTCGCCAACACTATCAGCTAATGAACAAGAAAACTCATCAGATATTCGAGCCTATCTCATCTCGTACTTTTAGATAGAAAGGTAGCGTAGGCCTTACTTTGGGCGTACCACAGTGTTTTAGTAGTCGCACAGATGAGTAATCGGGCATTTATTGCAGCGCGGACGCTCATACCGCAGATGCCGCAGTAAGGCTTTGTGAAAGTTATAGATTACGCGCGGATCGTTGGGCAGCAGTGTCTGGAGCAAATCATGCGCGTTGTCAGCAGAAACCTTCTTCCCGATGAGGCCCAGGCGGATGCTCACGCGCCAGACATGTGTATCTGCCCATGCTCACATTTAGTAATTATCAGAAAAGGCTAGAAGCTGCTATCCTTGCCATCAGGACCTTAAAACACCCGAAAACTCCTAATTACGACAGTATGTACAGACAAACTCTCCATTCAGGTTCATTTCAAACTGATTTCAGCCGCTTTTCAGAAAGGGACGGTAGACTTGTTGTGAAACCGTCTTATTACCTTAAGGAGACTGAGCATGATGCATATCGAGGCGCTTGATGCACATAGCGAATGCACAGCATCCAGTGAAAGTAGTTTGCTGCCAATTCTCCCACTGGCTATGCATCCTGTTCGACCGGCTGACCTTCTCGAATGCATAGCACGATATCACGTTCCGGGAGCCAGTATTGCTGTCATTGCCGACTATCGGCTCGTTTGGGCAGGTGGGTACGGGGTGTGTGAGGTCGGTCGATCCGACCTGGTCACTCCCAACACGCTCTTTCAAGCCTGCTCGGTGAGCAAGCCGGTCACCGCCATAGCCGCACTGCGACTGGTGCAGGAAGGCCTCCTCAATCTAGACGAAGATCTCAATTCCTATCTCGTCTCATGGAAAGTGCCCACTAATCGAACGGGACAGTCACAGGTAACCCTACGTCACCTGCTGAGCCACACGGCTGGCTTGACCCTTAGCTGGTATCTCGGCTTCCGCCCGGGAAGCAATATGCCGACTTTGCTGCACGTGCTCAATGGCGAGGCACCCGCTAAGACGCGGGCTGTCCGGGTGCAGATTCCCCCAGGAACACGCTTTCGGTACTCAGAAAGCCATTTCGCCCTCCTGCAACAACTGCTGACGGATGTCACACGCACCCCCTTTCCTGACCTGATGCACACCCTGGTCTTCGAGCCATTGGGTATGCGGGATAGCAGCTATCATCCGTCCTTTCCAGAGCAACAGTTCAGTACAACGGCGACTGGACATTACTTTGACGGAGTGCCGATCAGCGGCAAGTGGCGCATTTTTCCGGCACTGGCAGCATCAGGGCTGTGGACTACCCCATTTGATCTGGCACAACTCATAATTGATCTGCAGTTAGCGAGAGCGGGAAAGCCCTCAAAGGTCCTTGGTAAGCAGAGTGTTGACCAACTCCTCTCACCCCAGACACCTCCCGACAGCAGACGGTGGGGACTCGGCTTCGAGCTGAAGGGACAGGGCGAAGCGGCACGCTTTCGACACAGTGGTGACAACATCGGGTTCAAGTGCTTCGTGCAAGGCTTTTATGAGCGCGGAATGGGAATCGTACTTATGTGCAATGGTGACAATGGGGAGATCATGCACAAAGAACTCTTTCAGATCATCGCCAAGGAGTACGGCTGGTCTGCCTCTTCACCTGTTGGAGCGCTTTCCAGACCCACTTGGCGGCAATTGCCGCATCGACTAGCTGTAGCGACGCTGCGGCGCTCTGTGCGACTCGTACATTTCTGATCCTGATCAGATGGGTACCCCAGAACACTTCCCTGCCGTAGTTTTTATTGTGGTTTTACGACCATTTTATAGTAGTCGCACACATCCGTCAGGATGCACTTCTCACAGCGTGGTCGGTCATAGACACAGATGCGCTGCCCATGGTGAATAGTGCAAATGCATTGCATGGTCAGACCATCGTGAATGTGTGCCCATGTGGTACACGCTTAAAAATAGTGCATTCTATGGGTGCGCTTATCCCTCCAGGTGGGTATACTAGAGTCGAGATCATTCCTGCTAGAAGTCAACGGTGACTATCTATATAGAGTTAGGCGAGGATGGGGCATCTGTCATTCGCTCAGAGCAACAACGAGGAGTATGACATGGGTTATAAAGAAGATCGTAAAATTCTGCTCAAAGCAGGCTTCACTGAAGTAGAAAAGAATCGTCTCAGTACATTACGCAGAAATCTTGCTGAAGAGGGTAGATACCAGGAACTGATTGAATACCGCCGTCTTCAATTTGTTCGCTGGCTGGTGACCACCGGCAGGTTGACTGAACGGGTTGTTTAGACAACCTGAAAGCCACTCAGGTTCTGTTGCCCGTACAGTGTATGCACAAGGAGGTTTCAATGACAACAATCGAAAATGCTACAGTTGTGTCTCATGCTGCAACACGCGCTGAGCGCTATGCTGCCGGGAAAGCCCTGCGTTCCAAAGCTCCACGTATCAACCATGGAGAGTGGGCCCCCGCTGCTGATCGCCCTGACCCGATTAGTCTGCTCGAAGAGGAGAACCGCACCCGTGTGCCGGAACTGGTCCCCATCCGCATGGGACGTATGTCGCTGTCCCCGTTCGCGTTCTTGCGCGGCTCGGCGGTGGTCATGGCAAGCGACCTGGCGAAGACGCCCGTCTCGGGCATCAAGGTACAGCTCTGCGGCGATGCACACGTGAGTAACTTCGGCGGCTTCGCCACGCCAGAGCGCCGGCTGGTCTTCGACGTCAACGACTTCGACGAGACGCTGCCCGGAGCCTGGGAGTGGGACCTCAAGCGCCTGGCCGCCAGCATCATCGTCGCCGGTCGGGAAAATGGCTACTCGGCTCAAGAGAACCGGCAGGCCGTCGTCGGCAGCATCCAGCAGTACCAGACCGTGATGCAGCGTGGGGCGAGCATGAAATGCCTCGATGTGTGGTACGCACACATCGATATTGAGACCCTGATGGGGATGGTGAAGCGCAAAGGACAGGAACGTCTCCAGAAGCAGCAGCAGAGGGCGGGTCGCCGGACGAGCGAGGGGGTCTTTCCCAAGATGGCCGAGGTGGTTGATGGGCAGTACCGCATCAAGGATGAGCCGCCACTGATCATGCATGTCGAGGATCTTGGCGATGTCAAAAAGACGCAGGAGCATGAAGCCGAACGGATCAAGGGGGCATTCGACGCCTATGTAGAGACGCTGCAAGACGATCGCAAGGTGCTCCTCAGCAAGTACCACTTCGTCGACATCGCGCGCAAAGTGGTTGGGGTGGGCAGCGTCGGAACGCGCTGCTGGGTCATGTTGTTCATGGCAGGAGGGGACGGAGACGACCCACTCTTCTTGCAGGTCAAGGAAGCAGGTGCCTCGACGCTTGAGCCCTACTTTGGCACAAGTGCCTACGCCAACCATGGGGAACGGGTGGTGCAGGGACAGCGCCTGATGCAGGAAGCGAGCGACATCTTCCTGGGCTGGACGAAAGGCGAAGTGGTCGACCTCTATGTGCGACAGTTGCGCGATATGAAGGTGTCGGCAGAGATTGCGACGTTTTCGAAGAAAGAATTCGATTTCTACACCCGGGTGTGTGCTTCGGCGCTTGCGCGCGCGCATGGTCGCTCCGGAGACCCGGCTATGATCAGCGGCTACCTGGGCAACAGTGATGCGTTTGCACAGGCGATTGCCCGCTTCGCTGAGGCCTACGCTGATCAGACCGAGCTCGATCACGCCGCGTTACTCGCTGCCATCAAGGAGGGTCGCATTCAGGCTAAGGTCGATGTGTAAGGGGGATAAACATAGAGACGCTCGTTACCTTTGTGGTAGGGATCATCGCGACGCTTTCCCTCTTTCAGGGGGACTGCTCACCGTTGACAGCTCCCTCAAGTGGTCTGCTGCGAATCGACGGGCTGGTGAGCTGCTCCGCTTATCTGAACAGGATGCGGGTGGGGTGGCTTCAGTCCGCGCCTATGGGTCATACCCTTGCATTTGAAAGAGCAGAGGTACGCTCACTCCTGATCTTGTACCAAAAATTGTAGTTTCCGCTGAAACACCTTTTCAAACAGGTCAGCCTTCTCATAAGCATGCTCCACTTCAGCGTCGAGATCGGCAAGAGAGCGTCTCCACAAAGAGATCGTCCAGGTACGATCATCGCACAGATCTTCGTTTGCAGCCAGGCGCAATACGCGCCCATCATGGCTCCAGTCCAGGGCATCGGCGATACGCACCAGGGCAGCCAGCGCCGAAACACGTTCGCGAGCAGGGTCACTCAACGCCGCGAATTCCTCGTGTGAAACGCTGGGCAGGGCGCGCCGGTGATAACGGGCAATACAGGCGATCTCATGACGCTCTTCATCGGTCACATCTGGCAAAGTAGTCCCTTTTATCAGTTGATACGAGTGTTTGTGGTGGCGGCGTGCTTCAATCAACATACCGGTATTGTGTAGAAACGCCGCACGTTCGAGCAGGCGCAATGCACGTTCATCAAGCTCGTGCAGGGGCTGCGTCGCTTCAAACAGTTGCACTGAGAGCCGCTCCACCTGGCGGGCATGTGGCCAATCTTCGACCCGTAATCCTCCGCTGAAGCGAAGTTCCTCAGGAGTTGGCTGGGGTTGTTGCCACCAGTCCAATTCTTCACCTGGAAATGATTGCATGTGAGTGCCTACCCTTCCTGTTGCTGCTTCCGGGACTGGAATTCCTGCTCTTAGTATAGAATCCAAAATGCAAACGCACATGCATAAAACATACTATTTTTTCGCGCGGCAAGAGAGCTGCGGGCCTTTTGGGACGCCTGACATCTGCAGTCCGGTTGCTGAGCTGCCCTGTTCCAGGGAGAATAGCACAAATGCACTGCATGATTCAACCAACGCGCGTTTCTGCCCATGCTGTACACGCTGAAAAATAGTGCATTCTATGGGTGTGCTTCTCCCTCCATCTGGGTATACTTGAATCGAGCTTGTTCATGCTTTCTCTCGGTGGCGGCTGTCCATACAAATTTGAATCTGGTTTCAGCGCGTGGAGCTGGCCTCGTTTTGAATCAGCATCACTCACCTACTCTGGCAGTTAACGAAATGCCCTTGTCGCAGTCTCGCTTGTCAGCTTGAAACGAAAGGAGTCAGTATGGAAAGAAGAGCTGGTTTTCATGCTGATGCCTGAAGGAGGATACCATGGCAAAAACAACGAGCGACAAACCATCTGCTTCCGCCGCGGAGGCATTGAAGCGACAAAAGAAGCAAGCCAGGAGAGAAGCGAAACTGATGCTGGAGATCGAGGAAGCGAACAAGGATCTCAAGAAGGCTCAGAAGAGGCAGTCCAAAGCACAGGCCCGGCTGGAGGCGCGAAGCGCATATGTACACACGCTTGAAACGAGGCTGGAGGAACTGCGCGCTCCGAGCCTGGAGCCTGCAATTGAGACGCCTCCAGACAGTGCAGAGCTTGAGCGCCAGCAAGAGCCATCCGAGCTGGATAGCGGCATCGCTCACTCTGATGGGAACCAACAGGCCTCACCTGAACCAGGGGCCTCGACTTTCACTGACGAAGAGCAACACGCTCCCGTGGTAGAAGAGGCCACACCCTCGGAGGCCATAGTCGTGACCAACGAGGTGACCGATGGGTCAGAAGCGGCAGTAGTGCAGGACAACGAAACTGCTAGAGAACCTGCGCCAACACCGGCAACTCCCAGGAAGGCACCTGCACAAAAGGCAGTGGCTACGCGAAAACCGACTGTGACGAAACGACCAACGAGTCCATCAACTGCGACCAAACGACCAGCCAGTCGTAACCAAAGTACCAGGCAGCCACACGCAGATGCTGAGTAAGAGGGAACCTCCATCATGGAAATCACCGAACAAGCAATCCACCTGCTGGCAAAGGTGGCGACAGAGGTGCAGGCTCGCTTCGCCGATTTCAGCGACCTGGCGCATGGTTGGGAACATGTACATCGCGTCTATCATCTCGCCCTGCACCTGGCGGAGCAGGAACACGCCGATGGCTTGATCGTGGGGATGGCAGCCTTGCTGCATGATCTGGGACGCACCACCCGTGGTCCTATGCGCTCGCATGCACAACGCTCCGCGAAGCTGGCGCAGAAGCTACTTGCTCCGTATGAACTTCCCCCTGACACGCAGCACGCGATTCTCCACGCGATCCTGGCCCATAGTTATCGCCATGGCGTCGAACCTGCGACGCTTGAAGCGTGTGTGCTCTATGACGCGGATCGCTTAGATAGCCTGGGGGCGAGTGGGGTGATGCGCTGGGCCATGACCGCGAAGCACGGGCACGGGCCCCAGACCAGGATCTACCATCCCGACGACCCGTTTGCGCTCTGGCGAGACCCCGATGGGCAGCGCTATCTGCTCGATCGCTTCTTCACAAAACTCTTACAGCTCAATGAGGTGATGACGACGGAAACGGGGCGAGCTATGGCAGAGCGCCGCATCGCCTTTCTGCGCCTTTACTTGCAGGAACTCCAGCAAGAGCTGGCAGAGGGAGGATATGGTTATGACATGCCAGAAGAGGTGACGTATCGCTTGCTCTGGGACGAGAAGAGAGCAGAAGAGCAGAAGCAGGAACAGCCAGCGGAAGATCTGCAACGCGGGAGAGTCGTTGAAATCCATCGCATCTACGAGGAGCAGCATTCAGCTTGATATTGCACTGTTCGGGAATATTACACATCATAGCGTTCTGACGGCTGCCTGGGCGTAGTGCTTAAGTAATTCATGCTCAATCGAACGATAGCAGCGACGCAGGTATTCTTCAAGCTTCACCCAGTCGCCCTCAACATCGGTAGATGTATTACTGGTAATGAGATCAACGGTATTGGCAGCAAGCAATCTCCACTGAGCAGATTCCTTGACCTGCTCGGATGATAATCCAAAGATGGCACTGTGCAGATCAATAAGCGTTTGCAGAAATTCATCTTTCTCAGATTTCCCAGAAAGTCGCCGATGCACGTCAAAATAGTGTAATTCCAGGACTGCTACATGGGATGAATCAAATTTTAGGCCTGAATAGCGACGTGCGAGCTGGTAGAATTTTTCAAGATAGCGAAGAATCTTTTGCTCGTCATGGTCGGCGGGAACCCATGCCACTGATGCACGTGTCGTGTAGTAACCAGCAAGAAGTGACATTGGAAAGGGTATGCTAAACTGCTCCTGGCAAAGCCCTACAATTAAACGCAGCATTTTTATCCACTTATGATCATAATATGCTCGCCAGCCAGCAGCTTCAAAGTAGGCCACCCGTTCAGGGTTCAATTTAAAAGTTGTTGCCATTGTAGATATCCATTCCTTTGTAGAGAGGAGTGCCTGGGGTGACAGGAGTCTACTACGCGCTGCTGCCAATTCAAGGGCCAGCGCACGCCCTCTAGCAGAGAACAGATCCCGGCAATATCGCGTGCGTTCTCATCAGTTAGCTGGAACCCAGGCAATATGGCCTGTGTACCTGGACAGAAGACTCAATCATCCCAATCACCGTTCCATATCGGTGCGAGCTTATTGGCCGTCTGCAGATAGGTCTCTTCATCAGCCTCAATCATCAGCTTGTGCATGACCACGAGATCGGCATCGGGTACACACTCCAGCGGTTGCAGGCACAGACTCATCTTGCGTCTCCCCTGCTCGATCACCCCCACCAGCCCGTGCGCTCGTGGCACGCGGTAGATGCACCCTGGATCACGGGGGCTCTTGATATCAAGGTAGCCCTGCCGCACCAGTTGGCCGTATTGTTCACCGGTCAGCACTGAGCGCAACAGTTCATTGGCCCGTCGATTCGCCTCTGACCACTTGAGGTAGCTGTCAAGGGCAAGTCGCCAGAGCAGAACAAGGGCAAGAGCCGCCATGATCCCTAGCAACACATAGACCAGCAGCTCTACGTTCATCCACCGACCACTCGTGGCACCAGGATAATCTGCGCGGCCTGCGGGTCAAACTGCTCCAGGCGCTCGACCGGCTTGCCTGCTTCGACGCGAAAAGCCGTCGCGCCCCTGGCGCGCTC
>WNGJ01013709.1_pt1 | contig 11366 bp, 11 predicted proteins | sample 5400611 | NCBI WGS metagenome assembly WNGJ01 (sample SAMN13153375, study PRJNA577476) | soil metagenome | isolation source: 40 cm soil or saprolite under Garry oak tree replicate 1 | place: USA:California | collected 2016-06-15 | reverse complement strand
GGATCATGGAGCGGCAGGACGGGGGGAGCATCCGGGCCGCCGCCGCGGCCGCGGGCATGCGCACCATGTTTGGGGATGGGCTGGCCAAGGTGTTCCTCGGGGAGACGACCCTCGCCGAGGTGTACCGCGTCGCGATGTAACGCTACACGACTGTCCGCGCGGACCTGACGAGGCGAAGCACCGTCTCGGCCAGGCGCTCCAAGGGCACGATCTGCTCCGCTGCCTCCAGGGAGATGGCCGCCCTGGGCATTCCGAAGACCGCCGAGGACGCCTCGTCCTGCGCAAGGGTGTGAGCGCCGGCCTGCCGCATGCTGAGGAGTCCCCGGGCGCCGTCGTGGCCCATGCCGGTCATGATGATGCCGATGGCGCGCGCCCCCGCGACCTGGGCGCAGGAGCCGAAGAGCACGTCCACGGATGGGCGGTGCCGCTGCACGGGGGGATCCGAGCCGAGCACCACCTTGTAGGCGTTGCCCTCGCGGGCGATACGCATGTGCTGGTTCCCGGGGGCGATCAGGGCGCTGCCCGGGGCCACGCGGTCCCCCTCGCTCGCCTCCCGTACCGAGATCGCGCACAGCGCGTCCAGCCGCTCGGCAAAGGCCCGCGTGAAGTGCTCGGGCATGTGCTGCACGATGACCACGCCCGGGCAGTCCACGGGAAGGGAGGAGAGGACGAGGCGCAGCGCGTCCGTGCCCCCGGCCGAGGCGCCGAGGGCAATGAGGTCGGGCCCGGTGGGCCCGGCCTGACGCGAGCTAGTCGAAGAGCGTGATAGAGCCATAGCTGATGGGGGGCGCCGCCCGGGCCTGCGCTTCGGCCAGGGCATGGGGGCGGACCCGGCGCACGTGCTTGACGAAGGCGCGTCCGGAGTCCGTGTGAAAGTGGACGTGGCGCGGGTACCGTCCGCCCACCGCGGCGCTCAGGACGGTGATGCCTTCCTCCTCGAGGAAGGTCTTGGCGAAATCGATGTTTCGGCGGGGCACGTCCACGACGGAGCCGGAGATCTCCAGCACGTGGGCGCCCCCGAACACCTTGGCCACGAGCCGGCGGCGGTCCCCGCCCGCCTTCATGATGGCGCCGATGAGGAGGTCCATGGCGTGCACACCGAAGCGGCCGGCCTCGGCGTCGTCGCCGTCGCCGCGCGGGAGCATGAAGTGGTTCATCCCGCCCACCGCCCGCTCGGGATCGTGCAGGCACACCGCGACGCACGAGCCGAGGAGCGTCTTGATGATCGTCGGCCGCTCGCTCGCGTACACGCCGCCAATGTGGATGGTGACTTCGCCGCTCTTCACGCGGGGGTCCCGAGGACGTGACGCACGGTGTGGCGAAGCTGGTCGGGATGGAAGGGCTTCACGAGCCAGCCGGTGGCCCCCGCCTCCCGGCCGCGCTGTTTCATGGCCTCGCCGTCCTCCGTGGTCAGGACGAGAATGGGGGTGGAACGCTCGCGGGGGCGGGCGCGCAGGGCGCGCACGAGGGTGAGGCCGTCCATGTCCGGCATGTTGACGTCGGTGATGACGAGGTCCACCGGCGTGTCGTCGAGCGTGGCCAGGGCCTCCCGCCCCCCCGGCGCTTCCATGACCCGGTGATCGTCGGCCTGGAGGGCGGCCCGGACCATGGCGCGCACGAGCTTGGAGTCCTCAACGATCAGGATGGTTGCCGGCATGTTCGCTCTCCTTGTGATAGATGGTGCTGCCCGCGTGGCGAAGCCCGCTCACCATCCCGTGCACGCCTTCGGAGTGGCCGAGGACGAGACGGCCGCCCTCCTTCAGGCACCCCACGAGGCGCTCGAGCACGCGCTGCTGGGTCGGCTGGTCGAAGTAGATGAGGACGTTCCGGCAAAAAATAAGGTCGAAGGGCGTCTCGATCGGCCAGCCGTCCTCGATCAGGTTGATGCTTCGGAACCTCACGAGCTGACGAAGCTCGGGGCGAATCCGCACGAGGCCGACCTGGGTCCCGCGGCCCCGCAGGAAGTGTCGCCTCAGCACCGCGCGGGGAATCGGGCGCACGTCCTCGAAACGGTAGATCCCGGCGGTGGCGCGGCTCAGCACCTCCGTGTTGATGTCCGAGGCGAGGATGCGCAGGCTCCAGCCCGCCGCCTGGGGGAGAGCGTCCGCCAGCGTCATGGCAATCGTGTAGGGCTCCTCGCCGCTGCTGCAGCCCGCGCTCCAGATCCGGATGATCCGCTGCCCGTCACGGGCGGCCCTCTCCAGCGCTTCCGGCACCCATTGCTGGGCCAGATAGGTGAAGTGGCGCGCCTCGCGGTAGAACTCCGTCTTGTTCGTGGTCACCGCGTTGACGAGGCGGGCGAGCTCGTCGCCCTCGGGGTCCTGCTCGACGAGGAGGTGCCGGTAATTCCCGAAGCTCGCGAGCCCGAGGGCGCGCAGACGCGTCCCCAGACGCACCTGGAGCAGCGCCCGCTTGTGCGGTCCGAGGGCGATGCCCGTGCGGGCGAGGATCAGCGCGCGGAATGCCTCGAACTCCGGCCTCGAGAGATCAGGGGTGATCCCCGCAGGATCCACGATCCGGGAATGCTCCAGGGCGCTGCGGGATGCGGCCTTCGCCATTCCCGCCCTCGTGCTCAGGCCGAGTCGGCGGCGCGGGCGCCCGCGACGGCCGTCGACACGTCACGGACGGCTCCCGGGCGGGGTCGACCTTCCGGAAGTGCGCTTCCAGGCTCTTGATCACCACCTGCTGCTGGCCGAGGAGACCGTCGATGAGGAGCGCGGTGCGGCGCCCCTCGTGCTCGACGATGACCACGAGTCCCTCCGTGGGATCCTCGGCGTCGGCGTGGACACCGAAGAGCCGACCGAGGCGAAGCATGGGAAGGGTCTCCCGACGTACCACGATGACCTCGAGCGCTCCCTCGATGGCATGGACGCTGCCCGGCGCAGGCAGGACCGATTCGGTGATGCTGACGAGGGGCAGGACATAGACCTGGTTCCCCACCCGCAAGACCTGGCCGTCGAGCAAGGCCAGGGTCAGGGGCAGCTTGATGAGGAAGCGCGTGCCCCGGCCCGCCTCGCTCCGGATGGCGAGGCTGCCCCCGATGGCCTCGACATTCTGCTTGACCACGTCCATCCCCACTCCGCGTCCGGAGATCTCGCTCACCGTCTCGGCGGTGGAGAAGCCGGGGCGGAAGATGAGGGCGAACACTTCCTCGTCACTCGGGGTCTCCCCGGCGCGCACGAGGCCCTGGGCGCGCCCCCGGCTCAAGATGCGCTCGCGGTCCAGCCCACGTCCGTCGTCGCAGACTTCGATGTACACGCTCCCGCCCCGCTGAGATGCCTCCAGTCGCACGCGGCCCGTGACGGGCTTGCCCGCGGCCAGGCGCGCCGCCGGCGACTCCAGGCCGTGATCGATGGCGTTGCGGACGAGATGCAGGAGAGGATCGCCGATCTTCTCGATGACGGACTTGTCCAGCTCGGTCTCCTCGCCTGCCAGCTCGACCACGACTCGTTTGCGCATGGCCTCGGCGAGGTCGCGCACGAACCGGGGAAACCGCGCGAAGAGGGTACGCACCGACACCATGCGCACGGCGAGAACGTTGTGGTGGAGCTCGCGGGCGTGGCGATCCATGCGGGCGACCATCTCGTGGACCTTGACCATGCCGTCAGGGGTGTCGTCGGCGACCGCCTGCGCGAGCATGGTCTGCGTGGTCACCAGCTCGCCCACCAGATCGACCAGGCGATCGACCTTGTCCACGGCGACGCGGATGGCCGTCGCCTCCTCACGGTCGCTCGCGCGACGGCGCGGGGACTCCCCCGTTCCTGGGATGGCCGGCTCGATCGCGGGCGGGGGGATGAGGCCGGGCCAGTTGGATGCCCCCGCGGAGTCCGGGCGCGCCTCCCGCGCGCCCGCGCGAGCCAGGAGCGCGTCGATGGTGGACCGCACTCGCTCGAGGGCCTCCGGCGCCGCGTGGGCTGCGTCGGGTGCGGCGGCGATCTGGCCGAGGAGCTTGCGCAGGACGTCCGCGGAGGCGAGGAGAGCGTCGATCACCTCGGGGGTGACGGAAAGACCGCCCACGCGGACCTGCTCGAGGAGGCTCTCGAGAACGTGGGTGAAGCGGGAGATCTCCGTGAAGCCCATCATGGAGCTGCTGCCCTTGAGACTGTGGGCGAAGCGGAAGATCACGTCGACCGCGTCGGGAGCGTGGGGCGCCTGCTCCAGCCGGAGCACGCCCGCCTCGAACTCCGCCAGCTGCTCGGTGGTCTCTTCGATGAAAAGGCCGCGGAACTCCTCGTTCAGGGCCCTGGTCTCCGGGGCCGGAGGCTCACGTGGCGCTCGCGTGGACGACCCGCGCGTCGCCGTCCAGGACCTTGTCGACGTCGAGAAGCACGAGGAGCTTGTCGCCGGTGCGGGCAAGGCCGCTCACGCATCCGTTCTCCACGTGCGCGCCCCCCAGGGCGGGCACCGCCTGGATCTCCGCGGCGGCCAGGCTCACGACGTCGGTGACGGCGTCCACCCGCATGCCCACGATCTTCGTGCCGACCACGACGAGGACGATCACGGTGAAGCGGCTGTGCTCGACTTCGGGAAGCCCGAACTTCGTCCGTAGATCGACGACAGGGACGATGGTCCCCCGGAGATTCATGACGCCGGGGATGCAAGGAGGAGCGTTGGGCAGGGGCGTGATCGCCGACTGCCCCTTGATCTCGTGCACGGCGAGGATGGGAACCCCGTACTCCTCCTCGCCGAGCCGGAACGTCAGGTACTGGCTCTGCGTCGGCGGCGTGCCGCCGTTACTCGTGCCTACCGCGAGCTGGTCCATGGCCCGCTCGCCTCAAAATTCCTCGAACTCGTTGTCCCAGGCGCCCGACCCCCCGCCGGATCCGTTGCCCGCGCTCGCGCCGGCGCGCGCCGGCTCCGGGGACTTGGGCCGGTCCCCGGGCCCGCGTCGGGCCAGCGCGAGCGGGGGCTTCACGCGACGGCCGGCGGGATCAAGCACGGGTCGCGGCTCGGGCGCCTCTTCGGTCACCCGGAAGCGCCGCACCAGCTCCTGGAGCTCGCGGGCCTGGCTGGTGAGGTTCTGGGCCGTCGAAGACAGCTCCTCGGTCTGCGCCGCGTTCGACTGCACGATCTGGTCCATGAGGGTGACCGCGCGGTTGACCTGCTCGATCCCCCGAGATTGCTCCTCGCTGGCCACCGCGATCTCGGAGACGATGTCGGTGACCTGCTTCACCCCGGTCACGATCTCGCCCAGCATCTGTCCGGATCTGTTCACCAGCTCGGAGCCGTCGTGAACCTTGTCCACCGAGTCCTGGATGAGGCCCTTGATCTCCTTGGCGGCTGCCGCGCTTCGCTGCGCCAGGGTCCGCACTTCCGTCGCCACCACGGCAAAGCCGCGGCCTTGCTCACCGGCGCGCGCGGCCTCCACGGCGGCGTTGAGGGCGAGGAGGTTCGTCTGGAAGGCGATCTCGTCGATCACCGTGACGATGTCCGCGATCTTCTTGGACGCCGTCGTGATCTCCTGCATGGCGCCCACCGCAGCCGTCACGACCTGCCCGCCCTTCTCGGCTTTCTCCCGCGCCCCGATGGCAAGCTGGCTCGCCTGCCGCGCGTTGTCCGCGTTCTGCCTCACCGTGCCCGTCAGCTCTTCCAGCGAGGCCGCCGTCTCTTCCAGCGAGGAAGCCTGCTCCTGCGCACCGCTCGCCACTTGCCTGGAGGCGGCGGAGAGCTGCTCGGAGGCCGCCCCGACCTGGGAGGCGGCGCCCCGGATCTCCTGCACGAGCCCGTGGAGATTGTCGAGGAAGCCGTTCAGCGCGTGCGACAGCCGGCCCACCTCGTCATGGGAGCTCACGGCGAGCCGCCGGGTGAGATCGGCATTGCCGCTCGCCAGCTCGCCCAGCTCCGCGGCCGCGCGGAGCGGCCCCACCAGGCGCCGCGCGATGCCCAGATAGATGCCCGCGCCCGCAACCAGGGCAAGCGCGCCGAGGCCGACGAATTTCCACGTGGCGCGCGTCGTCAGGCTGCCTACCTGGGCCGTGGAGACGCCGATGCGGAGGACCCCGAAAGATGTCCGCTCGAACGTCACCGGGGCCGCGACCTCGAAGAGCTCGGCCGAGCCGGGCACGGGCCGGTGGACGAATGCGGACACGCGCGCCATGGCTCGCTCGAATTCATTGCGGGTGAGGACCTGGAGCTTGAGCGCCGGGTCTGTGGTCGCCACCGCCTTGCTTTCGGTATTGAGCACGATGATGTAGCTCACGTCCGGATCCGCTTGCTTCGTCCGGTCGAGGAGATGCTGGAGGCGGTCCACCTCGCCCATGGCCAGGGGATCGGTGATGGCCGCGGCCAGTGTGGTCACGAGGATCTCCGCGCGCTTGGCCAGGCTCTGCTCCATGGCCGATCGGCTGCTGCGGATCGAGACGACGCCGAGGAGCGCGATGGTGCCCACGAGCACGACCACGAACGGGATGGTCAGCTTGGCGGTCAGGTGGCGCCGTATGGCGCCGATGCGCTGGAGATTCATGCCGTACCCTCCCCGTGGCCAGGCTACTTCCTGGCCACCTTCCAGTCGGTCATGAGGGTCGGCTGGCCGTCGCGCAGGATGGTGTAGTACACGGCGTCGAAGGCGTGGTGCCGGCTCGCGCTGTAGTTCGCCTTCATCCCGATACCGAGGTCGAGGTCCTTGAATCCCTCGATCGCCGTCACCAGCTTCTCGCGCGTGAGATCACGGCCGGCGCGCTGCAGCCCTTCCACGAGCACCATGGCGTTGACGAAGCCCTCGAAGCTCACGAAGTTGGGGCTCGCGTCCGGGAAGTACTTCTTCAGGGCGGACTGATACTGCGTCACCGCGGGCAGGTCTCTCCGGCTGGGCGGCGGCACCACCTGCGTGATGATGACCCCGTCTCCGTCTTTCCCGGCCGCCTTGGCGAACGCCTCCGTGCCCACGAAGGACACCGTGAGGAAGATGGTGTTCCACCTGTCCGCCCGCGCGCGCTTCACGAACTCGGCGAGGGGCGCATACGTCCCCACCATGACCACGGCTTCAGGGTTGGCCGGCTTGATCTGCTCGAGGCCCTTGCCCACGTCCATCGTGTTCCGCGGGAAGGTGCCGAGGGCCACCGGCTCCAGGTTGTGCTTCTTCAGGGCGATCTTGACGCCCTCGAGCACGGCCACCCCGAAGGCGTCCTCCTGATAGAACACGGCGATCTTCTTCATGCCGAGCGTGCCCACCAGATTGTCCACCTGGGCGCGCGCCTCGTCGTAGTACGAGGCGCGGACGTGGATGATGTTGCGTCTCACGGGCGCTCTCAGGATCTCTGCCCCCGTGAAGAAGCCGATGGCGGGCACCTTGTTCGCTTCCGCCATGGGGACGACCTTGGCGCCTGTTGGAGTGCCGACGAAGAAGCCCATGGCGAACACCTTGTCCTGCTGGATGAGATGGTTCACGCACGCAATGGCCTTGTCCGGCTCGTAGCCGTCGTTGCGCGAGACGAGGTGGATCTTGCGGCCGTGCACGCCGCCCTGATCGTTGACTGTGTTGAGATAGGCGCGGGCTCCGAGCACGGTCTGGGTACCGAGAAAGCTCGCGGGTCCCTCCAGCGCGGCACAGGAGCCGATCACGATCTCCTTGTCGGTCACTCCCGGATCCGCCCCCGCGGAGCCGACGGGCGCCGCAAGGATCAGCAGTGCCGCCACAAGTCCCCGCTGCAGCATCTTCATCAGTTGGCGCCCTCGTCTGTTCGTTCCGGTGGTGGTCGACCCAGGTCGAGCGCTCGACTTCCAGAGCGCTCCCACAGGGTGTTATCGGCAAATACCGCCCAGATCGTAGCCAGCCGCCCTCGGCGGGGGACTGCCCAGAAATCTGCCAGCTCTGCTTCGGGGTGGTCACGGAGGCCACGCCGGGGGTGAGGCGCCCGGCGGGTCGAGTTACCTAGGGCTTGGAGGTGTCCTGACCGCGTGGGCCCAGCGGGATCGTCACTTCGTACGTGGTGCGCTCCTCGTTGATGTGGTACCTGACGACGCCCGAGCGGACCATGTCTCGCGAGGCCTCGGGGAGCCGGTCGAGAATAGCGTTGAGGCTCGCGGGGTATCGCCCCGTCGCGTCCTTGCTCTCCTCGACGGCCCGGCTCACGATCTGCACGTCCCGGATGACGTCGCGAGCAAACTCGTTCGCCTCCTGCTTGCCCCAGAAGAGGAGATAGCCGCTGAGGGCGAGATTGAGCACGACGAGGAGGCCGATGAGGTACAGAGCGGCGTGGCTCTTTGGGCGGACCGGCTCCGTCGGCAGCCCCGCCGCCGCGCGCTTCTCGGTCTCCGCGGCGTCCCGCCGGTACTGGCCGCAGATGTCGCAGAGATCTCGCTCACTGGCCGCGCGGCAGGCCACGCAGAGATTGTCATTGCACTGCCGGCAGCGGAACTTCGCCGGCTCCGACGGATGTCTGACGCAATCGGCCGTGAGAGTGCTCATGTTCTCAACGCTGGTAGTAGGTGCCCAAGGTCACGGAAACGGAGAGGACACCTCCCGCTCCTGACCCGACCGTGGCCTTGCCTCCGTATACGGCTGCGACCTCCGCCGCCACGGAGGATGCCTGGGCCGAGGTCAGCCCCTGCACGCTCACGGTGGCGGGCGATCCCGCGGCACCCTGATACCGGTAGGTGCCCACTCCAAAGGACGTGGTCGCCGGCCAGCGTGGGATATAGGGGCCCTGCCAGCACGTCCGGTTGCGCGTCGAGCGTGTTACCAGGCCTGGATCTCCGGCGCTTGAAGAGACGGGCAATCCCTCGCAATGGGTGGCCATGTTGACGAGGGCTTTCTGGATATAAGCGATCTGGGTGACCGTGGAGGAAGTCTTAGCCGCCTGCGCCACGTTGCGCCCAATGATCAGGCCCATGGTCGAGAGGAGCCCAAGGAGGGCCATGACGGCCACGAGCTCGATGACCGTGAAGCCGCCCGCGCCCGGGTCGAGGCGCCTCCACGACCTACCCGAAAGTCCGCCAGACTCATCCATTCTGACGCGGTAATCGGCAGGTCTCTGGCCGTTCCGGAGCCTTCGGGCACGCGTAACCTCGGCTTTTGACGTGGGTCGTTCCCTGTGGCACGATCGACTTCCGGCCGGGCCATGTCGGTCCGGCGCCACTCACGTCAGGAGCCATTCATGCGCATCTACTACGACATCGATCTCGGCGACCGCACCATCGCGAAGCGGGAGCTTCACGGCGAGGACGTGGTCAAGGCGGGCCGGTACCTGATCGCCAAGACCCTCGTCGAGATGGGCGCCGCCACCGTCGAGCCGCTTTCCCCTCAGAACCCCCTCATCTTCTCGGCGGGGCCCTTCGCCGGCACGAGCTTCTCCAACGCCAATCGCACCAGCGTGGGCTGCAAGAGCCCGCTCACGGGCGGCGTCAAGGAGGCCAACGGCGGGGGGACGTTCAGCTATGGGCTGGGCCAGCTCAAGATCGCCGGCTTCACGCTCCTCGGCGCCTCCCGGGAGTGGGTGGTTCTCCACTTCAAGAAGGACGGCGGCATCGCCTTCGAGGACGCCACCCCTTATCTCGGCAAGGGCAACTTCGAGGCGAACGACCTGTTGCACGCGCGGTATGGCAAGAAGGTCACCATCGCGCTCTGCGGGCCCGTGGGCGAGTACGAAGGGCTCCTCGCGGGCATCGCCTTCAGCGACAAGGAGGGCCGGCCCGCGCGGCTGGCCGCGCGGGGCGGGGTAGGGGCGGTGATGGGCGCCAAGAAGGTCAAGGCCATCGTGGTCGATCTCGACAAGATCCCGCCCATGCACGACGGCAAGAAGGTGACGTCCAGCATCAAGGACTACGCCAAGATGCTGCAGGCCGACGGCATGGTGCAGAACTTCTACGCGAAGATCGGCACCATGGGCATGGCCGATGTCCAGAACCAGATGGGCGGCCTGCCCGTGCGGAACTTCAGCGCGGGAAGGCTGGCCGACGTGGCGGCGGGAGAGAAGTTCAAGATGGGCGGCGATTTCATCGGCGAGCTCAACACCTCGCGGGGCGGTGAGCAGACGCACGCCTGCATGCCCGGCTGCGTCATCCAGTGCAGCAACGTCTACCACGATGCCGCGGGCAAGGAAGTTGTCTCCCCAGTGGAGTACGAGACGCTGGGGCTGCTCGGCACCAACTGCGGCATCAGCGAGCCCGACGATCTCGCCCAGCTCAACTACCTCGCCAACGACCTCGGCGTGGACACCATCGAGCTCGGGGCCATGCTGGCGGTGCTCATGGAGGCCGGGCTCGGCGTCTTCGGCGACGTCAAGTTCATGACGGACTGCCTGGTGGAGATCCGCAAGGGAACGGAGAAGGGGAAGCTCTGGGCCCAGGGCACCGCGCGGGTGGGCGAGCACTACAAGGTGCGCCGCGTGCCCGTCATCAAGAAGCAGGCCATCAGCGCCTATGATCCGCGAGTGGTCGAGGCCACGGGCATCTCGATGATGGCGACGGCCCAGGGCGCCGACCACACCGCGGGCAACCTGCCGCGGCTCAAGACGCGGGAGATGGACCTGGAGTCGCTCGTGAGCCAGAGCCTGCTCCACCAGACGCGGGTGGCCGCCAATGATTCGCTCGGCCTCTGCATCTTCGGCATGAGCGTGACCAACCCCAACACCGAGTTCATCGCGGCCGCCGCCAATGCCGCGCACGGCACCACCTTGACCAAGGACTTCTTCGAGGCCCTCGGGCGCGATGCGCTGCGCTTCGAGAAGGAGTTCAACCGTCAGGCCGGCTTCACCGAGAAGGACGACGAGCTGCCCGAGTTCTTCTACACGGAGCCCATCCCACCCACCAACCACGTCGCCCGCTTCCACGGGCCCGATGTGCACGACATGTACGAGCAGCTGCCCGCGTAGGGATCTCGGAGGGAGGCTCCGCCCCCTTCCGACGCCTCCTCCCAAGAGACGGATTGCGCCGGCGAAGCCGGCGCTCGAAGCGGAACACTCGTGCCCGCCACAATGTGGAAGTCACCTGGACAGGCTCCGAGTCGATTTGATACGCACGAGCGTCGGCTCACGCTCGTTGCCGGAGATGTGCCAGGGGGCTGCGCGGCCGAATGGCGTCGGACCGCCTGCCGTCCCGCGAGGAAACGAGGGACGCCGACCCTCGAGGGGCCGGCGTCCCTTGGTCCTGAAGCCTCCAGGTTGCTTACGGGAAGGTGATGGTGGTGCCGTCCCCGTTTGCCGTGATGGAGAAGGTCCCAGTGCTGCTCGACGTGTACGTGTACGTGCCCGACCAGGCCGGTGAGCCGCCTGGCGGAGGCGTGGGGACGTTGGCGATGAAGGGTCCCGCGCTCTGGCCGAGACCGTTGGCGGTGGCCTGGGTCAGGTCCGTCAGGGCGGCGGGCAGCGCGCCCATGTGGGCGCTGAACATGCTGACGGCCGAGGCCATGGTCCGCGCATCGGCCTGGG
>WNGJ01018700.1_pt1 | contig 11367 bp, 9 predicted proteins | sample 5400611 | NCBI WGS metagenome assembly WNGJ01 (sample SAMN13153375, study PRJNA577476) | soil metagenome | isolation source: 40 cm soil or saprolite under Garry oak tree replicate 1 | place: USA:California | collected 2016-06-15 | reverse complement strand
GCTGGCGCACCGCAGGCTCGCGAGCGACGACCCGCAGGCGTGCCAGTGCACGCTGCCCGGCCGCGCGCCCGCAACCGGGCCGCCGCCCGCGAACCCGCTGTGGTGCTTGCCGGGCGACGGCTGCTGCGATCCCTGGGTACAGCCGGCGGCGAGCAGTGCCAGCGCCGTGACGGCGAGCAGGCTTCGTCTCATGACAGGTATCCGTCCTGGCTCGGTCAGCCTTCCGCCGCCGGGCTCGCCGCCGCCAGCTTCATGGCCTCCTCGATCAGCCGCTCGACGATCTGCGACTCGGGCACCGTGGCGATCACCTCGCCGCGCACGAAGATCTGGCCCTTGCCGTTACCCGACGCGACCCCCAGGTCGGCCTCCCTGGCCTCACCGGGGCCGTTGACCACGCAGCCCATCACCGCGACCCGCAGCGGCACGTCCAGCCCGTCGAGGGCGGCGGTCACCTGGTCGGCCAGGGTGTAGACGTCGACCTGGGCGCGGCCGCAGGACGGGCACGACACGATCTCGAGCCCGCGCTCGCGCAGGCCGAGCGACTCGAGTATCGCCGTGCCGACCTTGACCTCCTCGACCGGCGGCGCGGACAGCGACACCCGGATGGTGTCGCCGATCCCCTCGGCGAGCAGCGCGCCGAACGCCGCCGCCGACTTGACCGTGCCCTGGAAGGCCGGTCCGGCCTCGGTGACGCCGAGGTGCAGCGGGTAGTCGCACCGCTGCGCCAGCAGCCGGTACGCCTGGATCATCACCACCGGGTCGTGGTGCTTGACCGAGATCTTGATGTCACGGAAGCCGTGCTCCTCGAACAGCGAGCACTCCCACAGCGCGGACTCGACCAGCGCCTCGGGCGTGGCCTTGCCGTACTTGGCCAGCAGCCGCTTGTCCAGCGAACCCGCGTTGACGCCGATCCTGATCGGCACCTGAGCGTCGGCCGCGGCGCGGGCGATCTCGCCGACCTTGTCGTCGAACGCCTTGATGTTCCCCGGGTTGACCCTGACCGCCGCGCACCCGGCGTCGATCGCCGCGAAGACGTACCTGGGCTGGAAGTGAATGTCGGCGATCACCGGGATCTGCGACTTGCGGGCGATCGCCGGCAGCGCCTCCGCGTCGTCCTGCGACGGGACGGCCACCCGGACGATCTGGCAGCCGGCCGCCGTGAGCTCCGCGATCTGCTGCAACGTCGCGTTGACGTCGGCGGTCAGCGTGGTCGTCATCGACTGGACGGACACCGGCGCCCCGCCGCCGACCGGCACGGCGTGCTTGCCCTTGCCCACCATGATCTGCCTGGACGCCCGGCGCGGCGCCAGCGGTGCGGGCGGCATCTGGGGCAGGCCCAGGTTGACGGTCATCGGTCTCCTCGCCTCATCGTCTCGTTGTTTGCCGGACCGCGCGGTCGCCGGGTCCGGCCTGGTCAGCAGGTCACTGGCTCAGGGAAAGCGGGTTGAGTATGTCGGCCGCGATCAGCAGCAGGCCGAAGGCCACGATCAGCGCGAACACGCCGACGCTGAGCGGGATCAGCCGCCTGATGTCCACCAGGCCGGGATCTGGCCTGCGCAGCAGCCTGGCGATCCAGGCGCGCACCCGCTCGAACACCACGACGGCCAGGTGGCCGCCGTCGAGCGGAAGCAGCGGCAGCAGGTTGAAGATCCCGACGAAGATGTTCACCTCGATGACGATCAGCAGCACGACCGAGATCTTCTGCTGCCAGCTTATGCCCGCCGCTACGACGTCGCCGGTGATGGTGGCGGCGCCGACCACGCTGCTGACCTGGCCGCCTGGCGTGCTCGCCCGGTTCTTGGTGAACAGGTAGGGGATCGCCTTGGGTACCCGGCCCAGCGCGGTCACCGACTGGGACGCGATGTCGCCGAACCGCGTGCCTGCGTAGCTCAGCGCCTTGAGCGGGCCCGACCTGCTGAAGACCACGTTCTGCGAGACGCCGAGGAACGCACTCTTTCGCCAGCTCACGCTGGCCAGGCTGATCTGCTTGGTGAACGTCCGGCCGTGGCGCTCGATGGTGAACGGGACGGGCGTGCCGGCCGGCTGCGCCTTGATGGCGTTGCCGATCTGCGTGTAGTTGTGCACGCGCCGGCCGGCCACGGCGACGATCTTGTCGCCCGAGTGCAGCCCGGCCATGGCCGCCGGCGACCTCGGGTCGCCGTGGGCGCACACCGCCTGCGACTTTGCCGGGACGCACGGCAGCACGCTGACGGTGGTTCCCGGCTGGTTGGCGACGCCGACGCCGACCGCGAGTATCCACAGCAGCACGAACGCGATCACGAAGTGCATGAAGGACCCGGCCCCGAGCACGATCGCGCGCTGCCATCCGGGCTTGGCGCGGAACGAGCGCGGCTCGTCGGCCGGGTCCACATCGTCGATGGTGGTCATGCCGGTGATCTTGACGAACCCGCCGAGTGGCAGGGCCTTCACGCCGTACTCGGTCTCGCCTCGCCGCGTCGACCAGAGCGTCGACCCGAAGCCCACGAAGAACTGGGTGGCCCTCATGCCGAACGCCTTCGCGGTCACGAAGTGCCCGGCCTCGTGCAGCATGACGGAGACCAGCAACGCGACGACGAAGATGAGCACGCCGACCAGGAAGCTCATCGTGGCGACTCTCCCTCCGGGCAAGGTCCGCGAGCAGCGCCGGGCCGCGCGCGACGCCTGATCACACCGAACCGGCCTGCGTGAGCTCGCGCACGCGCAGGCGCGCCCAGCGGTCGGCCGCGAGCACGTCGTCCAGCCCGGCGACCCGGGAGCCCGACCCGCCGTGATCAGAGACTACCTGGGCGATGGTGTCGACGATCCCGCCGAACGGGATGCGGCCTGCCGTGAACGCCGCCACGCACTCCTCGTTCGCCGCGTTGTAGACCGCGGGCACGGTGCCGGCCGACCTGGCCGCCGCCCTGGCCAGCGGCACGGCGGGGAAGGCGGCGGCGTCGAGCGGCTCGAACGTCCACGAGTGCGACGCGGACCAGTCGACCGGGCTCGCCGCCCCGGCCACCCGCTGCGGCCAGGCCAGCGCGTGCGCGATCGGAATCCGCATGTCCGGCGGGCTGGCCTGGGCGATCGTCGACCCGTCGGCGAACTCCACCATCGAGTGGATGACCGACTGCCGGTGGATGACCACCTCGATGTCGTCAAGGTCGATCTGGAACAGCAGGTGCGCCTCGATCACCTCGAGGCCCTTGTTCACCAGCGTGGCGGAGTTGATGGTGATCACCGGGCCCATGTTCCAGGTCGGGTGGGCCAGGGCCTGGGCCGGCGTCGCGTCCGCCATCTGCTCCGGTGTCCAGTGCAGGAACGGGCCGCCGCTCGCGGTCACGACCAGCTTGCGCACCTCGTCGGCGCGCCCGCTGCGCAGGCACTGCGCGATCGCGGAGTGCTCGGAGTCGACCGGGACGATCTGGCCGGGCGCGGCCCGGTCGGTCACCAGCCGGCCGCCCATGATCAGCGACTCCTTGTTGGCCAGCGCGAGCACGCGGCCGGCGTCGAGGGCGGCCAGGGTGGCGGCCAGCCCGACCGCGCCGGTGACGGCGTTCAGCACGACGTCGGCGGGCCACGCGGCGACCTCGGCGACGGCGGCCGGCCCGGCGAGCACCTTGGGCACCGGTTTGCCGCTCTCTCCGGCCCGCGCGTGCAGCGCGTCGTGCACCCGCGGTGCCGCGCTCTCGGTCGCGACCGCCACCACCTCGACGCCGAACTCGACCGCCTGGGCGGCCAGCAGGTCCGGGTTGCCGCCGCCCGCCGCGAGCGCGGTCAGCCGGAACCGGTCGGGATTGCGCCGCACGATGTCGGCGGCCTGCGTGCCGATCGACCCGGTGGAGCCGAGCAGGACGACGTCGCGGTGCCGTCCGAGCGAGGCGGGATCCATGCTGCCATTGTCACCGCAGGCGCTGCGATCCGCGAACGCCCGACCGCCCGCCGGGTGCCGCCCGCCGGAGGGGTTGCCGACCACCGGTCGCTCTGCGCTCGGCTATTGTCGTAATCCGTGACCGCCACCCGTCCGCACCGCCCGCCTGACGGCGTTCCGGCATGACATCGACCGCCCCGTCCGAGCGCTGGCTCGACCTCGCACCCGGGTTCACCAGGACGGCCGGCGACCTCGGTCCTGACCTGGCGAGCTGGCGCGGCCATCCGGCGGGCCAGCAGCCGGAGTGGCCAGATCCGGACCGGCTCGCCGCCGTGACGGCCCAGCTCGCGCAGCTTCCGCCGCTGGTCTTCGCCGGGGAGTGCGACCTGCTGACCGAGCGGCTCGCGGCGGTCGCGAACGGCGAGGCGTTCGTGCTCCAGGGCGGCGACTGCGCGGAGACGTTCGCCGGCTCGACCGCCTCGGCGATCCGCGCCAAGCTCCAGACCCTGCTCCAGATGGCCGTGGTGCTCACCTACGGGGCCAGCGTCCCGGTCGTCAAGATCGGCCGGATGGCCGGGCAGTTCGCCAAGCCGCGTTCCAGGCCGACGGAGGTCAGGGACGGCGTCGAGCTGCCCGCTTACCGCGGCGACGCGGTGAACGGGTTCGAGTTCTCCGCGCGGGCCAGGACGCCGGATCCGGACCGGCTGCTGCGTGCTTACCACAGCTCGGCCGTGACGCTGAACCTGTGCCGGGCCTTCACCACCGGCGGCTACGCGGACCTGCACCAGGTGCATGCCTGGAACCAGGACTTCGTCGCCGACAGCCCGGCCGGGCAGCGGTACGAGCGGCTGGCCGGCGAGATCGACCGGGCGCTGAGCTTCATGCGGGCGTGCGGTGCCGACCCCGCCGAACTGCGGGCCGTCGAGCTGTACTCCAGCCACGAAGCGCTGCTGCTGGACTACGAGCTCGGGCTGACCAGGGCGGACTCGCGGACCGGCCGCGCCTACGACACGTCGGCGCACTTCCTGTGGATCGGGGAGCGGACCAGGGCGCTAGACGGCGCGCACGTCGCGTTCGCGCGGTCGGTCAGCAACCCGGTCGGCGTCAAGATCGGCCCCGATGTCACCCCGGCTGAGCTGCTGGCGCTCATTGGTGCCCTGAACCCGGACCGCCAGCCGGGGCGGCTGACCCTGATCACCCGGATCGGCGCGGGCCGGGTCCGCGACGTCCTGCCCGGCCTCGTCCGCGCGGTGGCCGACGACGGCGCGCCGGTCGCCTGGGTCTGCGACCCCATGCACGGCAACACGTTCGAGGCGCCGAGCGGTCACAAGACCAGGCGCTTCGACGACGTGCTCGCCGAGTTGCGCGCCTTCTTCGACGTGCACCGCGCCGCGCGCACGCATCCTGGCGGCATCCACATCGAGTTCACCGGCGACAACGTCACCGAGTGCGTCGGCGGCAGCCACGAGATCATCGCCGACGACCTGCATCAGCGGTACGAGACCGCGTGCGACCCCCGGCTCAACCGCGGCCAGGCCCTCGACCTGGCCTTCACCGTCGCCGAAAGCTACCGCCGCCCTTAACCTGCGGCGCGGGCCGACGGCTAAGCTGCGGTGCGGGCCACGACCGGTCCCGCGCGGTCAGCTCGCCGCGGGCGGCTCCCAGTCGGGGCGGAGCGGCATGCCGGACTCGCCGCGGGAGCCGAGCTTGACGCCCAGGATCTGGTGGAGCTGGATCTGGTTCCGGTCGAACCCGAGCCGCGACCCGGCCATGTACAGCCGCCAGACCCTGGCCTTCGCCTCGCCGACCTCGGCCACCGCCTCGTCCCAGTGCTCGTCGAGGTTGGCGCACCAGGCCGCCAGCGTGAGCGCGTAGTGCTCGCGCAGGTTCTCCGACTGCCTGACCTCGAATCCGGCGTCGTGCATCTGCGAGACCAGGTGCCCCGGGCCCTCGAGCTCCCCGTCAGGGAACACGTAGCGGTAGATGAACCCGTCGGTGACCCGGGCCGGGGCGCGGTCGTCCGGCCTGGTGATGCAGTGGTTCAGCAGCCGGCCGCCCGGGTTGAGCTTGCCGTACAGGAAGCTGAAGTAGCCGGGAAGCTGGGCCTTGCCGACGTGCTCGGTGAGCCCGATCGAGCTGACCGCGTCGAACCCGGTCTCGCCGACCTCGCGGTAGTCCAGGTGCCTGACCTCGGCGAGGTCGTCAAGGCCCGCCTCCTTGATGGCCCGCTGCGCCCACACGGCCTGCTGCTCGGACAGGGTGACGCCGAGCGCGCGGACGCGGTACTTGCGCGCCGCGTGCAGCACCATGCCGCCCCAGCCGCAACCCACGTCGAGCAGCCGCATGCCCGGCTTCAGCCCGATCTTCCTGGCCACCAGGTCGAACTTGTGCTCCTGCGCCTGCTCCAAGGTGGCATCGGCGCTCGGGTAGCACGCGCACGTGTAGGCCATCGACGGCCCGAGCACCCACTTGTAGAACGTGTTGGAGACGTCGTAGTGGTGCGAGATCGCGCTGGCGTCGCGGGGCCTGGAGTGCCTGCGCCCGGACAGCCAGCGGCGGTTGACCCTGACCTCCTGCGGCGGCGGCGCGACCCGGCGGATCAGCAGCTTCGGGCCGCCGAGCTGGGACAGCACGGACAGCCGCTCGGACGCGGACAGGCCGATCCGCTGCGCGCCAGCCAGCCTGGCCAGCGCCGTGTACATGTCGCCGTCGACGTCGAGATGCCCGGTGACGAAGGCCCTGGCCAGGCCGAGCGCGCCGGGCGCCTGCGCCAGGTACGACACGGCGACCGGGCTGCGGACACTGACCGTTACGCCGGGCGAACCGGGGCGGCCGGCGCTGCTGCCGTCGTAGGCCACGAACTCCACGTCGGCATCGCCCCCGGCGACCCGCTTAAATACCTCAGCTAGCGGCATCCACGGTCTCCTTCCTCACTTTCCGCCAACGCATTTCTCGTAGAGGCCGGCCAGCCGGCCATCGGGGTCGTACTCCCGCTTCAGGTCCGCGTATGCCCGGCCGTTGTACAGCCGGGCGAACTCCTCGCGGGAGTAGAACGAGGTCGAGTACAGGCCCTTGTGCCCGCCGAGCTCGGTCACCTTGTCCTCGACCTGCCTGTTGTAGTAGCCGTCTGCGGCTCCCGGCGGGAGCCCGACATTGCCCCAGAAGCCGAAGTTCACGTAGACCCGGCCTGGTTCCAGCGGGTAAAGCGGCCAGGCCCGGTCGGCGCGCAGCCGCAGCGGGCACAGCCAGACCGGGCTCATGCCGACACTAGCGGCAAAGAATTGGTAGAACTCCGCGCTGTTATCCACCGGGATCTCGACGTCCTGGATCACCGCCTCCTGCGCCGGAGCATCCCGGCGGGCGTCGAGCCTGCGGGTCAGCCCGTGCCTGCGGTCGAGCGCCACCAGCTTGCGGTACACGTCAGAGCGCCGGTAGCGGCGCGGCCACATCCGCCTGATCATGGGCCGCTGCATGCCGAACGCGCGCGAGCACCAGAACCAGTCGGTGTCCCACCGCCACAGGTAGTCGCGGATGGTCAGGAAGTCCTCGTGCGGGCCGCGGATGGACTGGTAGTAGATGTTCTGGCCGGTGTAGTCGCTGAGCCACGGCGCCGCCTCGCTGTGCGCCCCGACGCTCAGGTAGAGCTCGCCGGTGCCGAACGCGGTGCCGTCGACGAAGTCGGCGCGGTGGCCGCGGTAACTGCCGTCGCGGGCGATCTCGGCCACCGCCGCCATGGCCTCGGCCGGGGTGGCGAACCTGAAGTGGCGCAGATGCACGTACGGCGCGACCGGCTCAAGCGAGATCGTCAGCCACAGCGCGTAGCCGAGCGTGCCGTAGGAGTTCGGAAAGCCCCAGTACAGCGCCGCGTCCTCGGAGTCGGGGGCCGCCGTCACCAGCCGGCCGTCGCCGGTCAGGATCTCCATCTCCAGCACGGACTCGTGCGGCAGGCCGTTGCGCAGCGAGGACGACTCGATCCCCAGGCCGGACACCGCCCCGCCCAGGGTGATGGTCTTGAGCTGCGGCACCACGAGCGGCATCAGGCCGTGCGGCAGCGTCGCGTCGACGAGGTCCTCGTAGGTCGTCATCCCGCCGACGACTGCCGTCCGCGCCGCCTGGTCCACCGCCAGCACGCTGCCGAACGCGGACACGTCGAGCGTCACCAGCCCTGGATCGCCCTGGTCGCGGAACCTGAACAGGTTAGACGTGGACTTGGCCAGCCGGACCGGCGTACCGGGCGGGATCGCGGCGTAGGCGTGCCGCAGCCGCGCCGCCGCGGCGTGCCGGCTGGCGAGGAAGGGACTGCCCTGCTGCCCGTGATCGGCAACCTTTGTCAACAGGACCCTCCTCCGACTCACTTCCGACGGCCCGCGCCGTCCGCGGATCTCTACCCGGCCGGACGGCGGCAATCCGCGCTGCCATGGCCAGAATGACTCTTAACGGAACAATCGTACCGTCCGGTAGCGTCGTTCCCCAGGCCTGGCTCGCAGGTCAGCCGGCCCGCGGTGCGCGCGGGACGGGGCGGCAGCGAGGATGGAGCAAGCACCGCGGGCCCGGCAGCGACGGCATGAGGAGCGGATGTGGGTCAGGTCTACCCCGAGCTCGACCAGCGGCTCGTGCAGTTCATCGCCGGTCAGCCCGTGTTCTTCGTGGCGACGGCGCCCTGCCTCGACTCGGCCGGCTCGGGCGGTCACGTCAATGTCTCGCCCAAGGGCTACCGCGACACGTTCGCGGTGCTCGACCCGCTGACGGTCGCATACCTGGACCTCACGGGCAGCGGTGCGGAAACCATCGCTCACCTGCGGCAGAACGGCCGGATCACGCTGATGTTCTGCTCGTTCGACGCGACGCCCAAGGTGCTGCGGATCTACGGGACGGGCCGGGCGGCGCTGCCCGCCGACCCGGAGTGGTCCGGCCTGGCCGCTCATTTCGGCCCGGCCGCCGGGACCGGGCGGGGCGGCGGCGACCGCGACGCCGAGCGCGCGATCATCGTCGTGGCCATCGACCGGATCGCGGACTCGTGCGGCTACGCCGTGCCGGTCATGGAACTCAGCTTCGAGCGTGACCTGCTGGCGAGGTGGTCCGAGCGCAAGTCGGCGGAGGACCTGGCGGCTTACCGCGTGAAGCACAACAGCGAGAGCATCGACGGACTCCCCGCGCTCGGCTGAACACGGGCCCATCGCCCGGCCGGCCGGCCGCTTGGCTGTGTCCGTACCGTCTTGTTACCGGCGGTTAACCGCGCTCCGCCCGGCGTCTCTTACAGTAAGCGCATGCGGTTCGCCCTCCTCAACTCCGGCATCGGCCTGCTCGCCGCGGCCAGCGAGCTGCACAGGCTTCGCCCGGACGCAGATCTGGTCATCGCCATGGACCCGGATGGGATGCCGTGGGGACCGCGGACGCCGGCGGACATCGCCGAGCGCTCGCTGGCCATCGCCAGGGTCGCGGCGAGCTACGAGCCCGACGTCATCGTGATGGCGTGCAACACGGGAAGCGTGCACGCGCTCGATGCGCTCAGGTCGGAGTTCGAGCTGCGGATCCCGGTCGTCGGCACGGTGCCGACGATCAAGCCCGCCGCCGCCGTGGCCGGTTCGGTCGCGATCTGGGCCACGGTCGCCACGACGGCGAGCGAGTACCAGCGCAAGCTCATCGAGGAGTTCGGGGGCCAGGCCGCCGTGACGCCGGTCGCGTGCCCGGGACTGGCGACCGCGATCGACGCCGGAGACCACGACGCGATCGAGACCGCGATCGCGGACGCCGCGCGCCGAACCCCGGATGGTTGCGGGGCGGTCGTCATGGGCTGCACCGAATACGAGCTCGCCGCCGACCAGATCAGCGCCGCCGTGCCGGGTGCCGCCCTGTTCGGCTCGGCCGGCGCCGTCGCTGCTCAGGCGCTGCGCCGGGCGGTCCGGGCTGGCGGCGCCGCCGACCTCGTCAGCGACGGCGAGACCGGCACGCTCAGCGTCCTGCTCAGTGGCCGCCGCGCCGACCTGCCGCCGGCCGCCTGGCAGTACCGGCAGGGACGCGAGCTTGCGCTGCTCGCCGCGGGTTTCGACCCGGCAGACGAGATCGCCGTCTAACGGCCCGCGACCCCGCGTCCCCGAGTCCTCAGCGCGTCCCCGCGTCCTCAGCGTGTACCGGCGGCCTCAGCGTGTACCGGCAGCGCGGGCGGTCAGCAGGCTGTCTTCCGGCCGAACTGGCCAGTGCCCGCGGCCCGCCTCCTCGCATAGCTCGCCGCAACCTGCTTGGGCGTCATCGGCAGCCGCGCGGCCGAGGGCGGCAGCCCGGCATGCAGGGCGTCGGCGACCGGCAGGGCCACCGCCTCAAGTCGTGTGAGGCCTGACGGGACATGCCCGTCAGCGGAGGTAGACCGCCGCGAGCACGATCAGGGCCGCGACCATGACGCCCGGGATCGCGCTGTACAGGATGATGCGGCACAGCTAGCCTTCACTTCACGATGGGAGCTTCGCCTCGACGGCCTTCCTGTTCGCAGCAGGAGGGCCGTCGCTTTTAAACGTCACGTACCTCCACGTGGGCCGCGGGAGCCACCTTCGTCGGTGGCAACCGCCAAAGGCCGGGCTTACCCGCTTGGACGATTTTGCCCTGCCTCGACAGGTGCTTGAGCGTGCTGCGCAGTCGCACCGGGTCGTAGGGCCGACCGTCCCCCGCCATCACGCCTTGGCTCGCGAGCCACTGGCTGATATCGCGGGCATTCATCGCTCTGCCGCGCTCGCGGAGCGCCCGCACGCACAGTTCCGTCTGTGTGACCTCGGGAAGCGGGCGACCGAACAGCATCGGCCTTGTGTTCGCCGTTGTTTCAGCCGCTGCCTCGGCCTTTGCAGCCTGCCCGTTCATCGAGTCAATGCTGTCGATGCGCTCCAGCCAGTCCACCACGGCCTGAGCCTTGGCAAGTTCCGCCTTGGCCCGCTCCAGGTCAGATGCGGCCTGCTCCTTGATCTGGTTCACGTCCACCGACGCATCCCTCCTCGCGTGGATCAGCCACAAGATATACCACGCCCGTACGTCCCCGCTGGCCGTAGCACGTGACCTTTCCGCGTGTCGCACGTACCAGCCCTTCGGCGGGTCGTTCACTCATGCCGCGTCCGCATTTAGACTGATCAGATGGGGTTACATCGTCACGGTGGCGTATGTCACCCTAACTTGGAGGTGCTGTTGGGTGTCCCCTGCTGATGTCCCCTCGTTGACCTGCGGGGGGGTGCCTATCCCCGGCGCACTCTTTCTGGCGATGCCTCCACACGTGCCAGCCTGGTCGTCGCGGGCAACCCGATCAGCCAAAGGCAGATGATGGCACGGTTCGGACTGACCCGCGCGGCCGAGCGCAGGGTGCGTCAGGCGTGCTCGCCGAGTCGAACGGCCACGCCGAGGGAGGTGAGTAGATGGCGATCTATCTCAGGATCCTGCCTGGCCTGAAGATCCGCATCGGCAGGCGCGGCCGTACCCGGGTTGGCTTGGGCCCGATAGCCGCCCGCATCTGGTTCGGCGCGGGCGGCCGGGGCGTGTCA
>WNGJ01017428.1_pt1 | contig 11367 bp, 10 predicted proteins | sample 5400611 | NCBI WGS metagenome assembly WNGJ01 (sample SAMN13153375, study PRJNA577476) | soil metagenome | isolation source: 40 cm soil or saprolite under Garry oak tree replicate 1 | place: USA:California | collected 2016-06-15 | reverse complement strand
ACCGGATTAGGAATGACTCCGCGCAGGACTACTGTATCGGTGTTCTCGGTAACGGTGGGCGAGCCATAATCAAGCCTGCCGTCTTGATCGTAAATGCGTCCGTCGGGAAGGCGCAGTTTGATGACCACTGCGCTATAGCCGCCCTTGGCGGCGTAGCGCGCGCGCAGATCCAGACCGGCACGCTGAGAAATTGAAAAAAGTACGTACATCGGGTCCTGACTGACGATCGTCGCAAGGGTGCCGCTCGTTGGCGATACAACGTTGCCTTCGGTAACGGAGGTGCTGGTGATCTTGCCATCGATCGGCGCACGGATTTCGGTGTAACCGAGATTGATCTGAGCCGTTTCCAGCTGCGCTTGGGCGCCGGCGATCTGAGCCGCCAATGCACGTTCCGAGGCGAGCGCGGCATCGACATTGGACTGCTGCCCCGCAGGCGTGTTCAACAGAGTCTGCGCGCGTTGCAGGGTCAGCTGCGCGTTGCGATGCTGCGCCTCCATTTGCTCCACGGTCGCTTGCGCGGCGTCGACGACTGCCTGAAAGGGCGGCTTTTCGATCTGGTATAGAAGATCGCCTTTCTTGACCTCGGCTCCCTCCGTGAACAATCGCTTCTCCAGAAAACCAGTGACGCGCGCGACAAGCGCCACCCGGTTCACTGCCTGGATACGGCCGATAAACTCATCAGTTTCAGTGATTTGTTGCCGCTCGGCTCGCACGACGCCGACGGCCGGCGGGGTGCCGGGCCCCGGCTGCGCCACGGCTTGGGGGCACAGCAGCAGGAGGCTGCCTACTATGCAATACGCGCCGCTTATTCTTTGGCGCATCGCGGCCTCCAATCGGATTGGTTCGGGTGGCTTATTATTGGTTTTTTATTCCAGCATCCGCAATGAGCTTGGCTCATGTCGCAGGCATGTGTCCGTGCGATTGCTCGAATCGGCCGCGCTGGACCCGAAGCCGCCACTCTGAATACATTTCCAGAAATGCATCAATCACGCTCGCAGCTTATGTTTTCCAAGGAGCCTTATCGTCGTTGCGTGCGCGCCTTTTTCCCCAATCTCTTCGGCAAAGGTCACGCGCGAGCCTACACGCAAGCGGGAAAATCCGTCGCCCAAAACGCTGTTACGATGAAAATAGACTTCTTGGCCATCATTTGATTCGAGGAAACCGAACTCTCCGGTCGGATCGAGCCGGACGACCGTTCCGATCGGTTGATTCTCGTGATGCTTCACCTGCCCCTGGGCGCGGCGAACCTGATCCTGAAGCTGCCGGCGCGCGTGCTTAAAAGCATCGTTGATGGCAAATGTCAGATTGGAATGCCGCTCATCGGCCGGTGGCGTCCTTTCGACATTCACCTCGCGGCCGTTCGGAAGCGCAAGACGAATATGGACCTCGTAAAGGCCGCCGGTTCGGTGATGCTGACCAGGTCCTTTCAGCACCACGCGACAGGCGGTCACACGACCCCAGCGCTGTTCGAGTTCCGAAATATGCTTCTCGATAGCAGCTTGAATTCGGGGAGTCCCGGGCATGCCTTGAAAGTCGATTTCAGGTACTGTTTGCATGGCTAACTCCAACAAATGCGGCGTTTCGCCGATTTGCTCATTCGATGTTCCAATTCCCTACCTTTGGCAGAAGATTGGCACGTTCAACCGCCCCAACAATTGCGTTGGATCAATATCTCAGGGCACGGCGCGCATGTGACGTCTGCATCTGGCCCTTAACGGACATTCAAACGCGCTCAGTCGATGTCTGCTTTGAGGGGTAAAGCGGACCATCGGGTGGAGGCGCTCCAATGTCCGCTATTGACCCAAAGCGGCACTTCGCGACCGTCAATTGCCGCGTTGCAAAAGGTTTATATTCGATCACGTTGGCGGCGACTAATTTCGGTAGGTCATTCCGAAAAATTGAAAATCAAGACCCTATCCGCACAAGCGCCGCCGTGCAGGTCCCCGTCCGCCTAAATCCAAAAAAGGCCAGGTGGAACCCTCGAGGTACGGAAGAATTGGCACTGTGCGCAAGCGGATGGTCGCTCGGCTTCAAGGGCCTGGGCGACATCGGCTTGTCGGCGTCGCGGCGGCGATCAACAGCGCTGTCTGCCATGCGACCGGCAGCGCGTGGCAACCTGCGGATAGGCTGGATAATTGCAGCGGTGGAGCGGAACTCCGATCCGGTTGAAATGTCGTTACGAGCAAAGCGAAGCAATCCAAGGAGAGTGCTATGCAAACCCATCAAGCTGACTACTTCGGTGCCTATCGCACCATGAAGATGACGCGAGATGCCGAGGGCGTGCTGGTTGTCGAATTTCACAGCAATGGCGGGCGGTGCACTTTCTCGGCACAACACCATACGGAGGTCGTGGATGCCTTTCACCGGATTGCGCAAGATCGAGCAAACAAGATCGTCATACTGACGGGTGCAGAAGGCGACTTCATTATTGGGGTCGATTGGAACTCTTTTGGCGATGTTTCCGATCCCGGCGTTTGGAGCCAGATTCACGACGAAGGCAGTCAGGTTTTGGAAAACATAGCCAACATACGCGTGCCTGTCATCGCGGCTATCGAAGGACGAGCGCATATCCATTCAGACTATGCGCTGCTTGCGAACGTGATTGTGGCGGCCGAGGGTGCGACCTTCCAGGATGTTGGGCATTTCGCCGTGGGTGTCGTGCCCGGCGACGGAATCTTTACGACGTGGAGTTATCGCGCTGGGGCAGGACGAGCCGAGGCGTTCCTGCTCAACCCACAGCCGCTGCCAGCTAGTACCGCATATGAATGGGGAGTCGTGGCAGAAGTCGTGCCGAACGGCAAGGCGCTCAGTCGGGCGCGGGAACTGGCCGCGCTGTACTTGAAGGCTCCGGAAGTGACGCGTCGCGACACGCGTATCCACTTCATTCAACCATTGAAGGAGCGCATTGTGCGAGAAGTTGGATATGGGCTGTCGCTCGAAGGAGCATCGTCGGCCGCCCTAACGAGATCAAGGGTCAAGAATGAAGCTGCGTGATCGTGCGGCCTTGGCCGCATAACCGCGGATTCATACCGTGGGCACTTACGGAATTTGGTGCGATGCATGAGTCTCTTTGTGGCCCTCGGACATTGGATCTAACCAGCATCTGACACGAAGCTATTGCAAGCCGGCCCGGCGGAAACCTTCCAGATAGTGCTCTAATTCGGTGTCGTGCTTGATTGGCATTTGCTTCGCGATCCAATCGAGCGAAATATTGGGCTGTGCGCGACGAAGTTCCTGCAATGCGGCCTTGCCGATGTCGGCTTGTCCAGCCATGCCGGCGGCGGCCGTGAGCACCCGATGAGCGCCGACGAAATCGGCGCGTTGACGAATGCCCTCACGCGCGAGCCGCATCGCTTCTTTGTAATTGCGTCCCACGTACTGGGCGTAGGAGGCGATGCCGAAGTAGATCGCCGAAAGTGGATCGTGCGGACTTAGCCTCAGTGCGCGATTTGCCGCCAATTCGGCTTCTGCACTGCGGCCGCAATAGGCTAACGTGAGGCCATAATAACCCTGTGCCAGCGAGAAGTTTGGATTGAGCCGCAATGCCGACTCGAACGCTGCAAGCGAATCGTCAAAGCGTCGCGCGAACAGATAGACGCAGCCTAGCGCGTAGTGCGCCCAGGGATCCTCCCTGTCAGCGAGGATTGCTGCCTGTGCAGCGCTCTCGGCGATCGGCGCCGCGGTTGACGCCACGTCCTCCCAACCCATGTGAGCACTGAATGTATGACTGGCGGCGAGCATACCGCGCGCCTGGCCGTAATTCGGATCAATGGTAATCGCCTTTTCCAAAAGTGCCTGCGCGACGACGTTGTCTTGCCGGGTAACCCGCCAATAATGCGACAACGCCCGCATCAGCAAATCCCAAGCATCCATACTGTCGGGCGGTTTACGTCGGGCTCTGAAGTTTTCGGCGGCATAGAGCTGCGGTTCGATCGCCGCAACGATCGCCTCTGTGATCTCGTCCTGGACAGCGAATACGTCGGCGAGATTGCGGTCATAGCGCTCCGCCCAGATGTGGCTGCCCGTGAAGACGTCATTGAGCTGCGCGGTAATACGGACGCGATCACCGTCCTTTCGCACACTGCCTTCGACCACATAAGCAACTCCAAGTTCTTCGGCGATCTGCTTGAGATGGACGGATCTGCCTTTGTATATAAAGGAAGAATTACGAGCGATGACGAAAAACCAGCGCAGCTTGGATAGCGCGGTGATGATGTCCTCGCTGATGCCGTCGGAGAAATACTCCTGCTCTGGATCGCCGGTCATGTTGGTGAACGGCAGCACCGCGATGGCGCGCCGATCGGGCAGCGGCAGGGCCATGCGCACCTGCTCTTGGATTTCATCCGGCGGTAGATCGCTGACTTTTGCCGGCTCAGCGCCGTTCGGTTGGATGCGCACTGTGCCAACGAAGCGAAGTCCCTTGCGCGCGATAGTGCGGATCAGCTTCTTGTCCTGGCCACTGTCGCCGATAGCGTTTCGCGCGGCATTGATGCGGCTGGTCAGGGTCGAATCTGAGATGATCCGACCGCCCCATACTGAAGCAATGAGATCCTCCTTGCTGACAACGCGGTTACGGTTCTCCACCAGGTAAACCAGCAGGTCGAAGACTTGCGGCTCTACATGTACCAGGGTTTTTGCGCGCTTGAGCTCGCGCCGTTCGACATCGATTTCATAGTCACCAAAGCTGAGGATCATACGTTGGCCAAGGCCATCTCAGGAATATCTGGAGAGCATGTTGAGATTAAATCATCGCTTTCTGAAAGTCTTGATCGGCCGCGACGTGCATACCACCGGTAACCTCGCATGGGCGAGACCAAATCAAGGAGCACGACCATGTCGTCCACAACGATGGGGGGTACAATCATCTCCGACGCAAATCGCCTGCTGTTTCTTCGTATTGCATTGATCGTCTTCGGCCTGACGTTCACGCTAATCTACCCGTTGGGCATTGTCTGGCCCTCGGGTTGGGCTTGGGGATACGGACACTCGCATTATTTGATGATGATCGTCGGCGTCTACGCGACGCTGGGCGTGTTCTTGATCTTGGCATCGAGAAATCCTGATGCCCACAGGAGCATTATCTGGTTCACGGTGTGGTCGAGCGTCGTGCACGGGACGATCATGGGCGTCCAGTCCTTCAACGACGCCGGGGAACGAGGACATCTGTTGGGAGACGTGCCCGCACTGTTCTTGGTCGCGATCACCCTTGCCGCATTGATGCCGCGAACCGCATCGGCGGCAAGCCGCTGACCACCGAAGCCGTCAAGACCCTCGCCACCAGCCGACACGCCGCGTGACGAGCCATCGGCCTGGCATCGCTGGAAAGGAATAGCCCCGACAGCGATACCAGCTACGCAAGCACGCGGAGCCGCCACGAGCCACCTGTACAGGCCGAGCGCGGGCTCGGCGATAGATACGCTGCGGGTGCGCCGACGCATCCGGACGGAGCATCAAAGATTGACGTCATGGCCCAGGAATTACTTCAGCGCATCGACTACGAAGTGTGCGGATCCGGTCCGACCGTTGTGCTTGTGCCAGGATCGTGCAGCACCAGTGCTGCGTGGCGACCTTTGATTTCGGCGTGGGATAACCGGCTTCGCTGCGTGACCACAAGCCTGCTCGGATACGGTAAAACCGCGGAACGCCGCACCGCACATGATACTTCCATCTCCCACGAGGCTGATGCGCTGGAATGGGTCATTCGAAGGGCAAGTGGCGGCAGCGTCCATCTGGTCGGCCATTCCTTCGGTGGCTTAGTCGCGCTTGCGGTGGCGCTACGCAACCGGGTGCGCTTAGCCACCCTCGTGATCATTGAGGCGCCGGCAGTAGAGTTGTTGCGAGAAAGGGGGGAGCAACAGCACTATCGCGCATTCCGTCGCATGACGGAGGCTTATTTTGCCGCCTATGAGAACGGAGACGCCGAAGCGATCGCAGCCATGATCGACTTCTACGGTGGTGCCGGTACCTTCGCCTCCTGGCCGCCTCGTGTTCGCGCCTACGCCGTACAAACGACGGCGGTTAACATCCTTGACTGGGCGAGTGCGTATGGTTTCCCGCTGTCGGCAGCAGCGCTGGCCACAATCGAAATCCCAACCCTCGTGCTTAGGGGCGGAGCAAGTCATCCGGCGATGCAACGCGCTAACGGGCTCCTCTTTGAGTGCATGAACCAGGCCGCCCTGGCCACCATCGACGGCGCAGCGCATTTCATGATTGCTACTCACGCAGGCGAAGTCGGTCGTTTACTTGGCGAGCACGTGGACAGCGTAGAATCTCGCAGCATCTCCCGCGCCCATCTCGATTTCTGTGATCGCAACAGACCGGAGGAGATTATGGCCCCAACGCAAAAGATCAGGACCGCATTCCACTCGCGCTCCAGCATGCAACTATTCCCTTGTCCAATCACGAACTATCCGTGCGAGGGCGATCTTTCCTATCTATGCGAAGACTACGGCTGCGCGCGTAAAGGCGGCTTGTCGCCACGCTCCGATGAAAATTCATAAATCAAAGTCTTGCACCGCTTACGCCTCCCCTCGGAGGCGAATTAAGCGGTTCAGTCGACCCGGCCAGCCCGCCCACATCTTTGCGCAACGATTCATACGAGTGTCACAGTCATAGATTCACTGGTAGTCCCGGGAGTCACAATGTAATCCCAAGCCCGATGGTACCTAGTTCGGCCTCACACCCCGGCTTCATCTCCATCTTCGCACTGTGCCGCACGTCACAGCGCGCAGACCTGTAACACTTCAAAAGCGCGACTGTGGAGGAAGCTAGTCGTGAATAGAGTCTTAGGCAGCGAGTGTCCGCAGTGTGGTGCTGATGTCATCGCACCAGAATGGTCCGAGCTCGTCTCCGATCATTGCATCCTAAACGTGTGGTCTTGCGATGCATGCGGGCGCGGTTTCGAGGACCTGGTCTGCCTGCCCGCACCTCAGTTGAATATGCAGGCGGACGGCACTTCGGCAAAATTGGCTAAAATCGGCCCGATCCGCCGCGCCCCATTTCTCTGGCGCGCGACATGAGACCCCATTTCGGCGGTCGCAAATCCCTGCTGTAATCGGGATTGCAAGCGAATGGTCCTTAGTTCTGGGCTTTGGGGGACGATTGCGACGGCGCTCCAGGACAAGCAGAGAACCCGCCAAGACGCAAAGGCGCAAGTCAAAGGCGTCCAGAGGTCGTAGCTCTTTAAGTCTTGCGCGGCTTCGTCGCGAGCTGAATGAGGCGTGGAATCAGCAAGCCGCGGTTGCCGATGTTCTAAAGGTGGTCAGTCGCTCTGCATATGCTCTCTCAACTGTGCTGGATACATTAGTTGAGTCGGCGGCTCGCTTTTGTGATGCAGAGAATGCATGGCTATTCCGGCGCGACGGCGAGTTCTACTGTTGGGCTGCAAGTTACGGCCATTCCAAGAAGGAGCATGATCGACTCAAGGAATACGTGCTTACCTTGGCGTTTTTGCCAGGACGGGGGTCCGCGCTCGAACGAGCTGTGCTCGAAGCCCGGCCGGTACAGATCGCCGACGTCGTGGCCGACCCTGATTACACCCGCCATGGCATCAGAAGGATTGGCGACTACCGCACCGCGCTCAGCGTTCCGCTGCTGCGCGAAGGGCTTCCGATCGGTGCTTTGGTACTGACACGTTCGCAACCTCGAACATTCTCAGACAGACAGGTGGATTTGCTCGTCACGTTTGCGGACCAGGCGGTTATTGCGATTGAAAATACAAGACTCCTGAGCGAATTGCAGGAAGCTTTGGAGCAGCAGACGACGACAGCTGAAGTGCTGCGCGTCATTTCGAGTTCGCCCAGCGAACTGGACCCGGTATTTCAGAGTATGCTGGCAAATGCGACGCATCTCTGCGAAGCAAACTTCGGCACGTTGAACCTCTATCGCGACGGCGAGTTTCCTCTGGCAGCGACGCACAACGTGCCCGAAACGTTCATCCAATTCCGCCGCACTTATCCAATAATCAAACCCGGTCCACGCCACCCGCTCGCGCGCGTTGCCGCTTCAAGACAGGCGCTGCAGATCGCTGATATGAGAACGGAGGCACTCTATCTGGAAAAAGATCCGTCGTTTATTGCCATGGTGGATTTCGCGGGTGCCCGAACGCTCGTTATAGTGCCAATGCTTAAAGAACGCGATTTGCTTGGTGTAATTACTATTTTTCGTCAGGATCTGCGTCCATTCACTGAAAAGCAGATTGAGCTGGTCAAGAACTTCGCCACCCAAGCCGTGATCGCCATCGAGAACGCGCGGCTGTTGAGCGAGTTGCGGCAATCGTTGGAGCTACAAACTGCGACCGCGGACGTACTGCGCATCATCAGCTCTTCGCCCAACGATTTGCGGCCCGTATTTGATGCTATTGCTGAAAATGCCGCTCGCTTGTGCCACGGCTTTGATGTTTATGTTCAGCTGCGTGAAGGCAATTTGGTGCGCTACGTCGCGCATTATGGAGGCGTCATTCCGAATTCTCCCGTTGTGGGCGGAACTAGGCCGTTGACGCGCGATCTTGTCATTGGCCGCGCCATGCTCGAATCGAGGCTAATCCACCTTCTCGACGCCCAAGCCGAATCCGAAGAATTTCCCGAAGGCAGCGCCATTGCACGACGAACTGGCTATCGCGCAATAATCGCAGTTCCTCTAATGCGGGAAGGTCACGCGATCGGTACCATCGCAGTCCGTCGCGTAGAAGCGAGGCTATTCTCTGATAAGGAAGTTGAACTCCTCTCGAACTTCGCGGCCGAAGCGGTCATCGCCATCGAGAACGCGCGTTTGCTCACTGAGCTACGGCAGCGGACGGCTGACTTGAGCGAGTCCCTGGAGCAGCAGACAGCCACTTTTGAGGTCGTCAAGGTTATCAGTTCGTCGCCGGGTAAACTGGAGGCAGTTTTTCGGGCAATCCTAGAGAACGCGACACGAATTTGCGGAGCAAAAATCGGGATATTGTTCCGCTTTGATGGTGGCGCCTACACAGCGGTTGCGACCCTCGGTGTGACAGCCGAATACAACGAATATCTGAACCAAGGACCGATCCGCCCGGGTCCAGGGACTGGCCTGGGCCGCGTCGCCGCCGGTGAACAAACTGTCCATATCATCGATACACTAGCCGAGCAGGTTTACGCCGACCGCGAACCTCTTCGCGTCGCGACAGCTGAATTGGGCGGCGCGCGAAGTCTTCTCCAGGTGCCAATGCTCAAGGAGGGCCAATTGATTGGCGCGTTTGGTATCTATCGCCAAGAGGTCCGCCCATTTACCGACAAGCAGGTTGAGCTGGTCACGAATTTTGCGGCCCAAGCTGTGATCGCGATCGAGAACGCCCGGCTTTTGAACGAACTGAGCCAACGAACGGAGCAGCTGGAGATCCGCTCGCAGGAAATCGCGAAGCTCAACGAGCAGCTCGAACAGCGCGTCGCTAGCCAAGTCGGCGAGATCGAGCGCATGGGCAGGCTACGCCGGTTCCTGCCGCCGCAAGTCGCCGATCTGATTGTCGCATCCGGGATGGAAAAGCAGCTCGAAAGCCATCGCCGGGAAATTACAGCGCTGTTCTGTGATCTTCGCGGCTTTACCGGCTTCTCGGAAAGCTCAGACCCAGAAGACGTTATGACGCTGTTGCGCGAGTACCATGAAGCTATCGGCCAAATCATCTTCAAGTACGGCGGCACGCTTGAACGATTTGCTGGCGATGGCGTGATGGTCATTTTCAATGATCCGGTCCTAGTCGAGAATCCGGCGCTCAAAGCCGTCTTGATGGCGCTTGATATGCGCACGGCAATCGGCGGACTCATCGAGAAATGGCGCGACCTTGGTCACGACCTTGGCTTCGGTATCGGCATCGCGCATGGCTTTGCCACGCTGGGAACGATCGGATTTGAAGGCAGGCGAGACTATGCCGCTATTGGGACGGTCTCGAATGTCGCGTCCCGCCTTTGCGACGAAGCCAAGCCCGGTCAAATCCTCATCAGCCCACGAGTCCGGCAGGCTGTTGAGAAGGCCGTGATGGTCGAGCCCGTTTGCGAGTTTACGCTTAAGGGCATTCGTCGCCCTATGCTGGCTTATAACGTTCTAGCGTCGTCAACTGCTTAGTTAGTGATGTCCGTTACTGGCCCTTAACGGTCATCCCAGAGCACTCAACTGATGTCCGCTTTCGGAGCTAAAGCAGACACAGGTCAGCACGACGCTGATGTCGCCTTTTGACTCAAAGCGGACATCGCCGGCTCATTTTCCCGGATGATAGACGAATCTAGCTCGTCACCAGTCATCCGGCTTTGTCCGACAAGGGGAGTCAGACGGCAGACAAGCGGTACTAAGGGAGACACCGTTAACATCCACGTTGTAAATCGGCGGATTAGCATGCGGTGGGCGACGATGCTTGGTTGCCGTGGACGCTGTCGTGACCGCAACGAGCAAGATTGCAATTGTAAGCGTGACCTTTGCCATGAGCATACCTCGAGTTTATCGCCGGGTGGTCGCCTAAATGCTCCTACGGCAGAAGACCCCTCGGATTATTCCCGTATCGGTTTCGCAATGCCTCCGAATCGAAAAGCAGCCGACTAAAAAGGGCCAAACGCCAAGCCGCTGCACAGGAATGCATTATCACGCAGACTGATCTGCGCGAGTGTGTGGAACTTATTCGCACCGAATTAGTTACGCCGGCGTCCTGTGTAGGAACCGACACGTAAGAAGCCCACCGCAGCTCGACTCGATCGCACTGATTGTTCGAGTAAGTCGGCCAATCTGCATTGGGCCAAGAGGGCTCTGGTCCCAGGAGCGGTAAGCAGGAAATACGCAACATCGGAACTTGCAATTTGGCGTTCCGATAAACAACGGAGAATTTAAGATGAACGTCACCAAAAAGTTGTTTTTCGCATCGATTCTTGCGCTGTCGATTGCGGGGTCGGTGCAAGCGCAAAGCCCGACACAGGGCGACTACTACGCACCGGGCCCGACAACGCCGATACGTGCGACCGCTGCCGAGCTGAAAAGAAACCAACAGGGCGATTACTACGTCGGTGACAAGACCATCCTCAACGCGCACCGCATGGAGGCCCTCAAAAAGTGCACTCATAACATCGCATTTGAATCCGACCGTTACGTGGCCTGTATGTCGAAGGAGGGCGAAGCTCCTTAGACGATCAGGACGAGAGTTGCAGGCTCGGCCGACGACACAGCGGTTGTCTTTGCCGTCAGCGGAGGACTGACATTGATCGGTATCGGCGTCGGCATAACGCTTCCGCGAAATAGCCACTTCAAACGTTGTCCGCTTATGGCCCGAAGCAGACATCCTGATCCCGTGGGCGAATATCCGCTTTCGGGGGTAAAGCGGACATCATGACTTGATCGCGTCATGTCCGCTTATGACCCCAAGCGGAC
>WNGJ01023315.1_pt1 | contig 11372 bp, 8 predicted proteins | sample 5400611 | NCBI WGS metagenome assembly WNGJ01 (sample SAMN13153375, study PRJNA577476) | soil metagenome | isolation source: 40 cm soil or saprolite under Garry oak tree replicate 1 | place: USA:California | collected 2016-06-15 | reverse complement strand
TGCTGGCTTGGCGCGAGCCGAACGGGCGGTGGCTGGATGTGCGCAGTGCGCACGTCAACGGTTACATCCACAGCAATGCCTCGGTGCCCGCCACCGCCAAGGCGTTCCGCACCTGGGCCGGCACCGTGATCGCCGCAGCCGCGCTCGCCCGGGGCGACCTGGACGGGCGCTTCGGCAGCGAACGGGGTCGCCGGCGGCAGTTGTCGGCCGCGGTCAAGGCGACCAGCGAGCTTCTCGGCAACACCCCCGCGGTCACCCGGGCCTCCTACATCCACCCTGGCGTGATCGAGGCCTGGGCCGAGGGACGGACCGTCGCCGACGCGGTCGCCGCCGAGCGCGCGGAAACACTGCACCGACTCTGGCTCGCGCCGGCCGTGCAGACCGCGGTGCACGACCTGCTCGCCGCCTGCACGGCCGGTTGACCCGGGGGGACTATTCGAGGACGAAGGTGATCAGCATGTTGACCTTGTAGCCGGAGATGCTCCCGCCGTCGGCCACCAGGACCTCCTGCTCCTTCACCCAGGCGGACTTGACCCCGCGCAAGGTCTGGGCCGCCCGCTCGACGCCGATCCTGACGGCGTCCTCGAAGCTGGTGTCGGACGTGGCGCTGATCTCCGTCACCCGGGCGACTGAGCCTGCCATGTCGTACCTCCCTGAATCTCGGCGCTGCGGCGGTCCGTTTCCTACCCTTCGGGTGGAGCCGTACCCCTTCACCGCGGCCGGACGCCGTCCGTTGCCGGGCCGGCGGGCGGGAGCCCAGGCCGCGGGCGCTCGCCGCCGCCTCGTCCGCACCCATCCGGCCTCCCTGGATCGGTAGCGAGGCTATCGACCGGTCCACGAGGCGGCCCGATCAGGCGAGCTGGTCCATCGCGCGGTAGATCCGCTGCTCCGACACCGGGTACGGGGTGCCCAGCGACTGGGCGAAGAGGCTGACCCGCAGCTCCTGCAGCATCCAACCCAGCTGCCGCACGGCATCGCAATCCCGGCGCGCCGGCGGCAGGTCGTCGAGGAACCGTCGGTGCTCCGCCTCGACCGCGTGCACCCGTGCCATCCTGTCCGCGTCCCGATCCACGGCACCGGGCAGCCGGTCGAGCCGGTGCGCGGCGGCGCCCAGGTAGCGCTGCACGTCGGCGAGCCGGCGCCGGCCGATGGCGGCGACGAAGCCGGGCCGTACCAGCTCCTCCACCTGCGCGCGCAGGTCCGCGACCGCCGGCCGCAGCGGCGGGGGGACCGGCTCGGCCAGCCGAGCGGACAGCGCGGTCCACTCCCCCAGCACCGCCTCGGCCGCGCGCAGCAGCCCAAGGACGCGCTCGCCCCGCTCGGTGCGCACCCGGTCGGCGAGCTTGTCGAAACCGTCCGGGTCCCACGGCGGCCCGCCGGCCTCGGCGATCAGCTCGTCGAGGCCGGCGGTCGAGCAGTCGGCCAGCAGCGCCGCAAGGCTGCCGTGCGGGTTCTGGGTCAGCGCCAGCTTCGTCCGGGTGTCCAGCCGGGACGAGACGTACTTCAGCGGGGACGGCGCGGACAGCAGCAGCAGCCGCCGCACGGCGGACCACATGGCCTGCTGCTGCTCGGTCTCGGTCGCGAGCACCCGCAACGCGACGGTCTGTCCACAGTCGACCAGTGCCGGGTAGCCGACCATGTCGCCCGCGTCGAACGTCCGGGGCACCGGACCGACGGTCCACCCGGTCAGCCCCTCGCGCTCCAGACCGGCGGCGGCCTCGGCGAGAGCGGAGCGCACCGTGCGGCCCAGCGACCGCTGCAGCTCGGAGAGGTCCTTGCCCTCGGCGACGGTCCGCTCACCGTCGACGACCCGGAACGTCGCCCGCAGGTGCGCCGGCACGCGCTCCCACCGCCAGGCCTCCCGCGGGACGTCCACGCCGGTCGCCCGGCGCAGCTCGCGGGCGAGCGCGTCCACCAGTGGCTCGTCGCTGGGCACCAGCCGGGCCAGCGCGGCCCGGGCCACGTCCGGCGCCGGGACGAAGTGCCGCCGCAGCGGTTTGGGCAGCGAGCGGATCCGCCACCGGCAGCGCCAGGTCGCCCTGCCGCCACTCGTCCGGGTGGTCCGCCTCGCCCAGGGAGCCGGCGCGGGAGACCAGCATCTCCCGGCTGAACCGCAGCAGGTCCGGCTGCTCGCGCCGCGCCCGCTTCCACCAGGCGTCGAAGTGCCGCCCGGACACGACCTCGGCCGGCACCCGCCGGTCGTAGAAGTCGAACAGCGCCTGGTCGTCGACGAGGATGTCCCGCCGCCGGGCCCGGTGCTCGAGCTCCTCGACGTCCGCGAGCAGGTCTGCGTTCTCGGCGAAGAACGCGTGCCGGGTCTCCCAGTCGCCCTCGACCAGCGCGTGCCGGATGAACAGCTCCCTGGCCAGCTCCGGGTCGACTCCGGCGTAGTCGACCATCCGGCCCACCACGATCGGCAGGCCGTAGAGGGTGACCCGCTCCGTCGCGACCACCCCGCCGCGCCGCTTCGACCAGTGCGGCTCGCTGTAGGACCGGACCACCAGGTGCCCGGCCAGCGCCTCGGCCCACTCCGGCTCGATCCTGGCGACCGTCCGCCCCCACAGCCGGGAGGTCTCGACCAGCTCGGCGGCCACGACCCAGCGCGGCGGCTGCTTGCCCAGCGCCGAGCCCGGGAAGAGGGCGAACCGGGCGCCTCGCGGCCCGGCGTACTCCCGGCCGCGCGGGCCGGTGCCCTCCCGCATGCCGACGTGGGAGAGCAGCCCGGCCAGCAGCGAGCGGTGTACGGCGTTCGGGTCGGCTGGCGTGGTGCCGGTGCGGATGCCGAGCGAGCGGGCCACCTGGCGCAGCTGCCCGTACAGGTCCTGCCACTCGCGCACCCGCAGGTAGTGCAGGAACTCCGTCCGGCACAGCCGCCGGAACGCGCTGGAGGACAGCTCGTCCTGCCGGTCCTGCAGGTACTCCCACAGCCGCAGGTACGCCAGGAAGTCGGAGCCGCGGTCAGCGAAGCGGGCGTGTGCGGCATCGGCCGCCTGCTGCTGCTCGACCGGTCGCTCCCGCGGGTCCTGGATGGACAGTGCGGCGGCGATGACGAGCACCTCGTGCACGGCGCCGTTCCGGTCCGCCTCCAGCACCATCCGGCCGAGCCGCGGGTCGACGGGCAGCTGGGCGAGTCGCCGGCCAACGGCGGTCAGCCGCCGGCGGGGGTCCACTTCGGACGGGTCGAGCGCGCCGAGCTCGTGCAGCAGCGCCATCCCGTCGGCGACCGAACGGCGGTCCGGCGCGTCCACGAACGGGAACGCGCCGACGCCGCCGAGCCCGAGCGCGGTCATCTGCAGGATGACCGATGCGAGGCTGGTGCGTTGCACCTCGGGCTCGGTGAACCTGGGCCGGCCCGCGAAGTCCTCCTCGGTGTAGAGGCGGATGCAGATGCCGTCAGAGGTGCGCCCGCAGCGGCCCTTGCGCTGCTCGGCGGACGCCTGCGACACCGGCTCGATCGGCAGCCGCTGCACCTTCGTCCGGTGGCTGTAGCGCGAGATCCGCGCCGTGCCGGGGTCGACGACGTACCTGATGCCGGGCACCGTGAGGGAGGTCTCCGCGACGTTGGTCGCCAGCACGACCCGCCGGCCGGCGTGCGGCTGGAAGACCCGATGCTGCTCGGCCGCGGACAGCCGCGCGTACAGCGGCAGCACCTCCGTCGCGTCCGGTCGGGACCGGCGCAGCGCGTCCGCCGCGTCCCGGATCTCCCGCTCGCCGGACAGGAAGACCAGGACGTCGCCGGGCCCCTCCGCGGACAGCTCGTCGACGGCGTCGCAGATCGCCTGCACCTGGTCGCGGACCTCTCCGTCGGACCGGCCGGCTCCGTCGGCGCGGTCGCCGGCCACGACCAGGGGCCGGTGGCGGACCTCGACCGGATACGTGCGGCCGGACACCTCGATGACCGGTGCGCCGTCGAAGTGCCGGGAGAGGCGGTCCGGGTCGATGGTCGCGGAGGTGACGACCACCTTGAGGTCGGGCCGGCGGGGCAGCAGTTGCTTGAGGTAGCCGAGCAGGAAGTCGATGTTCAGGCTGCGCTCGTGCGCCTCGTCGAGGATGATCGTGTCGTACCGGCGCAGCATCCGGTCGTGCTGGATCTCGGCGAGCAGGATGCCGTCGGTCATCAGCTTGACCGCGGTCTCGTCGCCGGCCCGCTCGGTGAACCGGACCTGGTAGCCGACCGCCGCGCCGAGCGGGACGCCGAGCTCCTCCGCGATCCGTTCGGCAACCGTGCGGGCGGCAAGGCGGCGGGGCTGGGTGTGGCCGATCGTGCCGCGGATCCCGCGGCCGAGCTCCAGGCAGATCTTGGGCAGTTGGGTGGTCTTCCCGGAGCCGGTCTCGCCGGCGACGATCACCACCTGGTGATCCCGGATCGCCGCCCGGATCTCGTCCTTCCTCGCCGTGATCGGTAGCTGGTCCGGATAGGACACCGCCGGCACCGCGGCCCGGCGGCGCTGCACCCGCCGCTCGGCCTCCTCGATGTCCGCGGCGATCCTGGCCAGCAGCTCGGGTGCCGGACCGCTCCCGCGCTCGGCGCGCGCGCCGTCCAGCCGGCGCCGCAGGCGATGCTCGTCGCGCAGCGTCAGCTCGGACAGCCGAGACCGCAGCTCGGCCAGGGTGGGGGTCATCCAGAGTGCCAACGATCCCGGCCGGAACCGGATTCCGGCCAGCCCGGTGCCGGCGGGCCGTCAGGGGCCAGGCGGGACCTGACCGGGACGGCTCCGCTCGGAGTGCTCCGCGCGGACCTGGTCGGCCAGGGCGCGCGCGTAGCCGCCGGCCAGGGCGCCGAGGAGGGCGTTGAGCGGGCCGGAAAAGGTCACCCCGTCCAGACCGAGGTCGGCGAGCAGGGCGTTGGCGAGCACCACCATGGTGACGTCCAGCACCTCGGGCCGGGTCAACCGCAGCTCGATCAGGGCGGTGCCGACCGCGACGGCCGCCGCCCGGTCGACCGGCTCGGCGAGCAGCGCGTCGTGCAGCGACTCCAGGTGGCCGCGCAGGTGCAACTCGATCTCGGCCCGCGACGCCGGCCTCGGGACGTACGGCGCCAGCGCCTGCGCCCACTCCCTGGCAAGCCGGGCCTTGCCCCACCGGTCATCGGGCGGGGGACGCGACCACTCCCGTGCCGCCATCTCAGGCCTCGACCGCCGCGCGGACGCCCAAGCCCCGCCGGCAGACCGCGGCCTGCGTCGCCGGCGCCCGCATCACCGCGACTGGATCCACATCAACATAAACGATGCGGGACCACGGTGCGGTGTCAGGCCACACCGCAAAGCAGCCGGCGGACTTGCTGGGGTGCCATCGGGGGAGCAGTGTCGTGCCGGTGCCGCGACCCCCCGCGCGCACACCATTCGGACCCACAGGAGGAGCCCATGCCGAGCAGGGACGCGACCACCCACTGGGAGGGCGGGCTGCAGGACGGGACCGGACACGTCACCCTTGACTCGTCCAACGCCGGGCAGTTCGACGTCTCGTTCCCCACCAGGGCCGGCAACCCCAACGGGCAGACCAGCCCGGAAGAGCTCATCGCCGCCGCGCACTCGTCCTGCCTGGCGATGAGCATGACCAATGTGCTGGAGCGCGAGGGGTTCACTCCGCAGAGCATCGACGTCAGCTCCGACGTCACCCTGAGCCCGGACAAGGGCGGCGGCTTCGCGATCACCAGCGTCGACGTCACGCTGCGCGCCGTCGCGCCCGGGATCGACGCCAATCGATTTATTGAGCTGGCCAAGACGGCAGAGCAGACCTGTCCGGTGAGCAAGGCGCTCGCCGGCACGACGATCACGCTCGACGCCGCACTCGGCTGAGCCGCCGCTGCCCTCGTCCCCGCCTTCGGCGCGGCCGGTGCGCGGTCCTGCGCACCGGCCGTCGCCGTGGTCCGGCACTGCCCGCCCGAACCCCCGGGGCGGCCCGGCGGTCGGGCGGGGCAGCGCCGGCTCGCAGGCCCGACCGTCCGGCGGTGGGCCAGCTCCCCTCAACCGGTCGCGACCGGCTCCCGCACCTGCTCGGCCGGCTGCGCCTGGCCCGGCTCGACGTAGAAGACCAGCCGTCCGTCCTCGATATCCACCCGGAGATGGTCGCCCGGGTCGACCTCGTCCCGCAGCAGCATCGAGGACAGCCGCGTCTCGACCTCCCGCTGGATGGTGCGCTTCAGCGGCCGCGCGCCGAACTCCGGCTGGAAGCCCCGCCGCGCCAGATGGTCGACCGCCCCGTCGGTGAACTCCACGGTGACGTGCTGAGCGGCCAGCCGGCGCCGGGTCTCCTCCAGCATCAGCAGCGTGATCTGCCGCAGCTGCTCCCGGTCCAGCCCGCGGAACAGGATGATCTCGTCGATCCGGTTGAGGAACTCCGGCCGGAAGCGCTGCCGCAGCAGCGGCATCAGCTCGTCCATCAGCGCGTCCCAGTCGACGACGCCGGTGGAGGTCGCCCCCAGGATCCGGTCCGCGCCCAGGTTGCTCGTCATGATCACGACGGTGTTCTTGAAGTCGACCGTGCGGCCCTGCGCGTCGGTCAGCCGCCCGTCGTCGAGCAGTTGCAGCAGCACGTTGAAGACGTCCGCGTGCGCCTTCTCGATCTCGTCGAGCAGCAGCACGCTGTACGGCCGGCGGCGGACCGCCTCGGTGAGCTGACCGGCCTCCTCGTACCCCACGTACCCGGGCGGCGCGCCGACCAGCCGGCTGACCGTGTGCCGCTCCTGGAACTCGCTCATGTCGAAGCGCACGATCCGCGCCTCGTCGCCGAACAGCGCCTCGGCGAGCGCCCGGGCCAGCTCGGTCTTGCCCACGCCGGTCGGACCGAGGAACAGGAACGACCCGATCGGCCGGTTCGGGTCCGCGAGGCCGGCCCGCGCGCGGCGAACGGCCTCCGACACCGCCTCGACCGCCTCGTCCTGGCCGACCACCCGCTTGTGCAGGACCTCCTCCAGCTTCATCAGCCGGGCCCGCTCCTCCTCGGTGAGCTGGGACACCGGGATGCCGGTGGCCCGCGAGACGACCTCGGCGATGTCCTCGGGCGTAACCTCCGGGACCGGGTGCCGCTCGGCCGGCTGCTCGAGCTGGGCCCGGAGGGCGTCGGCCTCGCTGTTCAGCCGGTCGGCGCGCTGGTAGTCCTGCTCGGCGACCGCGCCGTCCCGGTCCCGCTCCAGCGAGGCGAGCCGCTCCTCCTGCTCGCGCCGGTCCGGCGGGCTGGTGGTCGCGCGCAGCCGCACCCGCGCACCGGCCTGGTCCATCAGGTCGATCGCCTTGTCCGGCAGGAACCGGCCGGTGACGTAGCGGTCGGACAGTTCCGCGGCCGCGATCAGCGCCTGCTCCTGGTACCGGACCTGGTGGTGCGCCTCGTACCGGTCGCGGAGGCCACGGAGGATCTCGATAGTCTCGTCGACGGTCGGCTCGGGCACCATCACCGGCTGGAACCGGCGCTCCAGTGCCGCGTCCTTCTCGATCCGCTTGCGGTACTCGTCCAGCGTGGTCGCGCCGACGACGTGCAGCTCGCCGCGGGCCAGGGCCGGCTTGAGCATGTTGCCGGCGTCCATAGCGCCCTCGGCGGCCCCGGCGCCCACCACCGTGTGCATCTCGTCCAGGAAGACGACGAGCTCCTCGCTGTGCTCGCGGATCTCGTCGATGACGGCCTTGAGCCGCTCCTCGAACTCGCCGCGGTACTTGGTGCCGGCGACGAGCCCGGACAGGTCCAGCGACACCACCCGCTTGTTCTTCAGCGGGTCCGGCACGTCGTTGTTGACGATCCGCTGGGCGATGCCCTCGACGATCGCCGTCTTGCCCACGCCGGGATCGCCGAGCAGCGCCGGGTTGTTCTTGGTACGCCGGGACAGCACCTCGATGGTCTGCTCGATCTCCTCGGTACGCCCGACGACCGGGTCGAGCTTGCCCTCCCGGGCGGCCGCCGTCAGGTCCCGGCTGTGCTCGTCCAGCGTCGGCGTCGCCGACTCCGTGGCGGGGGCCCCTTCGCGGCGCTCCCGGCGGGCTCGCAGCCGCTCCGGGCTCGGCAGCTCTCCGGACAGCAGCCGGGCGGCACCGGACTCCGGGTTCGCGGCGATGCCAAGCAGGATGTGCTCGGCCCGGATCGAGTCGGAGCCGGCCGCCTGCGCCTGCCGGTGCGCGTCCAGCAATGCACGCTTGGCCGCCGGCGTCAGCGGCGGGGCGGTCTGCCGCGGCGGCCCGTGCTCCGCCATCGCCTCGAGGTCCTGGGCGAGCTTGTCGACGTCGACGCCGGCCTGGCTCAGCAGCTCCCGGGTGCGCGGCAGTTGGGTGGCCGCCCAGAGCAGGTGCTCGGTGTCCAAGTCGGAGCTGCCCCACTCGGGCGCGGCCTGCGCCGCCCTGGACATGAGCTCCCGGGCCTCGGAGTCGAGCAGCTGGCCGATGTCGACCCGCTGGACGGACGGGGACGGTCGTCCCGCCCTGCCGAACATCGTCTGATCGTCGCCGAAGAAGCGGCGGATGATGTCGTCGAACGGGCTGTCGCCGAACCCGCGGAAGTCGAAGGTGGACACGTGCAGCTCCATTCCGGGCTGTTCACGATGACCCGTCGGAAGGAGCCAGGCCTACCCTCCTCCCCCGGGCTCAAACGGGCGCTCGCGGACGGCACGGGCTACCGTTTCGTGGGCAGTCGAGGGAAGGACTCCGATGCAGACCGAGGTCGTCGAGAACGGCGCGCAGCACCGCTTCGAGGTCCACGTCGACCGTCGACGGCCGGCTCGCGGGCTTCACCGCCTACCAGTCCCACCCTGGCGGTTACACGTTCACGCACACCGAGATCGACCCGGAGGACGAGGGCAAGGGCGTCGGGTCGACCCTGGTGCGCGGGGTGCTGGACGAGATGCGCCGGCGAGGGCTGACGGTGCGGCCGGTGTGCCCGTTCGTCCTGACCTTCCTTCGGCGGCACCCCGACTACGTCGACCTGGTGCCGGCGCTCGAGCGGGCCGGGTTCGGGCTGCCGCCGGCGCGGGAACGGGCCGGATAGCACCGGTGCGGGCGGTCAGCCCGAACGGAGTGCCGGGCGGCCCGGCGGGCGGCTCGGCCGCCGGGGGGGCGAGGTTGCTCGCCGTCGCCGCCGACGACGTGTGCGCGTCGGTGCCAAGGTGGGTGGGGCGGTGAGCCGGGTCGCCCTGGTGACCGGCGCCGCCCGGGGCATCGGCGCGGCAACGGTCCGTGGGCTGGCCGCCCGCGGCTGGTCGGTGGTCGCGGTCGACCGCGGCGGCGACGACCGCCGCCTGGCATACCGGCTGGGCACGGAAGCCGAGCTGCATGCGACCGTCGACGCGGCCGGCGAGCTGGCCGGCAACCCGGACCGGGTCCGTGCCGTTCTCGCCGACACCACCGACGAGCCAGCGCTCGCGGCCGCCGTCGCGTTCGCCGAGCGGACATTCGGCGGGCTGGACGCCGCGCTCGGCGTGGCCGGCGTGATCGCCGGCGGCCGGCCACTGTGGGAGGTGCCCCGGGCCGAGATCCAGGCCGTGCTCGACGTCGACCTCGGCGGCGTCATCACCCTGGCCCGGGCGGCGGTGCCCGCGCTGCTGCGCCGGCCGGAGCCGCGGCAGGGCCGCTTCGTCGCGGTCGCGTCCGCCGCCGCCACCCGCGGCCTGCCGATGCTCGCGGCGTACTGCGCCGCCAAGGCCGGTGTCTCCGGCCTGGTCCGCGCTCTCGCCGTCGAGCTGGGCGGCACGGGCGTCACGGCCAACGCGGTCAGCCCGGGCTCGACCGACACCGCGATGCTGGCCGAGAGCGCCCGGCTCTACGGCCTTGGCTCCGCGCAGGAGTTCGCCGGCAGCCAGCCGGTCGGCCGGCTGCTCTCGCCGGAGGAGATCGCCGCGGCGCTCATCTGGCTCGCCGGCGGGGAGAGCAGCGCGGTCACCGGTGCCACGATCCCCGCCGACGGCGGCCTCGCGCTCTGAACTCGAACCGGCGGACTCTTCAGTTCCCCTTTACTCGGGGGCCGGTGTGGGTAGGCGAGATCGGGAGGAAAGGAGGCACGATGAACACCGGGCTCATCATCACCCTCGTCGTCATCGTGGTCGTGGTTCTGGCGCTTCTCGCACTCCTGGTGCCGCGCCGCCGGCGGGCACGAGCCGAGCGGCAGCAGATGCAGGCGCAGCAGCATCTCGACGATGCGCGCGTGCTGTCCGCGCGGGCGGAGAGCGGGCGTGCCGCGGCCGAGGAGCAGGCCGCCCGCATCCGGCGCGAGCGGGCCGAGACGGAGGAGCGGCTCGCTCGCGACGAGGCGGAGGCAGCCCGGATGGCGGCCCGGGCCGAGAACGAGCGGGTCGAGGCGGAGCGCCTCCAGCAGCGTGCTCACGAGCTCGCGCCGCACCGCGACGGTCAGGAACCGAGCCCTGACGTCGACGGGCGGGGACGGGTCGGGTACGTCGATGAGCGGGAGCGCCACCCGGAGCCGGCTCCGGACGACCGCCACCCGGAGCCGGTGCGGGAGCGCCACCCGGAGCCGGCTCCGGACGAGCACGACCGCGACGTCGACGAGCGGCAACGCATCGCTGCCGCCGGTGAGCAGCCGCACCGCCCGCAGCCGCGTCCGGACCAGCGGCTCCCGCAGGTCGACGATCAGCAACCGCCCGCAGAACTCCGCGAGGAGCGGCGGGGGACCGACGCCGACGCCGACGCCGAGGTCGACGGGCAGCCGCACACCCACGTCGACGGACAGCCGCACGCCGCCCACGTCGACGCACAGCCGCGGCCAGCGGACCTGGACGAGCAGAGGGCGGTCGACCCGGGCGACCGACGGCCGGGGTGAGCGCCTGAGAGCGTCGACCTGCGGTCGACTCGGGCCTGTCCGCGCTCCGGTGCGACTGGTCTCCGTCGGCCTGGTTCGTCGGCCTTGTTCCGCCCGGAGCAGACCGCGGATCAGGCGGGCAGCCCGCTTGCCGGCGGCAGCGAGCCGGCGGCGTCCTGTCGCGCCCGGGCGCGACAGGACAGGCGATCTCGCGGCCGAGCTGCGGCACGCGGAGATGGCGGGCGTCCCGGACCCGCGGTTGCCCGGGTAGCGTGGGCCGTCGTGCCGTACGTGCTGCCCGCCGCGCTCCCCTCCCCGCCCTCGTGACCGGCCCGCTGGCCGGGGTCCGCGTGGTCGAGCTCGCCGGGATCGGGCCGGGCCCGTTCGCCGCGATGATGCTCGCCGACATGGGCGCCGAGGTGGTCCGGGTCGACCGGGTCGCGGACGTCCCAGACCACGCTGCCGGTGTGAGCCGGGACGTGCTGCTGCGCGGGCGCCGGTCCGTGGCGGTCGACGTCAGGCACCCCGACGGGCGGCAGGTGGTGCTCGACCTGGTGGGGCGCGCCGACGTGCTGCTGGAAGGCTTCCGGCCGGGCGTGACCGAACGGCTCGGGCTCGGTCCCGACGACTGCTGGGCGGTC
>WNGJ01016452.1_pt1 | contig 11372 bp, 8 predicted proteins | sample 5400611 | NCBI WGS metagenome assembly WNGJ01 (sample SAMN13153375, study PRJNA577476) | soil metagenome | isolation source: 40 cm soil or saprolite under Garry oak tree replicate 1 | place: USA:California | collected 2016-06-15 | reverse complement strand
CAGCAGGTCGCGATAGGCTCGGACGGCGGGTGCCGTTACCGTCGCGACCGCCCCCGCGGCTGCGGCGGCTTGTTGGACCAGGGCCGCCCGGGAGGCACGCTCGCGGGCCACTGCGGCAGCCCGCGTCGAGGAGTCGCGCGCGAAGGCTTCCTGGTCCGCGGGGGCGAGATGCGCCTGCCGCTTGTGACGGGACGCCGAGGAGGCCAGCATGCGGTCGAGGACCGTCGAGTCTGCCGCGAGCGCGCGCTCGAGGGAGTCGAGGCTGGATCGGATCCTCTGCCCGCGCTGCATGGCGGGATCGGATTGCGCGCGCGTCAGGTAGATGCGGGCGACGTTCCCGAGCGCGTCGCGGCGGTTCGCGGCGAGGGAGGTGTCGCCGACCGCGGCGTCGGCAGCGCGCTTGTAGTAGGCGGCCGCGGAGTCGAAGTCCTGGCCGTCCGCGTACAGGGCGGCGAGCGCGAACAAGGGCCGCGCCTCGGTGGGGGACAGCCGGTAAGCCAGCCGGAAGTACGCCCCCGCGGAGTCGCGGTTTCCGGCCTGCCAGGCTGTGGCGCCCTTGTTGTGCGTGGCGGCCGCGAGCGCGCGCCGATATGTCGCGATGTCCGCCCTGCATTGCGGCGCCAGCGCTTCGGCACGCGCGAACGCCGTATCCGCGCCGACCGCATCGCCGACTTCGTTGAAGTAGCGCCCGAGGTAATACCACGCGCCGGCGTTCTTCTCCTGATTGTCGCCCACGATCGCGCGCACCAGGACGTCCTTCGCCTGCCCCAGCATCCGCTCGCGCTGCGCCTGCTTTTCCGCGGCGAGCTTGAGATCCACCTGCCCAGTGGTCACGCGGAAGTGGCCCGGAGTGACATCGCACGGCGGCTGAGGAGGCACCCAGGTCTGGGCGCAGATGGAACGCGCGGCTCCTGCAAGCAGGGTCAGCGCGAGGGTGAAGGGGTGGCGACGCATCGCGGCTCGAGAATGACCCGACGAATGGTGGGATGCAAGACGGGCCGCGGTGCGCGCCGGCGCCGCGGCTCGTAACTGACTCTGGTGACTGAGGTTACAAGGCAGAGCGGGCGACCGGATTCGAACCGGCGACGTCCAGCTTGGGAAGCTGGCATTCTACCCCTGAATTACGCCCGCGAGAAGCGACCCCTCTAACTTAGCAGCGCATTGCGGCCCGCGGTACCCACCAAAGGAAACGGCCGGCGTCCTTGAGACGCCGGCCGTCGCCATCATCCGTCTACTCGCCTTACGGCTTGACGTTGCCGAAGTTGTTCCAGCCGTAGCCCGTCCCTCCGGAGAGGCTGAACGACCACCCGAAGCCGCTGGGGCACGTCGCCCCCCAGCTGCTCTGGGGCCACGTCTCCGCCCAGCCGTCCTGCAGGTCCTCGCAGACCGTGTACGTGCCGTCGGGAAGACCCGTGAAGATGTAATGCCCCGTCACGCTGTCCGTGACCGCGGTCGCGGTGACCGTGCCGGTCAACTGCACGCACCATTTGCCGAGCCCGGGCCGCCCCGTGATGTCGTTGTACACAGTCCCATCAATCCACCCTGTCCCTGCGGTCGATGGCGCGGTTGCGCAGCTGGGCGCCGGCAGAGGCGATGGGGGTGGGTCATTAGCGGGCGGAGCATCGCACTTGTTGATCTCCTTGCCCGGGTGCTGGGCCGCACGCTTGGCGCAGTGCGCCGCGTCGTGCCCTTGGCCCTGGGAGGCGCCCACCAAGAACGGCGTGGCCACCAAGGCGAACAGTACGATGAGGACTCGCTTCACATGTCTCTCCTAGCTCGGTTAGGCTGAGGGAGGGGCGCAGCGGCCTCAGCGACTGTGCCACGGTGTTCCACAGTGAGACCACCACCGGGCACCACGAAGGTCGCACACATCGGCTCGGGGGGCTGTGTGGCGTATCACGCAGTCTCATAAGAGACTATTTGGAATGGACTTACAGAATTGACCTCGGGGGCTGCCCTAGCGGCGGTACCTCCACGCCACGATCCCGGCGCCCTGAGCCTTGAGCTCGAACGCCCGATTCTCCCCCGCTGCGACCGCCGGGACCTCCTGCGCCTGCTTGGCCACGACCTCACCCTTCGCGGTCAAGAACTCGAACATGAGCATCACTGGGGAGGTCGGATGTGCCCGCGGGTTGGAAAACACGCCGCCGAGCGTTGCGTCATGCTCGCCGGGCGAGAAGGTGCTGACGGTGACTTCGAGCGAGAGCGAGTCCGCAACCTGGAGATACTGCAGCGTCGAATCACCCCGCCCCTTCAGCCGCCACGCCTGCGCTAGCATACGCAGCGTCGCGCGGTTCAGCGGGTCCACGGCATAGAGGCGCTGTGACGCGCTGAAGGCCCGTGCCGTGTCGCTGGCAAGCGCTGCCGCTCCGGCGTAGGTGAACAAGGCTTCCCGGTCGTAGGGGTTCTTGACCAACCCCGCTTCGAAGGCCTGGGTAACGAGACGGTAGTCGTCCTTGGCCGCCGTGTCGTAATCCCGCATCGCCTTCGTCGTAACGGAGTCGCAGTGCACCGCAACCTGGCGAGCGGTGACCGTTCGGCTCGCACGTCGTCGCGCCTCCGCGCGGCATTGCGTCCCCTGGGCCGCGGTGTCGGGGGCATTGGGGATCCCGTTCCAGATGGCACGCCCGACGCCGAAGAGGTCGGTAGCGTCCGCCGAGTCGACATGCTCGAGAATCTGGGTGTACATCGTCTTCGCCTGGTCCCCCTTCCCCATGAGCGAGTACACGGCGGCGAGCCCGGCCGTAGCCTGCATGTCGTGGGGATAGGCGGTGAGGTACTCCTGATACGCGGCGATCGCTTCGGGGTAGCGCTGCGCGGCGTGATACACGCGCGCCAGATTGAACAGTGCGTCCTTCTTGTCCTTGGCGAACTTGGGGTCCTGCGCCGCCTGCGCGGCGAGCTTGAAGTACTTCGCCGCGGAGTCGGGCTGGCTCGCGTTCGACAAGAGGGTCGCGAGGTACGTGAAGCCCATCGGCTCTCCCGAGTACAATTGGTTGGCGCGCCGGAACGACGCGATCGCCGAATCGGTCTTCCCACCCTGCCACGCGGCGATGCCGGCGTTGATCACCGGGACCCACACCTGGCGGCGGTACATGTCGACATCGGTGGCGCAGGCGGGGGCCAACTCGACCGCCCGGGTGAATGCCGAGTCCACGCCGACCGCATCCTTCATCTCCAGGTAATACCGGCCCAGGTAGTACCATGCGGCCGGGTTCTTCTGCTGACCCGCGCTGGTCAGGGCCTGCATGAGCACACGGTTGGCGTCCTTCAGGTCCTTGGTCCTCTGATCCTCGAATTTGCTGCTCGCCGCGCTCTTCAAGTAGAGAACGCCGCTGTTGACCAGGTAGTGGCCCGGCTTGATGTCACACGCGGCGGGAAGCCAGGGATTCTGCGCCGCACTGCGGAGCGGCGCCGCAACGGCGACGCTCACCAGGATTCCAACGGCCTGCTTGACGGTCATGCTCACTCCTTGGATTTGGCGACGAGCGCCTCGGCATCGCGCTGCGCCGCGCGGGCCACCTCGATCGGCGGCCGCCCCAGCGCACTCGCAGCAGCGAGCACGTCGTCGTATTCCGGTTTCACACGCACGCCTCCCCCCCCTGGCTGGTCCAGGACCTTCACTCGCACGGCCACGTCGGGGGAGAGCTGTACCGTTACCTGGCGTCGCGGCAAGGTGGCCCGCTCGGCTACCCAGCGACGGATCCCCGCCGTCGTGCTGTGCCGAAACAGCGCCGCGGTCACCTGCTCGGCCAGCTCCTCGGGCGCTACGACCTCGACCCGAAAGCCGGAGCGCCCCTTTTTCATCTGTACCGGCCACGTCTGCACGTCGAGTGCGCCCGCCGCGGTCAGTGCCTGCCGCAGCGGCTCGACGTACTCGGGGCTCATGTCGTCCACGTCCGTGGCGAGCAACGCCACCCGCCCCGCCTCGGCGGCCTGCTCGGCGAGCATGATGCGCAGCGCGTTCGGGTAGTGCTTGGGATCGCGCTGCCCCGCGCCCCAGCCGGTCCGCACCAGGCGCCACTCCGCCGGTGGCCGACCCGCCGAGAGGACGCGCAGCAGCGTCGCACCCGTCGGCGTGGTCGCCTCGCCCTCCACCGGCCCGCCGCTCGTCACGTCGAGCCCCTCGAGCAGGATCGCGGTCGCAGGCGCCGGCACCGGGAGCCGCCCGTGCGCGGCCTCCACCCACCCATGGCCCAGGGCGACCGGCCAGTGGTACACCGCCTCCACGCCAAGCTGCTCGAACCCCTCGATCGCACCGAGGATGTCGAGCACGGCGTCCACCGCCCCGACCTCGTGCAGATGCACCCTCTCGGGCGCCACTCCGTGCACCCGCCCCTCTGCCTCCCCCAGCAGGCGGAACGCCTGCGTCGCGCGCTCCCGCACCCAATCGGAGACCGGTGCGCCCTCGACGAGCCGCAACAGGTCACCAACGTGACGCCCGTGTGGCTGCTCCGGGATCGCGAACTCGACCTGCTTGCAGCCGACGCCGGAACGATGCACGTCCCGGACCTTCACGCCGACGCCCGCGAGTCCGAGCCGGCGCGGCAACCCTTCGAGCCACGACACGGGAAGCCCGAGGGACAGGAGGCTGCCCAGCGTCATGTCGCCGCTGATTCCCGCGGCTGGATCGATGACGGCGATACGCATGCCCGAATCTAGCCTCTGTAGAGCCACCCGGCGCCCGTGTTGAACAGCACCGTCCGTTCGGCGCCCGTGAGGACGCCGCGCTCCCGCAGCAGCCTCGCACCCGCGAGCGCCGCACCCCCTTCCGGCGCCGCGTCGATCCCCTCGACCGTCTGCAGCTCGCGTGCGGCAGCGGTGAGTTGTGCGTCACTCACTGCCACGGCGGCTCCACCGCTCTCGCGCAGGGCGCGCAGCATGAGCCGGCCGCCGAGCGGCGCCGGCACTCTGAGGCCCGCGGCCACCGTCACCGGGTCCGGCCAGGCGTCACACCCGTCCGCCCCCGCGTCGAACGCCTTGACCACCGGAGCGCAGCCGCTCGACTGCACCGTGTACATGCGCGGCAGGTCCCCGTGAATCCATCCGTGCGCGCGTAGCTCCTGAAACGCCTTCCACATCCCGATCAGGCCGGTTCCGCCCCCCGTGGGATACACAATCGCGTCGGGCGGGGTCCAACCGAATCGCTCGGCCAGCTCGAGCCCGAGCGTCTTCTTGCCTTCGATGCGGTACGGCTCGCGCAGCGTGGAAACGTCCACGGCGCCCGTTTCCGCCGCGTAGCTCCTCGCCGCCTGGCCGCAGTCGCCGATGTGCCCGTCCACGAGCACCAGCTCCGCACCAAGGCTCCTGATCTGCGACAGGATCGTGGCCGGCGTAGCGGACGGTGCGAACACCCGGGCGGTCACACCCGCCCGGCTCGCGTACGCGGCCAGCGCGACGCCGGCGTTTCCCGCCGTCGGGACGACGAAGCGGCGCGCCCCTGCCCGCAGCGCGCGTGTGACGGCGACCGCCAGGCCGCGCGCCTTGAACGACCCGGTGGGATTCTTGCCCTCGTCCTTCACCCACAGATCGCGGAATCCGTACTGCGCGCCGAGCCGGTCCACCCGCAGGAGCGGCGTGGCGCCCTCGCCCAGCGTGACCGGCATCTCGTCAGCCTCGAGGGGCAGCCACTCGCGATAGCGCCACATGCTCCAGCAGCGGCCCCGGAGCTGTGCCTTCGCCTCCGGAGACGGCGGAGCCGCATACCGGACCAGGTACGGCTGGCCACAGGACCCGCACACGCCCGCCGGCCCCGCGCCGTCCCGCGTGGCGCCGCACGCCGAGCATTCGAGGCTCCACGGGACGCTCATGCGCGCGTGTGCAACCGATCGAGAATCCGCTCTGCGAGCGTGGCCGAGAACCCGGGCAGCGTGGCGATCTCCGCCGGCGTCGCGGTCTTCACGCCGGCGAGCGAGCCGAACCGCTCGAGCAGCAGGCGCCGCCGCGTCGGACCGATCCCCGGAATCGCCAGCAGCTCGGACGTGATGGTCCGTTCGGTCTGGCGCTTGCGGCTGAAGCTCACGGCGAAGCGATGCGCCTCGTCGCGTGCCCGTTGCACCAGCTTCAGGGAGGGGCTGCGTCGCGACAGCTTGAGCGGCTCGGCGCGGCCGGGAAGGAAGATCTCCTCCTCCCGCTTTGCGATGCTCGCGATGGGCAGCGCCTCGAGCCCCCCTCCCAGGGCGCGCGCCGCGTCGAGCGCCGCTCCGAGCTGCCCCTTCCCTCCGTCGATGAGCATCAGGTCGGGGAGCGGCTTGCCTTCGTCCCGCCGGCGCGTCAGATAGCGCGTCACCACCTCGTGAATCGCGCCGTAGTCGTCCTGGGGAGCCGCCGCCTTGATCTTGAACCGGCGGTACTCTCCCTTCCTGGGGCGCCCGGCCTCGAACCACACGAGTGAGCCGACCGTGTCCCGCCCCTGGTTGGTCGAAATGTCGATGCAGACGAACGCACGCGGCACCACCGTGAGCCCGAGGTCCCGGCCCAGCGCGTACACCGGGTCCGCCGCCCGCTCCTCCAGGTCGAACGTTTCGATCAGCAGGCTCTCGAGCAGGTGGCGCGCGTTCTGGTCGGCGAGCTCGACGAGCTTGGTCCCCGTGCCCCGCTGCGGCACGTGCCACGCGATCGCGGGGGCGAGCGAGCGGAGCGACTCGAAGTCCTCGGGCGCGAACGGCAGCAGCACCCGGCTCGCCCGCGCGTCGAGCGGGAGGTAGAAGCGCACGAGGAAGGCGGCGAGCACGGCGCCGTCCGGCTCGCGCTCCACGTTCTCGAGAAAGCGGTGTTCCCGCGCGATCATACGGCCGTCGCGCACCCGTACGATCACCCCGCACGCGTCGTCGCCGTCGCGGGCGAAGCCGATGGCGTCCGCGTCGCCGCCCCCCACGAGCTCCACCGCCTGCGGTTGCTCCAGCTGGTCGAGCCACTTGAGGGCATCCCGCAGCTGGGCGGCCCGCTCGAAGTCCTGCCGCCCGCTCGCCTCGAGCATCCGCTCGCGCATTCGTCCCCGCACGTCGACGGTCTCCCCCTCGAGGAACAGGAGCACGTCGTCGATCATGCGGCGATAGTCCTCCCGGCTCTGGTATCCTACGCACGGGGCCCGGCAGCGGTCGATGTGATAGTCGAGACAGGGCCGGTCGGGCGCGTCGCGCGGCAGGTCCCACGAGCACGAGCGCACCGTGAAGAGGCGGCGGATGATGTTGAGGGTCTGGCGCAGCGTCGCCACGTCGGTGTACGGCCCGAAGTAGCGGGCGTCCGGGATCATGACCCGCCGCACGACCAGCACGCGCGGGAACGGCTCGCCCAGCGTCACGGCGATGTGCGGATAACTCTTGTCGTCGGTGAGCCGGATGTTGAAGCGCGGCCGGTGCTCCTTGATCAGGTTGTTCTCGAGCAGCAGCGCCTGCGCTTCGCTTGGCACGACGATCGTTTCGAGGTCCGCGATCTGACGCACCAGCGCGGCGTGCTCCGGGGTGGCGTCGGCGTCGGGGCCGAAATAGCTCGGGACGCGGCCCCGCAGGCTCTTCGCCTTGCCGACGTAGAGGATCTCGCCCGCAGCGTCCTTCCACAGGTACACACCGGGCTCGTCCGGCAACGCTTCGAGCTTGCGGGCGATCAGGTCACGAGTTTCCACAGGCGTGCGGCGTTACCCAGGGCGAGAAGGGCGATGACGATCGGCCCCGCCGCCGCGGGGACGACCCGGACGACCGCGGCGGCAGCCGCGGCCGCAGCCGCGGCCGCGACCAGGCTCACGCCGGCCGCCCGCCACTCCACGGCGCCCAGGATCGCCCCGATGCGGCGGTCCAGGTCCCGCAGGTGCAGCACGACGTTGACTGTGGATCCGAGCGACGATCCCAGCGCGATCCCCGCTACCCCGTACCGCCGCATCAGGACGATGGCGAGCCCCGTCGAGAGAGCCAGCGAGAAGGTCGCGATTTTCACCGGGGTGCGCGTATCGCGCAACGCGTAGAATCCGGAGGCGAACAGCTTCACCGTCGCCTGGCCGAGCAAACCGACGCCGTAGGCGGCCAGGACGCCCCCCACCAGGGCCGTGTCGTCCGCGTCGAAGCGGCCCGTCTGGAACAGCGCGGCAACGATTGCGGGCCCGAGCACCACGAGCGCGAACGACGAGGGCAGCACAAAGAACGTGATGCGCCGGAACCCGGTGGCGATACGGCCCCGGAGCTGCTCGTTGGGCGTCGCAGCGGCGGCGTCGCGCGCCAGCTCGGGGAGGGAGGCGGCGGCGAAGGACGCACCGAACAGACTCACCGGCAGGACCTGCACCAGTTGCGCGTACCCCAGGGCCGACACGCCGCCCGGTCCGGTGAACGAGCCGAGCACCGTGTCCACGAACCCCGAGAGCTGCGCTACCCCCGCACCGAGGAGCAGCGGCAGCCAGGCCCGGATCACCTCACGCACGCCTTCCGGCGCCACACTCGCCCGCAGGGCGATCCCGCCGAGCAGCCGCCAGCACGCCGGCAGCTGCACGGCGATCTGAAGGAGCGAGCCCGCCACCGTCCCCCACGCCAGGGCCAAGGCCAACCGGTGCAGCTGCCGGTCGAGCGGCAGGGCGTGATTCGCGAACCACGTCCCCGCCCCCACCATCGCGACGATCCCCGCGATGTTCCACAACGCCGGCGCGGCGTAGGGCAGGAAGAACCGGCGGTGCGTGTTGAGGACGCCCAGACACCACGCGGAGACGACCATGAGGCCGGTCATGGGGAAGAGAATCCGCACCAGCGTGATCGTCAGGTCCCGGCGCGGGGCGTCGAAGCCCTTCGCGATCAGCGTGGTGATGCCGGGCGCGAAGGCGATCCCCAGCACCGCGAGCGCGCCCGTAGCGAGCAGCAGCAGCGCCAGCACGGCGCCGGCAAGCGCCCGCGCGGCCCGGCGGTCGGCTCGCTGGCTCAGCGCGGCGTATACCGGAATGAACGAGGCGGAGAGCGTCCCCTCGCCCAGGAGGTTGCGGATCGCGTTGGGGATGCGGAGCGCGGCCCGGAACGCGTCCGCGGCAACGCTCGCGTTCCCGAAGTAGTATGCGAAGAGGCGCTCGCGCAGGTAGCCGAGCACGCGGGTCAGGAGGATGCCGGCCGCGACTTGAGCGGCGTGGCGGCCGCCTCCCGGCTCCCGGCTCGTCAAGACTGCTTCTTCTTGGGGTCTTCCAGCAAGCGCTGCACGAACTGCAGCTCGTCGTGCATGCCGGATACCGAGCGGGTCAGGTCGGCGAGCTCGCTCTCCAGCACGTCGAGCCGCCGCTCCAACGCTTTCACGTCACCGCCAGCGCTCCCGCTCGCCGGGCCCTCGAGGCGTCGCGCCACTGAGCGCCCGAGTGGGGAATCCACCAGAATGGCCGCGATCGGGATCATCAGGGCGACGAGCAGGATGATCGCCAGCACCCACATGGCAGGGATACTACGAGGCGTCCGCCCAGCGCGCCACCTCTTGCGCCAGCGCGTCGAGTAGCTCGGGTCCGTACCGGATCAGGAAGGACGCCAGGGTGAGCACGCGCTCCTGCGGCTCACCCCGCGGCGCCACCGCGACCCGCGCGCGCGCTAGCTGGCGCAGCAGCGTCTCGTTCTCCCGCTTGAGGCTCGCGAGCAGCCGCTTCTCGAGCTCCTGCACGCCCGCGAGCGCACCGTTGCGGGCTGACTGTACCGGTCGGGCCAGCGTCGGATCCACCTGCTCCACGGCCTCCGCCAGACGCGCGTACTGCGTCTCGAGACTCTGGCGCAGCTCGGTGAAACGGGCCTCGGTCTCAGGCGGCAGCGTTTCGCGTACCAATCGCGCCTCCAGGCCACCGGGCTGCCCGTCCAGCTCCTCGAGCCGCAGGCCGTGACGGGTGAGCAGCTTGTCCACGCGCCCTTCGACGAGTACCCCCGACCAGCGCGGCACTGGTTTCTGGGGCACGATCCCCGGGGCGTCCGACCCAGCCACTACCGCGTAGAGCGGTGTGGCCTCCGGGAGATAGCCGAGCTCCGCCGGCCCTGCGGCGTACGCCACAGTCGGCAGCAGCATCACCTCGACCACCGGGCGCAACAGCACGTTCGGAGAGAACCGCTCCGGCTGCTCGCGTGCGATGCGCTCGAGGTCCCAGCGCGTGAAACGCTCGTCACTGCGCCGCGTCAACCAGCCGTCTCCGTCGACGCGCAGGCGGTCCCGCCCCTGCCGCGCTTCCAGCAGCACCGGGGTGTGACCATCGGGGAGCGTGACCGACAGCGCCTTGAGGATCGCCGGAACCGCGGCCTCCTTGGCGCTGCGGTCGTGGGCCCGCAGCACCACCAGGCCGCGGCTTCCGAGCAACGCGTGCAGAGCCCCCGCGAAGGCATCGGCAAGCGTGGCCTCGGGCCGGTACGCGGCCGCGAGCCAGTCGAGCACGGCGCCCTTGAACTCGGTCTCGGGCGTCGCCGTGCGCACACGCTCGAGCACCGTCGCGATCTCTGCCCCGCAGCGCTCCTTCGCCAGGGGTAGGAGCGGCGCGTCCGCGGGGCGCTCGCGCAGGCGCAGCTCGGCCACGTCACCCTGCGCGTCGAGCACGAAGGTGTGGTTCGCCTCGGCGAAATCGTGGTCGTCGCCCGCCACCCAGAAGACCGGCACGACCGGAACGCTCCACTCCCGCTCCAGCCGGTGGGCCAGGGCGATAGCCGACAGCGCCTTGTAGATCGTGTACAGGGGGCCCGTGAGCAGCCCGGGTTGCTGACCGGTTGTAACGACCAGGACCTCGCCCTGGGCGAGACGGTCGGCCCCCGGCCCGGGCAGCGCCGCGGCGACCACGGCGGGCGCGACCCGCCGCGGCGCAACCAGGCGCGTGGGCAGCGCCAGAGGCGCCAACGGAGTTGTCACGATCCGCGGTATCACCCTTCCCCCTTCCCCATTCCCCTTTCCCCGGTTTCGCCGAACACCTCCGCCTGGAACGTGAACACCTGTGTCCCCGGTTCCCGCCAGGCCTCGGCGGAGAGCCCTGCTTTGCGGCAGGTGGCGGAGAGAAAGGCACGGGGCTCCCAGTGATATCCAGGCGCCACCTGGGGCAGCAGCAGCCCGGACGCGGCCCCGCGCCGCACCAGGAGGCCGTCGCGGCCGATCACGATCCGCTCCGGCAGGGCCGGCGCGAGGGCGACGGGCTCCGTCAAGACGGAGATCTCGATCCGGAGGCCCGGCAGCTCGTCGGGCGTGACCGGAGGGAAGCGCGCGTCGTCGCGGCCGGCGGCGACCGCCGCATCGCGCACGGCGTCGGCAAGCGGCCGGTCCGGACGCACGTGACCGACACAGCCGCGCAGCGCTCCCGCGACCTCGAGGGTGACGAACGCGCCACGCCGCTGACACACACCGGGACCGTCGGGAAGCGCGGGACTCTCGCACCCGGCGAGGGCGGCCCCGAGCGCCTC
>WNGJ01007846.1_pt1 | contig 11375 bp, 9 predicted proteins | sample 5400611 | NCBI WGS metagenome assembly WNGJ01 (sample SAMN13153375, study PRJNA577476) | soil metagenome | isolation source: 40 cm soil or saprolite under Garry oak tree replicate 1 | place: USA:California | collected 2016-06-15 | reverse complement strand
CGGCTGTGGCCAGGGTGGCAGCGATGGTCGCAACAGCCTGATCGCGTAGCTGTTTTAGCTCTGCGCCGGACGCCCGGGCTTGGGTGAGGGCCGCGTCGGCGGCGCTCTTGAGCTGGTCGGCCCACTCCGCGTCCTCGGCGAGGCTTCCACCGAACCTGGCTGGGGCTGGCGATACGCCGAGCAGGGCGGCCAGATCGTTCAGCCGTTCCGCGGCGGCCGCGAGCCGGGGAATGAGCTGACCGGCTGGTTCGTCAACCTGTTGCCGGTACTGATCGGCTAGCGTCTCCAGATCGTGGCCAATCTGATCGATCGCCGTGCCAGCCGCGGAGAGCTGGTCATTGACATCGCTGAGCTCCGCGCGCCGAGCCGCGACTCTCGCCGATGCGGCGGCCAGCGCCTCGTCGGTAACCGGGACAGGTACCCGGTAGCTCGCGGGGAGGCCGCCGGCGACGTTTTGGAATGTGGTTCGCTGGGCATCGAGTGCCTCTTGGCGGTTGCTGAGCTGGTCGGCTTGCTGTTCTTGCTGGTCGCGGAGGGCGTGGGCGGTTGCCGTGGCGGTCGCAGCCTGCTGCGCGAGCCGACTCGCCGCGGTGGCCTGCGCGTCGTGCTCTGCCTTCGCGCCGACCGACGCGGCGGTGAGAGGTGCGAGCACGGCTTCGTCGTCAGCCTCGAGGTCGGCTCCTGGAAGGACCAGGTGCAGCTGTGCCATGGCATCGGCTACGTCCGTTCGGGCTTCCTGGGCGGCTTGCTCGGCTCGTTCCACTTCGGCCGACGCGGTGTTGAGCTCGGCTTCCCGTGCGGCCAGCGCCGAGGCTGATTCCTCGGCGGCGCGCTCGGCGGCTCTTTGAGCTGCCTGCGCTTCCGCGTCACCCGGAGGCGGTGGCATGGCGAAGTCCGCAGGCAGCGGACGCTGGCAGATCGGGCAGTCGTCTCCGGGCTGGCATCCCTCCGCGGCGTGCGCAGCCGCATGGGCCCGCCTGATAGCCTCCAGCGCTGACCTGGCCTTATCACGCTCATCTGCATCGGTTTGGGCGCGGGCGGCAGCGGGATCGATTGCTACTGCGGCCTGTGATTTTCTCTCGCTCGCCTCTTTCATCGTTCTTTGATAGCCGGAGAATGTAGTAGCCCAGCTACGGGCGGTCGCCAGACGGGTGCGGGCTCGGCCGAGGTTCTCGCCGGCCGCGGTGGCGTCGGCGCCCAGCCTCGTGGCTTCGGCCTGGGCCTGCTCCGCTTGGGCTCTCAGGGACGCAGCCGCCGCCTCCTGGTCCTCAAGGCGTTCAGACAGTGCCTCCAGGTCTTGTGCTTGTTGTTCGCAGAGGGCCGTTTCCCTGGCGAGGTTCGGTAGCTGTTTATCTAGGAACGCCAGAGACGATGTGGCGCTGGCCAGGTCCTCGAGCCCTTCGCCGTCGCTGGCGGCCTGCTGGAGCAGGCCTGCCAGCGAATCTGCCTCCCGGCGATGCAGTTCGCGGCCGACATCGAGCCGGCGGCGCTGGTCCTGGAGCTGAGCAGCGGTCGCCGCGATGTTCGCCAGGTCGGCGCCGGCGGTCGGTAGGACCGTGTCCCGGACCTGACGTTCACGTGCATCGAGGTCGGCGGCCCAGCGGTCGGCGTCGTCCCGCCGGCTGGCGGCGACCGATATCTTTTCGGCCAGATCCTGGAGGTGAGCCAGGCGTGAGCGAGCCTGATCGTGGCGTTCACGAGCTCCGGCCAGGGCAGCTTGGGGGTCGGGAAGCAACGCCGCTCGCTTGACTCTGAGGTCCTCGACTCCGGGACGAAGCCTCCTGGCGGCCAGTTCAGCCTGATCTCGGGCCGCCGCGAGCTGATCGAGCCGGAAGATTCCCTTCAAGATGGCCGTGCGGGCAGCCGGGGTCGCCTGAAGGAGCAGCTGGAACCGGCCCTGCGGGAGTATCACGGTGCGCACGAAGGCATCGTGGTCCAGCCCGATCAGGCGCTTGATCTCGTTGGTGACCGGGACGTCGTTATCGAATCGGACGGACGGGTCGTCGAGGCACTCGAGTTCGTGGCGCCTCTGCGAGCTGGTACGGGAGGCTGACCGGAACACGCGCCACCGGTGGCCTTCGGCGAGGAAGACCAGTTCGACCTGCATGACGCTGACCCCGTCTGAGATGAGCGGCACCGCTGCCCTGTGATCCCATGTACACCCGCCGTAAAGCACGAAGAAAAGGGCCTCGAGAATCGAGGACTTGCCGGCTCCAGTGTCACCCACGATCGCGATCAGCCCGGGATCGCCGAAGTCGATGGTTACCTCGGAGCGGTAACTGCGCAGACCCGACATGCGGATAGTGAGCGGTCTCATCTCAATGTCATCTTCCCGATCGGCACGACTATTTACGAGGGGATTCCGGTGCAGCGGTTGAGATGGATGCCTCTTCAGGAAAGTACGCCGCTTGCTCCATTTCAATGGCCTCTAGCAGCCTGCTGAAGGTAGCCATGACCAGGTCTGCGGCCGCTCCCCGCGTGCCCTGCTCGGCGAGGTAGCCGCGAAAGATTTCCTCGATTCCGGGCTCGGGTCCGGCCGGTGCCGCGGTGACCGCCATACCGAGTCGCCGGTCAGCGGCTACTGGGTAGACGTCGAGGACGACCGCGTCGGGCAGCAGATCCTGTACACAGCTATGCAGGTCGGCGATCGTGGACGGAGAGTGGATGGTCGCCAGAGCCAGGGCCCGGCCCACGCCGGATGCCGCGGTGGCTAGCTCTTCCATGGTTCCTTCGAACCGCCACAGCGGCCGTCCCCCGGAGAGCGGAAGAGACTGGATCTCGGGTGGGTAGCCGGGGCGGGCGTCCACCAGTACGATCCGCTTGGCCTCATCCAGTTCGCCGAAGTCAAGCTGGATGGGCGATCCCGCGTAGCAGCCGGTGACAACGCTGCCCGGAAGATCCTGCGGCTTGTGGATATGCCCGAAGGCCGCGTATGTGACTGCTGGCAGATGCTCCAGGTAGGTGGCGTAATTGTCGCCGACCTGGACCCTGCGTTCGCTGCCGGAAAGCACCGCTCCGCCCACGTACAGGTGGGCGGCGAAGATGGCGACATGGCGCCGGTTATCGAAGCCGTCGAGCAGCCCTCGGGTCAGCGCCTGCTCGACCAGGTGAATCCGGTCGGCATACCGCGCCGACCAGGTCCCGGGCTCCTCGAAGCCGTCCAGCATCCGGTTGGCATGGACGAACGGGAGCGGCGCAAGCCGGATCTCCTCTCCGGCCGCCGTGGGGAACGTTAGGACTCCGCCCTGGTCCGCTGCCCGCGCCCGGCTGGCGAAGTGAATGGGCGAATCCGGTCCGATGAGCTGACTGAACAGCTCGAACAGCGCCGGCGAGTCATGGTTCCCGCACAGGACGACGACCGGAGCCACCACGGCGAGGTCCTGCAGGGCGTCGATGCCGCGGGCCATGTCCTGATATGCGGGCCGGACCACATCGAACAGGTCGCCGGTGTGGATGATCAAGTCGGGTCGGTGCACGCGGGCGTAGCCGAGGATCTCGGCGATGACGGTGTCGTGGTCCTCGGCGCGCGAGGTGTTGTAGGTGGTCCGGCCCAGGTGCCAGTCGGATACGTGAAGGAGTCTCACAGGCCTCTCCTCGGGTCATAGGCGCCCCAGCGCGTCCGCTTCGGCGCGCGCCTGCTCGGCTGGATCTGGCGCCGATTCGGCGACGCATGTGGCGAACGCCGGGAAGGGAAACCGCAGCGGGATCGGCGCCGGGATCAGCGGCTGGTACACGACCATGGTGCCCGGCAGGAATCGCGCGGCACGGTCCCGCAACTCCGGGGTGAGGAACCGGTACTCGGCGCTCTCGCCGGCATCCAGCCGGCCGGCCACCTTCACCGCGGCGTTGCGGATGATGTTGGCGTCGACGTCCCCGGCCGATTGCTGTGCGCCGATCAGCAGCACGCCCAGGCTTCGCCCGCGCGCAGCCACATCGACCAGGACCTCCTTGATCGGGCTGCGCCCGGTGCGCGGCGCGTACTTGTTGAGCTCATCGAGGACGATGAAGCGCAACGGCTCCCGGCCCGAGCCCTGCTTTTCCTCGAAGATCCGGGAGGTGAGTGCGCCCACGACGAATCGCTGGGCCGAGTCGTGCAGGCTGTGAATGTCAACGACGGTGACGGACTTGCGGAGCTGCACGGGGGTGACGCCGCAGCAGATTAGGTGCCCGAGCCTGGGGCCCTGGGCGTACAGACGGCGCAGAAACGCCGAACAGGTTCCGGCCTGGACGCTGGCGGTCCACGACGGGTCGAAGTCCGGCGAGTCCTGGCTGACCCGGCCGGTGAGGAACTCGATTAGGTCATCGAAGTCGCGAACGGGAAAGCCGTCACCTGCGGGCCGGGGAGCGCGCTTGCGCTGGATGACCCGCGAGAACACGTAGGAGGTCTGATCGTCTGGCCGACACAGGACGGCAGCGCCGGGTTCTCCGGCCAGCGGCCACGCCCAGCGGGCCAACTGGACCCGCACCCGTTGCTCGATGAAGGAAACCTGCGTGGACGCGTCCTCGTCCTCGGCAAAGCAGTAACGCAACAGCCCCTGGCGGATGAACTCAAGCGGCGGCCACCCGTACGTCGTCACCTCGGTCGACGGGCGGGACGTGACATCTGTGACGAGCCCGCCACTAGTCCCGGCAGCACGAGGCGCAAAGAGCTCGACGTTCTGGAAGCGCCCGGGCGAGCCGACTCCCAGACGCTTCCACTGCGCGGCAGCATCCGCGTGGACCGCAAACTTGGCGTTGGCCCGGTCCAGGTGCATGAGGTCCTCACCCTTGACCGCGAAGACCAGCGCGCGTGCCTGCGGGGCGTGAGCACCGAGCAGGCGCAGCCCCTGGTCGGTCTCGAACAGCATGTACAACAAGAACAGGGCATAGGTGGTCTTGGTCGCGACACCCGATATGCCGGAGATTGATACATGGCCGCCCTTGTCCCCGTTAAGGAACGCGAAGTCGACGAACACGGGCTGGCCGTCTTGATCCAGTCCGACCGCCAGCGGCTGCTCCATCTGATCCAAGAACAGAGCCAGTTCGCGGTGCGTCTCGGTGGCTTTCACCACGGGCGCGCCGGGTGCGGGAGCAAGCCAGAACTCCGGGACGGTACGCAGGATCTCGACCTCTATCCGCCGGGTCGTGATGCCGGGCATCGTATGATCGCGGCTAATCCGGCCGGTGTCCGACGGAAGCTCGGCCCCCTCGATCTGGCCGGTGCCTTCCACGACGATGCCGTAGTGAGTCAGGTCGGTACCGTCGGGAAGGGTCTGGGTGGTCGCGACCAGCTCATCGAGTTGCGCCACGGCATCCTCGGCCAGTACGACATGGAAGCGGCGAGTGCTCGCCGGAACTGATCCGTCGACCAATCCGACCGGGATCACGTCCATACTCTCACTACCTTCCAATCGGCACAGTCAGGCTCATGGCAGCGCTCCGGCGAAGATAGCCACGGCTTCCCGCACGGCACGGGCCGCAAGCGCCGCGGAGCCAAGCCGGTGCCGCAAGTGTTTCTCCAGAGCGCCGATGGGCTGCAGGTTCTGCGGTGCACGAGGATCCCGGTGCGGGACGCCGGCATAGCGCGGAATCATCCCCGCGATCCGGTCAACGGTGGAGATCGTCGCGGCCAGCCCAGCCGACTGCGGGACCTCGAGCCGGACGATACCGCTCCACGGACTCGAGGTGGCGGCCACCGGAGCCAGCCGCAGGTACGCGGAATACCGGTCCGCGCCGAGCCGGAAGATCGAGGTGCGCTGTCCTGCGCCGAGTCTCGGGATCAGCTTGTGGTGCTCGGGGTCGAGCAGGGCCCGGTGATGGGTCTTCACGTAGCCCACCACCGGCAGGTCGCGACTCCGGACGAAGTTGAGAGGCCCGTCGACAATGGTCAAGTAGCCGGCCGCACACAGGTCCTCGGCCAGCAGGCCCTCCTGCTGTCGCATCCGTGTCTGCAGTTCCTTCGCAGGTGCATCGGGATTCGGATCAGCAACAGAGGCCACGGCCCAGGACCAGCCGCCTTGGATGGACGGCAGCCCGCCGACCAGGCCCGAGCCCCAGATAATCATGCGGTGTACCCGGCATTCTCCGAATGCCGCACCCGCAGCATCAGCGATCACCGCACCGCACGCGTGCCCTCCAGCGACCCCGCGACCCCATCGTCCGGCATCGTCCTCTTGCCAGAGCGCCGCCTCGCCCCGGCGCACACCGTCGACGAACGCGATCGCGCCGTCGCCAGGCTCGGACGGCATGCTGTCATGGACCAGAAGGTCTGGGCCATCCTCGACAAGCTCGGCCGTCACAGAGCCCACATCATCCGGGGTGACCAGGTAGGCCGAACCGTAGTTTGCCCCCCAGTCTTCCACGAATACCGCCATCGGCGTGCCTTTCCTGCATCAGCGCTGATGCCCGGCGGAGATTGGGCCAGAATGGTCCAGAAATCCTGGCATCATCATAAGACGGGCATAATGGGCCTGGGCCGGAATTCGCGGACCCGGACGTCTCAACTCGGCCGAGACCAGGTGACGACGCTCAGGCAGGCGCAATTTCAGGAGGCGTCATGGCCATGCGTGAGTTCGATCTCAACATCGAGAGGGTACTCGAGAACTGGACGGTAGCACACGCGCTGCGTGAGGTGATCGCTAACGCTCTCGACGAGCAGGCGCTTACCGGGACACGCGAGCCGGAGATCTTCCAGGACGGCGAAGAACGTTGGCACATTCGCGACTGGGGCCGTGGACTCAGGTACGAGCACCTCACCCAGAACGAGAACAAGGAGAAGCTGACCCACCCGGATCGGGTGGTCGGCAAGTTCGGAGTCGGGCTGAAAGACGCCCTCGCCACCTTCGACCGGCACCGGATCGACGTCACCATCAGGAGCCGCCATGGCGACATCACCACCGGCAGGCAGGCCAAACACGGTTTCTCCGACATCAAGACGCTGCACGCGCTTATCTCCGATCCGGCTGACCCTGGCTTTACCGGAACCGAGTTCATCCTGCACGGCAACGCACTGAGTGAAGCGCAAGTAGAGCAGGCCAAAGCCCTGTTCCTGCACTATGCCGGTGACGAGGAACTGGACGCCACGCAGTTCGGCACGGTGCTGCGGCCCAGAGATAGGAGAACTCCAGCACGGATATACGTCAATGGGCTGCGTGTCGCAGAAGAGGACAATTTCTTGTTCTCCTACAACATCACGTCACCCACCCGCGCTCTCCGGCGCGCGCTCAACCGCGAGCGAAGCAACGTCGGCCGTGGCGCCTACACCGATCGCGTGAAATCAATTCTCCTCGCCGGCGAGCAAGACGAGGTGATCGAGGCCCTGGTAGCGGACCTGCAGAACTATGAGCGCGGAACCCAGCACGACGAGACGCAATGGCTTGACGTTGGCCTCCATGCATGCAAGCTGCTCAACGCCCGGCGCAAGGTCATCTTCCTGACCCCGTTTGAGCTAGCGCTGGCCCCCGACTTCGTCCGGCGAGCCGCTGAGGACGGTTATGAGGCGATCGTCGTGCCAGAGACCATCCGCAGGAAGCTGCCAGGATTGACGGACGCGGCGGGCAACCCGATCCGGGACCTCGGCCGGTACCGTGACGAATGGCAGCATAGCTTCCACTTCACCTTCGTGCACCCTGCCGATTTCACCCCCGCCGAACGCGCCGTGTGGGATACCCTCCCCCGTATCTTCGCCGTCAGAGGGGGACGGCCCGGGCGCATCAAGGACGTGCGTGTTTCCGAGACCATGCGCCTGATGGAAGGCCGCTACCAGGAGGCGGTCGGAGTCTGGGAAGAGGCGGACGGCCTGATCATCGTCAAGCGCACCCAGCTCCGGTCGCCCGATGCGTTCGCCGGCACCGTGCTGCACGAGCTATCGCATGCCCTCAGTGGTGCACCCGACGTAAGCTTCGCGTTTGAGGAGCAGCTGACTGAAGAACTGGGCCGCGTCGTAGCAAGGCGCCTGATGCAGGCCGCTGATCATAACGAGTTAACGCGCCAGACCACGGGATTCCCGCGGCCAGAGCGCCCGTGGGCGTCAATGCCGCCGAGGCTCGCTGCTGGCGGTGGGGGACGTACCAGCTTCGTTCGGGATAATGATTTTGATCTTTGAATCCTGGACGAGGCGCGGAGGCAGCGGCCGGGCTGATGGATGGCGGCGAGGAGACCGGGGCGCGGGTTCGCCAGATCGCCGGTGACGTTCTCGGGCTGGCCGACCTGCGGCCGGCGCAGATGGAGGCGGCGGCCGCGCTGGCCGCGGGCCGGGACTGTCTGGCCGTGCTGCCCAGCGGCGCCGGCAAGTCGGCGATCTACCAAATCGCGGGTGGGCTTCTCACGGCTGGTGATCACTCAGATGGATGCCACGCAGCCGTGCGGTCAGCGCACGTCGGTCACCAGGCACGCCAGGCGGATCGGGCTCACCGGACACAAGCCCCAGGCATCCTCAACCTGAACTACAGGTTCAAGCATCCCCGCATGGAGGCATGTCGCACGCCGGGCTTGCCGTCTGTCCTATCTCACCGAATCTGGTCCGGCGGCCGATGCGACTGCGGCTTCGACGTTATCGAGGAGAGCCTCAAGTATCAGGCCATGAAACGGCTCGATCCGCTCACGCCAGATCGCCTCGTACTTCCCGACCGCGCAGCCTTCGAGCGTGTGGCGAAGAACCGTCCCGCTTTCGGCAAGCTCCAGCTCGAACCAGTGCTCGAGCTGGAGCTCATCCGGCCTGACCACCCGGAACGCACGCGCGGCACCCGGGCGATCGAACTCTTCCCACAGCATCGGCCCGGCGTCGTACAAACGGTGTCCTTGCAGCCGGGGAGCAGGAGCGATCTCCGTCGGCCAGACACGGTCGAAGTCCGCGATGAGCGGAACGATCCGCTCTGGCGGTGCCGCGATAATCCGCTCGTGGCATTTCCTGATCTTCATCCGTCCCTCACCTCACCGCACGTGCCCTGCGACCAATGTAGAGACGCAACGGTTCGCTCCCCTCGACTGAGGAAGAGATCCTGCCGGGCTGCCGCCTCCAACGAGCATCTCCCGCGCGCGACCGACACCAGGCCCACGCCGCCGGCCGATGGCTCCGGCTGATGGCTCCGGCTGCTTCCCGCCACGAACACGCCCATTTCCGCTTTCCTTCGTCTCACCGTGCTGTCGGCCTTAAGACCAAGTCGCGTGCCGTCCCGTGACACCGCGGACTTGCCGAGATCACCTCGCAGGCGAGCCGCCCGGCCTGCTTGCCCCGGGGGGACGGTTGCGGAGACGCACCTGTTCCACCCGCCCCGCCGCCGCTCGGTTCGGTCCAGGAGCGTTACCCGGGAGCCGCATGGCCCGGCGGGAGCTTCGCGTAGCCCTGCCAGGCCGCGGCGACGAGCGCCGTCGCAGCCAGGACCACCGCGACCGCGCCCACGGCGAGCGTCAGCGCAGCCGTCTCTGCCCGGGCCTCACGGCCAGAGTCAGGAACAGGTGCCTCGAATGCGAAAGACGTCGCCGGGCCGGTTCGCGTAGTACCCGGTTCGGGCCCAGAAGCGCTGAACTCCCGGTCAAGCAGATCTCACCGCCCCAGTGGGCGTCCTGGCCGCCGGGGCTCGCTGCTGGCGGTGGGGGACGCACCAGCATCGTTCGGGATAATGATTTTGATCATTGAATCCTCGATGGGGCGGGGACGTTCCTTGCGGCGGGAGGCGACGGCCGGGCTGGTGGATGGCAGCGAGGAGACCGGGGCACGGATTCGCCAGATCGCCCGTGATGTCCTCGGCTTGGCCGTGCTGCGGCCGGCGCAGGTGGAGGCCGCGGCTGCGCTGGCCGCGGGCCGCGACTGCCTGGCCGTGCTGCCCAGCGGCGTCGGCGCCACTAACGGGGACCGGGCCTCGTGCTGGAGGCTGAAGCCGACCGGCTCACCGTCTTGTTCGACGACTACGGGTACCGGGAACTGGCCACGCAGGTGGTCTCCGGCAAGCACCTGCCTGCGCCCGCATGACAAGCGGTGCTGACGTACTCATCGCGCAGCATCGGCGGCTCCGCTGGGCGCGGCCGACAGCGTGTTCGGGTCGCTGCGTGGCGGCGGGACACGGGTCGCGGCGGCCTGCTCGCTGGCGAGGAACGAGCCGAGCTCGGCGATGGTGCTCATCAGCGGGGCGGGGAAGACCACGGTGGTGTTCTTGTCCACGCCGATCTCGACCAGGCTCTGCAGGTTGCGCAGCTGCAGGGCGAGCGGGTGGGCCATCATGGTGTCGGAAGCCTCGCCCAGCGCGGCGGCGGCCAGCGACTCGCCCTCAGCGTTGATGATCTTGGCGCGCTTTTCCCGTTCAGCCTCGGCCTGGCGGGCCATGGCGCGCTGCATGCTGCCGGGCAGCTGGATGTCCTTCAGCTCCACCAGCGTCACCTCCACCCCCCAGTCGGCCGTGGTGACCTCGAGGCTCTTGCGGATGTCCAGGTTGATCGTGTCGGTTTCCGACAGGATCTGGTCGAGGGTGTGCTGGCCGACCACCTTCCGCAGCGTGGTCTGGGCGATCTGGCCGATGGCGTCGCGGACGTTCTCGATCGCCACCACCGACTTCTCCGCGTCGACCACCTTGTAGTAGGCGACCGCGGAGACATCGACGCTGACGTTGTCCCGGGTGATGATGCCCTGGGACTGGATCGGCATCGTGACGATCCGCAGCGACACCCGGCGCAGCACGTCGACCACCGGGATGATCAGCTGGAACCCGGGCGCCCGCGAGCTCCGCAGCCGGCCCAGCCGGAACAGCACGCCCTGCTCGTACTGCTTGACGATCCGCACCGACAGGCCGAACCCTAGCAGCGCCAGCAGCACGACAACCACCACGACAGCGATCAAGACTCCCATGGCAACGCTCCGTTCAGATCTCTTTGAAGGTGTGCGGCGAGCACGCCCGGCTGACCCGTCAGAGCCCGCAGGGCGCCGCCTTGGACCGGGCGCGCCGAGACGGCGCCCGGCCGGCTCCAGCGCTCGAGGCCGCCGTGGGCCTCGAGGACAGTGTCAAGCGGATTGCTCATTTCTCCTCCTCCTTCTGGCTCGCCGTTGCCAGGCGGCCTTCGATGGCCACACCTGCTGGCTCTTCCGCCAGATTAGTTTCCTGGCAAGGAAGTCCACAGGGCGTGTTGGCGTCGTCGGGGTGGATCCAGGCGGATGTTGTGCGGGCCGCCCCATCACGCGCCTGCGGCAAGCTTGGCCGTCACGACGATCTCGGGGATCCCGGCCAGCGCGCGCGACACCGGGCACACCCGCTTGGCCTCGTCAGCCAACGCCTGGAACTGCTGCTCATCGACGCCCGTGACGCGTCCCTCCGTATCCAGGTTGATGCGCGTCAGCGTGGGGGCGCCGTCGATGTTCCGCAGCTGGACGCGCGCGTTCGTGCGCAGCGACTCCGGCGGGTGGCCTG
>WNGJ01007843.1_pt1 | contig 11376 bp, 10 predicted proteins | sample 5400611 | NCBI WGS metagenome assembly WNGJ01 (sample SAMN13153375, study PRJNA577476) | soil metagenome | isolation source: 40 cm soil or saprolite under Garry oak tree replicate 1 | place: USA:California | collected 2016-06-15 | reverse complement strand
CGTCTGCTGTTCGGCCGTCTATAAATATTGAGTTCTTTCGCCGAGCGCCGTCACGCGTCTCTCATGCTTGGTGAAGAGCCGAGCGCTGTCCGGCGCCCGCATGAAAAAACTCAAGGCCGACGGGCCGACAGGGAGGATCACCATGAAACGACGGGAATTTCTCAAGGCGGCGGGCGTTGGGATCACGACGTCCGCGGTCGTCGCGCCGGCTATCGCCCAATCGATGCCGGAGGTGAGATGGCGACTTGCAGCGAGTTGGCCGAAATCCCTCGATACGCTCTTTGGCGGATGCGAATACTTCGCCAGGCGCGTGTCCGAGATCACCGATAACAAGTTCCAGATTCAGGTGTTTGCTGCAGGCGAGCTCGTGCCGGGACTGCAGGTGCTGGACGCCGTTCAGAACGGTACTGTCGAGATGGGCAATACCGCCCTCTACTACTATTGGGGCAAGGACCCGGCCTTCACCTTCGGCACCGCACTGCCGTTCGGATTGAACGCGCGCCAGATGAATTCCTGGCTTCGCTTCGGTGGCGGGGCCGACCTCCTGAACGATCTGTTGAAGAACTTCAACTGCACCGGGGTGGCAGCAGCCAATACCGGCGCTCAGATGGGGGGGTGGTTTCGAAAGGAGATCAAGTCGATCGACGATCTCAAGGGCCTCAAGATGCGCATCGGTGGGTTTGCCGGCACGATTGTCGCCAAGGTGGGGTTGGTGCCTCAACAACTCGCCGCCGGCGACATCTATCCAGCGCTGGAGAAAGGCACGCTCGATGCTTGCGAATGGGTCGGCCCTTACGACGACGAGAAGCTCGGGTTCTACAAGGTCGCGAAGTACTACTACTATCCCGGTTGGTGGGAAGGTTGCGGCCAAGCCCACAACATCACCAACCTCACCAAATGGAATGAGCTGCCGAAAAGTTATCAGTCGGCAATCCTAACCGCCTCCGGCGATGCATGGGAATGGGTCATCGGCAGGTATGACTATAACAATCCGCCTGCACTCAAACGCTTGCTGTCGCAAGGCGTGCTACTGCGTGCGTTTCCTCAGGATGTCATGGAAGCCTGCTATAAAGCCGCGACCGATATCTACGCGGAGCTGTCGAAGACGAACCCCCACTTCAAGAAGCTATACGACAGCCTCGTGGCGTTTCGCGGTGATTCTCTGCTGTGGCTCCAGGTCGCCGAACTTTCGTTCGACGGCTTCATGATCCGAATGCGCACGCGAACCTGACGGCTCGCATTGATCACAATTAATCGCTGGGCCCCGGAGCCTCGGCTCCGGGGCTCGCGATTTTCGCGCCCGACTTCACTGCGGCCTGGGCGGCGGACCGAAGTCGAGCGGCGGCGGCGGGATGTCGAGCTGCGGGATCTCGATCTGAATCTTCGACGGATCGATCTGCGCGCCCGTCCCCTTGTAATGCATGACCAAGGCCGGGAACGCAATGACGAGCCCGACTGCGATACATTGAATCACCACGAACGGTACCGCGCCCCAGTAGATTTCGCCGGTCGTCACCGGGGCCATCCGCTTGCTTGAAATGCGGTCGATATACGACTCCCGCGGCGCGACGGAGCGCAAATAGAACAACGCAAAACCGAACGGCGGGTGCATAAATGAGGTCTGCATGTTGACCCCGAGGACCACGCCGAACCAGATGAGATCGATGCCGAGCCGCTCCGCCGCCGGCCCGAGCAGCGGGATTACGATGAAGGCGATCTCGAAGAAATCGAGGAAGAATGCGAGAAAAAAAATGAAGACATTGACGAAGATCAGGAACCCGACGACCCCGCCGGGCAGGGAGACCAGAAGCTCCTCTACCCATCTATGTCCATCAACGCCGTAGAAGGTGAGAGAGAACACGCGCGCGCCGATCAGGATGAATACGACGAAGGCCGACAGCTTGGCGGTGATCTCCGCAGCTTGGCGCGTCAAGTCCCAGGTCAGCCGCCGCTTGATGAGCGCGAGAATGAGGGCACCGCTCGCACCCATGGCCCCGCCTTCGGTCGGGGTTGCAAGCCCGATGAAGATGGTCCCGAGCACCAGGAAGATCAGGAACAGCGGCGGCACCATCACGAAGGTGACTTGTTGTGCAAGGCGCGACAGGAAACGGATCTTCAACACCCTGTCGCAAGCCCAATTCACCACCGCGACGCAAAAAGCGAAGACGATGCCGATAAACATCACGAGCACGACGTAATCCGCACCGTGCGTGGTAGAGTTTCGCATCGCAAGCACGCCGACAGTGCCGCTGACGACGAACAGCGCCGCAAGCGAGGTGAGGCCGCGTTTGCCGTCGTCTTCGCGGTATCCGATCGCCTCCAACGGCAGGCCCGGGGCGAATTTGGGAAACAGCAGCGACACCAGCAGCACGTAGCCGGCATAGAGGCCCGCCAACATGAGGCCCGGAAGGAATGCGCCCTCGTACATGTCGCCGACCGAGCGGCCGAGCTGGTCGGCCATCACGATGAGCACCAGCGATGGCGGGATGATCTGCGCGAGCGTTCCGGAGGCCGCGATCACGCCCGAGGCCAGACGCCGATCGTAGCCGTAGCGCAGCATGATCGGCAGCGAGATTAGCCCCATCGAAATCACCGAGGCTGCCACCACCCCGGTAGTGGCCGCCAGCAGCGCACCGACGAAGACCACTGCATAGGCAAGGCCGCCGCGGACCGTTCCGAACAGTTGGCCGATCGTGTCGAGCAGGTCTTCCGCCATGCCCGACCGCTCCAGAATGAGCCCCATGAAAGTGAAGAATGGTATCGCGAGCAGAATGTCGTTGTTCATGATTCCGTAGATGCGCTCGGGCAGCGCCTGCAAGAAATCAGGGCGGAATAGGCCGAGCTCGATGCCGAGCAATCCGAAGATGAGCCCGTTGGCAGCGAGCGAGAACGCGACCGGATAGCCGAGCAGTAGGAAGACAACCAGCGACGCGAACATGATCGGCGCCATGTAATGGATGAGCATGGCTGTCATGATCGTCGTCGCTCCCGGGCCTACCGTTCGCAGCTACTCAGCATCCGTTTTGGCCACGGCGAGAATGCGTTCGGCCTCCGCCTCCGCGGCCGAGTGCGCCCCATCCCCGCTGACGTACGGATCAGGAATGAGAGCTCGCATCACCGCAATGCGCTTGATGAGCTCGGAGATGCCCTGCCAGAACAGCAGGATGAAACCGATGAGGATGAGCGACTTCGCCGGCCATTGCGGCAATCCGCCGGCATTCATCGATTGTTCGTTGAGCTGAAACGATCGGATGAAGAAGGGAACCGAGGTGACGATCATGACGATCGTCAGCGGCAGCAAGAAGAACGCATGGCCGAAGACATCAATGCCGTCACGCCAGCGTTTCGGCAGCATGTTGTTGACGATGTCGATGCGAATGTGTTCGTTGGAGAGAAGGGTCCACGGCGAACATAGGAGAAATATCGTTCCAAACAGAACCCACTGCAGTTCCAGCCAAGCGTTCGACGAGGTGTCGAACACTTTTCTGATCGTGGCATTGGTCGCGGAAATGATCACCACGATCAGGATCAGCCAAGATAAGACTTTGCCGATCCGGAAATTGACCGCGTCGATGGCGCGGCTCAGCTTGAGCAAACCCTCCACCTACGTTCCCCTTGATCTCGTCGGAGGGGTCGCCGAACCGCCGGTGCCGCCTCCTGCTTTTGGCCCCGACGGCGCCGCCGCCCGGACATCCGAACCTTCCTAGACCCCCGCGCGGACGTCAATTGGTAAAACGGACGACCCACGGGCGACAGCAGCCCGTGTTCGCCGTCCGTCCTTTGTCGTCCGGGTTATCCCCCGGTCACGCTCATGTGGCGGGAGAGCGCCGGCCGCTGATGGCGCCGGTCGATGATGAAATCGTGGCCCTTGGGCTTGCGCGAGATCGCTTCCGCAATCGCCGCATCGAGCAAATCGTTGCCTTCGGACGCGCGCAACGGCGTGCGCAGATCGGCGGCGTCTTCCTGGCCGAGGCACATGTAGAGGGTCCCCGTGCAGGTCACCCGCACCCGATTGCAGGATTCGCAGAAATTGTGGGTCAGCGGCGTGATGAAGCCGAGCCGGCCGCCGGTCTCGGCGACGTTGACGTAGCGCGCAGGCCCGCCGCTGCGATAGTCGATATCCTCGAGCGTGAACCGTTCGCCCAAGCGCGCCCGCACGATCGACAGCGGAAGGTATTGATCGAGGCGGCCCTCGCCGACGTCGCCCAGCGGCATCACCTCGATGAGGGTCAGTTCCATGCCGCGCCCGTGCGCCCATTCGAGCAGCGCCGGGAACTCGTCCTCGTTCACGCCTTTGAGGGCAACCGCATTGATCTTGACCTTGAGTCCGGCCGCTTGCGCCGCATCGATGCCGGCCAAAACTTTGTCCAGCTCTCCCCAGCGCGTGACGGCGCGGAACTTGTCGGGGTCGAGCGTGTCGAGTGAGACGTTGATGCGCCGCACGCCATGGCCGGCGAGTTCGTCGGCATATTTCGGCAGCTGCGACCCGTTGGTGGTCAGCGTAAGCTCGTCGAGCGCGCCGGTCGAGAGATGGCGCGCGAGCGAGGCGACGAGGGTCATGATGCCGCGCCGCACCAGCGGCTCGCCGCCGGTGAGGCGAAGCTTCCTCACGCCGCGCGCAATGAAGGCGCCGCACAGCCGGTCGAGTTCTTCGAGCGACAGCAGGTCGGCCTTAGGCAGGAATGTCATGTTCTCCGACATGCAATAGACGCAGCGAAAATCGCAACGATCGGTCACCGAGACGCGCAGATAGGTGATCGCGCGTCCGAACGGGTCAATCAGCGCGGGAAGCGCTTCTTGGCGGTCGAATGCGAGATTTTGCGCGTCGTGCGTCATCACGGGGCACTGCTCAGCGCCCGAGAGAGCGCACCTGCGTTAAGGCGCTCCCGGGCAAGGGCAAAGGGCGGTCTTTCCGCCGTTTCATATGGGAATTCTGACGGATATCGGCCAGAGCGTCCAGCGCTGTGGCAAGGTCGCAAGGACGATAACCGCTGCCCCGCTATTGCGCCGCCACCCGAAAATTATCGCGACGGCCAGGGATAGTTGGTCGCCGACGGCGCCGCCTCCGTCGGGGCTGAAGGCGCCGGGGCAAGTGCCGGTGCAGGCGCAGGTGTCGGCGCCGCCGTCGGCGCGGGCGTAGGCGCCGCCGAGGCCATGGGGGGCGGTGCCGCCGGACGGGCCGCTGACGCGTCGGGTTTCTTCTTCTTCGCAACCAGCTTTTTCGGCGGTGCCGCCGGCCGCAGGTCCACGTGAACCGGATTGGGCGCGAGCCGCGGCGCAGCGGCTGCGCCCTCCGTCTCCGGACGTACCGACACGGTCTGCGGCTGATAGCCGCTCAGCGCAAACGTTACGGAGAACTCGCTACCGGGCTGGACCGAAAGCTTACAGGGCGTGCGGCAGCTCTCGCCCAACGAGGTTTTCGCTTCCGCCCCTGCCGGCTCGGACTCAATGGCCAGCGTCTCGGGCTGCGGAGTCGACTTGAGGAAATCCAGGCTCGGCATCGTTGCGGAACATGCAGCCAGCATGAAGCCACACGCCATGACGGCAATGACTCGGCTCATGATTGGATCCCACCACCTGGGCGGCATAGGGCCGCCTCTCCCCCAAGACCACGACCATAGAAAGAAGCGCGGCAGGGCCTGCACAACCTAGGGTCCCTTTCCCCGCATGCTATGGCTTACCCGCCCTAAAAGGCCCCCAAGTGTGGCGCCGATAAGGTAAAATAGGATTAACGTCGGTTTGCCGCAGTGGGGCTGTCGGCGCGCAACAGGTCGAATACAGCGCTTGGCAGCTCGGCGAAGGTACTGATGACCCGGTCGGGCCCCAATTCGCTCACCGGGGTCTCGGTGTAGCCATGGTCGACGGCAACGACCGGAACTCCTGCCGCGCGGGCGGTAGCGATGTCGCTGATGGAGTCCCCGACCATGACCGCGTGACCGGGCTCGCCGCCGGCACGCGCGATCGTCCGCCGCAGCAAGTCCGGATGGGGCTTTTGCAACCCGAACGTGTCCGCCCCGCAAATGGCGGCGAAGCGATTTGACAGGCCGAGCGCGTCAAGGAGCCGCACCGAGAGCCATTCGAGCTTGTTGGTGCAGACCGCAAAACGGCAGCCGCCGGCGGCGAGTTGGTCGAGCGCTGTGTCGAGGCCGGGGAACGCTCGGGAGCCGTCGGCGATGTGCGCGGCGTAGTGCTCGATGAAGTCTTTGACGAGGCCGTCGACCCCGGCCGCGTCGAGCTTGCGCTCTTGCGCCGCCAGCGAGCGTTCGATCATCGATCGCGCGCCGCCGCCGACCAAGTTGCGCGCGGTATCGTAGGCGACCGGCGGCAGACCTTCGCGGGCGAAGATGACGTTGAGCGTGGCGACGAGATCGGGCGCGCTGTCGACCAGCGTGCCGTCGAGATCGAAAACGACGGTCGGAGCAACCATCATCCGTGATCGCTACCGGGTGATGCGCGGGATGGCAAGGCTCGCTTTGGTGCGCGTTCGATGGCGAATGGACTATGCTCTCGCGCTGAACGGGGCTAGATAGACGCCGTCCTTGCTCCGATGCCGGGCCAATTGTTTCGATCGCGATGGATCTCGATGCCCAAAAACGTGCAGCCGCCGCCCGCGCCCTCGAATTCGTGCGCCCCGGCATGCGGCTTGGCCTTGGCAGCGGCTCGACCGCCAAGCATTTTGTCGAGCTTTTGGCTGAGCGCATCCGCGCAGGCCTCGACGTGATCGCGGTGCCCACGTCGGAAGGGACTCGCAGCGACGCCGAGCGGCTGGGCGTGCCGCTCACCAGCCTCGACGAGACGCCGCAGCTCGATCTCACCGTCGATGGTGCCGACGAGATCGCGCCCGATCTGAGCCTGATCAAGGGTGGGGGCGGCGCGCTGCTGCGGGAAAAGATCGTCGCCTCAGCCTCCGCCCGCATGATCGTCATTGCCGATGAGTCGAAGTGGGTGTCCGCGCTCGGCCGCTTCCCGCTGCCGGTCGAGGTGGTGCCGTTCGGATTGGGCGCGACGCGGCGGGCGATCGAGGCCGCGGCCGCGGCCGTCGGCTGCGCCGGGCCGGCTCTGCTGCGCCGCGCCAAGGACGGCCACGCTTTCGTCACGGACGGCGGGCACTGGATTCTCGATGCCGCATTCGAGCGGATCGCCGATCCGAAATCGCTGGCGGAGCGTCTCGACGGTATTGCAGGCGTGGTCGAGCACGGCTTGTTCATTGGGCTCGCGCACGCGGCCGTGGTTGCCGGCTCGAGCGGCGTGCGCGTCGTCGAACGGCGTTGAGCCTGTACCATCCGAAGAGGAGGTCTTGATGTTTGCTTCCCCAATCCCCAGGCCGTCCTGGGCCATGATGCTTGCGCTGGGGCTCGCTTTCGCCCTGGGCATCGGCGCCGCCGATGCCCAACAACCCTCGGCAAGCGCGATCGCGACCGCCAAGGAAGTGATCACCGCGAAAGGCGCCGCCGCGCTCTACAGCCCCTTGGTTTCGGGCGTCATCGAGAGGACCAAGAGCATCTTTCTGCAAACCAATCCGATGCTCGGCAAGGATTTGAATGAAGTCGCAACCAAATTACACGCGGAATACGCCGCCCGCAGCGCGGAGATCGTGAATGACGTTGCCAAGCTCTATGCCTCGCGGTTCACGGAGCAGGAGCTCAAGGACATACTCGCTTTCTACAAGTCGCCGCTCGGCCGCAAGTTGATCGTAGAGGAGCCCGCCATCCTCGATCAAAGCATGAAAAATGCGCAGACTTGGGCCGAAAACCTGTCGCAAGAGGTCATCGCGAAAATGCGCGCCGAAATGAAAAAACGAGGTCACGACATCTAGATGCGGCGCCCGCCGACAGCTTGGACCCGACGATATGGCTGAGCATGACGTCGATCTCCTCGTCGTCGGAGCAGGCTCGGGCGGCGTGCGCGCGGCGCGGATCGCCGCCGGCTACGGCGCGAGCGTCATGGTGGCCGAGGAGTACCGTGTCGGCGGCACCTGCGTGATCCGCGGCTGCGTTCCCAAAAAGCTGCTCGTCTACGCCTCGCGCTTTGCGGACGAGTTCGAGGACGCGGCGGGTTACGGTTGGACGCTGGCAGAACCGGTGTTCAACTGGTCGAGCCTCATCGCCAACAAGGACCGGGAAATCGCGCGGCTCGAGCTCGCCTACACCACGACGCTCGAACGCGCGCGCGTGAAGCTAGTCAAGAGCCGCGCGGTGTTGGAAGACGCACATACGGTGCGTCTCGTCGCCACGGGCGAGAAAATCCGGCCGCGGCACATCCTCATCGCCACCGGCGCTGCGCCATGGTTTGGTCCCGCGATCCCGGGGATCGAACACGTCATCTCCTCGAACGAGGCGTTTCATCTGGAAGAATTGCCGGCGCGGATCCTGATCCAGGGCGGCAGCTATATCGCCGTCGAGTTCGCCAGCATTTTCAACGGGCTTGGGTCCGAGGTGACGCTGGTCTACCGCGGCGAGAATATTCTGCGCGGTTTCGACGATGATCTGCGCGCCCATCTGCACGCAGAGATGAAGAAGCGGGGAGTGCGGATCCTTTGCGGCACGACGGTGAGGGTCGTGCAATGCACGCAAGACACCTTCACCGCCAAGCTATCCGACGACAGCTCGGTCGAAGTCGACAAAGTGATGTTCGCGCTCGGGCGCTGGCCGAATGCCGCCGGCCTCGGTCTCGAGGCGGCGGGCGTGCGGTTCAGCGACCGTCACGGTATCGCGGTCGATCCGCTGTCGCAGACCTCGGTGCCGCACATCTACGCGATCGGCGACGTCACCAACCGCGTCAACCTGACGCCGGTCGCGATCCGCGAGGGCCATGCTTTCGCCGATACCGTGTTCGGGGGCAAGCCGACCGCGGTCGACCACGCAAACGTGCCGACCGCCGTTTTCTCCGAGCCCGAGGTCGGCGCGATCGGCCTGACCGAGGCGCAGGCCTGCGAGCGGTTGGCGAAGGTCGACGTCTACAAGACGTCGTTCCGCCCGCTGAAGATGACGCTTGCGGGCCGCGATACGCGCGCCTTCTTCAAGCTCGTCGTCGACGGCGAAAGCGACCGTCTCGTCGGCTGCCACATCGTGGGGCCCGACGCGAGCGAGATGATTCAGCTCGTCGGGATCGCGCTGAAGATGAAGGCGACCAAGGCCGACATCGACGCCGTCATCGCGGTGCATCCGACCGCCGCCGAGGAACTGGTGACGCTACGGGAGAAGGCGCTGAGCCGTCGCCGCGAGGCGGCCGAATAACGCCGCGTTTCGTCTGCGCTGCGGGCCTCATGCTCGCAATTCCATCTGGCTTGCGGCGCCGGCCCTCGTGTATAAGGTCCCCGAGTTAGAAAATCTCGCCCGTACCGGGGCTTAAGCGTGGTGGAGGGCCGTCATGCCCGAGCGTTGGACGCGCGACAGTTGGCGCAGCAAGCCGATCGTCCAGGTCCCCGAATATCCGGATAAGGCGGCGCTCGCCGCGGTCGAGCAGCGGCTTTCGACGTTTCCGCCCCTCGTGTTTGCAGGCGAAGCCCGCAGCCTGAAAAAGGCCCTCGGCCGCGTTGCGGCGGGGGAGGGCTTTCTGCTGCAGGGTGGAGATTGCGCCGAAGCCTTCACCGAGCACAGCGCCAACAACGTCAGCGCCAACAACATCCGCGACTTCCTGCGCGTGTTTTTGCAGATGGCGGTGGTGCTGACTTATGCCGCCGCCTTGCCGGTGGTGAAGGTCGGCCGCATCGCCGGCCAATTCGCGAAGCCGCGTACGTCGCCGATGGAGAAAAGGGACGGCAAGGAACTGCCGAGCTACCGCGGCGATATCATCAACGGTGTGGACTTCGATGAAGCGTCGCGGCGTCCGGACCCCGAGCGCCAAATCGAGGCCTTTCGCCACTCGGCCGCCACGCTCAATCTGTTGCGTGCTTTCGTGCAGGGCGGCTATGCCAATCTCGCGAATGTGCGGCAGTGGACGCTCGGCTTCGTCAAGGACTCGCCGCAGTCCCACCACTACGAGGAGCTCGCCGATCGCATCTCCGAGGCGCTCGGTTTCATGCAGGCTTGCGGGCTCGATCTCGAAAGCCATCCCGAGCTCAAGAGCACCGACTTCTACACCAGCCACGAGGCGCTGCTGCTCGGCTACGAGCAGGCGATGACGCGCGAGGACTCGACGCACCCCGGCACCTTCTGCTGTACCTCGGCTCACATGTTGTGGATCGGCGACCGCACCCGACAGCCCGATCACGCGCATGTCGAGTTCTGCCGCGGCATCATCAATCCGCTGGGGCTCAAATGCGGCCCGTCGAGCAAGGTCGATGAGATATTGCGGTTGATCGATATCCTCAATCCGGAAAACGAGCCGGGCCGGCTGACGCTGATCGTGCGGCTCGGCTCGGACAAGGTCGGCGATCAGCTTCCGGCCATGATCCGCGCGATTAAGCGCGAGGGAAAGATCGTGCTGTGGTCGTGCGATCCCATGCACGGCAATACCATCACCTCGGAAACCGGCTATAAGACGCGGCCGTTCGACCGCATCCTGTCGGAGGTGAAAACCTTTTTTGCCGTTCACCGCGCCGAAGGAACGCATGGCGGCGGCGTGCATCTGGAGATGACCGGCCAGAACGTCGCCGAGTGTACCGGCGGTGCCCGCATGATCACCGACGCGGACTTCAAGGATCGCTACCACACGGTCTGCGACCCGCGGCTCAATGCCGAGCAATCGATCGACCTTGCGTTCCTGCTGGCCGACCTGCTCAAGGCGGAGCGCACCGCCAGGGCGCGGCCGCTGCCGGCCGCCGCCGGGCTCTGATCGCAACCGTGATCCGCCGAACCTGGACTGGGCAGGGAAGGTTTTCGCCTATTTGTTTGCTATGATGGTCGGAATGCGGGCGGGTGCGCGGCGCGTTCGCAAGGCCGTAACGATCCGCGCAACGGGAGGAGGTTCTCATGCATCGCCATATGGGTGGGGTGGGCGCGCTTTCGCTCGCCGTGTTGATGTCGCTGTCGTCTGGAGCCAGCGGCGAGCTTGCGCTTTCCGCCAATGACGGGAAAGCCGTTCTCATCGACGGCGTAAATGCGGTGCCGGCCAATCCGCCGGCGGATTCCGTCACGGTCATCGATCTCAGCGCGACGCCGCCCAAGGTCGTCGCCGAGATCCCGGCCCCGACCAGCGTTATCGGCCCACCGTCGAGCGTAGCGATTGCGCGCGATGAGAGTTTCGCGCTCGTCACCGGGGCATCCAAAATCGATCCGGCCGATCCGAAGAAGACCGTGCCCGACGACAAGCTCACGGTGATCGATCTCAAGGCCTCGCCGCCCAAGGTCGCGGCGCAGTTGCAGGCGGGGCAGGGTGCCGCGGGCGTGTCCATCAATCGCGCCGGGACCCTCGCGTTGGTCGCCAACCGGTCGG
>WNGJ01010766.1_pt1 | contig 11377 bp, 5 predicted proteins | sample 5400611 | NCBI WGS metagenome assembly WNGJ01 (sample SAMN13153375, study PRJNA577476) | soil metagenome | isolation source: 40 cm soil or saprolite under Garry oak tree replicate 1 | place: USA:California | collected 2016-06-15 | reverse complement strand
ATATGATTTACAATATGTGGAAAGTTCAGACGCCTGTCTCTATTTTACCCATCATATAAGCTTTCCTACAAGATCAATTGACCAGGTATGCAAGGAAACAAGGATCGCTACGGGTAATATGATTGTCTTGCTACAAAACTTGATTCTGGAAAGGTTGTTTCGTTTTTTTGGCGAGTCAATTTGGTTCCGTTTTTACGCCTGGCCTGGCGAATCAAACGAGCAGGTAGGTATGGTTCCATGGCATAGAGTGCATTGATATAGACCTGCTGCTGCTCATGGATGATGCCGTTCGACCCCAGTGGCCACCATTCGTCAGGAGTGAAATAGGAAGAAACTTCCGCTTCGGGTCCGCCGCGCCCAAACCATTGAATCAGGTGCAGATTATCTGACTGCGCTAACCAGATAGCTAGATCGAGCAGATCAGGATTTTCAGTTAGTTTTGCCATGCCGTATATCTGACTCATCAGTTGAAAGATATGTTGCTGTGCGCTATTGCCGAGAAAAAACTCCATACTACCCTTACCTGCCCAGGTTGTCGGATAGATTGGTAGTGGGAGATGATAAGCACAACCAGCACTGCTGTAATGTTCGATCAACCTGCTCGGAGTTTGAAATTCCACACCTCTATTGGCAAGTTCCGTGGGTAATGCTCGCATAAAATCAAAGATACCGCTATCTACACGGTGATGTTCACCAAAGGTCTCAAAATCCCAACCGAGGAAGAGGAAATCCCCCCCTGTATTTGCTATCCAATTGGCGTAGGTATCTGCATAGAGCGGATAATTTGACCAGTTACGATCAGTAAAACGATATCCCACGTCATCGCTCAATTCGAGGTGCCGCGTCAGAAGGTAAGGACCATTTTCACGTTCGCTTTCTGCGGCTAAACGCTTTGGTGAACGTCTGCTGCCAGTTAGAGAACGAGGAGTTTGAATACCAACGGCATACGGTTTTTCATCACTATATGTATAGAGATGTGTCCGTTCGCGCCACTCCAACACCCAGTCTCGTCCATCCATCATCACTCCGCTAAAACCGGCTGTATCGAGGGCGTCATAAAGCGTGACGGACATGCACATTTCGGTGGTATCAGTAACTGTTGGTCGTTTGCCAAAAATACGCTCCAACTCATCGGCCATCCAGCGCATGCGCATCACGAATGTCGGGAGATCGAGTAAGAACAGAAAGCTGTGATATGGTTCGACTCCTATAATTTCTACATTTTCTTCGGCTACCAATTCACGAAAAAGATCGATCAAAACAGGATCCCACTTTTCGGCTTGATGTAGCAAGGAAAGTGAAAAGCCGATAGAAAGACGCATTCCCTGGCGTACCAGATCGAGAAACATACGTGTGGCTGGATAGTAGCTATATTGCGCCACTTTTCTAAAGTAGCGTTCATTCATGCGCTCATCAAAGATGCAGTGATAGATCTCGGGTATGGAGGCTCCTCGTGGTATGGGCTGTGCCGGGAGCTTCAAACGACGTGGCTGATGCACCACAGTATATATTGCCAGGTCTGCAACCATCGTAGATTTCCTCTCAATGTAGGAGCCGATAATGACTTTTTACGAAAGTTGTATGTCCTGCTTGCGTGCCAGGAATTCTAATTTACTTACCAGGTTTTCGATCACTTGATCCCAAAGAAACTGCTCTGCGGTACTTCGACCTGCGCAGCGTATACGCTCCTGCTCTTCTGGGTGGCGGCGTAAATAGAGCAAGTAACCAACAATTTCATCGGGGTCGTCGGTTTCGGTCACAATCGCATTTTCAAGCGAGATAGCATAATCCTCACCGGTGCTGCCAGTGACGGCGATTCCCTCAGCTGCCATCACTTCCAGGGCAACCAGGCCGAACGGCTCGTGACCACTATTGGCTAAGGTGGCATCAGCGGCGTTATACGTGGTACGTACAAATTCTTCAGGTAGGAAGAAACGCAGGTTATAAATATCGATGTTAGGGGAGCTTGTATGCTGCATAACTTCCAGGCACTGCTCTAGATTTGGCCTTTTAGCAACCACATCCTGGATTTTCAGCCCCAGGTTGTAGGCATGGCGTAGCACATCGGCTCCATGCGGCTCAATACCCCCCCGCACAAAAAGAGTGACGGGGTAACCACTATACTTCAGTCTTGCTACAGCCTCAATAGCCATTATCCAGCGTTTATCGGGATCGAAGCGACCAATCTTAAATAAGAAGAGGCGTCGTGGATCGCCCTGCCGGGCTATCTCTCGCAGCCTTGTCACTACCGCGGTATCTACAGGCGTAAGGTGACGTGTCGGAATTCCATTTGGGATCACCAGGGGGTTAACACCGTAGCTCCACATCCTGTGCTTCATGTACTTACTTACGGTAGTAATGGTAGTGACATAATTGAGCCGTCCCCAATTGATACGATGTAATGACATCAAACTATTGAGATTCCAGAGCATTAGTGCCTTATGGCGCACACCGAACCAGTTTAAAAGGTCCGATGTACGAGACATGGCTTCTGCTGTGTGCCAGTCCTCGCCCATGATGACGACCGTTTTACCATGGGTCACTGCAGGACGTACTATTTCGTTATAAATATGATAAGGAACGCTTTCATTGAAGTCATACAGTTTTTGTTCTTCACCGTCATAAACGCCATTGAGGTAATATTTGCTGACCCATTGCGACCAGCGTTCGAGGATGAGACGGCCATCAATAAGCTCTTCCTTTGATGGCTTGTAGGGGTCTCCAATAAAAATCAGGTGCGTGGTATAGCCCTGTGTTGCTAGCGCTTCACTGAGTTCGCTGACCCGAGTCCCCAGACCCCCAGCAGTTGAGTAAACGTCGGGCCCCTCGAAACATAGTAAAACAAAGAGCGTGTTCTCAGGTGAAATGGCTCCTTCATGTTCAATCATGAGTAATAATCCTTGTAGTGTATTTTGGGGGAGGGTATATAGCGCTGATTCCCGTCCCTGGCGTGACAAAATAGTAGCTTCAAGAGTATATCACATCATGCTTTGGCAAGGAGTATCCTACTGCACGCTCAGCACAACATCATCAATAAAGAAGTCCGTAGGTTGATATTGATTTGACACGTTGATGCTGGTGCCCTCGAAAAAGAGCGTTACCTGTTGACCCTTATACTTCGATAACATAATTGTGAGATCATAGCTCTTTGATACCCATTGATTGGTGACTTTCGTGTTACAATCATTTTGTAATGCTTGGATGATGGTATTAGAGCTTGTTCTCAAACTACCAGTGAAGTAATCGTAGCATTTGTTCGTGTTCTTATTGGTATCGGAATACCACCAGTAAGTAATGGTAATTTTGGTGAAGCTAGTTGGCGCGGCAAAGGTCTGCCAGATGCGATCATCACAGCCTATATAACCACACAGATAAGCGCTATCTTGGCCGCTATGCACGTTTGAATTATCAACCATTTGATAGCCACCAGAAGATGACTCCTGCCAGGGCGCCTGCCCTTTCTCAAATCCGGCATTTTGTATAAGTGCCGGAGGCGGTGTCGGGGTTGATGTCGGAGTCGGCGGATTCGTGGGGGTTGGCGAAGGCGCACTTGTTGGAGTTGGCGAAGGCGCACTCGTCGGAGTCGGCGTGGGAGTAATTCCGCTGCCGGAAGAGGCAAGATCATGAGCAATGTTAGTGACATCGGGTGAGCCAATACCACTCGCCATATCGTAGCCGGTTGTGGCAGCATAATGGAGATTATTGCCACTGGTAACATCGTGGAATGCAGGTGACTGTTGTTGCGTGTTAAAAAGACCGTACAATGCGGGATTTGCATATCCGACGACAGCTTTACCCTGTGCTTGCAAGTATTGATTGATCAATGTCATGCTACCTGCCCACAATGGCGCAGCCGCACTCGTACCACCAACAGTAATCCAGCCAGTTGAAGGGCAACCGGAGTTAGTGACAGTACAATACGTTGCATATCCTGTCGCTGGATCAGCATCCGCAGATACATCTGGGACCTCGCGATTCCCGTTTTGCACACCGGAACCAGTTTGCCATGAAGGATGGGTAAACGTGCTGCTGACACCACCACCGCCACCTGCGCCATTGGGACTGCGCTGTGTATCGTTTGGATTTGACCACACAGACTCGCTGCCATACGCGCCAGCGTTTAGTTGCAGATTGGTGCCACCAACTCCGGTAATGTATGGATCGCCCGCAGGAGAATCAACCCCAAGGTTACCATCGCCACAGTCATACGCACCAGAATCGCCTGAGGCGGCGAAAAACGCAATACCCTGAGCAGCTCCTTGTTTGAAAATAGTGTCTAGAGTTTGAAGCTCAGCGGCACCGGAATAGGCTTCGCAAAGTCCCCAGCTAATACTTACGACATGCGCCTTATTATCATGCACGATCTGGTTATAGGTATCGTTCAATCCCTGAGTCGTATTTGGGCCCTCGTATACAATCTGATTGGCATGCGGAGCTATCGCGCCCACTACCTCCATATCCAGCTCAACCTCGATAGCTCCCTGCCCAGAAGCGCCATTAAAGTTGTCAACCAGCACATTAGAAATAGTTGGCGTTGCCAGTCCATACGTCTGAAAATATTGCTGAACATCCGATAGTTGATATCCATCCAGTTCGAAGAGAGCAACGGTTTGGTTATCTCCCAGTATTCCGGCGTTTTGTAAAGGTGTTGCATTATAGGCACCCGACAGATCTTTCGGACCAAACCCGCTTGGTGCAGCCAGGTTAGCGCTATGGATTAGATTGTGCTTATTGAGCCTTCGATAGAGTGGATGATAGGTTACGCTGTTATCCAGTCCACTGATTGAAGTAATCAACTGGCTGATCGATGTTGGGACACTTGGAGAACCAGTATTGGCATAGAACGTATGATTGCCTACCTGATATGTGTTGATCTGTACATTAAATGCTTGCGTTACCTGTGCTACGGTAGCAGTCGCATCGATAAGCAAATTGTTCGGAGCAACGCTGGTAACCGTCATTCCCTGACTTTGTAAATATGAGACAACCTGCTGCACCTGGTCAGGGGTGGGCGAAAATAATTGGTTAAATTGATTAGGTGTTAGATACTGGTGATACTGTGAAGAATTAGGATTGTAAATTGCGCTCAATAAGCTATCCAGGTCAGATGAGTTACGCAACTTCAAACCAATAGAGAGGTTCAATTGCTGATTAAAGCTTGTGGCCTGTACGAGATGGGCCTGCTGGATGAAAGATACCGAGTGCCCACTTAAGAGCGTGCGTTGATTTTGGTCTGCGCGAACCGTTATACGTATTGCTAGGAGACTTACGGCAATCAACAATAGGGAGGCAACTACAAAGAATACATTCCTTACAAAATTACGTCGCATAATACTACACTCCATTAGGGTGACCCAAAAGTCACCCACGACCCCCAGGATCGTACATACAACAACTCTATCCAACAAAAATACATTCAAATGCCTAAATTTGCTCATCGAAATGCAGGTAGAGCATCTTCTGCCCGTTATACACCTATCAATAAATGGTAGCAATAACCCTGTAGAAATAAACGTAAAAACCGGAAGAGTTCGTAGAGGATGGGATATGAAACTGTCTGGGAAGTAATATTTCTCTATGCCAACCATCTTTTTTCTTGAGTGGGGGATGGCCTCTCACCGGCGCCAGGCTAGCTCACGTCGGGGTAGGTGATGGTCCTGGTGTCGGATCTGGTGTCGGATCTGGCGTCGGACTCGGAGTCGGGCTTGGTGTCGGAGTCGGCTTTGCTGTAGGCGACGGAGTCGGCTTTGCTGTAGGCGACGGAGTCGGCGTTACAGCAGGTGTACCATTTGTATAGTTCTTCACGTAAATAGTAATCGGAGTATCCACAGCAACAGAACTACCAGAAGATGGAGTTACCCTCGAGACCGTATTTGGGGGCAAATTTTGGTCCAGTCCATCAGATTTAGCAGTAAATTTATTAAAGCCAAAGCTTTGGAGAAGGGCCTCGTACGAAGCGAGGGTGGTTCCTGGAGGAATGTCAGGTATCTTCATTGTAATTGGCCCCATTGTCACAGAGATAATAGTGCCGCTGGGGGCCTTCTCACCCGGATAATAAGACTGAAGTTTCACGATACCTGATGGAGATGTACTACCATCACTCGAGATTAGGATGAACCCTGCACTCTTCGCCTTATCCTGTGCTGCCAACCAACTCAGACCACTCAAATCAGGCACGGTGTCGTAAACAATAGTCGCCGTCGCAGTTGGTCCGCCATTGATAAAGGGAATGGTAATGAAGTTGAGCTTGGCGGCCAGATAAATACTAAATCCCAATAATATCAGCGTAGCCAGCAGAATAAGCACGGTGATAATACTGGCGAAGCGTGAGTCACTTGGACCTGGTGATACTGCACTTGACCGTGGTACTGTCCCAATTTGACCAGGGCGAGGCGCACCAGAATCAGGCACATACATGGGAGAGTTATATCTCTGTTGGTTGAGAGATATCGTCCTATCATCGTCTGTACCTTGCACTCCACCTGTACCATTATGGCTGGATGAGCCGTTTCCATTCAACATATTATTAGGAGATGAAGCAGGATTACGCTGCTGGCCATCGCGTGCCGAGTTGCGTCCGCTACTGTTGGGACGTGGCGGGATCTGACTGTAGGTGATAGGTATAGGTGTATGTCCAGGTGCCAAAGAACTGGCCACGGTTTCATCAAGTTCGCTATCAGCCAGCGACTCTAAAGCTCGTGCCAATTCTGAACCATCCCGGAAGCGCATCTCCGGCACTTTTTCGAGACAGCGCAGGATAATTTCCTCAAGTGCCGGGGGGAGATTCGCATTGAGATGGCTGGGTGGCGTCGGTGCATCTTGAATGTGCTGCATCGCTACAGCTACAGCATTTTCACCATCGAAAGGCGTGCGTCCTGTCACCATCTCATACATCACAATGCCAAGCGCATACACATCGGCAGCAGGGCTCACAATTTCACCCTGGGCCTGCTCGGGCGCGTAGTACTGTACAGTTCCTAAAGTCATACCCGTTGTGGTGAGACGTTCAGCATGAATATCTTTATACACACTGGCTATGCCAAAGTCAGTCAATTTAATCGACCCGTCGCGACCTACCAGTACATTCTGTGGCTTCACATCACGATGAACGATATCTCGACGATGAGCAGCGCCAAGACCAAGCGCAACATCATGGGCAATGATAACCGCGCGGTCGACATCAAGCACTCTACGAGAATGGAGATAGCGGCGCAGGTCTGTGCCATCGACCAACTCCATGACAATATAATAATTGCCATCGGTTTGTCCATAGTCGTAGACCTGTACAATATTGGGGTGCTGCAAGGCTGACGCCGCTTTCGCCTCGACCTGAAAGCGTCTCACAAACTTCGGATCGGTACTGTAGACTTCACGTAGCACTTTTACCGCCACGACGCGATCCATCCGTATATCTCGAGCACGATAAATGGTGGCCATGCCACCACGGCCTATGGGGTCCTGTAACTGGTATCGATCTCCCAGAACTTCGATCTGCATAACTCTCCGCACATGTGAAGGGCAGCGATTATTACCCTTTCACGAAAACGCACTACATGCTGTATGTTTGCGCACACTATTTTAACGCATATTGCAATTTAATGGAACACTTTGTGCTAAATTACACTTCTTTCCTGCACAATTTTACAATCCTGCTGTGCCTAATCTACGTTCGTCGCCTACACGACGTGTTATGCGTCGCTCATCCATGTGTTCAAGAAGAGGCAAGATATACTTTCGGGTAGTTCCTAAGACGTCACGTGCCTCTGCTGCTGTCATCTTGTGGTGCTCTTGCAGGTAGGAAACCAGCTTTGCGACTGCTTCCTCATAGCTCTCGCGCAGAAAAAGTACACTATCAGTGGAGCTGCCTAACTTTACCAACCTCCCTTGCTCAATCAGCGCTGCCAAAACCTCGCTACCCACAATTGCCTCTGACTCGGAACGTCCTGGAGGAGTGTAGGGAGACTCTCGGAACATACGCAGGAGACGCTCGACTTGCTGCTGTTGCATGGCATTGAATTCAGGTACAAATCCTGGCAGTCGAATAAATCCACCCGATGTGCCAGTGGAATTGGTAGCCTCTGAGAGTTGACCTTCTTCCTGCAATGCCAGGTAAATCTCCGATGCCTTTTTTGGAGGCAGATTCAAGCGCGCGCGCCATTCCTCTTTTGAAAGACCACTGCGCAAAGGATGCTGGCGGTGCTGCTCACTCATCAATCGAACAGTCTCTTCTTTCAACGCCTCCCATACAGTTTGAGCGAACCAGAGCGCACCTACCCTGCGTACACGTCCCTCAGATAACAACGTCTCCAACGTTTGCGATGTCACATCCGACGACAAATTGCTTTGCTTTGCAATCTCCGCCAATTCATAGCCTACCAATCCGTGTTGTGGCTTCGCGCCAGGTCGAGACGTTTCTCGCCTCCTATCCAGGACCGCCAGTACCAACTCATCCGGTGAACCGCGTTCAAGCGTCTCCAGAGCTGTCAGTATAGATTGCTGAAAACGGCGGTGATAACGTGGGTGAACATCGATTACCTCACCACCACCAATCGTCGTACTCGGCGATGGAATACGCAGGATAAAGCGATCACGCCGGGCAACCACTGCTGGGCGACTTAAACGCACCTGTGCCCATGCACTCTGACCAGGTTTAAGTTCTTCAATATCTAGTAGCCTCACCTTTGCAGGTACCTCTTGCGAACCACTATAGAATTCAACGAGCGTATTATGCTCAACTGGTCGTGCCGCGTCAGCCAGTAATTGAATACGTGCATCAATCAGCATTGTGCGTTGCAGTTGTCCAGGTAAAGTAACCACATTACCACGCTCTAACTCAATACGAGACACATTCGCCAGGTTCATGGCCACACGGCTTCCAGGAGTAGCCAACTCAACCTGGTGTCGATGTGTCTGTAAGCTGCGAATACGCGTTTTAAGCCCCTGTGGCAACACTTCCACTTCCTGCCCAACTTTGAAGGCACCATCCAATAATGTACCTGTCACAACGGTACCAAAACCTGTCATGGTGAAAACACGATCAATTGGCAGACGAGGACGGGCAATGTTTTGCCGCTCCTCCGTCTCGTCAAAAATTCGCTCTAACTGCGCAACTAACGCCGGTAGCCCCTCTCCGGTATAGGCGGAAACCGGGATAATCTCAGCGCCAGCCAGTGTGGTCGGCTGCAGTTGCTCTGCTACCTCTTCACGTACAAGTTCGATCCACTCTTCATCAACAAGATCAACCTTGGTGAGCACAACTACGCCCCGTCGCACGCGCAGCAGATCAAGGATTGCCAGGTGTTCGCGTGTTTGAGGCATAATCCCTTCATCAGCAGCAACCACCAGTAATGCCGCATCGATACCACCCACACCTGCTAGCATATTCTTAATGAAACCTTCATGCCCAGGCACATCAACTATACTGACCTCTCGTCCTCCTGGCAGTTTTAACCAGGCAAAACCCAGGTCAATGGTCATGCCGCGTTCTTTCTCTTCAGCCAATCGATCGGGATCTATACCCGTGAGCGCTTTAACCAGGGTAGACTTGCCATGGTCAATGTGTCCTGCTCATTTGCATGGTACTTTCGCACAAATTTAATGGTATTTTCATACAAAACGTTGTATTGCATCTATTGGATTGTCCAGGACAATCCAATAGATGCAATATGTGCTATACTGTAGATGTGCAATCAAAGCTCCAAAACACTATCCTCGGGACGAGGTCATGAACGAAAAAATCCAGTTTGTACTCAACTCACTACCACACAAGCCGGGCATCTACTTGATGAAAGATGCTCAGGGCACAATTCTCTATGTTGGCAAGGCCATTTCACTCTACAATCGCGTGCGTTCCTACTTTCAAGAATCCACCGATCTCAGCCCGAAGAATCGCAGCATGGTAGCAAAGATCGATGATATCGAATTCCTCGTCGTCAAAAATGAGGTTGAAGCCCTTGTACTCGAGAGTAACTACATCAAGCAGTATCGCCCAAAGTACAATGTACTTCTACGTGATGATAAAAGCTACCCCTACATCAAGGTCTCGCTGACAGAGGACTTTCCTCGCGTCTACCGCGTACGCAGTTTTCAACGTGATGGCAATCGCTATTTCGGACCATATACGAATTCTGGCGCGGTAGACTCGACATTAGACTTGCTCAATAAGCTTTTTGCCTTCCGTACCTGCCGCTACGATGCTAGCGCCTGGGCGCCACCTCGCAATGGCGAACCACCCTCCGGATGGAAGCAAAAGTTGCTGCCACGCCCCTGCACACAGTATTACATTCACCGTTGTATCGCTCCCTGTGTCGCATACGCGGCGCGAGAGGAATACGATGCAGTGATCCAGCAGGTGATATTGTTCCTGGAAGGCAAACATGACGAGGTAGTCAAAACCTTACAGGAGCAGATGCAGGTAGCTGCCGAAAATCTGAACTTTGAGGACGCCGCCCGTATTCGTGACCGCATTAAAGCAGTCGAGCGTATCCTGGAAAAACAGCGTATCATTCATACCGAGGGACAGGACGATCAGGATGTGATTGCCCTTGCCAGCAGTGAGGACGAGACATGTGCCCTGGTTTTCTTTTTCCGCAACGGAAAACTTATTGGGCGAGAATTTTTTATCTTGCAGGGTACTCGCGATAGCAGCTCAGGTGAGGTGATGAGTTCATTCCTACAACAATTCTATGAAAGTTCACCACACGTCCCCGCTGAAATCATCGTCGAAGCAGAACCGGACGACAAGACAGTTGTACAGAGCTGGCTCAAGGAGAAACGGGGAGGCGCTGTCGCCATTGCTGCGCCCAAACGTGGCGAAAAGTTGCGTCTGGTCGAGATGGTCAAACAAAACGCTCAAGAAGTGTTAGAGCAGCAACGCATTAAATGGCTGACCGATAGCCAGAAGACCCAACTGGCGCTGGAGGAACTGCAAGAGGCGCTTAACCTGGCCGCACCACCGCAGCGTATCGAATGCTACGACATCTCGAATACGCAGGGCACAAATTCGGTGGGAGCGATGGTTGTTTTCGAGGCTGGTCGCCCGAAGAGTAGTGAGTACCGGCGATTCAAGATTAAAACTGTTGAAGGTCCCAACGACTTTGCGAGCCACCAGGAGATGTTGCGCAGAAGATTTCGCAGGCAGACCTCAAATGACAGAGAAAGTAATGTTCCACTCGAAGAAAAAGAGAGTGAAAACGCCATACAGTTAGAACAAGAAGTGTCTTTGCAACATGAGTGGGCAATGCCCGACCTGGTTATCATCGACGGAGGCAAGGGACAGCTCAGCGCTGCAATGGAGGTAATGCAGGAATTGCATATCGATATTCCAACCATAGGACTGGCGAAAGAGAACGAAGAAATCTTTATACCCGGATCACCA
>WNGJ01007841.1_pt1 | contig 11377 bp, 10 predicted proteins | sample 5400611 | NCBI WGS metagenome assembly WNGJ01 (sample SAMN13153375, study PRJNA577476) | soil metagenome | isolation source: 40 cm soil or saprolite under Garry oak tree replicate 1 | place: USA:California | collected 2016-06-15 | reverse complement strand
ACATCGACGGCAGCACTCTTGACCAGATCGTGGTGATTGTCGAACGCCAGCGGCACGCCAAAGAGCTTGCCCGCAGCGGCGGCAGAGACGCTCCGACTGGTGGAGAGCGCCGTGATTTCGAACTCATCCGACAGGGATTGCAAGGCAGGAATGTGCGCCTGCATAGCCCAGCCACGATCAGGATTGGCGCCGATGATTCCGACACGAATTTTCTGTGATCCATGCTTACGCATGGCGATGACCGCTTCTGACTTGTCTGACGAAAATGCTCACTGCCTCACTTGCCTTGCTGACAGAGGCGCTCGTTGCCACAGACTCGCGGCCACACGCATCACGGGACGCGCAGCCGTGGCTCTAAATGATCGGAGGCGAGCGCAGGCGCGCGCCCTGCGCTCCCTGTTTCTCGACGATCTGCTCAGCCGCCCCCTCTCGTGCAGAGAGGCAAACAGGTGGTCTTGGTGGAGCGAGAGGGAGGCACTCGGGTGGTCTTCGATATCGATGGCACGCGTGAGCGGCCCCGCAGGGTCTGCTTCCCATTCCGTCTTGATCACGCTTTTTGGGATACCGGATGCCGAGGCCGAAGCTCTTGGTCTCTCGACGCTTAGATCGTGATCCCAGTCAATCCATGCATGCCCAGCGTGAAGGAGAGTTCACCTCCATGATGGAGATCGTGCTCAATGAGATGCCAGATCACCCACTGGCGTGTATAGGTTTGATCTTCTCCATTCTCATCGGTATCGTGAACCATTGCTGCCAGATCGGCAATGGTCCAGTGGTTCAAGGCATCCTGAATGACTTGCCAGGTGGCTTCCAATCCATTGACCAGTTCGGCAGCGGAACGGGCAGGTTGACTCGCCAGAGAGACCAGATGTTCATCGCCCTTTTCCAGTGTATAATAAAGCCAGCCAGCACGCGCCCCGATGATATGGGTTGCGAGATCGCCGATCGAACGGAGCTGCGGTGCGGGACGCAGGGACAGTTGATCGAGTGACAGCGGCTCAAGAGCCTTGAGAAGCAGTTCCTGATAGGTATCCCAGCCTTTATAAAAAGGGAGAAGAGAAATCTGTTGTTCAGCCATAAAGTTTACTCCTTTTTTCTTCTTTTCTCACAGACTACCACAAAAAGCGGTGAGAAGCTGTCCTATTCCACATTTGCCAAAAGCACGTATAATATATCCAGTCGATCATTTGAACACTGGTACTTTGAAGTCACAGAAAGAGAGCATGGTGATATGGATTTTACGCTCAATGAAGAGCAGATGGCAATTCGGGAGACGTGCCGGGACTTTGCGGAGCAAGAGATTAAACCACTGGCCGAGGAGATGGACCGCACTGGTGAATTCCCGTATGAACTCGTTCGGAAGATGGGAGAACTGGGGCTACTGGGGTTACCATTCCCGGAGGAATATGGCGGAGCGGGCGCAGACTTCCTCTCTTACTGTATCGCCATCGAAGAAATCTCGCGGGGTGATGTATCGGTTGGTATTACTATGGAGGCGCATACCTCGCTTGGAGCCAGTCCTTTCTTTCTCTTTGGCAGTGAAGAGCAGAAGCAGTTTTATCTGCCGCCGCTGGCCCGTGGTGAGAAGTTGTGGGCTTTCGGCTTGACTGAGCCTGAAGCTGGTTCTGATTCTGGTGGTACCCAGACACGGGCTGTTCTACGCGATGGTTCCTGGCATATCAATGGGTCGAAGAACTTCATTACCAATGCTGGCACTGAGATGACCGGTGGTGTGACTATCACCGCTGTGACCGGCAAGCAGTCAAACGGGCGCAACGAGATCACTAATATCATTGTGCCAATAGATACCCCCGGTTATATCATTGGAAATGCCTATAAAAAAATGGGATGGAAGGCCTCGGATACGCGCCCATTGACTTTCGAGGATTGCAAAGTACCCGAAGGCAATATCCTTGGTCAGCGTGGGGATGGATTTAAGCAGTTTATGCAGATCCTCGATGCCGGTCGTGTTGCCATTGCTGCCCTCTCGGTTGGGTTGGCCCAGGCGTGTTTGGACGAGGCCCTGAGCTACGCTAAAGAGCGCAAGCAGTTTGGTCAGCCTATTAGCAAGTTCCAGGCAATTCAATTTAAGTTGGCCGACATGGATACAGAAATAGAGTTAGCGCGTTTGATGTATTATAAGGCGGCCTGGCTGCATATGGAGGGTAAGACATATACGAGAGAAGCATCAATGGCGAAATTGTTTGCTTCGGAAACAGCCAAACGCGCAGCTGATCAAGCGGTACAAATCCATGGTGGCTATGGCTTCATGGACGAATATCCGGTTTCACGCTATTGGCGTAGTGTAAAAGTCAATGAGATTGGTGAGGGTACTAGCGAGGTACAGCGTATGCTGATCGCAAAACTCCTGGGGTGCTAATATATCACTTCGCTGGCCAGTTAAATGCCATCAGAGTAATGGATGGCCTGGTTTTATTAGTGGCGCTGGATGCGTTGTTTACTATCCAGACTGCAGTGGTTCCATTGACCGCCAGGAGCGTGGCACCATCTAGAATATTGCCAACAGTTACGGGTCCCGTAGATACATCATACATCTCAAAGCCTTTGTCTCCTTGCCAGAGGGCAAAGTCCGTACCTGCTTGTAGTGATGATGCCAGGCCTGTAGAGTTCATGGCTGTTGTTGGCACTGTTGTTGGATCATCGTTGAGCGGTGACATGAGGATTGTGCCGCGGACCGATGCATCAGGCGGTGCAGCATAGATACTTGTATCTGTCCTTGTAATGGCCGATGCGTTGGGGGTAGGTGAAGATGTGGAAGTAGCAGTTCCTGTCGTTGCAGGCGTTGCCTGTGTTGAATTGATCTGACTAGAGGTGCTGAGCATGAACAAGGTATTATCAACTACTTGTGGGCGGAACGACATTCCATCTGAACTGAATAGTTGCTTCACGATGACCGTATGCTCTGCCCATCGTCCATGAGATGGGCGAGGAGCAGTAATCACCTGTTGTGTCCAGATATTGCTGTACAGGATATCAGCGTTGGAAAGCCATTCCTCTGACCAGTAAATCTGTGAGCCGTCGCTGTTGGCAGTCGCTGAGGTCAAGATATGACCAGGGACAGCAGTTGCAATGGCTGTCGCTAGAGGTTTGCCCACCGCATTTAATTGATAGCGCAGGAGATGAGAAATGCCATTACTATCAATCGTCGCGACAAGCAACGAATCCTGTATAAACCAGATACCTTGTATAGGGGTAGTAACCCAACTCGGAGCAGTATCCTGATCGAATGTACCTTTGAGAAGTACCTCTGATGCGGCAGGAATGCCTAACACTATTTGCTGTTGTTGCTGTAAGGTAAGGTAATGCAGGCTCCAGGAGCTGACATAGGGATGCAGGCCATATTTGGGCAGGTTATTATGCGGTTTCAGTTTAACGCCATCGAACTGCAACCAAACCAGTGAGCCATAAGCGCTTCCCAGCACAATAAGTGGATTAGCGCTCGCTGTAGGGAGCAAGGGAGTACTGATCTGCGTTACGCGATCCAACCGTTCGAGCATCCAGGGGTTATTAATGCCATCTGCATAGGCGGTATAGTAGATGTAAGCGTGATCGGCCACGGCGCTAGCTACATGCTGGAAAGGCGTGGTGGTTGTGTATCTTGCTTGTTCAACAATACTTGGTTGGACAAACGCGCTCGTTATTTTGTTGGGGTTTGCCCCTTGCGGGTTGTTGCGGGTCAGCAGAAGCAGCGAAGTTAATCCGCCCATCATCAGTACCATTAAAAACATAGCGGCCAGACCAAGTACAGCAAACTGACTCATATGCGAGCGAGGACGGGGTTTGCGTTTAGCCTGAATGATAGGGAGCGGGCCGGTCTCGGCAGTTGAAAAGACGGTAATCGGGTCTGAATTATGAGCCGATTGAGCGTGTTCTTGAAGATATGGCTTGAGAAATTCAGGGGTAGTAACTGTACCAGGCGCGGATTGTCGTATAAACGCCAGTTGCTCTTTTGCCAATGCGTGCATGAGTTTTGTGTGCATACCGGGTAGAGGTTCGATCCTGGGCAAAGAGCGTAACTGCTCGCCAATGAACAGAAAGCGTGCAAGCTCTTGCCGACAGGAAACGCATCCTTCGAGATGCACGTCCAGCTCGATAGTTTCAACTGCTCCAAATTTCAATTCACGATGTGCGGCCATCATTGCCCGCGCCTGATTGCAATTCACTGATCACCAACCTCTTGTTGATACAAGGTAATAAAGCGTTCGCGCGCACGCATCAAACGCATTTTCACGGCTGACGCGCTGATATTTAAGGTTTCTGCAATCTGAGCACAAGAAAGTCCATCATTTTCGTATAGCCAAAGACAGACAGCATACTTGGGTGGCAACTCTCTAAAGATGCGCTCAACGATTTCACGATCGGCAACGCGATTTTCGAAACGTCCACCATCGTAGCTTCCACGTTCATAAAGTGAACTAATGGAACTGCTACGCCCATCGCCTGATCCGTCTTCGTTGTTCGCGCTAAAGCCATCAGAGGCGGTGCCACCTGAGTCGGAAAGGACTCCTGCTCCGATACCGCGATCTTCATTGAACAACGACATGGGTAACCAGGAGATTAAACGGCGCCTGCGCAGCGTATCCGTCGTCGTGTTGGCGGCGATACGGTAGAGCCAGGCAGATAAAGCCCCCGGCTGTACTATCGTTCCTCCAAGCAACGCTTTATAAGCTTTTACAAATACATCCTGCGTAAGGTCGCAAGCCTGCTCGCGATTACCGATCATATGGTAGATGAAATTTGTGATAGGCCCTTGAAAACGAAGAAAAATCGCTTCAAAGTCTGCCACGTCTACCCGTTGCGCTTGCTGTTGCAAAGCATCTACAGATTGCCGAGAGATTGTATCGGTCGCTCTTTCTTCCTCGTCAGGCGGCGCTGTTTCTACGCAACTATCCTCTTCACCCAACAAAGGTGCAGTAGGATGGCCTGCTGGTTTAGCGTCCAGTATCGATGGCAATCTGCTATTTGAATTGTAGAGACGGATAGAGGTGTCCATTGGTTACATTGACCTTATCTTTTCATGATAGTTCTGTTATAACGTATAGCCATATGATATTTTCCTACTGTAGGATAACATATTTGTACAGTAAATACTGTGATACAGTCGACAATTCGACAATTATAGGGAATAATTTCCCACATCTGGGAGACCACTGCCTGTAAAGAAAAGAACGGTTTCATTACCTGGTTCTAGAAAATGGGTTGCAAGCAAGGTATGATAGGCAGCAACAGTTGCTGCTGCTTCCAGGGAAATTAACATACCTTCGCACCGCGAGGTATAGTATACCATCTTTGTCATGGCATCATCACTGACCGTTAAGGCTGTTCCACCGCTTTCACGTAGTGCTTGCAGAATAAGCCGATCCCCAATAGCCGAGGGAACGCACAACCCTGCCGCTTTTGTATGCGCTTCTTGCGCGGGCCAGGTTTCCGCTGCATCCAGGCCTCGGTGAAAGGCACGAACCAGTGGGGCGCACCCTTCCGCCTGTACTATAATCATCCTGGGCAGGCGTGGAGAGGTAAGCCAGCCTAAAGCGCGTAATTCGGAAAAGGCTTTCCACATACCTACAATACCAGTGCCTCCACCGGTAGGATAGATAATGGCATCGGGGAGGCGCCATCCAAGTTGTTCAGCCAGTTCCAAGCCCATCGTTTTTTTGCCCTCGACACGGTAAGGTTCTCGCAGCGTTGCAATGTTAAACCAGCCGCGCTGCCTGGAGACTTCGGCGGAGACCTGGCCCGCGTCGCTAATCAGACCAGGGATAAGCTGTACCTCGGCTCCATAGAGGCGGGCCTGTTGTATACACGTTTCGGGTGCGTCTTCCGGTGCAACAACGTACGCCGGTAGTTTAGCGCGTGCGGCATAAGCAGCCAGAGCGACTCCGGCATTCCCGGCTGTAGGTGATACTACGCCACTTATTCCTAGTTCAAGGGCGCGAGAGACAGCGGCGGCCATTCCTCGCGCCTTGAAACTACCAGTCGGGTTTTGTCCTTCGTCTTTTACCAGCAGGCGAACTTCACTCTCAAGTCCCTGCGGTGCCAGGCGTGGCGCAGACAATAAGGGTGTCATGCCTTCTCCCAGGGTTAGCACATGACGTTCTTGACGCACGGGTAGCAGTTCATGGTAGCGCCACATAGTGGTTTCGCGGTTTGCGATCTCGACTGGCGCCAGGTCATGAGCTAATGCGGTAAGATCGTATTGCGCAAGGAGTGGCCTGGAACAGCATGGGCTGGTTGTATGAAGCTGGTCAGCGTTGTAGGGACGTTGACACAGGCTGCATTGCAAATGGCTGAGAAAGCTGAAACGGGCATCCATACTACTGTAATATAGCATGAAGGATTGCTGATTGCTAAGGAATTTACAATTTTTTTACAGAATATTACCAGTTGCAAACCGCGAGGGCGACCGCAAGGGTCCCATCCCCACTCCCCACCGCTCCCGCCCTTACAAAGATACGAGAGGATTTCGCCAACGGCATCATATTTATCCTTGTCATTGTTCATCGTTTCTGATACGATGTTTCCATGAGTGAGACATCCCTGCAAATGCCAATCAATGACTGGAATATTGTGGGCCACGAGCATGCTATAAATACTCTGCGTCGCGCACTTGCTGCGCAAAGGGTGAGGCATGCCTATCTCTTTACCGGCCCGGAGCATATTGGTAAAACTTTACTGGCCCGGCGTTTTGCTCAAACATTGCTGTGTACCGGTGGGACGGATCCACACACTGCTCCCCAAAATCCGTGTAATGCCTGTCTGTCTTGCCGCAAGGTTATGCACGGCAATCACCCGGATGTGCATTATATCAGCAGGCCACCTGATAGACAGTTCATTCTGATAGAGCAGGTCAGAGAGTTACAAGGCGACGCAGCTCGAAAAACATTGGAGGGACGGCGTAATATCTTTATGATCCAGGGTATGCACGAGATGAATATGCAGGCAGCCAATTGTCTTTTGAAGACGCTTGAAGAGCCGGAATCAGATGTGGTCTTACTGCTCACAGCGCCTGATGCGGGCTTGTTATTACCCACTATCCTCTCGCGCGTACAGCAGGTACCCATGCAGTTACTTACTTCGACACAGATAAAGTCAGCCCTTGAGGAGCGCTGGCAGGTTGAGCCAGAAGAAGCTGGCTTGATAGCGGCGTTGGCGGCAGGTCGGATGGGCTGGGCGGTGCAAGCTGTGGAGGACGAGGATATGCTTGCAGATCGCCAGGCCCAACTGGAGACTTTAACAAAGCTGCCTGCGGCAGGTAAGGTACAACGCTTTGAGGTTGCGCAGCGTCTCAGCGCTGATAGCGACAAAGTACGTGGTATACTTGAGTTGTGGTTGCTCTGGTGGCGTGACATCGTGTTGGCCGCCAATAATTGTCTTGATTTAATAGTCAATGTGGATATGCAAGGGGTGATACAGAAACAGGCGGCAAAGGTTGGCGCGGCTGAGTCCCAGCGCATGGTACGCGCTATTCTAAGTACTATGGAGGCGCTGGAGCAAAATGTAAATGCGCGCGTGGCGCTTGAGGTATTGATGCTTGATTTGCCGACGGTCAGGTGAACAGGAGGTGTTGATATGGCTGTACAAACCTTTACAGCAGTTATTCATAAGGAGGATGATCTTTACGTTGCAGATTGTCCAGAGGTTGGGACTGTTAGCCAGGGACACACTGTCGAAGAAGCTGTCGCTAATCTGAAAGAAGCTACAGAGCTCTATTTGGAGGAGTTTCCTTTAGATGCTGCAGCAGGGCGGGGGTGATTCGACGAGGGGGATTCCGCAGGGCGGGGCAAGCCCCGCCCCTACTTACAAAGGAGTGCTCGATGCGAACCGATTTCCAACATTTGCTGGTTAAGCAGGATGGCGGCGTGCTTACTATTACGATGAACCGGCCTGAGGTGCTGAATGCGTTTAATGACACTTTGCTGGCGGAATTGATTGAGGCTGTTGAGGCTGCTGCGCAGGATGAGGCTATACGCTGTGTCGTGCTCACCGGGGCAGGTAGGGCGTTTGGTTCAGGGCAAGATTTGCATAGTCTGGCGGAAGGACGGAGTAGTGGCGCGGTGAGAGTTGTGAGCGAACATCTCCAAAAATATCACCGGGTTGTGTATGCGATACGCGAGATGCCTAAGCCTGTGATCGCTGCGGTTCGCGGTGTGGCGGCGGGCATTTCCTGTAATATAGCGCTGGCATGTGATCTGCGAATTGCTGCGGACGATGCTCGCTTTATCGAAGCTTTTGCAAGGATTGGCCTGGTGCCTGATGGTGGTGGTGGATATTTCTTACCACGCCTTGTAGGAGTCGGGAAGGCTCTGGAGATGTCGATGCTTGCTGACGAGGTGGGGGGACCGGAGGCCGAGCGTATCGGGCTGGTCAATAAGTGCGTGCTACTGGAGGAGTTCGAGGATGCAACACAAGCGCTTGCACAGAGGTTGGCAAAGGGACCAACACGCGCCTATGCACTGATCAAAAAGCTGATCTATTCATCGGCTGAATCTGACTTGCAAACGTCGATGCGCCTGGAAGGTGAATTGCAAGATATAGCATTTGAGACGGAAGACCATCAAAATGCTGTAGCTGCGTTCCTGCAGAAACGGCCGCCAGAGTATAAAGGGAGATAGGATGGGTGCGTATCGACACCCTGACCTACAACAATATCCAGACGCAAGGGGCGCAGCGGCGAGCGTGGCTGCGCTTGTATAGTCCACAACACTTGCAACAATGTGCTGCTCTTATGTGCCAGGCGCTTCAGGAACGTCAACGGAGCGCTTCGCGTAGTACGCTAGTGCTGGGCGCTGGAGCCTGTACGGAGGTTCCTCTTGCTGAACTCGCTCGTGATTCTGAAGAGGTTGTACTTGCCGACCTTGATCTTGCCTCAATGCAGCAGGGGCGGAATGAGCTAGCAGCTCCTGCGCTGCGAAAACGAGTACGCTTGCTAGCTTGCGATATCAGTGGTGGAGTAAGCGCCGGTCTAAAGCGCCTGATCGAACAGCAGCCGTGGGATAAGCTTGTTCTCCAGAGCGCTCAGATGGTTTATGATGCTGCGGCTTACTGCTTAGAACAATGTCCTGTGCCCGACCTGCCAGAGATTGAGGGTCTGCACCCGGGTGGATTTGGTGTAGTCATCAGTTCGCTGGTACTTTCACAATTATTCAGTTACCCACTACTGGACATGCTCGATCATATGCAACGCATTGCGCCAGGCTATTTGGGAGAGCAGGAGCGCCATCACCGCTACCAGGAGGCGGCACAGGACTTTCGCTTGCGTGTTATTCAGGCGCACTTGCACTTGTTGCGTGAACTGGTAGATGTGGGAGGGATCGTCGTGTTGCTCAGTGATGTGCTGGGCTTCGTGTTTGATGTATCCGGTGCTGAGAATGACGCGCAACATCGACGGACTTTGCCGGTTGTTCCCAGTGGGTTGACTGAACTGGTGTGTGAGAGTTTTACTGTGCTGGAAGAGCGTCATTGGGAGTGGATTACTGATTTGCCTGAGAAGGGGAAGTTGGGTAGGGGGTATGAGGTTGTTGGGTATTTACTGGAGCGCAGGGATCAGTTTTAATCCAATTGGATCCACTGTCCCTGTCTTAAGCAGTTCTCACGAGGTTTCAGTCTGTGCCATGGCAGCTCCATGTACGTGCCTCAGCCAGTGCCGCAATCGCTCAGAGCGCACGAAAGTTCGAGATGTTTGTCTCAGAAATGCCTGAAAATGTATCATAAAAGCAGCTTTAAAGTATTTTTCATGCATTCCTTTCCCCATTTTCACCTGTTTTTACCATCATCGAGATTGGCCTGAGAAGGCGCTTTTTACAAGGAGTACGGATAGGTAGGGACTTACGCCCTTTCCCCCCGTCCAAACGCAGCGTGCGACTTTCACCGCACTGCGCTTTCCAGTACTCGACATGACCAGCCTGGTCCTTGCGTTTGAGGGAGTGGATTCGGGTTACCCCGTTGAGACGCACCAGTCCAAGCACAGCACAACCTGTTGCATGGCAACCCCCACTGTGCTGGAGAACAAGATGCCACTACTTAAACCGTCATCTGCTTTCCTCAATTCATCCATTGTTCCTCTCGTCAAGTGTCTTTCCCTAGCGGACCTTCACCATGTCCTTGCCATTACAGCAAGGCATTCGGCTACTATGCCGCCTCCGCCCTCTCTTCCGCATGCTGGCGTTCTCGCATCCCTTTCGGGTGAAGCGGTGTGAGAGTTCCCTGATTTCCCATCGAGAAGTGAAAGCAATCCGTAGCTGCCTGCTTTACGCCGGGCGGACAATGGAGCAGTGCCCATTGGACTAGGAAGCCAATGAGCCAGCCGCCGTGCCTTTTGGCTAGAGGGTATCAGCCGTTTCCCTCTTCGGTAGTAACGACATTTACGCAGGTTCCTCTCGTCAGCATAGATCGCAGGGGTAGTCCGATGGCTCTTTCGGCTAGACCCATCCGGTACATTGTCAGCGGGCTTCCCACCCCCAGCAGTGCCACTGCTGGACGCAGGCCGCTTACCCCTCGTACCGCTACTCAAGTACGGCCCTTCAGGCAACTCCTCGATAAGCAAACAGGCGCACTCTTAGCCTTACCTCTTAGACAGGATAAATTCATAGCTGGCGATATGGGTGGACTTTATCAGCCCTGCCTCTCCCTCTTTACACAACATTCGGGTTCTCCGACAGGTTTGGTGGAAAGAGTCGAGCGCGCGTACCCAAACACCTGGCCTGAGAAGAGATGGGCCTGAGAGCACAGGAGGAAATTGGCGGGAAAGCAAGCTCAGGAGGCGTCCCGGATGAACTGCCGGATAGCACGCGCCAGTTCGCCAGGTTGATCAAGAGGGATGAGCGTGTAGCTGTCGGCGATCTCGATCAAGCGCCCCTGTGGCAGCAGTTCGGCCAAGCACCGCCCATGCGAAGGCGGCATCACACGGTCCTCGGAGGCCCAGATCACCAACTCTGGACGGTCAAAGCTGCGCAGGCGCTCGGCCGCGGCGAGCATGTCTCCCTTGTCGAGGGCATGCACGTATTTGCTCAGATCGCGGCGAACTCCCCGCTGGGTCTGCGCTGGACGCAACCAGGCGTCGACCAGCTCAGCGGGAATGGGTCGCTTTGCCATCCACCCAAGGGTGAACGGCAGGCGGCGGAGCGCGTGCCAGTGCAGGGCCTGAGCCAGCAGGAAGCTGCCAGGTGGCAGCTTGATGCCAAGCTCTGCAGTTCGTCCAGGCAGACCGGGCGGGAAGTTCTCAAAGGCTTCGCAGGGCGTGATCACGAGTCGCGCGATGCGCTCAGGATACAAGCCCGCGGTGAGCTGAAAATGGCCCGTATCGTTTCCCACCAGGGTCACTTCGCCCAGCTCCAAGGCTTGCAGCAACTCGGCCTGC
>WNGJ01021421.1_pt1 | contig 11378 bp, 9 predicted proteins | sample 5400611 | NCBI WGS metagenome assembly WNGJ01 (sample SAMN13153375, study PRJNA577476) | soil metagenome | isolation source: 40 cm soil or saprolite under Garry oak tree replicate 1 | place: USA:California | collected 2016-06-15 | reverse complement strand
TGAGCGCGTTCTCGTCGTCGAACAGAAACTCGGCGAGCGCCTTTGTCAGCTCGGTCTTGCCGACGCCGGTGGGGCCGAGGAACATGAACGAGCCGATCGGCCGGCGCGGATCCTGCAGCCCGGCGCGGGCGCGGCGCACCGCGGTCGAGACCGCCTGCACCGCCTCTTCCTGGCCGACCACGCGCTTGCCGATCTGCTGCTCCATGCGCAGGAGCTTGTCGCGCTCGCCCTCGAGCATTCTCTCGACCGGCACGCCGGTCCAGCGCGAGACCACCTGGGCGATGTGGTCGGGGGTGACCGCCTCCTCGACCATGGCGCCGCTGCCGGCCTTTTCTTCGATCGCGCGCAGCCGCTTCTCCAACTCGGGAATCCGCCCGTAGGCGAGTTCGCCCGCGCGCTGGTACTCGCCGCGCCGCTGGGCGTCGGCAAGCTCGTTGCGCGCGTCGTCGAGTTCTTTCTTGAGCCGCTGCGCTTCCGAGAGCTTGTCCTTCTCCGCCTTCCATCGGTTGGTCAGCTCGGCGGCGCGCTGCTCGAGCGACGCCAGCTCCTTCTCCAACCGCTTGAGGCGCTCCTTCGAGCCGGGGTCGGATTCTTTCTTCAGCGCCTCCTGCTCGATCTTAAGCCGCACGATCTCGCGATCGAGGCTGTCGAGTTCCTCGGGCTTGGAGTCGACCTGCATCTTGAGCCGCGCGGCCGCCTCGTCGACGAGGTCGATCGCCTTGTCGGGCAGGAAGCGGTCGGTGATGTAGCGGTGCGAGAGCGTGACGGCGGCAACCAGCGCGCCGTCGGTGATGCGCACGCCGTGGTGCGCTTCGTATTTCTCTTTCAGCCCGCGCAGGATCGAGATTGTGTCCTCGACGCTCGGCTCGGAGACGTAGACCGGCTGGAAACGCCGGGCGAGCGCCGCGTCCTTCTCGACGTGCTTCTTGTACTCGTCGAGCGTGGTGGCGCCGACGCAGTGCAGTTCGCCGCGCGCGAGCGCGGGTTTGAGCAGGTTCGAGGCGTCCATGGCGCCTTCCGCCTTGCCGGCCCCGACCAGCGTATGCATCTCGTCGATGAACAGGATGATGCGGCCCTCCGAGGCGATGATCTCCTGCAGCACCGACTTGAGCCGCTCCTCGAACTCGCCGCGATATTTCGCGCCGGCGATCATCGCGCCCATGTCGAGCGCGAGCAGCTTCTTGTCCTCCAGGCTCGACGGCACGTCGCCGTTGACGATGCGCAGGGCCAAGCCTTCGACGATCGCGGTCTTGCCGACGCCGGGATCGCCGATCAGCACGGGATTGTTCTTGGTGCGGCGCGAGAGCACCTGCACCGTGCGGCGGATTTCCTCGTCGCGGCCGATGACCGGGTCGAGCTTGCCGGCGCGCGCCGCCTCGGTGAGGTCGCGCGCGTATTTCTTGAGCGCGTCGTAGGCGTTCTCCGCGGTCGCGCTGTCGGCGGTGCGGCCCTTGCGCAACGCTTCGATCGCGGCGTTGAGGTTCTGCGGGTTGACGCCGGCGCGGGCGAGAATCTTGCCGGCCTCGGTGTCCTTCTCGATCGCCAGCGCGAGCAGCAGCCGCTCGACCGTGACGTAGGAATCGCCCGCTTTCTGGCCTGCCTTCTCGGCGGCGTCGAAGACCCGGGCCAAGCCGGGCGCGAGATAAACCTGCCCGGCGCCGGCGCCCGAGACCTTGGGCAACTTGGCGAGCGCTGCTTCGACGGCCGCCAGTGCTTGGCGGGAATTGCCGCCGGCGCGGTCGATCAGTCCGGCCGCGAGTCCCTCCGAGTCGTCGAGCAGGACCTTGAGCAGGTGCTCGGGGGCGAATTGCTGGTGGCCCTCGCGCATGGCGAGGGACTGGGCGGATTGGATGAATCCGCGCGCACGGTCGGTGTATTTCTCGAAGTCCATCCTCTACTCCCTCGGCCTGTCCCGCCGCCCGAACGGCGCAGGCGGAACATCGTCATGGGGTGCATGGCAGTCGTCGCGGTCCGAACGGCAACCGCCTGACGGATATGGGGTTGCTGCGGTTCGGTCGGTAGGGGCAGGGCTTCTCCTGGCATGCTCCCTGACCTAGCTTGCCCGAGGCGCCATTCCTGATCCTTGATCGTCGTCAATACGATGCCTGAAATCGCGGCCATTTACCGATACCCGGTCAAGGGGCTCGGCCCCGACCGACTGGAGTCCGCCGAGCTTGTGCCGAGCGGGACCATCGCGGGCGACCGGCTCTACGCGATCGAGAATGGCCCCTCGGGCTTTGACCCGGCGCATCCGGCCTATCTGCCCAAGAGCCGGTTCCTCATGCTGATGCGCAATGGACGGCTCGCCGCGCTGCGCACCGCCTTCGACCAGGCGACCCACACGCTCGCGATCACGGCCGATGGACGCGAGGCCGCACGCGGCGACCTGCGCACGCCGGAAGGCCGCGCCGCGATCGAACGGTTCTTCGCCACCTTCTGCGCCGACGAGCTGCGCGGGTCGCCCAAGGCGCTCCATGCCCCGGGCCACAGCTTCTCCGACGTCGCCCGCAAGGTCGTGTCCATCATCAACCTCGCCTCCGTGGCGGCGCTCGAGACCGTCATTGGCGCGCCGGTGCACCCGCTGCGCTTCCGCGCCAATCTCTATGTCCGGGGCTGGCCGGCCTGGTCCGAGCTCGATCTCCTCGGTCGCGAGCTCGCCGTCGGGGCCGGTGCGCGGCTGAAAATCGTCAAGCGCATCGTGCGTTGTGCGGCCACCAACGTCGACCCGGACACCGGCGTGCGCGACCTCGCCATCCCCGATACGTTGCTGCAGAATCTCGGCCACACCGATTGCGGCGTTTATGCTGAGGTGATCGCGGGCGGTCCGATCGCTGCCGGCGATGAAGTGAGGACGGAGAACTGAAACGGCAAACAAATAGTCAGCCGTTACCGCGTCGTCCGTTCGCGGCCTTCTGTCGGCTGAGCAAAAATACCGCCTGCTCGCCGAACAGATTCCAGAACCACCACGGCGCGGTGAGGCGCAGCCGCCGGCCCCAGGCGTTGAGCGCGATGGCGCGTTCCATGCGGGCGCCCACGACCCGGCACAGCGCGCGGAAATCCTTGATCGTGCAGAAGTGGATGTTGGGCGTGTCGTACCAGCTGTACGGCAGATTGTCGGTGGTCGGCATGCGTCCGACGAACATGATCTGCAGCCGGATGCCCCAATGGCCGAAGTTGGGGAACGACACGATCGCCCGGCGGCCGATGCGCAGCATGTGCTCGAGCACTTGGCGCGGATGGCGCGTCGCCTGCAGCGTCTGCGACAGGATCACGTAGTCGAAGGCGTCGTCCGGATAGTCGACGAGGTCGGTGTCGGCGTCGCCTTGCACGACCGCGAGGCCCTTCGCCACGCACTCGTTCACGCCTTCGCGCGACAGCTCGATGCCGCGGCCGTCGACCCCGCGCCGCTCCGCCAAAATCCGCAGCAGCTCGCCGTCGCCGCAGCCCACGTCGAGCACCTTGGAGCCGGGCTCCACCATGTCGGCGACCAGCAGCAGGTCGACGCGGCCGCCGCCGGCGACGCGCGCCGCCTCCGCCATGGTCAGGTCGCGGTTGATGCGCGTGAGCATGGTCACGGCCGGCCGTTGAGCCCGCGCGCCTTGCCGGCCGCGTCGAGGAAGCCGCGCACGATGGCAAACAGCTCGGGCTCGTCGAGCAGGAAGGCGTCGTGGCCTTTGTCGGTGGTGATTTCGGCAAACGACACGCGCGCACCCGCCGCGTTGAGCGCGTGCACGATCGCGCGCGATTCCGATGTGGGGAACAGCCAGTCGCTGGTGAACGAGATCACGCAGAAGCGCGTCGACGTGTCCTTGAAGGCGCGCGCCAGCACGCCGCCGTAGTCGCCGGCGAGGTCGAAATAGTCCATCGCGCGGGTGAGATAGAGATAGCTGTTGGCGTCGAAGCGCTCGACGAACGAGCTGCCCTGGTGGCGCAGATAGCTCTCGACCTCGAAGTCCGCGTCGAACGAGAACGTCGGGTTGCTGCGGTCCTGAAACTTGCGGCCGAACTTCCGGTGCAGCGCGGCGTCGGACAAATAAGTGATGTGCGCGCCCATGCGGGCGACCGCGAGCCCGCGCCGCGGATTGGAATGCTCGAGCAGATACCGCCCGCCGCGCCACTCGGGATCGGCCATCACCGCCTGGCGGCCGACCTCGTGGAACGCGATGTTCTGGGCCGAGTGCCGCGTCGCGGTCGCGATCGGCAGCGCCGCGAACACGCGCTGCGGATAGCTCGCGGTCCATTGCAGCACCTGCATGCCGCCGAGCGAACCGCCCGCCATCGCGAACAGCTGCTCGATGCCGAGGTGGTCGAGCAGCATCGCCTGGGCGCGTACCATGTCGCGCACGGTGGTGACGGGAAAATCGAGCCCCCACGGCTTGCCGGTCGCCGGGTTGGTCGAGGACGGCCCGCTCNNNNGTTCCCATGCAGCCGCCGAGGATGTTGACGCAGATGACGAAGTAGCGCTCGGTGTCGATCGGGCGGCCGGGCCCGACCATGGTTTCCCACCAGCCCGGCTTGCCGGTGACCGGATGCACGTTGGCGACGTGCTGGTCGCCGGTGAGCGCGTGGCAGATCAGCACCGCGTTGGCGCGGTTCGCATCGAGCGTGCCGTAGGTCTGATACGCGATCTGAAAAGGCGTGAGTTCGACGCCGGCGTCGAGTTGCAGCGGCTTGTCGGGGCCGAAGTGCACCACGGGCGAACGCGGGCTGTCCGCTTCGCGCGCGCGCGCGCCGGCATCTCGCAGGATCGTCAGGTTCGCCTCGGCCATCACGCCACTCCGCCGCGGGCAAACCGGTCGCTCGGCGCGATCATCGAGCGGACGCGGGCATCCCGGGCCGCGGGCGGCTTACGTAGGGATTGCATGGCTTAACTGTCAACGTTTTCTTTGCTTTCGCCCTTCTCGCGACCTATTCAAGAGCGCCCGGCCGAGGCTCTCGTCGCACGCGGCGCGACCCGATATATCTCTCGCCGACCGCGCGCGCCTTCCTTGGGTGCCTTGAGAACCGCTGGAGCTTGCGATGTCCGCGTTGAAGCGTCCCGAACCGCGCCCCGGCGTGATGGCGATCGACGCTTACGTGCCGGGCAAGAGCAGCGCTCCCGGCGTCGCCCGGGTGTTCAAGCTGTCCTCGAACGAGACGCCGCTCGGGCCGGGGCGCAAGGCGATCGAAGCCTATATGGCGGAGGCCGAGCGCCTGCACGAATATCCCGACGGCGCGTCGACCGAGCTGCGCGAAGCAATCGGGCGCGCGTTCGGGCTCGATCCCGCGCGCATCGTGTGCGGCGCCGGCTCGGACGAGCTTCTCAACCTGCTCGCCCACGCCTTCATCGGGCCGGGCGACGAGGCGATCCACACCACCCACGGATTCCTGGTCTATCACATCGCCACGCTCGGGTCGGGCGGCACGCCGGTCGTGGCGCCGGAGACCAACTACACCGCGGACGTCGACGCGATCCTCGCGCGCGTGAACGCGAAGACCAAGATCGTGTTTCTCGCCAATCCCAACAATCCGACCGGCACCTACCTGCCGTTCGACGAGGTCAAGCGTCTCCAGCGCGCGCTGCCGCCCCACACCCTGCTCGTGCTCGACGCCGCTTACGCCGAATACGTGCGGCGCAATGATTACGAGTCCGGCATCGAGCTGGTCGCGACGTGCGAGAACGTCGTGATGTGCCGCACGTTCTCGAAGATCCACGGCTTGGCGGCGCTGCGCCTGGGCTGGCTCTACGGGCCGTCGCACGTGGTCGCGGCGCTCAACCGCATCCGCGGGCCGTTCAACGTGAGCCAGCCGGCGATCGCGGCGGGCGTCGCGGCGATCGGCGACGCCGAGCACCTCGAGATCTCGCGCGCCCATAACGACAAGTGGCTCCCGTGGCTCACCGCCGAAATCGGCAAGCTCGGACTCGAGGTGACGCCGAGCGCCGCCAATTTCGTGCTGATTCATTTTCCCACCGCGCCCGGCCGCACCGCCCAGGACGCCGATGCGTTTCTCACCAAACGCGGGCTGATCCTGCGCGCGACGACCGCGTACAAGCTGCCCAACGCGCTGCGCATGTCGGTCGGCACAGAGGAGGCGAACCGTTTGACCGTCGCGTCGCTGAATGAATTTCTGGAGCATGATCCCGAAAAGTGGGCACCGGTTTTCGGAAAAGATCATGCTCCAACAAAAAGCTAGGCGCGCCGCGTGAGTGCCGCGCCGATATTCGAACGCCTGGCGCTGATCGGGGTTGGCCTCATCGGCTCCTCGATCGCGCACGCGGCGCGCGCCGCGGGCGTGGTGCGCGCGATCGCGGCGAGCGCGCGCTCCGGCGCCACGCGCCGACGCGTCGCCGAGCTCGGCATCGTCGATCAGGTGAGCGAGACCAACGCGGCGGCGGTCGCGGGCGCCGACCTCGTGATCGTGTGCGTGCCGGTCGGCCAGTGCGGCGCGGTCGCCGCGGAAATCGGCGCGCATCTCAAGCCCGGCGCGACCGTCTCGGACGTGGGCTCGGTCAAAGGCTCCGTCCTCAAGGACATGACTCCGCACCTGCCCGCGGGCGTGCATTTCGTTCCGGCGCATCCGGTCGCCGGCACCGAGCATTCCGGCCCGGACGCGGGCTTCGCCGAATTGTTCGTCAACCGCTGGTGCATCCTCACGCCGCCGGAAAACGCCGACCCGCAAGCGGTCGAGCGGCTCGCCGCGTTCTGGCGCGCGCTCGGCACCAACGTCGACACCATGTCGGCGGAGCATCATGACCTCGTGCTCGCGATCACCAGCCACGTGCCGCACCTCATCGCCTATTCGATCGTCGGCACCGCCGACGACCTGGAAACCGTCACGCGTTCCGAGGTGATGAAGTTCTCGGCCGGCGGCTTTCGCGACTTCACCCGCATCGCCGCCTCCGATCCGACCATGTGGCGCGACGTGTTCCTGCATAACAAAGACGCCGTGCTGGAAATGCTCGGGCGCTTCAACGAAGACGTATCGGCGCTCGCGCGAGCGATCCGCTGGGGCGATGGCGAGGCGCTGTTCAACCTGTTCACGCGCACCCGCGCGATCCGGCGCGGCATCGTCGAGATCGGTCAGGATTCGCCGACGCCCGACTTCGGCCGGCCGCATCCCGCGCTCGAAGCCCTGCCGCGGCCCTACGCGGCCGAGGGCGATTAGCACGGCGATAATTTCGTTGCCCCGCCGTATCGGGCACGCCCTTCAACGCTACTCACGCCACGTGCTCCCGAGCACCAAATCGTCGCGGTGGATCATCTCGGCGCGGCCGGCGAAGCCGAGGATCAACAAAATGTCGCCCGAGGATTTGCCGCGGATCTTCACCGCGTCGTCCGCGTCGTAGGCGATCAGGCCGCGGCCGATCTCGCCGCCGTCCGGGCCGCGGATGAGGACCGCGTCGCCGCGGCTGAACGTGCCGTCGACGCGCGTGACGCCCGCGGGCAGCAGGCTCTTGCCCCGCCGCAGCGCCGCCACCGCCCCGGCATCGACCGTCAGCGTGCCGCGCGGCTCGAGCGAGCCGGCGATCCATTTCTTGCGCGCGGTGACCGGATTGGCGGGCGTGAGGAACCAGGTGCACGCGCCGCCGTTGGCGATCGAGCGCAGCGGATTATCGATGTGGCCCGATGCTATCACCATGTGGGTGCCGGCGGTGGTCGCGATCTTGCCGGCCTCGATCTTCGTGCGCATGCCGCCGCGCGAAAGCTGCGAGCCGGCGTCGCCCGCCATCGCCTCGATTTCCGCGGTGATGCCCGGCACGAGCGGGATCAGCTTCGCGTTGGGATTCTCGCCCGGCGGCGCGTCGTAGAGGCCGGCGACGTCGGAGAGCAGCACCAGCAGATCGGCGCTCGCCATGGTGGCGACGCGCGCGGCGAGCCGGTCGTTGTCGCCGTAGCGGATTTCGCTCGTCGCCACGGTGTCGTTCTCGTTGATCACGGGCACCGCGCGGAACTCGAGCAGCTTGTCGATGGTCGAGCGCGCGTTGAGATAGCGGCGCCGCTCCTCGGTGTCGCCGAGCGTGAGCAGGATCTGGCCGGCGCCGATGCCGTGCGCGCCCAGCACCTCGGCCCAGGTGCGCGCGAGCGCGATCTGGCCGACCGCGGCGGCCGCCTGGCTGTCTTCGAGCTTGAGCAGCGCGGCGGGCAGCTTGAGCACGCTGCGGCCGAGCGCGATCGCGCCGGAGGAGACCACCAGAATGTCGCGACCCTCGCGGTGGAGCGCCGCGATGTCGGCGGCGAGCGAGGCGAGCCACGCCTCGCGCACGCGGGAGGCCGCCGCGTCGACCAGGAGGGACGAGCCGACCTTGACCACGATGCGGCGGAAGTCGGCAAGCGCGGGAGCTTTCGGCGCGCGAGGGGGCATGGCCGGCCGATGCGCCGTTTCCGTCAACGCGTCAATCGCCCGGCGGGTCATTTCGTGACGCCCTCGCCCCCGCGGCCTGAATCAGCAACGATCTGCAAGCAAATGCCCGGGATTCGAGGGTAGCGGCGGCTGCGGCCACGGTGATTCCTCGAAATCTGCAACGATCTGCAAGCGCCCTCCGCCATTTTGACCCTTGCTCCTGCTTGCGGACCATCGATCAGCAAGCGGTTTGCAAGCTTGCTCCCGGGTACCTCCCGCGGCTCTCGGGAGCGCCTGGGCCTTTCCGCGCCGCCGCGGCGCGTTGGTAGTATACCAATCCCATGAGTGTATAGATAACATGTCAGGGCGTCGAACGCAAGCGTCGGCCGCAAGAATTCGGAGTTAAATCGAAAATCGCCGAATTCGGGAAAGTGTTATCGCTCCCCCCGAGGGAGGGATTAGGAGGGGTGCCAGGCCGGGGCGGGATGCACGCGCGCCTCGTCCGCCTGAGCGGTGTCGATGACCGCGAGGAGCTTGCGCAGCGCGTCGGGCACGCCCGCGCCGGTGACGGCGGAGATGACCAGCGGCGTCGTCTTGGCGGCGCGCTTGAGACGCGCGACCTGCTGCTTGCGTTGATCGGGCGCGAGCGCGTCCGCCTTGGTGAGCGCGACGATCTCGGGCTTTTCGCCGAGCCCGTGGCCATAGGCTTCGATCTCGCCGCGCACGGTGCGATAGGCATCGCCCGCGTGCTCGCTCAACCCGTCGACGAGATGCAGCAGCACGCGGCAGCGCTCCACGTGGCCGAGGAAACGGTCGCCGAGCCCGACGCCTTCGTGGGCGCCTTCGATCAGGCCGGGGATGTCGGCGAGCACGAACTCGCGGGCGTCGATGCGCACGACGCCGAGCTGGGGCGTGAGCGTGGTGAACGGATAGTCGGCGATCTTCGGCTTCGCCGCCGTGACGGCGGCGAGGAACGTCGACTTGCCGGCGTTGGGCAAGCCGACGAGGCCGGCGTCGGCGATCAATTTGAGGCGCAGCCACAGCCAGCGCTCCTCGCCCGGCAGGCCCGGGTTGGCGTGGCGCGGCGCGCGGTTGGTGGACGACTTGAAGTGCGCGTTGCCGAAGCCGCCGTTGCCGCCGCGCGCGAGCACCGCGCTGTCGCCCACGCGCATAAGATCGGCGAGCAGCGTCTCGCCGTCTTCATCGTAGATCTGCGTGCCCGCCGGCACCTTGAGCACGAGGTCGGCGCCGTTGCCGCCGGCGCGATCCTTGCCCATGCCGTTGCCGCCGCGCTGCGCCTTGAAGTGCTGCTGATAGCGGTAGTCGATCAAGGTGTTGAGGCCGTCGACCGCAGTGACGATGACGTCGCCGCCACGCCCGCCGTCGCCTCCGCTCGGCCCGCCGAACTCGATGAACTTCTCGCGCCGGAACGCAACGCAGCCGTTGCCGCCGTCGCCCGAGCGCACGTACACCTTGGCCTGGTCGAGAAATTTCATGGTTCCTACGCAACGCTTTAGCAAATCGCCGACACAAAGATAAGCAGCGCCCGGTATGAATCGACCCTGACTCATACGCGGGCGAATGGAGCAAAATCGAGTATTGGTTGTTCCGAGCGGAAAATCGTACTACTGAAAAGCTCATCGGAATGATGCTTTTGCAAGCAGGACGATAGATATGGGCGTCACCATTCATGCGGTCCCAACGGAGGGAGGCGAGCCCTCGACGATCACCATCGACAAGACTGGGGATTCGACCGGTACGATCGGAATCGATGGGACGAACTACGACGTTTACAACGTCAAGGCCCGGGCGGACGGCAAGAAGATTGTGTGCAATACGAAGGTATTGTTCTCGACCGTCACGGTCACGGTCGAAGTGGTCGCGGAGAGCGCCGATAGTTCGACTGTCAGCGTTACCATCGCGGGAACACCCTTCGGCGCCAAGGATGGGACCACCACCTATACCGTCCCGACCTCGGACGAGAAGAATTTGAAGCAGTTCGTCGCCAGCTCGAAGTTCCCCGTGCTGGCCTAGCTCGACGGTTGCCAAGCGAGCATTTCGTCGCGGCGTCGCGATCGCCGAAATAACGTCATGACGGGGTAAGCGTCGCGGGTTATGCCACGTCAGGCTTACCCGGGTTCCCCGCTTACGACCATGTCGCGCAAGGCAACCATCGCCGGCATCGGCCTGATGCTGCTCAGCGTGACGCTGTTCTCGCTCAACGACGCGGTCGGCAAGTGGCTGGTGGCCGCCTATCCGGTGGGTGAGGCGCTGCTGATCCGCAGCCTCGTCGCGCTCGTGCTGGTGGCGCCGTTCGTATGGCGCGGGGGCCTCTCGGCGTTCACCGCGGCGCCGCGGCCATGCCTGCAGCTTTTGCGCGCGGTAATTTCGACGACGGAGGTGGTCTGTTTCTTCTGGTCGGTCGGTTATCTGCCGCTCGCCGACGTGATCACGTTCTATCTGGCGGCGCCGATCTACGTCACCGCGCTCGCGCCGTTCGTGCTCGGCGAGCGCGTGGGCTGGCGCCGCTGGGCGGCGGTGCTGGTCGGCTTCGCCGGCGTGGTGCTGGCGCTCAAGCCGTCCGCCGCCGCGCTCACCGCGCCGGCGCTGGTCGCGCTCGCGGGCAGCCTGCTCTACGCGTTGCTGGTCATCCTCACGCGGGTGTTGCGCAACACCGCGAATGCCGTCCTGGTGTCGAGCCAGATCGCGACCACCGGCCTGTTCGGCCTCGTCACCGCGCCGTTCGGCTGGGTGACGCCGCCGCCCGGCGACTTCGCCCTGATGGTGCTGTTCGGCGTGCTGGCGATGGGCGGGCTCGCCTGCCTCAACATGTCGCTCAAGCGCGCGGCGGCCTCGGTCGTCGTGCCCTATCAGTACACGATGATCGTGTGGGGCCTGGTGCTGGGCCTGCTCATCTTCGGCGACGCGCCGCGCGCGCATGTGATTGCGGGCGCGGGGATCATCATCGCGGCGGGGCTGTTTATATTTTTTCGCGAGCAGAAAGCCGCGCGACCGAAGCAAACAATCGCGCCGCCGCCGTGAGCGCGGGCTCCCTC